>Ga0209587_1000883_pt1 | contig 14582 bp, 16 predicted proteins | sample NGEPerD_2_FD_184512 | JGI IMG/M metagenome (GOLD analysis project Ga0209587, IMG submission 184512) | Arctic peat soil microbial communities from the Barrow Environmental Observatory site, Barrow, Alaska, USA - NGEE PermafrostL1-D... | ecosystem: Environmental > Terrestrial > Soil > Wetlands >... | reverse complement strand
GCGCCTTCGGGTTTCACACCGCCAAGGCCGCCGCCGCCCTCGTAATGCTGTGCTGCGGACCAATCACCTTGCTGCTCCCACACGAGAAGTGACCACATCCCCGACCCACACCTTCTTCAATGGCCCCTGTTTTCGCAACCACGGGTATAGCCCGCCCTCGTCGAGTCGCTCCAGTAGGAAGGGCGGGTAGGACCCGAAGGTCAGCTCCGCGCCGGTGCGTCCGTTGGTGACCCGGCCGGCGATCAGGTCGACCGTGAGGGGATCGCCGGTCTGGACTTGCGAGGAGATCCCGGGCACCTCCACCACGGGTAGCCCATGGTCGATGCAGTTGCGCAGGAAGTACGGCGCAGAGCTGTCGCACAGGACGGCCGCCACGCCCGCACCTCGGATGGAGATGCAGGCGTGGTCGTGGTCGTGACCGTATCCAATGTTCTCCTCGCCCACGAGGAAATCCCCGGGGACCACCCGCTCGGCGAATGTGGGGTCCACCTCGGCCAGGCAGTACTTTCCCACCGTCTCGTAGGTGATCTCAATGCCCTGTCGCCGTAGGTCTCTCACCAGCGACCACGAACAGAGCTCCCAATCGACGTCGAGCAATCCCCGGTACAACCAGGCGTTGCCGCGCAGTGGCGTCACTGGACCGGTTCACCCACCTTCAACATAGATAGCTTTGGTGACGGGTTCCCCATCAGGAACCGAGCATCGCGCGGGGATCGACGATTTTTCCCGCCACACAGCTCGCAGCCACGGTCAACGGGCTCGCGAGGTAGATCTCCGCCTCGGTGCTGCCCATCCGACCCGGATAGTTGGCCGGTCCGGTGGCGATGCATACGTCACCGGCGGCCAAGGGCGTGTTCCATCCGCCGTCCATCCCCGCGCAGGGCGTGGGGATGACGCACTCGGCATCCACGAGCACGTCGATCAGCCGCTCGTCAAGCGCCTCGCGCAGCACCTTCACCGTGCCTGGCGTGACGTTCAGGATCACACCAGGATGGACCTTGCGATCGGCAAGGACTCCGGCGACGAGCCGCATGTCCTCGATGAAGGCGTTCGCCTCGCTGCCGACGAATCCCCAATTGACAGGAGTACCGACCAGCTCGGAAACGGGCAGGACGTCGAGCCGACGCGGCGGCGGCACGACGATGGGTTCGACTTCGGTGACGTCGATTTCCAGCGTCCGGGCGTACGCGGCGTCCGCATCGCTGACCAGCGGGTCGAACGGCCGGTCCGTGACCGAACGGACATAGTCCAGGGTGCGGTCATCCGGGTTCATGATGGCGGTCCATGCCCCGGTGAAGATCGCTTGCGAGCAGACGCCAAAGCGTTGGCCCATCGACAGCTGATCGACCCAGTCGCCGGTCCACTCCATCACCATCCCCACGGCTCCGGACGCACCAAGGCGGTGCATCACCACCTCGGAGACGTCTCGGGGGGTGACACCCGGCCGCGTTTGACCTCTGGCGACGATCTTGATCGATTTGGGCACCTTCACCCACGTGGTTCCGCGCACCAGGTATGCCGCGGTCCCATAGGACAGCGCGCTGGCGAACGCACCCAACGCACCGACAGTGCTGACGTGCCCATTGACGCCCTGGAAGTATGGTGCTCCGGGAAGTGCCCAGCACTGCTCGATGGCGACCATGTTCTCGATGCCGCCGCGGCCGAGCTCAATCAAATTCTCCGCAGGAATACCGACGCTCGCCGCCCATTCTCGCGTCGCACGGCGCGTCTCTGCCGAATCATGCGATGCGGTGGCGCCGAGGTGCTTCGAGGTACTCACCGGGGACCACGGTCCGACCAGCAGCCTTGGAGAAGATCTTCTCCACGATCGTCTGCGCGGTCACGGCTCGCTCCCATCAGGTGAACGGCACTGGCCCTGGCCCAGTTCACAACGCCAGATCGTAGGCGGTGACCGCGGCGCGGCGGACCGACCTTCCCGGGTAGGGTCAGCGCCATCCCGACGAGGCAAGGAGCCGCGCATGCCGCCGACCATCTCCGGACCGCTGCACGCAGAAGCCATGGGTCTGCCCGAGGACCCGCCCATGATCTTCGTGCACCCCAACCCGCTCGACAGCGCCTGCTGGATCTTCCAGATGGCGCACTTCTCCACCTGGTACCGGACGGTGGCAGTGGACCTGCCCGGCTACGGTCGCTCGCCGACCGCCACCCCCGAGGTGACGATGGGCGAGATCGCCGAGGCGTGCTGGGAGGCCGCCGACCGCATGTCGCAGGGACCGGCCATCTTGGTCGGCTGCTCCGTGGGATCGGCGATGGTGCAGCACATGTACCACCAGCGTCCCGAGTCCGTGCGCGCGATCGCCCTGTCCGGCACGGGCTACAACCCCGTCAAGGCCCACGTGCCCAAGCGGATCGCCGAGTACGGCGAGCTGGGCCTGCCCCACCGTTACAGCCACACCCTGCAGGACCTGTCCCCGACCTTCCGGGAGACTCCCCTGGCGCACTGGTTCGCCGAGCTGTTCGTGGAGCGCAACGACACCGCCGACGTGGACACCATCATCAACATGTTCGCCGCGCTCGGAGCCCCGGAGCCGGAGCACGCCGACCTGCACGCGCCGGTGATGATCATCACCGGCTCGGAGGACAACAGCCACCAGCGGGCCTTCGACCTGCACGACCGGCTCCCCGACAGCGAGCTCGTCACCATGGAGGGCACCGGCCACGCCTGCTTCATGGAGCAGCCGTGGGTCTGGGACCGTCACCTGCTGGAGTTCCTCGACCGCCGGGGGCTGCGCAAGACCAGCGCCTGACCGCACCGCAGAGACGAGATTCCCCTTCCATCATGGGCGCCTCTGCTCCCGTGCATCCGCGCCAGCGTGCACCCGATCGACCCAGGAGGTCCCGATGGTCGCACGCTCCCTCGCCCTGTTCGCCCTGGCCGCCGTCGCCGAGATCGGCGGGGCGTGGTTGGTGTGGCAGGGGATGCGCGAGCACCGCGGGCCGCTGTGGGTCGCTGCCGGAGTGCTGGCGCTCGGCGCTTACGGGTTCGTCGCGACGCTGCAGCCGGACCCGCACTTCGGCCGCATCCTCGCCGCGTACGGCGGCGTGTTCGTCGCGGGGTCGCTGGCGTGGGGCGTCGTGGCGGACGGGTTCCGCCCCGACCGATTCGACCTCTTCGGGGCGGCCGTGTGCCTGGTCGGCGTGGCCGTGATCATGTACGCGCCCAGGGGCGGATGAGCGGACCCTCCTAGGGGGTGTCGGCCGCGGTCACGACTGCTGCGCAGACCCCACCGACTCTGCGTGGTGCGCCTCCTTGCCTGCGCCCTTGGACCGGTACAGGCGGGAGGCTCTCACTGTGTGAAACGATCCACATGGGAAGCACACCGAGGTGGCACGGATCGCGCACTGGGGGTGTATGGGATCCTTGGCACCTCGGAAGTCCGGGGCGCCGCGGGCGTGGGACCGCGGGTCAGGTGCCGGCGGGCTGGAACAGCTCGACGACGTTGCCGGAGGGATCCTCCAGCAGGATCTGGGAGCCGCCCGGGCCGGTGACGGTGTCGTTGCGGAACGTGAGCCCAGCCTGGCGGAGTCGGGCGACCTCGGTTTCGAGGTCATCGACGATGATGTGGATGCGGTTCCCGCCTCCGGGGCCCGGCTTGGTTCCGTCGGGCATGGGTCGTCCGGCGGAGCTGGCCTGGCCGCTGAGCAGCAGCCGCAGATTCCCGCGGGTGACGTCGGCGAACGCGGGCGGGGCGCTGGTGCGAAGCTCGAAGCCGAGGTGGTTCGTGTAGAAGTCGATGGACGTCTGGACGTCCTCGACCATGTAGCGGACGTTGACCATCTGGTCCGGTTCCGTCATGGCTCCTCCTGCGGTGTCGTTGAGGGCAGGCTCGGGCTCAATTGGTGAGGGCGGCGAGCAGGAACCCGATGCGGGTCTCCAGCTCGGTGGCCGTCTGCTGGAAGGCCGGGTAGCCGGCCTCGTCGTCCCCGTCTACGGGGCCGACGGCGGGGTCGGGGATGCTCCAGTGGATGGTCCGGGGCTGGCCGGGGAACTCGGGGCAAATCTCGCGCACCCGGTCACATAGGGTGATCACCCGATCGAATCGCTGCTGCGCGAACTCGCTCAGCTGCTTCGCGCTCTGGCCGGCCAAGTCGATGCCATGTTCCTCTCGCATCACGCGCACGGCGTGGGGATGCAGGGGCTTGGGGTGGCTGCCCGCGCTGTGGGCCTCGACCAGTCCACCGGAGCGGGTCCGCGCGAGGGCTTCGGCCATCTGGGACCGGGCGCTGTTGCCCGTGCACAGGAACAGCACGCGCGCCCTCGTCGCTCCGCGCCGGGGCGCGTCGAGAGGCGGAGGCGTGAGGCGAAGCCCGGGGAGCAAAACCTGCCCGGTGGTCGCCAGAAGCGAGCGGATGCGGGTGAGGTCGACGGAGTAGTAGGCATCGCGGCGGTCGGCCGAGCTCTGCCTGGCCGAGACCAGACGGGCATCGCGCAACTTGCCCAGATGGTAAGAGACCAGGTTCTGGGGCTGATCCACCAGGCCGGTCAGCTCGTGGACCATGCGATCGCTGCGGCTGAGCTCGCTGAGCAGTCGCCAGCGCAGCGGATGGCCCGCGAGCTGCAAGAACGCTGGAGGGGTCAGCTCCCGGTTGGCCTGTAGCGTGCCCATAGCCCGAGTGTAGATCAAGTCCGCTTGATACATCAAGCTAAACTGTTGGATTTTCTGACCGATCGAATCAGCGTTGGGGCGTCGGGGAAGGAGCCGCGGCCGAAGAAGATGTCGCGGGCGACGGCGCGGCCGGGCGGAGTGCGCAGCAGCGCGCAGCCGGCCTCCAGTGCTGCCGGCGTCCACAGGGCGACCAGCGCGTTGCGCAACGCCAGACGCTTGCGGAAGTGGCGGCGGAACCAACGGCCGTCGTAGCGCGCCAACGCGGCCGGGTCGCCGCTTGCGAGGTGCGCCAGCGTCACTTCGACCGCGAAGCGGGAGAGCCGCAGGCACGGGTCCAGGCCTCCCGCGGTCAGCGGCGAGACCGCCCCAGCCGCGTCACCCAGCAACAGCCCGCGTTCGTTCGCGATCCGCGGCAGGACCCCACCCACCGGGATCCGTCCGCCGCGGCGCTCGACGATCGTCCCGCGGTCCAAGTCGTAGCGCCCTTGCATCCGCTGCGTGAACTCGCGCAACGCCTGGGCGACCGCGTAGCGGTGCCCCTGTCCGCCGACCCCGACGTGGACCTCTTCCCCGTCGTGCACGACCCAGGCGAGGTAGCCCGGCGCAACGTGCGGGTCGAGGACGCAGTGGAAGTGCGTTGGGCCATCCAGCGGGACACCATGGTGGACCGTCTCGGCGCCGACGAGTTCGCGGCGGTTGACGTCCAGGCCGAGGGCGCGGGCGACCGCTGAGCGTGACCCGTCGGCGCCGATCATGAAGCGCGCCTCGACGCGACGGGGCGAATCCGCGGACTGCAGGGCGACGGCGAGACCCCCGCCCGGCACGGGAACGGCACTCTCGAAGGTGGTGCCCGGCGCCCAGACGGCACCGGCCGCGACCGCCCCGTCCAGCCACCGCCGGTACAGCCGACCCATGCGCCCGACCCGGTACTCGACCTGATCGCTGGTGAGGTGCAGCTCGCGCCCGGCTGGCGAGGCGAGGATGACGTCGCGCACCGGCGGACCGAGGCAGTCCTTCGGCAGGTCGAAGTCCTGCAACGTCCTGCGGACGAAGATGCCGGTCGTCGCCACCTTCTCGTCGACGACGCTCCGCCGATCGACGAGCAGCACGCTCGCGCCGCGCTCGGCGAGCCCGCGGGCCGCCTCCAAGCCGGCCAGGCCCGCGCCGACCACGACGACGTCGTACTGCTCCATGCGTTGACGGTAGTGCCCGCGAGGGCCGCACCGTCGTCACATCGGCCTGGCCAGGAGGGCGATGCGGGTGTCGATCAGGTGAGGTCGAAGCGGTCGAGGTTCATGACCTTGTCCCACGCCTTCACGAAGTCGCGCACGAACCTCTCCTTGGCGTCGTCGGCGCCGTAGACCTCCGAGATGGCTCGGAGCTGGGAGTTGGAGCCGAAGACGAGGTCCGCGGCGGTGGCGGTCCACTTCAGCTGCCCCGTGGAGCGGTCGCGGCCCTCGTAGGTGTCCTCTTCCGCGGAGGCCGACGGCTTCCACTCCGTGCCTATGTCGAGCAGGTTCGCGAAGAAGTCGTTGGACAGCGTCCCCGGCCGGTCGGTGAAGACGCCGTGCGTCGACTGCTTGGAGTTGGCGCCCAGGGCTCGCATACCGCCGATCAGCACCGTCATCTCCGGCGCGGTCAGCCTCAGGAAGTTGGCCCGCTCCACCAGCAGTGTCTCCGGCGACAGCTTCTCGCCGGGCTGCAGGTAGTTGCGGAACCCGTCGGCGGTCGGCTCGAGCACCTCGAAGGACTCGACGTCGGTCTGCTCCTGCGAGGCGTCGGTGCGCCCCGGCGCGAACGGCACCGTGATGTCCTGCCCGGCGTTGCGCGCCGCCTGCTCGACGGCCGCGCAGCCGCCCAGGACGATCAGGTCCGCAAGCGACACCTTCTTGCCGCCGACCTGCGGGGCGTTGAAGTCCTGCTGGATTCCCTGGAGGATTCCCAGCACCTCGGCCAGCTGCGCCGGGTCGTTGACCTCCCAGCCCTTCTGCGGCTCCAGACGAATCCGCGCCCCGTTGGCGCCGCCGCGCTTGTCGGTGCCGCGGAAGCTCGCCGCTGCCGACCATGCGGTGAACACCAGCTGGGAGATGGACAGCCCCGAGTCGAGGAGCGTGGCCTTGAGCGCGGCGATGTCGGCCTGGTCGACCAGCTCGTGGTCGACGTCGGGGACGGGGTCCTGCCACAGCTGCGGCTCGGGAACCCACGGGCCGAGGTAGCGCGACACCGGCCCCATGTCGCGGTGCAGCAGCTTGTACCAGGCCCTGGCGAAGGCGTCCGCGAGCTCCTCGGGGTGCTCGCGGAAGCGCTGGGTGATGGGCCCGTAGATGGGGTCCAGCTTCAGCCCCAGGTCCGTGGTCAGCATCATCGGGGCGTGGCGCTTCGACGCGTCATGGGCGTCGGGCACGGTGCCCTGTGCCTCGGGGTTCTTGGGCTTCCACTGCTTGGCGCCAGCTGGGCTCTCCGTGAGCTCCCAGTCGTAGCCGTACAGGTTCTCCAGGAAACCGTTGTCCCACTGCGTCGGGTTGTTGGTCCAGGCGCCCTCCAGCCCGCTGGTGAGCGTGTAGGGGCCGTGGCCGGTGCCGACGCTGTTCTTCCAGCCCAGGCCCTGGTGCTCCACGGGGCACGCCTCGGGCTCCGGACCGATGTATTCGGAGCTGACCGCGCCGTGGCATTTGCCGAAGGTGTGGCCGCCGATGATGAGCGCAGCGGTCTCCTCGTCGTTCATGGCCATCCGGCGAAAGGTCTCGCGAACGTCCTTGGCGGCGGCCAGCGGGTCCGGGTTGCCGTTGGGGCCCTCCGGGTTCACGTAGACCAGGCCCATCTGCACGGCGCCGAACGGCCCGGTGAGCTCCCGGTCGCCGCTGTAGCGCTCGTCGCCGAGCCAGGTGTCCTCCGGGCCCCAGAAGATCTCCTCGGCCTCCCAGATGTCCTCGCGCCCGAAGGCGAAGCCGAACGGCTTGAGCCCCATCGACTCGATCGCACAGTTGCCGGCGAACACCAGCAGGTCCGCCCACGAGATCTTCCGGCCGTACTTCTGCTTGACCGGCCACAGCAGCCGGCGCGCCTTGTCCAGGCTCGCGTTGTCCGGCCAGCTGCTGAGGGGGGCGAAGCGCTGCGCCCCGTCACCGCCACCACCCCGGCCGTCAGCGATGCGGTAGGTCCCGGCGGAGTGCCAGCTCATCCGGATGAACAGCGGCCCGTAGTGGCCGTAGTCGGCCGGCCACCAGTCCTGGGAGGTCGTCATCACCTCGAAGACGTCGCGCTGGAGCGCCTCGAGGTCGAGGCTCGCGAACTCCTCGGCGTAGTCGAAGTCCTCGCCCATGGGATTGGACCGCTCCGAGTGCTGGTGCAGCACCGACAGGTCCGGCTGGTTGGGCCACCAGTCCCGGTTCGTCCGAGGCCGGGTCGCCTTGGGAGTGGGCGAGGGAATCGCCGGGTTCTCGCTCTCGCTGACGCTCTCCGTCATGCCCTTGTCGGTCACGTCGTCTTCCACGTCGATCCCTTTCCTCTCGGGTTCAAGACTTCCTGGGGCTCATTGCGGGTGGCCTTTGGGTCTCCTCCGCGGCCGCGGCGCACTCGGCGCAGCGACCCCAGTAGATGACCTCGGCTTCGTCGATCTCGTAGCCGCAGTCGTCGGCGGCCGTCAGGCAGGGCGCGTCGCCGATCGCACAGTCGACATCGACCATCCGGCGGCAGGTCCGGCAGATGAGGTGGTGGTGGTTGTCACCGACCCGGCTCTCGTAGCGCGCGGGCGACGCGGCCGGCTGGATCCGCTTGAGGAGGCCCCTGTCGGTGAGGAGTGCGAGGGCGTCGTACACCGCCTGACGGGAGATGGCGCCGATCTCGCCCAGTGCGACCTCGTGGATGTCGTCGGCTGTGCTGTGCGGTCGGGTGGACACCGCTCGCAGGACAGCCAGGCGCTGGGCCGTGACCTGCAGGCCGTGCTGGCGGAGGAGCGCGTCCTCACCGACGAGCGTCTCGCTGAACATGCCCGGAGCCTAGTCTTGGAGGAAGTCCAAATCCAGACTGGATACGAGTTGGCTGGCAGATCGACATCCGGTCGACGGAGGGCGAAGGCCTCGGCGACGTGCCTGAGGCGCCGGTCGAGGCGTCTACCAACTACGCCTGCATGAAGCGAACATGGGTGGAGTTCCTGGGCGAGATGCCCGATCCGGCCCTCGACCGCGTCGACTGAGCGCTATGCCGTCCTGGCCCGACTGTTGAGAATCGCCTCTCTCTCGGCATCGGTGGCTCTTGGACACGTGAGGCACAGCTGCCCTCCGGGGGTGCGGTACCACAGGCAGCAGATGTTGCGGATCCGGGTGTGCTCGGTGCCACCGGGCCATGTGACCGTGTGCCAGTTGGTGCCGCCGGCCAGCGGGGACGCGCTCTCGAGCACCTGGTCCGCCAAGCGGCGTGCCTCCTGGCCGCGGCCGAGGTGGTCTCCGACGCGGTGGAATGCGGCGGCGGTCATGTCGGTGACGGTGGCCCACAGCGCATGGCGTCCGCGGCCGGTGCGGACATGAGCGCACTCCACCAGCTCGCTGAGGGCGGCGGCGAGGCCGTGTGCGAACGCCGCCGGAGCCGGGCCGGGCCGCGGCCGGGGGCGTCGCTTGAGCCGGGCCGCGAGGCGGCGGCCGGACGACGGATGCGCCACGCGCACGTCGTCTGCGGTGCCCACGAGCACCACGCCTGAGGTCAGCAGCGCGGCGGCGGCAGGCCAGGTGACGGCCACGGCGACATCGGCCACGAGCCACCCGGCCGACATCGCAGAGGGCTCCGGCAACCCGAATCGCGCACCGGCCAAGCGCATGCCCGCCTCGAGCAGCTCGGGGTCGCGCGCGTAGTCAGCCAGTGGGATCCACCCCGGACCGGGGTCGTCGTCGACAGCGACGTCGAAGCCGAGGTCGCTCAAGCCCGCCAAGACGCTGGCCAGACGGGCGTGGTCGGCGGTCATGCATCGACTCCAGCGTGGTGGAAGGCGGCAATCGGTGTACGACTTGCCAATGAGGGTCGCCTTACCTAAGTTACGGCGACGTAGGGAAGGCAAGCCTAACTCGCCGAGGCGGTTGCGTCGAGCGATGACACCGAGGAGAGACCATGCAGACGTCGCCACGCCCACTGATCGCCGTCTTGTTGGCGGTGATCCTGGCCATGGCCGCCTGCGGTAGCGGCGCAGCGGCGGAAGGGGATGGCAGCGCATCAGGCTCGGACACCGCTTCAGGCACCGCGTCAGGTACCGGCAGCGCGTCGGTCAGCGTGGAGCACGCCATGGGCACGACCGAGGTCGACTGCACGCCGGAACGGGTGGTGACCCTCGGCCAGGGCCAGACCGACTCAACGCTGGCGCTGGGGGTTACGCCCGTCGGCGTGGTCAAGCCTTGGACCGACGACTGGTACGACTATCTGCCGGACGAGGTGGAGCAGGCCACGGTCCTCGGCACCGAGCTGGAGCCGGACCTCGAGGCCATCGCGGCCCTTCAGCCGGACCTGATCCTTGGCTCGAAGCTGCGCCATGAGGCCTTCTACGAGCAGTTGTCGCAGATCGCGCCCACGGTGTTCTCCGAGACCATCGGCGTGGCCTGGAAGGACAACGTGTCGCTGTGGGCGCAGGCCCTGTGCCGCCAGAGCGAGGGCGAGGAGATCCTGGCCGCCTATGACCGGCGCGCCGACGATCTGCAGCAGGCGCTGGGCGAGGAGGCCGACACCGAGGTTTCCATGGTGCGGTTCATGCCTGACCAGGTGCGCATCTACCTCACCGGATTCCCGGGATCGGTCATCCGCGACGCCGGCCTGGAGCGCCCCGAGGCCCAGCAGGTGGAGGACTGGGAGAGCTCGCCGCAGCTGATCGAGCTCTCCGAGGAGCGCATCCCGGAGATGGACGGCGACGTGATCTTCGTCATGGTGTCCGACGATGCCTACGCCCAGGCCAGCGGGCATGACCTTGATGAGACCATGCAGCGGTGGACCTCGACCGAGCTGTGGCAGGGACTGTCTGCGGTCCAGGCCGGCAAGGTGCACCAGGTCAACGAGTCGCACTGGAACCTTGGCGGCGGCATCTTGGCAGCCAACGCCATGCTGGCCGACCTCGAGGAGTACTTCCTGGAGCAGCCGTCGTCGTGAATGTGCGGCGGATGGTTGCGGCCGGACTTGCCGCTGTCGCGCTGGCCGCCTTGGTGGTGCTCAGCGTGGCGGTCGGCTCCGTGACGCTGCCGTTCGAGACGGTCCTACAGGCCCTTGGGGGCGCGCGGTCCGCTGAGGCGCACGTGATCGTCGCAGACCTGCGGGTGCCTCGGACCATCGCCGGGCTTGTGGCCGGCACCAGCCTGGGCGTGGCGGGTGTGCTGCTGCAGGGCGCGACCCGCAACCCGCTCGCTTCCCCGTCGCTGCTGGGCATCACCGCGGGAGGTGGGTTTGCCGTCGTCGTGGGTGTCGCGATCTTCGGCCTGCCGCCGGCCATGGCCGTGTGGACGGCCTTCGCCGGCGGTGCCGCCGCGGCGGCGTTGGCGCTGTCGCTTGCGAGCAGCGGCCGGGACGGGCTTTCACCGTTGCGCCTGGCGTTGTCCGGGGCGATCGTATCCGCGCTGCTGGCCGCCTGGACCGCGGCCTTGCTGGCGATCGACCAGCGCACCGCCGACGAGGTCCGCCACTGGCTGGCGGGCTCGCTGGCCGGTCGTGACGCCGCCGCGGTGGCTCCGCTGGCGCCCCTTGTGGCGCTCGCTTTGCTGGCGGCGTGGCTGCTGGCCCGCCCGCTGGACGCACTGGCTCTGGGGGATGAGGCCGCCGTCGGGCTGGGCCAGCATCCCAGCCGGATACGTCTTGCTGCCGCAGTCGTGGCGGTGCTGCTATCCGCCGTCGCGGTCGCGCTTGCCGGGCCGATCGCCTTCGTCGGCCTGGCAGTTCCCCATCTCGCTCGCGGCGTAGTCGGTTCCGACCACCGGCCGGTGCTGCTGCTGTCGGCGCTGCTCGGCCCGGCCATGCTGCTCGGCGCCGATGTCGTGGGCCGGGTGGTTGCCCGCCCGACCGAGGTGCAGGCCGGCGTTCTCACGGCACTGCTGGGAGCGCCGCTGCTCATCCGCCTGGCGGTCCGCGTGAAGATGCCGGCATGAGCGTGGCGACCGCACTCGGCACGTCGACCTCCGCGGCCCCGCCTCCTCTCCGGCCCCGGCGGCCACTTGTCGTTGCCGGCCTTGTCCTGTTGGTGCCTGCCGCAGCCCTGATGGGGTTGACCCTCGGCTCCAGCGAGCTGTCCGTTGTGGACACTGCCGCAGCGCTGGTCGGGCTGGGGGACCCGGGGGCGGTCTTCGTGGTGCGAGGGTTGCGGCTGCCACGAATCCTCGTCGCCGTCGCGGCTGGTGGCGCACTGGGCGCCGCCGGGACTCTGCTGCAGGGCTTGCTGCGCAACCCGCTCGGCTCACCGGATGTGATGGGCGTGACCGCCGGCGCCAGTCTGGCCGCCGTGGTCGCCATCGGTGCCGAGGTTCCCCCACTGCTGCTGCCTATGGCGGCGGCCGCCGGCGCGGGCGTCGCGACCCTGCTGCTGCACCTGGTGACCACGCGCTTCGGCGCCGGGGGCGCCCGCTTGGTGCTGGTCGGCATCGGCATCCACGCCGCCGCAAATGCCGCGACCGCGCTGGCCGTCGCTCGGCTGCCGTTCGGCCGGTTGGGCGCGGCCGAGGTGTGGCTGGCAGGCAGCCTGCACGCCCGCAACTGGACTCACGTCACCGCCATCGCGGTCGCCCTCGTGATATCCCTGCCGGCCGCGTTCGCCTTGACCCGGCGCCTGGGGCTGCTTGAGCTTGGCGACGAGATCGCCGTGGGCGCCGGTGTGCCGGTCCGTGGCACGCGCATCGAGTTGCTGGCCGCAGCCACGCTGCTGGCCGGTGCCGCCGTGGCGGTCACCGGGCCGGTCGGGTTCGTGGCTCTGGGTGCCCCGCACATCGCCCGCCGGCTGGTCGGCCACGCCGGCACGGTCACGCTGGCCACCGCCGCGCTGGTCGGCTCCCTGCTTGTGCTGGTCGCCGACCTCATCGGTCAGCGGCTGTTTCACCCCACGCCCATCGCCGCCGGCGTGGTGACCGCCGTGATCGGCGCGCCCTACCTGCTCTGGCTCCTCCACCGATGGGGACGACAATGACCGCTCTTTACCACCCCGCCGCGATGCCGCCAGCCCGGCTGACCGCGAGGGGACTCCGCGTCGCCTACGGTGACCGGCGGGTTCTCCACGACGTCGACCTCGCGGTGCCCGATAGCGCCGTGACGGCGATCGTCGGCCCCAACGGGTGTGGGAAGTCCACGCTGCTCAAGACCCTCGCCCGCGTGCTGGCTCCCGAAAGTGGCACGGTGTGCCTCGATGGCCGCTCGCTCCACCACCTGCCGACCCGTCAGGTCGCGCACCAGGTGGGCCTGTTGCCGCAGGGAGCGGTCGTACCCGAGCAGCTGACGGTCGCGGATCTCGTCAGCCGCGGCCGCTATCCGCACCGTGGGATGTTCGGTCGCTGGACGATGGATGACCACGCCGCGGTCGAAGACGCGCTGGCGGCCACAACCACGGCCGAGCTTCGCGATCGCCCCGTCGACGAGCTGTCAGGCGGGCAACGCCAACGGGTGTGGATCGCCATGGTGCTGGCGCAGCAGACGCCGCTGCTGCTGCTGGACGAGCCCACGACGTATCTTGACCTGGCCCACCGCCTCGAGGTGCTGCGCCTGCTTCGCCGGCTCAACCACGACCGTGGCGTCACCGTGGTGATGGTCCTGCACGACCTGCATGAAGCAGCCCGCTACGCCGATCACCTGGTCGCGATGGCCGATGGACGCATCGTCGCTGAGGGTTGCCCGGTCGCGACCATCACGCCTGAGTTGGTTCAGGCGGTGTTCGGTGTGCACTGCATGACGGTGACCGACCCGGTGTGCGGCGCACCCCTGATCATCCCGTTGGATGGCCCCGAGGAAGCCGTCGTGCGCACCGCGGCGCCGCCCGCCGAGGTGCGGGCATGACCCGGCCGGCACGCCTGCTGGCAGTGCATGGCCGGCGCGTCTTGGCTGTTCAGAGAGGGTGTCGGCGGCCGGATGACGACCAGAGGCCCATGGTCGTGCTGCACGGCGAGTTGTTGCTCGGGTAGCGCTTCAGCGAGCGGGCGCTCAGCCCTCGTCCGTGATGGGCAGCGAGCGCAGCCGCACGCGCAGGTGAGCGATGGTGACGATTGCGCCTACCGCCAGATCGTCGCCAATCTGCGGAAGGCGGGCGAGCACGAGGTCGGCTTGCTGACGCGGTGTCAGGTGATCGGCTGAGCGCAGCAAGACAAAGGACGGTTTCGACAGGTGGCCTACGGCGAGCAAGGTGCCGAAGTCGGTGTCGGCGGAGAGCACGACGCGCTCTTCATCGTCCGCCCGCGAAAGGATCTCTTCATCAGAGGCGGCCAGCAGACCGACGTCTGCCACGTGCACCGCGTCGTGTCCACCATCCCGGAGACGCGCGGCGACGATAGGGGAGAGGTTGGCATCGACCAGGAATCTCAACCGGAGGGGATGAGCGGAAGTTCTCGTTCCTGAGCAGCGGCCGCCGCGTACTCAAGAGCGGCCAGGACGTCCTCGCGCTCCAGGTAGGGGTAGTCCTCGAGCACCTGCTCGACGCTACGTCCCGCGGCGAGCTGTCCCAGCACCGCGCTCACCGTCACCCGCGTGCCGCGAATGCAGGGCAGCCCGCGCATGCGAGCCGGGTCGACCGTGATTCGTTCAAACGCCATGTCCGCACTGTACCGCTCATGATCCACCTGCTTGAGGGGCGTCTCCGCCCGTCCGCCATCCAACCCTCGCAGGAGCGGGATCGGTTAGCCGGAATCTCCGGGGCTTCCCCGGACTGCTGAGATCCGGGGATACCGATACCTCCCCCGAGCGGCGTCCCGATCAGATCCTGGAGTGAAGGCGCGCTCGACTTCACGGACAGCGATCGAA
>Ga0209587_1000882_pt1 | contig 14587 bp, 10 predicted proteins | sample NGEPerD_2_FD_184512 | JGI IMG/M metagenome (GOLD analysis project Ga0209587, IMG submission 184512) | Arctic peat soil microbial communities from the Barrow Environmental Observatory site, Barrow, Alaska, USA - NGEE PermafrostL1-D... | ecosystem: Environmental > Terrestrial > Soil > Wetlands >... | reverse complement strand
GGCCACCAAAGCCTACTTGCCACGACAATGGCGAGAAAAACGCGTTTCTGGGACTGAGGGAGCGGATTTCCACGCCGGTTAGCTGTTCCAGTTGGAGTTCGTCGTTATCGGTGTAATAGCGCGCATCCAGGCGGAGAAACTGCAGCTGGGCTCCGCTGCGATACCCGGCGGGCGGGTCGAGAATATCGTGGTAGGCGGGCCGGAATGTCAGTTGAACAAACTCGCGGTGGGCCAGTTGTCCCGCGCCCAGACTCACACGAAACGTATCGTGGCCCTGGTCGTCACGAACCAACGGCTCTGGAGGTTTTTCAAGTGGTGCAACGCCGTCGATTTTACTGCGCTCCCGCAGCAGATTGTGAGAGAGCGGGGCGGCAATCTCCCTTGGCCAGTCGTCAGCTTCGCTTTGGTAGCGCACGTAATCGTAGGTGGCGTCGAGCACCCGGGCACGTTCCCGTGGCGGAAGCGCAAGCACCTCGTCGCTGCCCGGCTCCACATAACCATTAGCCATGGCGGCTGCAAGTGTCTGATGGGATTTGGGCAGCGCCGCCAGGCTATGAGCCACGGAGGTGGCTGCCGATGCACGATAGTGCACTTCTTTTACCAGATCTTTGTCGACTACCCAGCGGACCGTGTCGGACGGTATGGCGTGCGTGCGGACCTCACCGAGAAGGTCCGTGCCCGGGCGGGCGATGTCGATGAGTGCGAGCAGGCGATAGGCGCAGTTCTCATCGAAAAAATAGTAGTCAAAATTGTGATCCCGGATTTCCCAAGCGTGAGCCAGCATGAAGTCTACTTCCTGCTGGTTCAGGTTTAGTTTGTATTCCCACAGATCCCGGTACTCAATATCGGAGTAGAGCCGGATTTTTTCATAGTAGGGCTGCACACTGGTGATGCCCGGATAGCCTCCGAAGATCCCCCGATAGGCAAACAACAGCTCGCTGTCGTGGGCGGCCGCATCGGCGGCGTAGGAAATCGTATTGGCCAGAAGCAAGTTCGTTTTTTCATCTTCCTGTGGCGGGTCCAGCCTGAGAAAAGTGTGGCCAAACATCGAAGATGGACTATTAAGATATGAGGCTGCAAAAACCAGGGTAACGCTTTCGGTGTTAAGTGTTGTCATCCAGCCTCTGTAATCCGGGCAGTCTGCTGCCTTTGCTGGCAGATCAAGCTGTTCCCGAAGCCAGGCATCCCGGGCTGGAAAGCGGCACTGGGCGTGGTCGTTGCCATCTCCAGATTGCTGTATCGCCTCCAACGTTGCGTCCAGTTCCGCTTTCGGAGAGGTCTTGCCATCTTCGCTCAGAAAAAACGCAGGGTCATCCGCCTGGCTGATATAGCCACCGCCAAATCGGGCGGGCTGGTAGTGAATAAGTGTGAGCCAGGCCGGGTCGAGGTGCAGTGGGCCTTCAGCGGCTTGCGCCTGAGCCTGCAAAGGTAAGCTGGTGATGAGCCAAAGCACAGCTGGCCAAATGCGAAGCGAGTTACCCATGGGTAGATGCGAGTTCCGGTCGGAGATGATAAAACGGGGAAGCGCGCCATCCTTGGCGCTCGAGCATCCCTGCAGATCAGCTATCAGGCCGCTACGTATTTGCTCAGCGACTCATTCTTTTCCAGCAGGGCGACAATTGCGTCGACCGCTTCACCAGAGGTGGTGTCAGAGCTTGGGAAAATAGCTGCGAAGTTATCCTGCAGAACCTGGCTGAAAGCGCCGCGATCTGCGTCTTTAACACCCAGAAGAACTGCCAGAGTGTCCAGGTTCTCGCCGTTGCCGCGAGACATGTCGCGGGCTACTTTGTCGATGTTGCTGTCCATGTACATGGCCATGGATTGAACAGACTCGTTAGTCTGGCAGCCCAGAGTGCCCGTCGTCATGCCGAATGTCTGGTTGCCGAACGTACCATTGGTTGTTGCAGCCAGTACGTGGGGAGCAATGCCGGATTGTCCTTTCCAGATCATGGCGCCAACGCCGCAGCCGGGTTGGGCAAAGGCCATGGAAGAAGCACCCAGAAGAATTGCACCTGCGATCAGTTTTTTCATTATCCACTCCTTTGTATATTTTATAGTCGTCGCAAAAACCACATAGCCAACTCTATTGCTGGCTGTGTGGGAACGGCTCTGACGGGTTCCTGTGGAAACAAGCACAAAGACCGTTGCCTTGAGTATAGTGCAGATTTGATAGCGGCAAGTCTATAGTTCTGTGACTAACTGATTTTAACAGATTATTTGACCTCGTCAGCGGGTAGCGATGTAAATCCTGGGTATAAAAAACCGGAGCAGGCTCCGGTTTAAAGGTATCGTGAGAGCTGGCTTAGCCGCCCAGGTAAGCGTTCTGCACGTCCGGGTTTTCCAGCAGATTCTTGCCCGTATCGTGTAGGCGGATTTTCCCGGTTTCCAGCACATAGCCACGATCTGCGAGATGCAGTGCTTTATGAGCGTTTTGTTCTACCAGGAAGACGGTAATGCCTTCGTCCCGAAGATGACCGATGATCTCGAAGATCTGCTTGATTATCAGCGGGGCCAGACCCAGTGATGGTTCATCCAGAATAATCATGGTTGGCCGGCTCATCAGGGCCCGCCCTATGGCCAGCATCTGTTGCTCACCGCCGGACATGGTGCCCGCACGCTGATGTTCACGTTCTTTCAGGCGCGGGAACAGCTCGTAAACGTGAGCCTGGCTCTGGCGGATCTCGGATTTGGTATTGAAAAAACCACCCATGTGCAAATTTTCCTCAACCGTCAGGCCAGAAAATATGCGTCGGCCTTCGGGCACGATCGCTAATCCTGAACGCATGATTTGCGCGGTGGGCTCGTTGGTTATATCGCGGCCTTGCAGGATGATGCGCCCTGAACTGGCCTGCGGGGTTCCGCATACGGTCATCAGCAGGGTAGTTTTCCCGGCACCGTTGGCGCCGATCAGCGAGACAATCTCACCTCGGTTAACCTCAACAGAAACCCCGTGCAGGGCCTCAATTTTGCCGTAGTGGGTGTGGACGTCTTCTAGTACAAGCATGCTCATATTCAGGCCTCGCCCAGGTAAGCTTTGATCACGTCGTCGTTCTGGCGGATTTCTTCCGGTGTGCCACTGGCCAAGGGCCGACCCTGGTTGATGACGTTAATCCGGTCGGAAATATCCATGACCAAGCTCATGTCGTGCTCAATCAGCACCACGGAAACGTTGTAGTCCTCTTTCAGGCTCACGATAAGTTGATTGAGTTCTTTGGTTTCTGCAGGGTTGAGGCCGGCTGCCGGCTCGTCCAGCATCAGAAGTTTCGGTTCTGCGACCATGCAGCGTGCTATTTCAAGCCGTCGTTGCTGGCCGTATGCAAGGTTGCCTGCATCCCTGTTGGCGAGATCCAGAAGGCCTACGCGCTCCAGCCAATAAGCGGCGCGATCAAGCGCTTTCTGCTCACGCTGCTTGTAGTTGGGTGTGTTAAAAAGCCCGGCAAGCATGTTGGTATTGAGGTGGCGGTGCTGGGCCACAAGCAGGTTTTCCACAACGGACATCTGAGTGAACAGACGAACGTGCTGGAAGGTTCTTACCATGCCCAGCCGGGAAATCTTATGATCCGGCATGCCGTGTACTTCCTTGCCTTCGAAAAGGATCTTGCCGCCGGAAGGTTTGTAAAAGCCGCTCATGCAGTTGAATACGGTGGTTTTTCCGGCGCCGTTGGGGCCAATAATTGAAACGATTTCCCGTTCCTGAACATCCAGTGAAACGCCGTCTACCGCCAGCAGGCCGCCAAAGCGCATGGACAGATTCTGTACTTCAAGCATTGTCTGTCACTCCTGCCTGTTCAGTTTGATGTGTATTCGTCGCATGGGTAACAGGCCCTGAGGCCGCCAGACCATCATCAACACCATAGCGGCACCGAAAATCAACATGCGGTATTCGGAAAACTCCCGTGCCAGTTCCGGCAGGATGGTCACCGCAATAGCCGCCAGTATGACGCCGAGCTGTGATCCCATACCGCCCAGAACCACAATCGCCAGAATGATGGCGGACTCGAGGAATACAAAGGATTCCGGGCTGATGAAGCCTTGCTTGGAAGCAAATATGGTGCCTGCAAAGCCGGCAAAGAACGCGCCAATGGTGAAGGCAGAGAGCTTGACGGCCGTTCGGCTGAGGCCCAACGAGCGGGCGGCGATTTCATCTTCACGCAACGCTTCCCACGCACGGCCTACCGGCATCCGCATAAAGCGGCGGATGATCAGGGCTGTGATAACCGCCAATACCAGAGCGATCAGGTACAGGAAGATAACTTTGTGTTCGCCGCTGTAGGCAATGTCGAAAGTTTCGTGGAACGACGTGTTGCCTTCTTCCTTTATGCGGCGGCCGAACTCCATGCCAAACAGGGTGGGTTCGGGAATGCCGCCTATGCCGTTGGGGCCACCGGTCAGGCTCGTCCAGTTATTGAGCAGGATGCGGATGATCTCGCCGAACCCCAAGGTGACGATAGCCAGATAATCCCCGCGTAGGCGCAATACCGGGAAGCCCAGCAACATCCCGAACAGGGCGGCTAGCAACGCTCCGATGGGCAGAGCCATCCAGAACGAAATGCCTGTGTACTGTGACAGCAGGGCAAACGTGTAGGCGCCAACCGCATAAAAAGCCACGTACCCAAGGTCCAGCAGGCCAGCGAGGCCGACGACCACGTTAAGGCCAAGAGCCAGCATTACGTAGATCAGTACCAGCGTGGCGAGATCCACAGAGCCCCGCGACACAACAAACGGCCAGAACAGTGCAAGCACCACGAGACCGGTCAGTATCCAGGATTCCAGTTTTGCCCGCTTGGATTGCTCCATGGGCTTTTTGTCTGCCAGAGGGTTGAGCTTCGGCAGTTTGCCCAACAAGCCAAAGAGCGAGTCACGGAAAGCCTGAAAAACAAAGACCGCCCCGGCGGCCAGGAAAATGGCAATGATGGTCGAAGTCTTCGCCCCGGTGAGCGTGATGTTAATGCCTTGGGCTTCAAGGTTAAGCCCGAGGATGGGGAAAGATATAATCAGCGTGACAATCGCGCAGAACACCGCGTGTCTGTAGTTGTTAGAAGCCATTAGATCTTCTCAACCTCCGGTTTGCCAAGCAGGCCCGTGGGTTTGAACAGCAGAATGAGGATCAGCAAGCCGAATGAGACCACGTCTTTGTATTCACCGCTGAGATAGCCGGAGGTCATGCTTTCAGACACACCAAGAATCAGTCCGCCGAGCATGGCACCAGGAATGCTGCCAATGCCGCCGAGCACGGCTGCGGTAAAGGCCTTGAGCCCCGCTATAAAGCCGAACAATGGGTCAACTGAGCCGTAATACATTCCAAGGAGAAGGCCGGCAACCGCTGCCAGTGCGGCACCAATTATAAAGGTGGCGGAGATAATGCGGTTGGTATCAATGCCCAGCAGGCTGGCCATACCAAGATCCTGAGAAACTGCCCGGCAGGCGCGGCCAGTACGGGAGCGGGAAATGAACAGCGAGAGCGCCGTCATGCAGATCAGTGTGGTCACAAAAATAGTGATCTGCATATAAGACAGTGACATCTGGAAATGCCCGTCAGAGCCAAAATTGAACCCGCCTTCAATAAGTGCCGGAAAACCGATGTTGCGGGAGCCCTGTGCGAGGTGAACGTAGTTCTGCAGGAAGATGGACATACCGATTGCAGAGATCAGCGGGATCAGGCGATGACGGCCGCGCACCGGGCGATAGGCGACCCGTTCTACTGCCCAGCCCATGGAGCTGGAAACGATCATGGCGCACAGAAGTGCAACGATAAGAATCAGTGGAAGCCAGGCGACGCCAAGAGCTGTCAGGCCTGTAATGGCGATAAGCGCGGTATAGGCGCCGATCATATAGATCTCACCATGGGCAAAGTTGATCATGCCGATGATGCCGTAAACCATCGTGTAACCGATGGCGATCAGGGCATAGGCGCTCCCGATCGTCAGCCCGTTAATGAACTGCTGGGAAAAATACAGGAGGTCTTGCATTGTTGTTTGACTCCGGAGGCCTGCTCCCTCCCCTCAGGCACGCCAGACACGGGATAACCGGGCCGGAAGTGAAGCAGGATCAAAAGGAGCCTAGAAAAACACCTTCCCCCGGATCGCGGTGAGAAGGTGTCCTCATCATTACCGTTAATTAACGATTTGGCTTAGTTTACCGGAGTTTTGCTGCCATCTGAATGCCATTCGAACACAACAAACTCAAACGACTTCATATCGCCGGCCTTGTCGTACTGCACAGTGCCGATCGGTGTTTCAAAGGTGCCGCTGCGCAAAGCGGCAGCAACGTCGAAAGGGTCTTTGGATTTAGCAGCTTCGATACCGTCAGCAACCAGCTGAACGGCGGCGTAGGAGGTCAGCACAAACGGGCCTGAAGGATCTTCACCCTTGGCTTCGAATGCTTTTACCAGCTCCTGGTTTTCTGCTTTTTGGTCGAAGCTTGGTGGCAGGGTTACCAGAAGCCCTTCTGCGGCTTCACCGGCAATGGTGTTGATATCTTTGTTACCAACGCCTTCAGGACCCATGAACTTCGTGTCCAGATTTGCCTGGCGCGCCTGGCGCAGAATCAGGCCCAGCTCGGGGTGATAGCCGCCAAAGTACACGTAATCCACATTGGCTTGCTTGAGCTTGGTGACCAGGGATGAGAAGTCTTTATCGCCGGCGGTAACACCTTCAAACATCGCAATCTCGATGCCTTTGTCTTTCAAAGTGTCGCGCACTGCCGTCGCAATACCCTCACCGTACTGCTGCTTATCGTGAATGACAGCAACACGCTCGGGATTCTGGCTGGCGATGTAGTTGGCGGCTACAGGGCCCTGCATGCTGTCGAGGCCAATGGTGCGGAAGATCAGCTCATAGCCACGCTCAGTGATCTCAGGGCTGGTTGAGGCGGGTGTGACCATCAGAATGCCTTCGTCCTCATAAATGTCTGAGGCGGGCTGGGTCGAGCTGGAGCAGAGGTGGCCAATTACATATTTGACGCCATCGTTTACCAGACGGTTTGCGACAGTAACGGCCTGCTTAGGGTCACACACGTCATCGTATTCTACAGCGACGAGCTTCTCGCCCATCACGCCGCCATTGGCGTTGATCCGCTCAATTGCCATGCGAGCACCGGAGAACTGCATGTCACCGTATTGGGCAACAGGTCCGGTCATTGGGCCTGCGATACCGATCTGAATGTCTGCTGCTGCGTAGCCGGCGCCCATGAGGGCAACGGAAGTGCTAACGGCGGTTACGAGTTTTTTCAGTGAAGTTGTCATTGAGTCTGTCCTGTTAGGTTCAGGGTTATTCTTATGTTCTCAGAAAGCTAAACAAACACTACACATCCTGCCTTGTCAAGCTAGCCCGAGGCTTCTTTGATTATTTAACATTCTCCGGCTCAAGTTTCGGTGTTGTCAGGATGATCCGGGAACCTCAGTGTGCGGAAGCTTTCGTAGTCACGCAACTGTTCGAAGTTGATACCGACCTACGTGTCGCTCTGAGTAAACCTGAAGGTAAAAACCGCTACTTGCATTCGAGGGTGTAAAGACCTTTAATCGTTAGTGGTGTAAACAATAAGCCGGAAGGCTTCAGCGGAGCAGTAACACAGTGAATAATCATGAGCATGTTCTGGTGGCACTCAGACGTGTTATCCGGGCGACGGATCTTCATTCCAAGCGTCTTAGCAAGAATGCCGGGCTTACCGGCCCGCAACTGTTGATCATGCGGACAATCCGGGATCTGGGTGAGGTAACTATCGGTACTATCGCCGACAAGGTCAGTCTCAGCCAGGCCACGGTTACGACCATCCTCGATCGCCTGGAGCTCCGGAAGCTGGTTTACCGTGTTCGCAGCACTCAAGACAAGCGCAAGGTTCACGCGCACCTGACCGAGGATGGAGCAGACATACTTTCCCGTGCCCCGAACCCCTTGCAGGAAGACTTCATCAAGAAGTTCCAGAGCCTTCATGAGTGGGAGCAGAACATGATCCTGGGGTCCCTTCAGCGGGTTGCCCACATGATGGATGCTGACGATATAGATGCCTCACCGGTGCTGGATGTCGGCCCTGTGCTGAAGGACGATGGCTGGAAAGAAAAGGCGTGAGCCTTTTCTTTCTCCGGTGATTCAGTGAACTGACGAGCCCGTTCGGGGCTTGTTGCCGAAGCATACCTGAAATACATCGTTGTAATGCCGGGCGAAATTGACGGTCAGGCCTTCCCTGAGATAATCCGGTAACTCCTCGTAATCCCCGCGGTTCGCCTCTGGCAGAATCAGGTTGTTGATTTTCTGCCGGCGAGCCGCGATGACTTTCTCGCGTATGCCCCCCACGGGAAGAACCTGGCCGGTGAGCGTCAGCTCTCCGGTCATTGCCGTATTTTGCTGAGGTATTTCCCGGCGAGCGATAGACAGCAGGGCCGTTGCCATGGTGACGCCGGCACTGGGGCCGTCCTTGGGTGTTGCACCTTCCGGCACATGAAGGTGCACGAAGGACTTATCGAAAAACCCGGGGTCGCCCTTGAACCGTTTCAGGTTTGAGCAAACGTAGCTGTAAGCGATTTCGGCCGACTCTTTCATGACGTCGCCAAGCTGGCCGGTCAACTTAAAGCCGCGCTGACTGGTATGCACACGGGAAGCTTCTATGCTGAGTGTTACGCCGCCCATGGCCGTCCAGGCGAGGCCGGTTACTACTCCGACACCCTTGAGTGATTTCTCTTTCCGGAATACTGGCTGTCCCAAATATTCCTGCAGGTCGGCTACGCCTACCTTCACCGGCTCGTCCGGAGTTTCCAATAGCTTTACGATACCCTTGCGCATGACTTTGTGCAGCAGTTTTTCCAGGTTCCGGACACCGGCTTCGCGGGCATAGCCCTCGATTACCTGCCGGATCGCGGCATCGGTAATGTTGAACTGTTTCTTCAGAAGCCCCGCCCGTTTCAGCAGGCGCGGTAGCAGATGGTGCTTGGCGATCGCCAGCTTTTCTTCGGCGATGTAGCCAGACAACCGGATAACATCCATGCGATCCAGAAGCGGCCTGGGAATGGTGTCAAGCTGGTTCGCGGTGCAAATGAAGAGCACCTTGGACAGGTCCATACGGACATCCAGGTAGTGATCCAGAAACTCCCTGTTCTGCTCTGGATCCAGAGTCTCCAGAAGGGCAGAAGCCGGGTCCCCCTGATAGGAGGCGCCGATCTTGTCGATCTCGTCGAGCATGATCACCGGGTTGGCCACTTTGGTATCTTTCAGGGCCTGCACAAACTTGCCGGGCATGGCGCCGATATAGGTGCGCCTGTGGCCTTTGATTTCAGCCTCATCACGCATGCCGCCCACACTGAACCGATAGAATTTGCGCCCGAGTGCGTTCGCTACAGAATGACCAATGGACGTTTTACCCACGCCCGGCGGGCCAACGAGCAGAAGAATTGAACCGCTGACTTCGCCCTTAAATGTGCCTTCTGCCAGAAACTCAATAATCCGATCTTTTACATCACCAAGGCCGTCGTGATCCCGATCCAGGATGCGGCGGCCTTCTGCCAAATCAAACTGATCCTCAGAGTGCTGGCCCCAGGGCACCTGCGTAAGCCAATCCAGATAATTGCGGGTAACACCATACTCCGGCGAGCCCTGCTCCAGAATCTGTAGCTTTTGCAATTCCTCGTCAAAACGCTCTTGTACGGCCTCCGGTGGGTTCAGCTCCGCCATTCGGGTTTCGAAGCGCTCGGCATCCGCCGTTTTATCGTCTTTCGACATGCCCAGCTCGCGCTGGATGACCTTTAGCTGTTCTTTCAGGAAGAAATCACGCTGGTGCTTCTGTACCTTCTCATTCACTTCTTCGCTGATTTCAGACTGCAGGCGCGCCACTTCCAGTTCTTTGCGCATCAACAGAAGCACCTTCTCCATGCGCCTCAGCAAGGGTACGGTATTCAGGATGTCCTGCAGTTCCTTGCCCGGGGCGCTGGTCATGGATGCGCCGAAATCTGTGAGAGGGGCGCTGTCTTCCGGGCCGAAGCGCGAAAGGTACTGTTTTACTTCCTCTCCATACAGCGGGTTAGTGCGAAGGAGTTCTTTGATCGCACTGATGATCGCCAGAGTATAGGCTTTGGTTTCATCCGCATCTTCTTCAGGCTCCTGCGGGTACTCAACTTCCACCAGATACGGAGGCTTACGGCGCAACCACTGAACAATACGAAAACGCTGCAGACCCTGTGCAATAAATTGAACATTGCCGTCTTTATTCTGCGCGTGATGAACGCGCACTGCGCAGCCAACGGTAGCCAGTTCGCTGCTCTGGGGCACGCTTTTCCCGGACTGATGGTCATCGACAAAACAGATGCCGAGCACTTTGTGGTCGGTTTCACTCACGCGTTTGAGTGTCTCCTGCCATGGGTTCTGATTAACCATGACCGGCTGTACCTGTGCCGGGAAAAACGGCCGGTTTGATACGGGTAGTACATACATCCGCTTGGGCAAAGATTGCTGGGGCAGAGCCAAGGCTTTGCTGTGTTCGTTCTTGCCGATGTATTCGGTCACGTCTTCCTCGAGTTCTTCCAGCGAGTCTTTGTCGTTGTCGTGATTCATGCTGTATCTGCTTCCTGGTAGGAGAAGTGTCTGAATACTAACTGAAGCCTAAAGTCATATTTTCAAGCATGGGCACCGCTAATACCTTGGCCTGGCACTATTGAATTCCGGGCCTCGGCGCCCCATCTACGGTTTAACCAATAATGAACATTTTGAACATTTCAGGTGCCCGACATGAGCAGCTCTCCCCATATATTTGAAGCCACCATGGAAAACTTCCAGCAGGAGGTTATGGATGCATCCTCGTCCGTACCCGTACTTGTAGATGTATGGGCTGAATCGTGTGCGCCCTGCAAGCAGCTTATGCCTCTGCTGGAAAAGCTAGTGAACGAATACCAGGGTGCATTCAGGCTTGCCAAAGTGAATGCGGATGAGCAAGAACAGCTTACATCCAACCTGGGTGTGCGCAGCCTGCCCACGATTATTCTGGTGAAAGATGGCCAAGCTGTGGATGGCTTTAGCTCAGCCCTGCCAGAGAGCGAAATCCGCAAGGTGCTAGAGAAGCACATAGCGCTGCCCGAGGAAGACCCTTACGAAAAAGCCCATCGCATCTGGGACGAAGGCGATATTGGCGGCGCGCTGGGTATTCTCTCCGAGATGAACCAAAAAGATCCGGAGAACCTGAAGGTGCTGATCGACCTTGCCCAGCTAAAAGCCGAAACCGGTGACCTCGAAAGCGCCGAACAGGTGCTCGAAAGCTTGCCGCCGGAGGAAAAACTGCAACACCAGGCAAAGCAGCTGGCAGCCCGGATAAAGTTCCTGAGGCAGTCTGCAGAACTTCCGCCCGTGAAAGAGTTGGAAATGGCGCTGGAGCAGGATGCGAAAGATCCTAACGCTTTGCACTTGCTGGCACTTCACAACGTGCTGCAGGAAAAAAATGCCGAAGCGATGGAGTTGCTGATCCGACTGATGCAGGTGGACAGTAAATATAAAGACGAGGTGGGCAAGACAACGCTGGTTGAGCTATTTGAGAAGCTCGGTAACAGCAACCCGGATGTGCGCACCTATCGGCGTAAGCTTTATACAATGATGCATTGATCCGGAACCCGGTTGGGCGAAAAACAAGTTAGGAGAAGGTGTGCCCGACTTGTAGCGTTACTAAAAACCGGGCGTGGTGCCCGGTTTTTTGGTGACAGTGTGGCTAACGTTTATCCATTCCCCTTCTTCATCTCCTCAAACTCATCCTCATAGAAAAACTTCTCCTCACCAAAAGCAGGCTCCAGCTCATTAAGCCAGGTGGCTGTTTCACTGTATTTGGCAAAGAATGGGCGCTGAACCCAGTCCGGGTTGCGGCCTTGCAAAAAGCGCAGCACAAAGACCTTCTCGCCGTTCACTTCGGCTATTCCCTGAATTTCCACTTTGCCTGGGCCGGCACTCATGCTGGGGCCGCGAGCGGTGCGGGCCAGGCCGCTGACTTTTTTCATGGCTTCGCGGTAAATATGGAAAGCTTCTGCCAGGGGCACTTCGAAGTAGTTCTTGGCGCCGGTGTCGCGCTCTACAAACATGTAGTAGGGGATGATGCCGAGCTGGACTTCCTTCTTCCAGAGCCTGGCCCAGGCGTCTGCATCATCGTTCACGTGTTTGATCAGCGGACCTTGCGCGCGGATTTCGGCACCGGTAGCGCGGATACGGCGGATAGCCTCCTCCGCAATGTCGGTGGTGATTTCCTGCCAGTGGTTGTAGTGGGCCATGATCGCAACATGCTTGCCCGCGTCCACAAGCCTGGCGAACAGGTCGATCAGCTCATCGGCATCCTTGTCGGTCACAAAGCGATATGGCCAGAAAGTCAGGGCCTTGGTGCCGATGCGAATGGTCTGGATGTGATCGAACTCGGGCTGCAGCAAAGGTTCAAGGTACTGAGCCAGGCTCCTGGTTTTCATCACCATGGGGTCGCCACCGGTTACCAGCAGGTCGGTAACTTCGGTGTGTTCCTGAAGGTAGCCATGAAGCTTGTGTGCTTCGGTGCTCGACATTTTCAGGTCTTTGTCGCCCACGAACTGCGCCCAGCGGAAACAGAAGGTGCAATAGGAGTGGCAGGTCTGGCCTTGTGCCGGGAAAAACAGCACCGTCTCACGGTATTTGTGTTGTACGCCGTCGAGCACTTCGCCTTCCAGCTCCGGCATGTTCATTTCCATCTGGCCGGCCGGGTGAGGGTTCAGTTCATCGCGGATCTCTTTTGCGACGACCTGAATCTCTTTTTTATCGGCGCCCTCCCGGTGCATCTGAGCCATGCGCTCAAAGTGCTCGTCTTTCAACATGCCTTTTTGCGGGAAGACCAGCTGATAGATGGGATCGTTGGGCACCTTGTCCCAGTTGATCAATTCGTTGATCACATACTCATTCACCCGGAAGGGCAGCACGCTGGCTACTACTTTCATTTCAAACAGGGTGTCCTCGGGGAGGCTCTGAATGATTTCAATCTTGTCTAGCTGGCGGTCTGTATAAACCTTGAAGCGTCGTTCCTCGAATTCTGCGGTGGGAATCCGGTTGGGAAAGGTGACGATTGAATTCATGGTTCGCCCTCTGTAGTTGAAAGTCTGAAATGTCAGGAGGGCAAAATCAGCACCGCTCCGATGGTCAAAAAATGGGCAGAGGAGTATACATAAATTGGCGTTTAGTTTCAGGTCTAATTAAAAAATCGCAGAAAGGATTCTTTAATCCCTCCTGTATACTTTTAACTTAATGAAAACAAATGGAAACTATAGATTTTGGCTGTAAATCTCTGTGTCGATATCATTTAGCACGATAATGAAAAGCCGGGCGCTGCAGGCACTAAGACGTTGGTCGGAGCCCGGTTGTTTGGTGGTCGAAAAAAGGGCATTATTACGTAACTAATCGTAATTATCTTTATGGTTTATCAGAAGAGTTCACGTTTCAGTCAGAATTTACGGGTAATGCGTAGTAAAAATACTACGAAAAGTTAGTCTGGATTGGTAAGACTGGGCGGGTTCTGGTCAGAAGCTGATCATTCCGTGGGGTTGGGCGGTAAAAGTGTAAAAGCTGTTCTATGCTTGATGAACACAGTTTGTGCCGTTGCCCGGTATATCTTCCGGCAGGTTACTCATGACAAAGAAGCTGTATTTTCGCAGCTCATCGATACCGCAAGCGCGGATGCCGGTCTCGGCACCTGCTGCACTTTTTTGATGCGAAGGGGGAGGTTTGATGTACCACGATGATGATCCCATTGAAACGAGCGAATGGCTTGATGCGCTCGAGTCATTAATCGAGAACGAAGGTATAGACCGGGTAAAGTACATTCTTGAGCGGCTCTCTGAGCGCGCGAGCCGGGATGGTACCGAGCTGCCTTATTCAATTACTACACCGTTCCGGAACACAATCCCGGCAGCTCAGGAAGCCCGCATGCCGGGTGATCTGTTTATGGAGCGCCGGATTCGTTCGCTGATTCGCTGGAACGCCATGGCGATGGTCGTGCGGGCCAGCAAGCGCCCGGGTGATCTGGGTGGACACATTTCCACGTTCTCGTCTGCTGCCACTCTTTACGATGTGGGCTTCAACTACTTTTTCCACGGTGGCGATGAAAAGCGTGAATCAGATCTGGTTTATTTCCAGGGCCATGCCTCACCGGGTAACTATGCACGCTCCTTTCTGGAGGGGCGGTTTACAGAAGAGCAGCTTGATAAATACCGCGAGGAAGTAGATGGCGACGGGCTTTCTTCCTATCCGCACCCGTGGCTGATGCCGGATTACTGGCAGTTCCCCACGGTATCCATGGGGCTTGGGCCAATTCAGGCCATTTACCAGGCTCACGTGATGAAGTATCTGGATGGCCGTGAGCTCATTGAAATGGGTGACCGCAAGGTCTGGTGCTTTGTAGGCGATGGTGAAACCGACGAGCCCGAAACGCTTGGGTGCATTTCCAAGGCCGGACGCGAAAATCTCGATAACCTGGTGTTCGTGGTGAACTGTAACTTGCAGCGCTTGGATGGGCCGGTGCGTGGCAACGGAAAGATTATCCAGGAACTGGAAGGCGCTTTCCGCGGTGCTGGCTGGAACGTCATCAAGGTGGTCTGGGGCCGAGTGTGGGACAC
>Ga0209587_1000881_pt1 | contig 14596 bp, 12 predicted proteins | sample NGEPerD_2_FD_184512 | JGI IMG/M metagenome (GOLD analysis project Ga0209587, IMG submission 184512) | Arctic peat soil microbial communities from the Barrow Environmental Observatory site, Barrow, Alaska, USA - NGEE PermafrostL1-D... | ecosystem: Environmental > Terrestrial > Soil > Wetlands >... | reverse complement strand
ACCGCGAGGGTGCTCCTGCGCTGTACCCGGCTCAGCTGCGGAACGAGATCGACGAGGTCGCCGAGCTGGTCTACACCGACGTCAACAATGGCGTCTACCGAGCGGGGTTCGCCGGCACCCAACAGTCCTACGAGCGGGCCTACCACCGGTTGTTCGACCGCCTCGACTGGCTGTCGGCACGCCTGGGAAGCCAGCGCTACCTGGTCGGCGACGCCATCACCGAAGCCGACGTGCGGCTGTTCACCACGCTCGTGCGGTTCGACGCCGTCTACCACGGCCACTTCAAGTGCAACCGCAACAAGCTCACCGAGATGCCGGTGCTGTGGGCGTACGCGCGGGACCTGTTCCAGACGCCCGGCTTCGGCGACACGATCGACTTCGACCACATCAAGCGCCACTACTACCAGGTCCACACCGACGTGAACCCGACCGGCATCGTCCCCGCGGGCCCCGAACTGTCGAACTGGCTCGAGGCCCATGGTCGTGAGCAGCTCGGCGGCCGGCCGTTCGGCGACGGCACCCCTCCGCGGCCTCCGGCTCCCGACGAGCTCGTGCCGGCGGAGCACAGCCCTGCGGGTCGCGCCTCCGCTGGGTAACCGATAACCGAGGACCGACCGCGGCAGCCGCCCCGGGCAACCGGGGAACTCGCCGCAGGCGTCATTCGCCCACGATGCCGCTGTCGACGAGGAACTGGCGGGCGACGTCCTCGGGCGACTCCCCTTCGACGTCCACGGCGGCGTTCAGCGTGGTCAGCGCCTCGTCGGTGAGGGCTTCGCTGATCGGCCCGAACAGCGCGTCGTAAGCCTCCGGCGCGGCCTCGTAGACCTCGTCGCGGATCACCAGCGCAACGTTGTACTGCGGGAAGAAGGCCTGATCGTCCTCGAGGATGCGCAGGTCCTGGGTCAGCACCCGCCCGTCGGTGGCGAACACGGCGGCGAACTGGCACGGGTCGCCCTGCCCCGCCGAGGTGTACACCAGCCCGAAGTCGAGCTGGGTCACGGCGCTGTCGGGCAGGTCGAAGCCGTAATGCTCCTCCAGCCCGGGCAACCCGTCGCTGCGGTCGACGAACTCCGCGGCGGTGCACAGGCTCGCCGCCTCGGGGTCGGAGGCGACCAGGTCGGCGTAGTCGGAGATGGTGGTGACGTCCTCCGGTGCGGACGGGCCGGCGGCGAGTGCGTAGGTGTTGTTGCCCGGCGCCGGGGGCAGCCAGGTCAGGTCGTTGGCGACGTCGGCCTCGGCGACCGCCTCCCACTGCTCCTGGGCCCCGGGCACGGGGTCGGTGTTGCCGAGGATGTTGATCCAGGCGGTGCCGGTGTACTCCCAGTACATGTCGATCTCACCGGACTCCAGCGCCTCCCGGACGACGTTGGTTCCCACCAGGCCGATCTGGTCGGTGACGCTTGCGCCAGCCGCCTCCAGCGCCTGCAGCGCGATCTGGCCGAGGATCAGCTGCTCGGTGAACGACTTGGAACCCACCGTCACCTCGGCCTCGGACAGGTCGACCTCGCTGGCGACACCGCTTTCGGCGCCCTCGCCGCCCCCCGCGGAGTCTCCGCAGGCGGCAGCCAGCAGCGCGACGGCGGCCAGCAGCGTCAGCAGGCGCAGGCGGGTGGTGGGTGTGCAGTGCATGCAGTGCCTTTCGATCTCTCGGTATGGGAAGAGCAGGGCGGTCACAGGCCGCGGGGGCGCAGCAGGTCCTCTGCCAGCCCGGCGAGGTAGTCCAGCGCCAGGGCCAGCAGGGCGACCAGGACGCTGCCGGTCAGCAGGACCACGGTGCGGCTGAGCGTGATCCCCGACAGGATCGGAGCGCCCAGCCCGCCGGCCCCGGTGAACACCGCCAGCGTCGCCGTCCCGACGTTGATGACCAGGGCCGTGCGGATGCCGGCCAGGATGACCGGCACGGCCAGCGGCAGTTCGATGCGCCCGAGCACCGCGCGCCGGGTCATGCCCATCCCGCGACCGGCCTCGATGACCGCGCGATCCACGCGCTGCAGCCCGACCATGGTGTTGCGCAGGACCGGCAGGAACGCGTACAGCACGAGCGCGTAGACCGCGTAGCGGAAGCCGATGCCCAGGGTCAGGCCCAGGAGGACGATCACGCCGATCGACGGCACGGCCTGGCCGATGTTGGCGACCCCGATCACGGGCACGGTCAGCCCGCGGGCGAACGGGCGGGTGAGCAGGATGCCCAGGGGCACCGCCAGGGCGATGACCGCCAGGGTGGAGACTCCGACCAGCTCCAGATGGCGGATGACGGCGTCGCTGAGCGAGTCCGCCGTGAGCACGCGCTGCTCGATGTCGTCCAGCTGCCGGCGTGACACCGCCAGGTACAGCCCGCCGCCCACCAGCGCCAGGAAGGCGGGCATGGCCAGGTACCGGCGCAGTCCGGCGGAGCGCTGGACGAGCCCCTCCGGCCGCGGGGTGTCGGTCGCGGGGTCGGCGGCCATCAGGCGCCCGTGTCCTGCCGGTCGTGCTCGTCGCCGAGCTCGGCCAGGGACGCCTCGCGCGCGGAATGGCGCATGGTGTCCACGGCGGCCATGATGATGTCGATGTCGATGGTGCCGAGGTAGGCCCCCCGGCCGTCGACGACGACGGTCGAGCCTATGCGCGACTCCAGCATCTCGTTGAGCGCGTCGGCCAGGGTCGCCTGCCGGCTGACGACGGCCCGCACCTCCAGGCCGATGCGGTCCAGCGGCTCGTCCGCCCGCTGCAGGTCCCGCGCCCGGAGCCATCGGATGGGCCGTCGCTGCGCGTCGAGCAGCAGCAGCGCGCCCTTGCCGGCGCGCCGCAGGTCCGCGAGCATCTCCCCTCGGTCGCCGTCGCTGTCGGCGGTGGGCCACTCGCTGAGGTGATAGTCGCGGGCGCGGACGAGGTTGAGGCGCTTCAGCGACGCGCCGGAGCCGATGAAGTCCTCGACGAAGCCGTCCGCCGGCGACGACAGGATCTGCTCGGGAGTGTCGTACTGGGCGATCTGGGCGCGGTCGCGCAGGATCGCGATGCGGTCACCCATCTTGATCGCCTCGTCGATGTCATGGGTGACGAACACGATCGTCTTGCGGATCTCCTCCTGCAGACGCAGGAACTCGTTCTGGAGCCGCTCGCGCGTGATCGGGTCGATCGCCCCGAACGGCTCGTCCATGAGCATCACCGGCGGGTCTGCGGCGAGGGCGCGCGCCACCCCCACGCGCTGGCGCTGGCCGCCCGACAGCTGCTTGGGGTAGCGGTCGCGGAACAGCGACGGGTCGAGGCCGACCAGCTCAAGCATCTCGTCGACCCGGGCATCGATCCGGCCGGAAGGCCACTTCAGCATCCGCGGGACTGTGGCGACGTTGTCGCTGATCGTGAGGTGCGGGAACAGCCCGATCTGCTGGATCACGTAGCCGATGCGGCGCCGCAGCTGGTCGGGGTTGGCGTCGGTGACGTCCTCGCCCTGCAGCTCGATGCGTCCCGAGGTCGGCTCGATGATCCGGTTGACCATCTTCATGGTCGTCGTCTTCCCGCAGCCCGAGGGACCGACGAGGATGACGATCTCGCCCTCCGGGACGTCGAGGCTCAAGTCCTCCACGGCCGGGATGGCCTGCCGGGGGAAGCGCTTCGTCAAGCGGTCCAGCCGGATCATCGGTTCGGTCATCGGATGCCTCGCGAGGTCGTGGCCCGGCTGAGGAGGAGGAAGAGCGCGTCCAGGACGGCGCCAAGCAGGATGATGGCGAAGAACGCGCCCAGCGCGAGGTTCAGCGCCGCCGGGCTGCCGACCCTGGCCAGGGCGGCGAATATGTCCTGCCCCAGGCCCCCCCCGTTGACGATCGCGCCGATCGCGGCGATGCCCACCAGGACCATCGTGGACACGCGGATGCCGGTGAGGATCACCGGCCACGCCAGCGGCAGCTCGATGCGACGCAGCCGCTGCCAGCGACCCATGCCCATGCCCTGCGCGGACTCGACGACGGCCTGGTCCACGCCGAGCAGGCCCGTGACCGTGTTGCGCACGATCGGCAGGAGCGAATACATCGTCAGCGCGATGATGACCGGCTGCGTGCCCAGCCCCAGGATGCTGACCATGACCGAGAACAGGGCCAGCGACGGAATGGTCAGGAACACGCCCGTCACGCTCAGGACCAGCGTCCGCTGGCGCGGACGGCGGTAGGTGAGCACGCCCAGGGCCAACCCGATGACGCTCCCGATCGCGACTGAAACGAGCACGATCAGCGCGTGCTCGAGCGTCTGCTCCAGCAGATCGTTGTAGTTGCCACCGAGATAGGTGAAAAAATCCAAAGCGTCCCAATGTCGCTGCGTGCTCGTTCAGCCGGCCGCCATGGAAAGCCACAGCGGGGACTGCTTCCGTACCGCGACCCTAGCGCACCAGCGGCGAGGCGCACGCGTTGGAGGGTCGGGTGGCGAGGCCGTCAGATCCAGGAGCGGAACAGGATGCGCAGGTCCCAGGCGGATCTCGGTACTTCCAGCCCGACCAGCAGCGGCCACCAGAACAGCAGCCCGCCCACCGCCACCACCGCGACGAAGGTCGGGACCCAGCGCCACAGGGGGAAACGCGCCGTCCAGCCGGCGGCGAAAGCGAGCCCCAGGCACAGGAACGGCACCAGGGGCGTGGTGTAGAACAGGAACAACGGTCGGGCGATGACCAGCCAGGGCACGTACTGCACCAGCAGGAACACAAGGATCGCCCACGCGGCCCAGCTGCGCTCCCGCACGCCGGACCACAGCAGCAGCGGGTAGGCCAGCAGCGCCAGCCACCAGATCGCCGGGTTGCCGATCCCAAGGATCTCCGCGACGTTGCCCGGCTCCACGGTGCAGGTGCCGGCGGCCAGCTGCTCGTCGTCGCAGTCCTCGTAGTAGTAGGAGACCGGCCGGCTCAGCGTGGGCCACGTCGTCGCCGACGCGCGATAGCTGTGCTCGGCCTGCAGCTCGTCGTGGAAGCCCGCGATGTCGCGCTGGTCCCGCACCCACGTGCCGACGCGGTCCGCCAGCGTGACCCCCTCGCAGACGCCCTCCGGACACTGCTCCTCCCCGAAGCGCGTCTCCGGGAAGTTGGCGACCCAACCGGCGTAGCTGGCGACGTACACCAGCGCCGGCACCAGCACCAGCGTGGCGAGGCCGCTGGCGATCCAGCGCTGCGGTTCGACCCACCAGCGACCGGTGAGCCGTCGGCGCCAGGCGACCTCGCTTGCGAGCACGAACAGGCCGGCCGCGCCGATGGCGAGCAACGCCGACCACTTGGTCGACAGCGCCAGACCGAAGCACAGGCCCGCCAGCCAGCGGTGCCGATGTCCGCGGCGCGGCAGGGGGCGGTGGGGGTCGGCGACGGTGTCGGGGCCGGCCCCCTCCCACATCCGGTCGCGGTCGACCAGCAGCTGGTGGAACCCGGCCATGACGAAGAACGACAGGGCCGCGTCCAGCATCGCGATGCGGCTCATGGTCAGCGCGATGCCGTCGACCGCCACCAGCAGCGCGGCCAAGCCGGCCATGCCGCGCCGGCGGAACAGGCGCAGGCCGGCCAGGTAGGTCAGCAGCACGGTTAGGGTGCCGAGCAGCGCCATGGCGCTGCGCCGCGCGAACGCCTCGGCGGCCTCGCGCTGCCGCGCGGCCGGGTTGGGGTCCTCGTCCTCGCCGACGACGCACTGGCCGGGCTCGTCGGTCACCGCCTGCTCCAGCGGGTCGGACTCCTCCAAGCCGAACACGGCAAGGCCGCCGGCGATCACCCACTTGCCGAGCGGCGGGTGCACGACAAAGCCGTCTTCGGTGCCCTGCTCGAGCAGGTCGCGGGCGTCGTAGTAGTAGTAGGTCTCGTCGAAGTAGCACCGCTCCGGGTGGGCGAGCCCGGCGAACCGCAGCGTCCCGGCCACCAGCACGAGCACGATGGGCAGCAGCAGCGCACCGCCGCGCCGGCGTCGCAGATCCGAGGCGGCGGCGCGCGGAGGAGGCGCGGACCGCCCGGGTTCGGCCGAGGCGGCAGGCCCCGACGCCGGCCGGGCCGTAGTGTCGATGGCCATCGACGCGCAGTGTAGGAGGAGCAGAGGGTGTCAGAGGCCAGGGGCGAACGCCCCGGCAGTGGCCGGTTGGTCCTGGTCGCCACGCCCATCGGCAACCTGGAGGACCTCTCGCCGCGCGCAGCCCGCGCGCTCAAGGAGGCCGACCTGGTGGCCGCGGAGGACACCCGGCGCTCGCGCGTGCTGCTGGACCACGTGGGCTCGACGGTGACCATGATCAGCTACCACGACCACAACGAGGACCGCCGCGCCCCGGCGCTGCTGGACCGGGTGGCGGCCGGTGCGACCGTGGCCCTGGTCACCGATGCCGGCACCCCGGGGCTGGCGGACCCCGGCTTCGTGATCGTGCGCGAGGCGATCGCGCGTGGCCTGCCGGTCGAGCTGGTGCCGGGTCCGGCGGCGGCCATCCAGGCGCTGGTGCTGTCGGGCCTGCCCATGGACCGCTTCGTGTTCGAGGGCTTCCTGCCGCGACGGGCCGGGGCGCGCGACGCCCGCCTCGCCGAATTGGCGCCGGAGCGACGCACCATCGTGGCCTACGTCGCGCCGCACCGGGCCGCGCAGGAGCTCGCGGCCATGGCCGTCGCCTTCGGTGACCGTCCCGCCGCCCTGGCGCGCGAGCTCACCAAGCTGCACGAGGACGTCTGGCGCGGGACGCTGTCGAGCCTGGCGGCCCGCGCCGCCGAGGGCGTCCGTGGGGAGCTGACGCTGGTCGTCGGCGGTGCACCGGAGGTCGCGGCGGCTGCGGTCAGCGCGGCGCAGATGGCCGCGCGCGTGCGCGAGCTGGTGGCGACCGGCATGGACAAGAAGGCCGCCACCGCGCAGGTGGCACGGGTCCTGGGCGTACCTCGACGAGAGGTCTACCAGGCGCTGATCGACACCTGAGCCGTCGCTGCCGCGGAACCCAACGCCGGGGCGGCCGATATCATCCCGGCCATGTCCGCCGCCTCGACGAACCCAAAGACCGTGAATCCCAAGACCTTCTACGTCACGACGCCGATCTACTACCCCAACGACATCCCGCACATCGGGCACGGGTACACGACGGTGGCAGCGGACGTGCTCGCCCGTTGGCGCCGGCTGTGCGGCGACGACGTGTTCCTGCTGACCGGCACCGACGAGCACGGCGAGAACATCGCGCGCGCCGCGGCGAAGCGCGGCCTGACCCCGCAGCAGCACGTCGACGACATCAACCCCCGCTGGCACGAGATGCTGGACGTCCTGGGGGTGTCCAACTCCGACTTCATCCGAACCACCGAGACGCGCCACACCGCTCGGGTGCAGGAGTTCATGCAGGTCCTGCACGACAACGGCGACATCTACCTGGACACCTACCGCGGTTGGTACTGCGTGTCGTGCGAGGCCTACTACAACGCCGACGAGCTGGTCGAGGGCTCCCTTTGCCCCGTGCACCGGCGGCCCGCGGAGCAGCGCGAGCAGGAGAACTACTTCTTCCGCCTGTCCGCCTACGCCGATCGCCTGCTGGAGCTCTACGACACCGACCCGGGCTTCGTGCAGCCCGACGTGCGCCGCAACGAGGTGCGCGCCTTCGTCGCCGGCGGCCTGCAGGACGTGTCGGTCAGCCGGACGTCGTTCACCTGGGGGGTGCCGGTGCCCTGGGATCCGGAGCACGTCTTCTACGTCTGGTTCGACGCGCTGCTGAACTACGCCACGGCGGCCGGCTACGGCGCCGACCCGGAGGCCTTCGCCCGCCGCTGGCCCGCGGACGTGCACCTCATCGGCAAGGACCTGGTGCGCTTCCACTGCGTGTACTGGCCCGCCATGCTGATGGCGGCCGACCTGCCGCTGCCGCGCAAGGTCTTCGCGCACGGCTTCCTGCTGGTGGGCGGGGAGAAGATGTCGAAGACGAACGCCACGGGCGTGCATCCCGCCGACCTCGTCGACCACTTCGGCCGCGACTGCTACCGCTACTACTTCCTCCGTGAGATCAGCTTCGGCCAGGACGGCTCGTTCTCGTGGGAGTCGATGGTCGCGCGCTACACCACCGACCTGGCCGGCGCGCTGGGCAACCTGGCCAACCGCGTGCTCACCATGGTCGACTCCTACTGCGACGGCAAGGTGCCCGAACCGGCCGGAGCCCGGACGCAGGCCGACGAGGCCCTGTCCGCCGACCTCGCCACCGCGGTGGCCGGCATGCGACGGATCGACGAGCTGGAGTTCAAGCGCGCCCTTGAGGACCTGTGGGTGTACGTCTCCGGGGTCAACCGCTACGTGGAGAGCCGCGCACCCTGGAAGCTGAACAAGGACGGCGACGCCGACTCGCTCGGCCGCACGCTCTACACCTGCGTGGACGCCCTGCGCATCATCGCGGTGCTGGTCTCCCCGGTGATGCCCGACGCGGCCGGCGCCTTGTGGGACAAGCTGGGCCAGCCGGAGGAACTGGCCGCTCAGCGCTTCCCCGGCGCGGCGGTCGAGGGACTCACGCCGGTCGGGTCGAAGGTGGACAAGGGCGAGCTGCTGTTCCCCAAGCTCGCCGAGGTGGAGCCGGAGCTGTAGCGAGCACCCTGTAGCGAACATCTGGGGCCCGCGGACAACCTGCCGCGGTCCTCGCGCGTCACACCTGCTGAGGGCACGTGGAAACGTGGACAGGAGCAGGCGTGGCGCCAAGGCACCGCTGGGGCGATCCCGGCAGGCTGCCTCCCGAGAGGGGGGCGGGAGGATGATGGTCGCGACCGTGGCCCGCAGCACGGCGGCCGTGAGCACCGGCGACTTCGCCGAGCTCTTCGCCGCCCACCACGCCGAGGCGCTGCGCCTCGCCTACCTCCTGACCGGCAACGCGCACCGGGCCGAGGACGTCGTCAGCGATGCGTTCGTCAAGGTCTACCGGGCCTGGAACCGCGGTGGCATCAGCCAGCCGCGCGCCTACATCAAGCGCGCGGTGGTCAACGAGTCGAACTCGCGCTTCCGCCGGCTGGCGCTGGAGCGCCGGGAGGCCGCCAAGCGCTCGGGCGACGACCGCGGCGTGCGCGCGCACGACGACCAGCTGGCGGACAGCCAGGCCCTGATGGCGGCGCTGCAGCAGCTGCCGGAGCGCCAGCGCACCGCGGTGGTGCTGCGCTACTACTCCGACATGACCGAGGCCCAGGCCGCCGAGGCGATGGGCGTGTCCGTCGGCACCGTCAAGTCCAGCGTCTCCCGCGGCCTGCACCGGCTCCGCGTGGTCATGGAGAACGCGGACAGCGGCCAGACCAACCGCGACCAGCGCGATCATCGCGATCAGGGGGAGGAGGTCCGATGAGCACCGACTTCGAGGAGCGGCTGCGCCAGGCGCTGCAGTCCACCGCCCAGGAGGTGACCCCGAACCCCGAGACGTGGCGCAGGGTGCAGGCCGGCATCCGGCGCCGGCAGGCCTCCCGCTGGTTGGTGCTGGGGCTCGCCTCGGCGACGGCCGTGCTGGCCGTGGTCGCGGTCCTGCCGGGACTGCTGCGTGGTGGTGGCGTGGAGCTGGACCTGGGTCCGGCAGCCCCGCCGGCCTCACCCGGGGAAGCTCCGGGGGGTCCGGGCACGGGGTCGGTTCCGGTGCCCGCCGGCATCGCGTCCACCGACGGCGAACGCATCTCGCTGCAGCCGGACGCCGGCGGCCAGGCCGACGTGATGGAGGTCCCGGGCGCGTCCCTGTCGAGCCTGGAGGTGTGGCCCGGCTCGACACCACAGGCCTCCCAGGTGGTCGCCGTCGACGAGTCGTCCTGCCGGCTGAGCGTCGTCGGCTCCGGCTTCGACGGCATCGCGACTGTCGACGCCGAGGTCTGCGGGCCGGTGGTCTTCTCACCGGACGGCCGGCACCTGGCGTGGATCGAGGCCGGCGGCGACGGTCCGGTGCTGCGCACGGTCGGCTGGGGCGCGCAGGGCGCGGAGGTCCAGATCAACGCGGCGTTCCCGTTGGACACCGAGCTGGCCGACCTCACCCTGCAGGATTGGGTGTGGACCTCGACCTCAGGTGAAGACGCGACCGGCTACATCACCCTCGCCGGCGCCGGGGAGCGCTACGAATCCCACCGGCTTCCCGTGGAGCGCCAGGGCGACGGGGCGCTCGCACTGCCGGATGGCGACGCCCCGCAACCGCTCGACGACGGCTCCGGCTCCGGGGATCCGGTGGTGATCGCCGAGGCCGCCAGCGCGGGCGCCCGCTACCAGCTGCGCGGCCGCATCGGCGAGCAGTCGCAGCCGGCGCAGCTCGATCCGGCCACGCTGGAGCTGGTGCGCAGCACCACCGCCGGCGACGTGGTTCAGCAGCTGCCCGCGGAGCTGCTGGGCGCGGCGGCCGGCGCCGGACAGACGCTGTGGCTGGAGGCTCTTGGCGAGGAGGTGCTGTACGGCAACGGCTCCGACACCTTCCGGACGCGCTACGCCGACGGGCAGTGGACCGTCGAGGCGCTACCGGGCGTGATCGGTGCGGACTTCCTGGCGCCCGTGCCCGCGGCGGACGACCGTCAGGGCGGCGGGGACCAGGCAGGCCAAGGGGAGCCGGGAGCCGGGACGCCCGCGGCCGCGCCCTTCGCCGAGGGCGGCATCGCGGCGGTCCAGGCCGACGGCCTGTCGCTGCGTGACCCCAGCGGCACGGTCCTGGTGAACATCGGCATGGGCCCGCTCACCGACGTGGCGGCGTCACCGCTGCCGACGGAGGTCGGGATCCCGCTGGTGTGGCGCCTCGACGACCATCGGCTGCAGTACTCCACCCTGCGCGCCGGGGACGCGCTCGTCGACGGCGGGACGCTCGACGTCGAGCCGGGCATCGCCACCAGCGCCCCGGTGTGGGCGCCGGACGGACGCCACGTCGCCTGGGTCGAGAGCGGCATGCGCGACGGGGGCAGCTTCCGGTTGCACGTCGTCGAGTGGGCCGACGGCCCGGTGCCCGGCAGCGACGCGCTGCTGGATGTCGACAGCACCGCCGCGCTGGGGGAGCTGCGCCTGACCGGTTGGCGGCAGCGCGACGGCTCGCCGGCGGAGCTGCTGCTCAGCGGCCGCCTGGACGGCGAGCGTCCCCGCCGGCAGGCGTTCACGCTTGATGTCGAGGTCACCGACGCCGGTGAGGTGCGTGCGCTCGGAGCGCTGAGCGCCGTGGCTGACCGCGACGGCTCGACCCTGGTGCAGGCCGACGCCGGCATCGATGGGGCCGCCTTCCCGCTGTACGAGCTGCGCGCGGCGGCGACCGGCGCGGTGAGCCTGGCGCGCACCGCCGCCGACGGCAGCGAGGAACGGCTGGACCTGCCCCCCGACGTGCTGGGCGAGGACGCCGCCTTCGCCGGTGATCCGTGGCTGGAGGCGCGCGGCGAGATCGTGCTGCTGGGCGACGGCGCCGGCCGGGCCTGGCGCGCCACCGTCGCCCAGGACGGTGGCTGGGGGCCGCTGGAGCCGCTGGCCGGTGAGGTCCTGCGGGCCGCCCTGCTGCCCCCGACCGCCTCCATGGGGCGCACGGGCCGCTGACCGGCGAGCCGGGCGGCGGGTGAAGGGCACCGCGCCGGACGGTACGCTCCAGCGCCACCCTCCACAGGAGCCCGGTGTACACCGACACCCATTGCCACCTCGGCTACAACGAGCATGCCGATCCCGACACCCTGGTCGGGCGGGCTCGCGAGGCCGGCGTGGGGACCATCATCGACGTCGGCAACGACCTCGCCTCGTCGGTGGGGTGCGTGGCGAACGCGGCCGGGTTGGACGGCGTCTGGGCGGCGGTCGGGATCCATCCCAACAACGCGATCGAGTCCACCGAGGCGGTGCTGGAGCGCATCAAGCACCTCGCGCAGCACCCGAGGGTCGTCGGCATCGGTGAGACCGGCCTGGACTGGTTCCGCGACCACTGCCCGCCGGTGCGCCAGGAGGAGTCCTTCCGGGAGCACATCCGCCTGGCCAAGGAGCTCGACAAGGCACTGATCATCCACAACCGCGATGCCCACGACGACATCGTGCGCATCCTGGGTGACGAACGCGCGCCGGACCGGACGGTCTTCCACTGCTTCTCCGGCGGTCCCGAGCTGGTGCGCACCTGCGCCGAGGCCGGCTGGTACATGTCCTTCGCCGGCAACGTGACCTTCAAGAACGCCCCATCGCTGCGGGAGGCCGCCAAGCAGGTGCCGCTGAACCTGTTGCTGGCGGAGACCGATGCGCCGTTCCTGTCCCCGCACCCCCACCGGGGCACGACCAACGAGCCGGCGCGGGTGACGGTGACCGTCGCGCTGCTGGCCGAGTTGCACCGGGTCAGCGCCCAGGAGATGGCCCGGATCACCAGCGCCAACGCCCGCCGCCTGTTCGCGCTGCCGGAGCCGGATGCCTCCGCCGCCAACTGAGGACCCCCCGGGGCAGGACCCGCCGGGGCAGAACCCGCCCAGGCAGGACCCGCCGGGCGCCGGGCAGCGTTCCTTCCTCGGCCCGCGTGACGTGCGGGACCTGCTTGCGCGGCACGCCCTGGCGCCGCGCAAGCACCTTGGGCAGAACTTCGTCGTGGACGCCAACACCGTGCGCAAGGTGGTGCGCGACGCCGGGGTCGCACCCGGGGACCTGGTGGTCGAGGTCGGGCCGGGCCTCGGCAGCCTCACCGTCGCGCTGCGCACGGCCGGCGCGCAGGTGGTGGCCGTGGAGCTCGACGCCGGCATGGTGCGTGCCCTCCGCGCCGTGGTGGGCGATGACCCCGGCGTGCGCGTGGTCGCCGCCGACGCCGTCAAGGTCGACCACGTGGCCCTGACCGGCGGGCGTCCCGCGGCGCTGGTCGCCAACCTTCCCTACAACGCCGCGACGCCCATCGTCGTGGCGGCTCTGGAATCCGGCGCCTACAGCCGGCTCCTGGTCATGGTGCAGAAGGAGGTCGGCCGGCGCTGGGCCGCCAAGGTCGGCGATCCGCTCTACGCCGGCATCAGTGTCAAGCTGGCGGCGCTGGCCGATGTCCGCATCGCGGGGCCGGTCTCACGGGCGGCGTTCTGGCCGGTGCCGCGCGTCGACTCCGTCACGGTGCGCCTGGACCCGCGTCCCTACGACCAGGCGGTCGGGCGCGTGCACCTGTTCGCGTTGGTGGGCGCCGGATTCGCCCAGCGCCGCAAGCGGCTGCGCAACGCCTTGGCGGCCGCGGGTCACGCCCCAGCGGAGGTCGAAGCCGCCTTGGTGGCGACCGGGCGCGACCCCGGTGCCCGTGCTGAGGAGCTGGATCTGTCCGCCTGGGCGGCACTGGCGGGCGCTTTGCCCCCTGCTCACGAGCCCCCATAGCATCGATGCGGTCCGCGCAGGTCCACCCACATTTCCGAAGGCCTGTCCGAATGGGCGGTCCGCTGGAGGAGAGTCCCGCATAGTGCCAGGCGAGCAGGTGGTCGACGGACCCAGTGTGGGCGTCGTGGTGCCCGCCAAGGCCAATCTCTTCCTGGCCGTCCGCAAGCGGCGACCCGACGGCTACCACGAGCTGGTCACGGTGTTGCAGACGGTCTCGCTGTACGACCATCTGCGGGTGGGCGTCTACGGGCCGCCCGGCAAGGGCCACCATCCGGCGGCGCGCCGGCGCATGGCCATCGAGCTGGTGACCGACCGCACCGACCTCGGACCCGACGAGGGCAACCTGGTGGTGCTGGCGGCGCGCGCGCTGGCGAACCGCACCGGTGTCCTGGACCCGACCGCCACGCCGGAGGGTCGGGGCCCGCGCACCGTGATCGAGCTCACCAAGGGCATCCCCGTCGCCGGTGGGATGGCCGGTGGCTCGGCCGACGCCGCCGGAGCCCTGGTGGGGTTGAACGAGCTGTGGGGTTGCCAGCTCGACCGCGACGCCCTGCGCGACCTCGGCGAGGAGCTCGGCAGCGATGTGCCCTTCTGCGTGGTCGGCGGCACCGCGATCGCCACCGGGCGGGGGACCGCCATGGCACAGGTGCTGTGCCGGGGCAGCTTCTCCTGGGTGGTGTGCACCGCCCACGAGCCGCTGTCCACCGCCGCGGTGTACCGGGCATGGGACCGCCATTGCCGGCCCACCGAGATCGAGCCCGACGCCGTGCTGGCAGCGCTGCGCGGCGAGGACCCCCTCGCCCTTGGCGCTGCGCTCCACAACGAGCTGCAGCCGGCCGCCTTCGCGCTGCGGCCCGAGCTGGTCGAGCACCGGGAGGCCCTGCTCGACGCCGGAGCGCTGGGAGCGGTGCTGTCGGGCAGCGGCCCCACGCTGCTGGCGCTGGCCGAGTCGGCCGACTCGGCGGCGCGCATCGCCGCCGAGGTCGGCCACCGCTTCGCCGGCACCGCGGTGGCGCGGTCGCCCGTCGGCGGCCCCGAGCTGCGCCGTACCTGATACTCGGGGGCGCTGCCGCCGCCGCCCACGGCCGCACAAACCGCCGCCCACGGCCGCACAAACCGCCGCCCACGGCCGCACAAACCGCCGCCCACGGCCGCACAAACTCGAGTTTGGTACCCAGGGAGCAACGAACTCGAGTTTGCGCACCCGCGCACCTGGTCGGGGGCCCGCGGCGGCGCCTCGGCGCGCCTCGGCTACGATTCGATACTCCGCACGGGTGCGCGTGAGCCAACGCTTGCGCCGGCGCGCGATGGGAGGTGGTGAAATGGCATCACGTCGTCCTTTGGAGTCGAAGTTGAAGGTTCGATACCTTCCCTCCCAGCCC
>Ga0209587_1000880_pt1 | contig 14605 bp, 12 predicted proteins | sample NGEPerD_2_FD_184512 | JGI IMG/M metagenome (GOLD analysis project Ga0209587, IMG submission 184512) | Arctic peat soil microbial communities from the Barrow Environmental Observatory site, Barrow, Alaska, USA - NGEE PermafrostL1-D... | ecosystem: Environmental > Terrestrial > Soil > Wetlands >... | reverse complement strand
ACAGCGCCGACATTGCCGAGCTGAATCAGGCCGCAATGCAGGCCGATGCGCGTGGGCAATCGGGCCTCGCCGTTGGTGCGATTGAAGTCTTCCAGCGCGGCTATGATTTCCAGGGCGGCGCGGCAACCAGCCGCGCGCAGCGCCGGTGCCGGACCATGACTCCAGATCGCCAGCATTGCGTCTCCAACCACATCGGATACGTCCCCGCCGTGCCGGCGTACGGGCGCAAACAATACATCGAAGTATTGATTCAACAGCGCGCGCAGCGCATCCGGTTGCATGCTCTCGGAGAGCCGGGTGTAACGTGCGGCGTCGGTCGCCATACACACACCTTGCAACGATCGGCCGCCGAGACTGGCCATATCGCCCGCGTGCCGGGCGAGCGCTTCGGTCGCGCCCCTGGGCAAATATAATCCCAGCGTGCGTTGCAGACGCCGGCCCTCGCGGCGGCTATCCAGACGTTGCCACAGCAATACCCCGGCCATCGCCGCTGGAAGTTGTACGGCCAATGGCACCAGCAACTGCAGCCAGATGCCGTAAGTCGTGAACAGGGCGTACGCCGTAGCTGACATGGTTACGGCCAGGACTCCGGCGCCGGCAACCGCGGCGCTGCCGGGCAACCAGAACAATAGCATGCCTACAACCAGGCCCCAGCACAGGATCGACAGCGCCCACCATGGCGCTTCAAGCGGTCGCACGCCGCGCTTCTCCAGCAGGTTGGCGAAGGTAGTGGCGGCGATCTCCACGCCGCTTAAGTCCAGCCCATCCGTCCGCGAAAAAACCGTGTAGAAGTCGTCTCGCTGTTCCGGATAAAATTGCTCGGCGAAACCCACGAAAACCGCTTTATCGCGCAGGTCGATTGGTCTGCCGCTCATGGTGTGGACAGTGCCGGGCTTCAATGCTTCGTAGTACGGCACCGTGGTGACGCTGTGCGGTGGGCCGTAAAAGTCGATGAAACGAGAATCCCCCCGAAGGTGCGCGTGTAACAACGCGAGCATAACGCGGCGGGCTTGCGTATCCATGCCGTGTTCGCGCGCGACAAGCCGCTCCCGCAACGCGAAGACAAGCCTGGGATGAGCGCGGAACAACGCGCGTAGCGCCTGCGCCTGCATTGTGGCGCCGTCATTGCCGCCTGGCAGCACGGGAAGCTCTGCCCCGCGCTCCAGCGCACGCCAAGTCTTAATTATAGCCGCAACGAAAGCTCGATAATGTGGACGCGCATATTCCAGTAACGCCACCACCGGCAGGGTTGCGGCATCCCCCGCGCCCGGCTTAAATAACCAGACCTGACTCACCCTGGCGCGTACCTCCGGAAGCGGAAAGGGAGCGACCGCCGCCGCGGCCCGCGCAAACGTCGGAATGGGAGGAATCCTCTGCTCGATGTTTATGTCCGGGCTTACGGCCGACACGGCTGTGTCGCCATCGGCGCCGACAAGCCGCCGCTCGCGCACGCGCAGATACTCAAACAGCACTACGTTATCGGCTGCTCGCATCGCCCGGGCGAAGACACGATCTTCTCGTCCCCGTCGAGGATGGCCGAGGATAAGATCGAACGCGATCATGCGCGCGCCTTTAGCCGTGAGATTCCTTATCAGGCGCCCGTGCAGCGAGCGCGGCCAGGCTTCTGGATCGTTGGGTAACCCGAGTATTCGTGAAGACGCGCCGCTGATGTTGACGATTGCGACCTCATCGGGAGGCGCCCGCGCGCCGCGCAGGTGAAACAGCGTAGCCAGGCCCAAGTCCAGCTCCAGGCGCTCGATCAGCGGCAGTGCGGAGAATACAAGCCCGAGCAGGCCCATGGCTACACCCAGCGCCAGGGCTTTGACGAATCGCGGCCCTGTAGCCCGCGCGGGCCCAGTTCCCGGATGCCTTGGCAGCGTGGATGTCATGGCCGCTTATATTTAGCACAACATTGGAATCAGAGTCGCCGAGACACGGCTGGTACTGCCGCTTGATGTCACGCGCGATTCGGCATGGTGATACGGATAGCAGAATCGGCGGCAGAACACCACTGCGGCGGGCCGAAGTTACCGCATACCGGGAACGCATGGTGAGAGGCTGTTGAAAACAGCCTCTCAGGGCGCAGCATTTGCGCGCGCGGCGCTCTCGCGTCTCTGCCGCAGTGGGGCGGACGCACAGGCCCGCCCCACTTCACAGACGTCTTGATTGGGTTACTTGTGCAGAACGATCAATGAACGGGCATCGACGCAGAATGTACTGCCGAGGTCCGTGCGCCACTGAATTCTGGCGGTGTGGGATCCCGGGCTGAGGCTCGACGATTGCCAGTTGAAGCCGTGAGTCGCAGTCTCGGTGCTTCCCGGACTTCTGACTGGGACCTGATCTCCCGGACCTTGCACGGCGTTATCAATCCGCAGCCGGACATAGCCCGTGTCAAACGTCCCCGCGCCGTCGAGGTTAAGCGCCCCCTGGAACATGACAACAACTTCGTCGGCAGTGGTTCCACCGAGCGCAAAAGTCCTTGTCATCTGTGGCATGTTCACGAAAGTCGTAGAATTCGTGCATTCGAACACAACGTCGTCGACGCCGCTGAATTTGCTCACCGGCGCAGTTCTTGACGCGGCAAAACCGGTGACGGGCGCGACGCACCCTATTGCGAACAGGCCGATCAGGAATAGCGATCCAGTCCTGCAACCCTGCTGAAACACTTTCGGTGTCATGATGTAATCCCCTTATTGGTCGATATGGAAGACGATGAACGCTCCGGCCGCGCCGGGCGACGATCGTGGCTCTTGCAATCCTTGAATCGGGCGTTAACTGCTATTGGGCGCATCTCCCGCGCCGCAACGCTTGACTGTGGACGTGCGCCGAAAGTATTGCGCTCTACCCTTGCGGGATCGGTGAGGAAGTGCTGCGGAATCGGTGGAAAATTACCAGGACGCAGGCGCGCCTTGCTTCGAGCGCGATGGCGCACAAAAGCGAGCGAGACATCCCGGCGGCGCAAGCCGGCTTGCGCCGCCGGGCTTATACGTCGACAATCGCAGCGCAAATCGACCCGATCTACGCCGTTTCTATGCCGGGGCCTCCGCATGAATGCCGACGTTTCACCACCCGCCGGACCCTCGCCCGAAGATATTCAACTGATCGCTCAGTGCGGCGTGATTCGCACCTATCCTCGACGGGCCGTGATCGTGACCGAGGGCGGCGAAACAGACTGTCTCTACGTGATTATGGAGGGGCGGGTGAAAATTTACGCCAGTGACGACAACGGCAAGGAGATCGTCTTGAACGTCCAGGGACGCGGCGAGTATTTCGGCGAACTGGGACTGCTGGACGCGGGCCAACGGTCCGCATCCGTCATGACTCTGGAGCCCGTCCGTCTGGCGTGCGTTTCGCGCGCGGCCTTTAGCGCGTGCATCCAGCAGAATCCGGCGTTGGCCTTCAAGCTCATCCGCGATCTGACACAACGTATTCGAGCGCTTACCGAACTGGTCAAGAACCTGGCGCTGAATGATGTCTATGGGCGTGTGGCGCGCACGTTGTCCAAGCTGGCCGTGGAACAGGAGGGCTGTTTGACGATCACGGAGCGCATCACCCATCAGGATATCGCCAACATGGTGGGCGCATCGCGCGAGATGGTGAGCCACATCATGAAAGACCTCACCACCGGCGGATACATCGAAATCAAGAACCGCAAAATCACCATCGCCCGGCGGCTGCCGCGGGCCTGGTAGGCGGGGCGACTATTGAACGCGTGTGGCAAAACTTCCCGTTGAGCGAACGCCGCCAGACATGCACAATCCAAGACTTAAACTGTTGCAGGATATGCCGGTATTTGGCGGCGTACGTGCAGATACATTGACCTCGCTGCTGCGGATGGCGCCCGTTATCACCATTTGCGCGGGCGATTTCTTTTTCCACGAGGGCGACGACGCGCGCTCCATGTTCGTGCTGGAGGAAGGCAAAGTCGCTGTCTTTAAAACCTGGAAGAATCGCAACATTGCCTTAGGCCATTTGCATCAGGGCGACTGCTTTGGCGAGATGGCGCTAATCGATCTCTTTCCACGCAGCGCCTCCGTGCAGGCGGATGAAGACTGCCTCGCGATCGAATTGTCATCGGCTACGCTGTTCGAGGTCTATAACCTGGATATGACACAGTTCACCCTGATGCAGATGAATATCGCCAGGGAGCTCAGCCGTAGACTTCGAGGGGCCGACGAACGCCTGTTCCGGGCGCTCGCGGAGACCGAGAAGCTGGAACATAGCCTGCCGATCTGGACCTAGAGAACCGCTGAGCCGCAATCTTATGAATAGGGATGCTTTAATCCACCTTAAGGATCGTACGCAAGCACCGGCGCGAGCCATCGCTCGGCATCCGTGAGTTTCATGCCCTTGCGCCTGGCGTAGTCTTGCGCCTGATCTTTTTGGATCTTGCCGGTGCCGAAATAACGCGCCTCTGGATGCGAAAAGTACCAGCCGGAGACGGCCGCGGTAGGGGTCATCGCGTAGCTCTCGGTGAGCGTCAGGCCGATGTTCTCGTCAGGCTTGAGCAACTTCCATAAGGTTGCCTTCTCGGTGTGCTCCGGACACGCGGGATAGCCGGGCGCGGGCCGAATGCCCTGATACTTCTCCTTGATGAGTTCGTCGTTGGCCAAATGCTCATCGACCGCGTAGCCCCACAATTCCTTGCGCACCCGCTCGTGCATGCGTTCGGCCAGCGCCTCGGCCAGACGATCGGCCAGCGCCTTGAGCAGAATCGACGAGTAATCGTCATGGTCTTTTTCGAAGCGTTTGATGTGTTCCTCGATACCGTGACCGGCGGTGACCGCAAACGCGCCCATATAATCCTTAACACCCGAGTCGGCCGGCGCGATGAAGTCCGCCAGACACGAACTGGGTTTGCCGCTGCTCTTCTCCATCTGCTGACGTAGATGATGCAAGGTGGCGAGCTTCGTGTCGCGTTCGTCGTCGGTGTAAAGCTCGGTGTCGTCGTCGTTGACGGTATTCGCCGGAAAGAAGCCGATCACGGCTTTCGCGGTCAGCCATTTTTCCTCGACGATTTTTTTCAGCATGTCTTGCGCATCGTCGAACAGCGAGCGCGCCTCCTTGCCCACCACCTCGTCGTCGAGAATCCTCGGATAGCGGCCGGCCATCTCCCAGGCCGTGAAAAACGGCGTCCAGTCGATGCGCTCCACCAGTTCATCGAGCGGATAGTCATCGAAGGTCTTGATCCCTAAAAATTCAGGCTCGACCGGTTTGTGCTCCGACCAGTCGGTTTGCAGCTTGTTGGCGCGCGCCTTACCCAGTTCAAGAAATTTGCGGTTGGATTTCTGGCCGGCGCGCTGCTCGCGAATCTTGGCGTATTCCTCGCGGATGCCAGCCGCGTACTTGTCCTTGTTGGCCGCGCTGATGAGCTTGCTAACCACGCCCACGGCACGCGAGGCGTCCCCTACGTGCACCACCGGATGCTGGTAATTCGGCTCGATCTTGACCGCCGTATGCAGTCTCGAAGTGGTCGCCCCACCAATCAGGAGCGGCAATTCCAGCTTGAGGCGCTTCATCTCCTTGGCCACGTGCACCATCTCATCCAGCGAGGGGGTGATAAGTCCCGACAGCCCGACGATGTTGCACTGTTCTTTTTTGGCGGTCTCCAGGATCTTGTCGCAGGGCGTCATCACGCCCAGATCGATGACCTCGTAGCCGTTACACTGCAACACCACGCCGACGATGTTCTTGCCGATGTCGTGCACGTCGCCCTTAACGGTCGCCATCACGATCTTGCCCTTGGGCTGAGTTTTCGCGTCCTTTTCCGCGTCCATGTAAGGCAGCAGATAGGCGACGGCCTTTTTCATCACTCTGGCGCTTTTCACCACCTGCGGCAGGAACATCTTGCCGGCGCCGAACAGATCGCCCACGACGTTCATGCCGTCCATCAGCGGGCCTTCGATGACGTGCAGCGGCCGTTCGGCCTGCTTGCGCGCTTCTTCCGTATCGTCTTCGACATAATCCGCGACCCCCTTGACCAGCGCGTGCTCCAGGCGCTTGTTCACCGGCCACTCGCGCCATTCAAGGTTAGCCTTCTGTTTCTCGCCGCCGCCTTCCTTGTACTTCTCGGCGATATCGAGCAGCTTTTCGGTGGCTTCATCGTTGCGATTGAGCACTACGTCCTCGCAGATGTCGCGCAATTCTTTCGGGATGTCGTCGTAGATCGCGAGCTGGCCGGCGTTGACGATGCCCATGGTCATGCCGGCCTTGATGGCATGGTAAAGAAACACGGCGTGGATCGCTTCGCGCACCGGATTGTTGCCGCGAAACGAGAACGACACGTTGGACACGCCGCCCGAGATCATCGCATGCGGCAAGGTCTTTTTTATCTTGCGGGTGGCCTCGATGAAGGCCACGCCGTACGGGTTGTGTTCCTCGATACCGGTGGCGATGGCGAAGATGTTGGGATCGAAAATTATATCCTCGGCGGGAAAACCGACCTTCTCGGTCAGGAGCTTGTACGCGCGAGCGCAGATCGCCACCTTGCGTTCCACCGTATCCGCCTGGCCTTGCTTGTCGAATGCCATCACGATCACCGCAGCACCATAGCGGCGCACCAGCCGCGCCTGTTCGATGAACTTGTCCTCGCCTTCCTTCATCGAAATCGAGTTCACCACGCCCTTGCCCTGGATGCACTTGAGGCCGGCCTCGATGACCTCCCACTTGGACGAATCGATCATTACCGGCACGCGCGAGATGTCCGGCTCGGCGGCGACCAGGTTCAGGAATTTGACCATCACCTCGGCCGATTCGAGCAGACCCTCGTCCATGTTCACGTCGATGACCTGCGCGCCGTTTTCCACCTGTTGCAGCGCGACTTCCAGCGCGGTCTCGTACTCTTCGTTCTTGATTAGTTTAAGAAACCGCTTGGAGCCGGTGACGTTGGTGCGCTCGCCGACGTTGACGAACAACGAGTCTTCGCCGATGTTGCAGGGCTCCAGCCCCGACAGGCGGCACTTGGGTTCGATGTCGGGAAGCTTGCGTGGAGGATGCTTTTCAACGGCCGCCGCGATGGCTTCGATGTGCTCCGGCGTGGTCCCGCAGCAACCGCCGACGATGTTGATAAAGCCGCTTTCCGCCCACTCGCTCAAGTGTTCGGCCATGTCCTCCGGCGTTTCTTCGTATTCGCCCATCTCGTTGGGCAACCCGGCGTTGGGGTGCGCGGACACATGGCAGTCGGCGATGCCGGACAATTCCTCTATGTACTGACGCAATTCCTTGGCGCCCAGCGCACAGTTGAGACCTATGGAGATCGGCTCGGCATGACGCACGGAATTCCAGAACGCCTCGGTAACCTGGCCGGTCAGAGTGCGGCCCGAAGCGTCGGTAATGGTGCCGGAGAGCATCACCGGCAATTTCGTATCGTTGTCATCGAAATACTTCAGCACCGCGAAGATCGCCGCCTTGGCGTTCAAGGTGTCAAAGATGGTTTCGATGAGGATAATGTCGGCGCCGCCTTCCACCAGACCCGATGTCGATTCGTAATACGCCTCCACCAGTGAATCAAAACTGACGTTGCGATAACCCGGATCGTTGACATCAGGCGAGATCGACGCGGTGCGGTTGGTCGGGCCCAGCACGCCGGCGACGAAGCGCGGCTTGTCCGGGTCTTGTTCGCTGAATTCATCGGCCACCGAACGCGCAATCTGGGCGGCCGCCACGTTGATCTCGCGCGACAGATCCTCCATGTGGTAATCGGCCATCGCCACACGGGTGGAATTGAAAGTGTTGGTCTCGACCAGATCCGCGCCCGCCTCAAAGTTTTTCGCGTGGATCTCACGGATGATGTCGGGCTGCGTCAGCGACAGCAGATCGTTGTTGCCCTTGAGATCCGATTTCCAGTCCGCGAACCTTTCGCCGCGATAGTCATCCTCATCCAGTTTGTAACTCTGGATCATGGTGCCCATGGCGCTGTCCAGAATGAGAATTCGCTTGCTCATAAGCTCGCGCAGCAACGTGTGCTTGTCCGTGTCTGACATGATTGAATCCTGTAAACTTGAAATTCGAGATCGGGTGGTGGACGCGGGCCGGCAAACAGCCTGGGAGGCCGCCCGCACGCGTGAGGGTGTCTGAAAACAGGGTTTATGTTATCACACCGGTGCGCGCCCCGGCGTGGCGGTTACGAATCACCAGTTGAGCGTTCAAGCGCCTATGTCGCAATCTCTGCCGCTGCTTTTTTACGTGACGCCGCCGGAACCCTGCGCCTACCTGCCGGCGCGGGAAGCCGTGAATGTGTTCGCCGATCCGCGCGCCCGGATGAACTCAATCCTTTACGGGCGGCTGGTGGACAAGGGCTTCCGGCGCAGTGGCTCGCATCTTTACCGCCCGCAGTGCCCGGGTTGCAGCGCGTGCGTTCCTACCCGCGTTCCTGTCGCGCGCTTTGCACCCAGCCGCAGCCAGCGCCGCAATCACCGCCGCAACGAGGACTTGACGGTAAACGTCCTGCCGCAGGCTTACCGGTCCGAACATTTCGCGTTGTATCGCCACTATCAGCGCATGCGGCACACCGGCGGCGAAATGGATAACCCCACGCCACAGTCCTATTTCGATTTCCTGAGCTGCGCTTGGGCGGAAACTCTGTTCGTGGAGTTTCGTCTTGACGGCGCGCTGGTGGGCGTGGCGGTCTGCGACTGGCTGCAAGAGGGCTTGTCCGCCGTATACACGTTCTTCGATCCGGTGCAGGCGCAACGAGGTCTGGGCACGCACGCGATTCTATGGCAGATCGAGGAGGCGCGCCGCCGCGGGCTGCCTTACGTTTACCTTGGTTACTGGATCGCCGGCAATCGCAAGATGAGCTACAAGACGCGCTTTCGTCCGATCGAGGGCCTGATTAATGGCAAATGGCGCATGTTGAGTACCGGCGAGCGGCGCGATTAAGAATCCCTCACTTAAGCATCACCCTGATCTCCTCGTGCAGCGCCGGTGTGCTTGCCGCCAGCACGGTGGTTGTCGCAAGCCCGGGCGGCTTGCCGGTGAGATCGGTAAAACGCCCGCCCGCTTCCTCGACGATAACCGACAAGGCGGCGATATCCAGAATATTCACGTCTGACTCGATCACGATATCGAGTTGCCCCGCCGCCAGCATGTGGTAATGGAGATAGTCCCCGTAGCCCCGTGTGCGGTTGACCCGCGCAATGAGTTCGGCAAATTGCGTCCATTGCGGCGCGGCGGCCAGCGTTTTGATGTTGCCGAAGCTTAAAGTGGAACGGGCCATGTCGGTGATTTCGCTGACCCGGATCGGCTGGTCGTTCAGATAAGCGCCCGCGCCGCGCTCGGCCCACGCCAGTTCGCCCGCGACCGGCGCGTTGGAAACCCCCAGCAGCAGGCGATCCTGGTGCATCAGGGCAATCTGGGTGGAGAAAAACGGGTACCCGCGCACAAAACTCTTGGTGCCATCGATGGGATCGATCAGCCATACGTACTCCGCGTCCGGCCGCACGCGACCGGTTTCTTCGCCGTAGAAACCATGCTCGGGAAACGCTTCCGTAATCAGGCCCTTGATGATTTCCTCGGCCTCGACGTCGGCGACCGTCACAGGGCTCTGGTCCGCCTTCAACTTAACTTCGAAGTTGCCGCGATAGTAGCGTTCGATTACGGCCTGCGCGGCTTTCGACGCCATGATGGCCGTGCGCGCGAACGGACTCATGGGGCACCAGCCCCGCGAACTGGTTTACACATGTTTTGACATGAACACACTCCAGTCGGTGCGGCCGCTCTGCTCAGCCATGCGTCGAATCGTCCGACGAAAAACGCGCCCGATGTTCGCCCAGCAGCCGGCTCAGCCGCGGCCAGTCGAACGACGCGCCCGGATCTGACTTGCGGCCCGGCGTGATGTCAGCGTGGCCCACCAAACGATCCGTCGACAACGCCGGATACGCCTGGACCAGCGCACGGACAAGCGATGCGAGCTGCGCGTATTGCATAGCTTCATACTCCAGATCGTCCGTGCCTTCCAGTTCAATGCCGATGGAAAAATCGTTGCAGCGCGCACGCCCGCAATAAGTAGACGCCCCGGCATGCCAGGCGCGGCGATGGAAAGGCACATATTGTACGACCTCGCCGTCGCGGCGGATCAGCACATGCGCGGACACCTTCAAGTGACATATCTCCGCGAAGTACGGATGCGCATCGGGCGCCAGCCGGTTGGTAAACAGCGCGTCGATCCACGGACCGCCAAACTCGCCGGGCGGCAGGCTGATGCCATGCACCACGATCAACTCCGCGACTGAGCCCGATGGGCGAGCGTCGGCATTCGGAGAGGCCACGTATCGCGCGAGATCCAGCAAACCGTTGCCAGGGTTCACACGCATGGTCGAGTCAAACGGGCGATCGTCGAGACCGTGTGGTTCGCGGCGCGTCAGGCGCTCCGCGCGAACCTTTCCTTAAAGATCTCCAGCGGTTGCGGGCTGGAAATCGCGTAACCATGCGCATAATTCAGCCCAAGACGCCTGAGTTCGCGCAGGATGGCTTTGCTCTCGGCATACTCCGCGATAATTTCGAGACCCATCGCCTGACCCACCTCGTTGATCGCCGACCACGTTGCGCACAAAGCGGCCATCGACCTTGCGGTAATCCACCGGCAGAGATTTGAGGTACGCGAACGAACTCAGGCCTCCGCCGAAATCGTCCAGCGAACACTGGCAGCCCATGCTTTTGAGCTCGCCGGTAAAACGCGAGGCGATGGCCAGATTCGATACCGCGGCAGTTTCGGTGATTTCAAAACACACCATGGGCGGCGGCATTTACACGCCTTGCGTCTCTATGCGAATCGCCACAGAGTCAAACGCATGCAATATTGCTGCCCTGCGGAACCTTTTCGGACTGTACACGATAGGCGGCACAAACCCTAGCAGAATCAACCGGCCAAAAAAAGCCCCGCGGCGGGCGGGGCTTAAATTTAAAGAATCGCGGAAGCGGATGGGCTACATCATGCCACCCATGCCACCCATACCGCCCATACCGCCCATACCGCCCATACCGCCCATGTCGCCCATCCCGGGGTGTCCACCAGCGGCAGGCTCGTCTTCCCTGGGCAGTTCCGCCACCATGGCTTCCGTCGTAACCATCAGCCCGGCGATGGAAGCCGCGTTCTGCAACGCCGTGCGCGCCACCTTGGTCGGGTCCAGAATACCCATTTTGATCATGTCGCCGAACTCGCCGGTCGCTGCGTTGTAGCCATAGTTGCCTTCGCCGGCATCGACCTTGGCGAGAATGACCGAGGCCTCTTCACCAGCGTTTTGCACAATCTGGCGCAGCGGTTCTTCCATAGCGCGCAACGCGATGCGAATGCCGACGTTCTGATCCTCGTTGGCGCCTTTCAGCTTCCTGAGATTGGCTCGCACCCGTAGCAGCGCGACGCCGCCACCTGGCACCACACCTTCCTCAACTGCCGCACGCGTGGCGTGCAGAGCGTCCTCGACTCGGGCCTTCTTCTCCTTCATCTCGACCTCGGTCGCGGCACCCACGCGGATGACCGCGACGCCGCCGGACAGTTTCGCCATGCGTTCCTGCAATTTTTCCTTGTCGTAATCCGAGCTGGTCTCCTCGATCTGCGCCTTGATCTGTCCGATGCGCGACTTGATCTCCTTGCTCGTACCGGCGCCATCGATGACGGTCGTGTTTTCCTTACCTACCGACACTTTTTTGGCGGAGCCAAGATCTTCGAGAGTCGCCTTCTCCAGCGACAAACCGACCTCCTCGGAGATCACCGTGCCACCGGTGAGTATGGCGATGTCCTGCAGCATGGCCTTGCGGCGATCGCCGAAGCCCGGCGCCTTGACCGCGGCCACTTTCACGATACCGCGAATGGTGTTGACTACCAGCGTCGCCAGCGCCTCGCCTTCCACGTCTTCGGCCACGATCAGCAGCGGCTTGCCGGACTTGGCCACGCCTTCCAGCATCGGCAGCAGTTCGCGGATGTTGGAGATCTTCTTGTCGTACAAAAGTATATAGGGATCTTCCAGTTCGGCGGTCTGGCTTTGCTGCGTGTTGATGAAGTACGGCGACAGATAGCCGCGATCGAACTCCATGCCTTCCACCACTTCCAGCTCATTATCGAGACCCGTGCCGTCTTCGACCGTGATCACGCCTTCCTTGCCGACCTTGTCCATCGCATCGGCGATAATCTTGCCGATCGCCTCGTCGGCGTTGGCGGAAATCGCGCCCACCTGGCTGATCGCCTTGCTGTTTTCGCAGGGCTTGGAGAGCTTTTTCAGTTCTTCGACCGCGGCGATTACCGCCTTGTCGATACCGCGCTTCAGGTCCATGGGGTTCATGCCGGCGGACACGGATTTCATGCCTTCGCGGAAGATGGCCTGCGCCAGCACGGTCGCGGTGGTGGTGCCGTCGCCGGCCACATCCGAAGTCTTGCTTGCGACTTCCTTCACCATCTGCGCGCCCATGTTTTCGAATTTGTCCTGAAGCTCGATCTCCTTGGCCACGGACACGCCATCCTTGGTCACGGTCGGGGCACCGTAGGATTTATCCAGCACCACGTTGCGGCCCTTGGGACCCAGCGTCGCCTTGACGACATTGGCCAATACATTGATGCCGGTCATCATGCGATGCCGCGCATCTTCGCTGAAACGTACTTCTTTTGCTGCCATATCGAATTCCTTGGATGTTGAGTTCTTTGAAACGAAAAAATCAGTCGGAGGAAAATGGCGTATTGCGGGCTGATCAGGAGTCGATGACCGCCATGATGTCGTCTTCGCGCATCACCAGCAAGTCTTCGCCATCCACCTTGACCTCGGTCCCGGAATATTTGCCGAACAAAACCTTGTCGCCGGCACTCACATCCAGCGCGCGCTTCTCTCCGCTGTCGAGAATCTTGCCGTTGCCGACGGCTCGGACTTCGCCCTTGATGGGCTTCTCCGCGGCGCTATCGGGAATTACGATCCCGCCGGGACTGGTTCTCTCTTCTTCCATACGTTTGATTATGACCCGATCGTGAAGGGGACGGATATTCATAGGCAAGACTCCTGAAATTTACCAAGCTTGTTGAACTGTCGAAGTTTATTGTGAACTGGCGATGCCTTTATTGGCAGTCGCCGATGGTGAGTGCCAATCATAATGGCGGCCAGCGGCTTGTCAAGCACACGATTAATCGTTAGGTTTATGCCTGGATTCACCCTCGATTACGCGGCCGGTTCCCGCAGTCGGCCCCCTCGCGGGCCCGTTTACCCTATTCGCCGACCGGTTTACATTATGCACGGCGACGATCCGCATGCGCGGCAACAGGCGGCTAAGCAGGAAGGCGCGGCTGGCCGGCCACAGGATCAAGAATCCAATCGCATCGGTGAAAAAACCGGGAATCACCAGCAACACGCCACCCACCAGCAGCGCGGCGGCTTCGAGCAATTCGCGCGCCGGCATCTCGTCGCGCCGCAGACTCGCCTGCGCGCGCCGCAGCGCGGCAGTACCTTGCGCGCGCACCAGCATCGCGCCGATGACCGCGGTCAGCACGGTGAGCACAATCGTCGGGGACGCGCCGATGACGCCGCCAACTTTGATGAAAAGGTAGATTTCCAGCAGCGGTACGCCGATCAGCGCCGCGGCTATTAATGGGAAAGGTCGCATCGAAAATCAGATAAGATCAAATTTACTGACATATAAACATGGGGCCGGTACGCGGCAATTCAATGTCTCCCTTGTAAACCCGCCATTTTGCGTCCGATTATGACTGAATCACTACTCGTTTTTACGACCTATCCCGATGCCGAATCAGCGCTGCTGGCGGCCAAGCACATCGTGCGGAAAAAGCTCGCCGCCTGCGTTAACGTGCTCCCGCAGATGACATCCGTCTACGAGTGGCAGGGCGAGGCGCGTATCGATACCGAGCATCTGTTGCTCATGAAAACCACGGCTGCACGCTATCCTGCGCTGGAGAGCGCCATTCGGGACGCGCATCCCTATGAACTTCCGGAAATTATCGCGACTCCAATCGCGCGGGGACTTGACGGGTATCTCGAATGGATCGCGGCGCAGACTACAGCCTGAGCAACGCACGCCGGACATGGACGGCGGCACTTTATATCCTGCTGCTGTGCCCCGCGCTGTCCGCGCCGAATGAACCGGCATCGGCGCAGCATACATACCTCGCGGCCGGCGCGAACCCGTTTGATGCGCTGGGCAAGCTGTTCGGCGGCGGGCAGCCGGAGTTTCTACCGGCGGACGAGGCGTTCAGACTGAACGTCACGGCAAGGAATGCATCCAGCCTGCTGGTATCCTGGCAGATCGCACAGGGCTATTACCTTTACCGTGACAAGCTGAGATTCAGCTTGCGGGACAATGGCGTAATGCTGGGCAGGGCGGAATTCCCCGCGGGCGAAATAGAGGAAGACGAGTACTTCGGCAGAGTCGAGATATACACGCAGGATCTGCTGGAAATCACATTGCCGCTGCGGCGCGATACCACCTCCGCGCGCACCATCACATTGAACGTAAGATATCAGGGCTGCGCCGAGGCCGGCATCTGCTATCCGCCGATCAACAGACAAGTACGCCTGCGCCTGCCCGCCGCTGCCCCGAACGGTGACGCGGACGCGGCGCTCAGTAACCCGCCAGGGACGCAAAGCCGCGCCATCGCGCCGCAGCGGCAATG
>Ga0209587_1000878_pt1 | contig 14611 bp, 8 predicted proteins | sample NGEPerD_2_FD_184512 | JGI IMG/M metagenome (GOLD analysis project Ga0209587, IMG submission 184512) | Arctic peat soil microbial communities from the Barrow Environmental Observatory site, Barrow, Alaska, USA - NGEE PermafrostL1-D... | ecosystem: Environmental > Terrestrial > Soil > Wetlands >... | reverse complement strand
TATTAAAACTTACATTCAAGTAATAAACGCAACAGCTTGCTGTTGCGTTTATTACTTGAATGTAAGTTACCTTTTAATTTCAAATACGACTTACTTACCGTTGAAAAATACCATGACCGCAATGACTATGATAATGATCAAAATAGAAATACTAATATCCACCCAATTGTAGCTGTTCTTATTATTTTTCTTTTCTTCCTCAGTAATAGTACCGAAAGTAAGATTGACAATCTGTTCCTTGTCCGGTGCTTTTGTCAGTAAACTGACTACGACCAAGAATATCAAACAAAATAAAAAGAACCATGCCCCAAAACTTAAAAAATTCATAGCACCTAAGTGAAATAAGAATCCATCAGGGTCTAAATTTCCTTTAATTAATTCCAATGTAATTCTAAAAAAGGCGACCACAATACCCATGATCAAGGTTGCAAACGCACCGGTCGCATTAATTCGCTTATAGAATATCCCTAAAATAAATACAGCGGTTATTGGCGGTGCAATATAGGCCTGTACACTTTGGAGGTATTCGTATAAAACTCCGGATATATTTGCCATTATGGGTATCCATATGATCCCGACGATAACTACAAAAACCGTCGCAATCTGACCGGTACGCACTAATTTTTTTTCGGGAGCATTGGGGTTCAATTTTTTATAGATATCTACCGTAAACAAGGTAGAACAGGAGTTGAATACGGAGGCTAAGGAACTCATCAAGGCGGCCAACAATCCTGCAGCTACCAATCCCCGTAATCCGGAAGGCAAAAGATTGCTCATCAACACAGGAAAAGCCTCATCTGGACTGTCCCAATGTAATTCCCCTCTCATTTTGAGTGTTAAAGCAATAATACCGGGAATCAAGAATAAAAAGACCGGTAATAATTTTAGTAATGCCCCAAAAATGGTCCCGCGTCGTCCTTCTTTAATATTTCTTGCCGTTAGTGTACGCTGCACTATGTACTGATCCGTACACCAATACCAAATACCCACAATGGTACTGGTAATCAATAAAGATGGCCAAGGGAAATCAGGGTCCGTAGCTGGTCTCCACATATTAAAATATTCCGGACCCAAGGTTTCTTGCATACTTCCCCAACCTCCAACTTTATCCAGACCGATATACGTAAGTACGGCCGCACCTATAATTAAAAGTACCGCTTGTAAGGTTTCCGTATAGACTACGGCCCGCATGCCTCCTAGTACCGTATAGATACCGGTCAAGATCACTGTGGCGATAGCTCCTGTCCAAAAATCTATCCCTAAAAGTGCCGCTACCACTACTCCACCAGCATATATGGTAACGGAAATTTTTGTCAGCACATAAGCAATTATCGAGAAAATGGACAATACCCATCTAGATCTGGCGTCAAACCGTTTCTCCAGGAATTCTGGCATCGTAAACACGCCACTTCGAGCATAAAAGGGTAGAAACACCCAGCCCAATATCAATACGACCCATGCCTGTATTTCATAAATCAATAAGGGTAGTTTATCACTTGCACCCGTTCCTGCAAGACCTACCACATGTTCAGAGCCTATGTTGGATGCGAAGATCGAGGCTCCCACAACAAACCATCCTATATTTCTACCAGCTAAAAAATAGTCCTCAGTGTTCTCTTCCTTTTTTCTGATTACCCAAATCGCAATTCCAATCAGGATTAAAAAATACAATGTTATACTGATCCAGTCTAATGTATCTAATGGCTGCATGGCGGTGGTTTATTTAGTGGAAAACTTAAAAGTAGTTTCAGTCGAATAAGTATCTCCCGGTTCCAAGGTTACGGATGGAAATTCTAGTTGATTGGGTGAATCGGGATAGTGTTGTGTCTCTAAACAAAAGCCAGAACGTTTAGCATAGGTTCCACCATTAGGTGCAGGTAAGGTTCCATCCAAAAAGTTACCCGTATAGAATTGAATTCCCGGTTGATCCGTAAATACTTTTAAACTACGTCCCGTTTCTGGATGATAGGCCGTGGCAACCGACCTATAGCCAGCAGTTTGATTGTTCAACACCCAGCAATGATCATATCCATCACCGAGTTCAATTTGGTTATTGTCGGTATTGATATCTTTTCCTATCAATTTTGCTTCCCTAAAATCAAACGGGGTTCCTTCTACCGGAGCCAACTCCCCAGTAGGTATTAAACCTCCATCTACGGGAAGAAATTTATTTGCATCTATTTCTACCACATGATCTAAAATTGGTTTTGAAAAATCCCCAGAAAGATTAAAATATGTGTGTTGCGTCAAATTGACCACAGTAGCCTTATCGGTAACCGCTTCGTACAATACGTCCAAGCTATTGTCCTTATTTAGGGTATATGTAACCGTAGTGGTTAGATTACCAGGGAAGCCTTCCTCCATATCCGCACTTAGGTACGTAAGTATCAATTTTACATAGTCGTCACCGTCCACTGTTTTGGCCTTCCACACTTTTTTATCAAAACCTTGCATTCCCCCGTGAAGACTGTTCTCCCCATTGTTCTGTGCCAACGTATATTCCGTACCATCTAAGCTAAACTTACTTTTGGCAATTCTATTGCCATACCTGCCGATAAGCGCCCCAAAAAAAGGATTGTCCTTTTCATATTGTTCAATCGAATCGAATCCCAATACTACATTTTCCATTTTCCCAGCTTTATCAGGTGTACGTAAGGATGTTATTCTTCCACCATAGGTGATGATATCTACTTGAATTTCTTCTTTATTTCCCAAGGTGTATTTAGCTACTTTTTCACCAGTTGCCATGGTACCAAAATCACTTTTTGTAATGCTTAGGGATTTTTCTATTTGTTGGGGTTCCAAGTTTTCTTTTTTTGATTTATTGTCCCTGCAACCGAAATTTACCCTGACATTGTGAAAATTAAGATTGCGGAAAAAAGCGTCTTGAATGTTCTCATATTAATTCGATTTTTACATTTTATGTTGAAATAAATGGTAATAGGCCTCGTTGGCGTTCAATAATTCCTTGAACTGCCTAACAGTGGTATTTTTATCGATTACAACAAGTTCTACACCGGCCATTTCCGCAAAGTCCTCAATGAATTCAGTAGTTACCGCTTGACTATAAACGGTATGATGTGCTCCTCCGGCCAAAATCCAAGCCGTTGCGGCAATTTCCAAATCCGGTTTCGCATCCCAAAGTACACGTGCCACAGGTAATTTAGGTAATTCTCCCATTGGAGCTACCGCCTCCACTTCATTTACAATCAACCTAAAACGATTTCCCAAATCTACCAAGGACACATTAATTGCAGGGCCAGCAGGAGAATTGAAAACCAAACGCACCGGATCTTCCTTGCCACCAATACCCAACGGATGTACTTCGCAAGAAGGCTTATTATCCGCAATCGAAGGGCAAATTTCCAACATATGCGACCCCAATACATAAGCTCTTTGCGGAGTTAAATGATAGGTATAATCTTCCATGAACGATGTTCCTCCAACCAATCCAGTGGCCATTACTTTAATTGCCCTAAGCATGGCAGCAGTCTTCCAGTCTCCTTCCGCTCCAAAACCATAGCCATCGGCCATTAAGCGTTGAGTTGCAATTCCTGGTAACTGTTTCAATTCACCAAGGTTCTCAAAGGTATCGGTGAAGGCATTGAATCCTCCTTCTTCCAAAAAGGAGCGTAATCCCAATTCTATTTTTGCAGCATCAATAAGCGATTGACGCTTATTGCCGGATTCCAATAATTCATCCGTTAGACTGTATTCGGACTCATATTCCTTTATCAAGGCATCGACTTCCTTATCGGAAAGCTTTTTGATATTTTGAGTCACATCCGAAGAATCATAACCGTTTACAGAAAAACCGAATCGTAATTGGGCTTCTACTTTATCCCCATCGGTTACGGAGACTTCACGCATATTATCCCCAATTCGAGCCACTTTTAGGTTTTGAAACTCGTTCCAACCTAATGCGACCCTGGTCCAATTACCAACTTTTTCCTGAATTCTTTCTTCTTCCCAATGCCCAACAATTATTTTACGCTTTTTACGCATCCGTGTCATCATGTGACCGAATTCACGGTCACCATGAGCGGATTGGTTTAAGTTCATGAAATCCATATCAATGGTTTCCCAAGGCACTTCAGCATTAAATTGGGTATGTAAATGGCATAAAGGTTTGGTAAGCACTGATAAACCTTTAATCCACATTTTTGCCGGGGAAAAGGTATGCATCCAAGTAATGATTCCAATACATGCCTTGTTTGCACTTGCCTCTTGGCAAACATCCGTTATTTCATTGGGTGTTTTTACCGTTGGTTTATATATAATCTTTACTGGTATATTGGCAGAATTATTAAACCCTTCTACAATCGTTTGAGAGTTCTTTGCTACTTGTGCCAATGTTTCCGGGCCGTACAAATGTTGACTTCCCGTTACGAACCATATTTCCTTATCCTTCATCGTTATACTCATAATGCTAATCTCAATTTATTGTCCGTAGTAGGCATTTTTTCCATGCTTACGTTCGTAGTGTTTTTTTATTAATGACTCCTTTAATCTTGGGGCATTTGGATTGATCTGCAAGGTCAGATACGCCATTTGGGCAACGGTCTCTAAAACCTTACTGTTGTAAACGGCTTTTGCAGCGGTTTTTCCCCATGCAAATGGACCATGGTTCCCAATAAGTACCATTTCCACATCTTCTGAAGACAATCCACGTGCCTCAAAACAATCTAAAATCTGAATACCTGTATTATGTTCATAATTACCTTCTATTAAACTATCCTTCATGGGCTGGGCACATGGAATATCCACGGTCAGGTGATCCGCATGTGTTGTTCCAAATATGGGAATGTCCAGTTGGGCTTGTGCCCACGCAACCGAATATGTGGCATGGGTATGCGCAATACCCCCGATATTGTCCCAATTTTTATATAAATAGGCATGAGTTTTGGTATCCGATGAAGGTCTCATAGTTCCTTCAATGACATTATTGTCATAATCCAAAATCACGATATCCACTGGCTTCAATTTCTCGTAGGGAACCCCGCTAGGTTTAATAGCAAATACACCGTTCTCCCTATCAACCGCACTTACATTCCCAAAGGTGTAAATGACCAGCCCTAGATTATTCAAATCAATGTTAGCTTCGAAACATTCCCGTTTTAACTGGCTGTATTTTGAAGTCATATCAGTTCTTTTTTATTGTGCTTTCTATATACTGCCCTAGACGTTCATAGGATTCGATTAATTTCTCAAATTCCTTTACCGCACGTGGGTCTGGGTAATATTCTGCCTCATAATCACTGCCCATATACGTACTAGCTTCAATAACATTTGGATAAATCCCTGAAGCCACGGCAGCATATATAGCGGCTCCCAATGCAGGGGCCTGATCTGACGCTACAACCTTTATAGGCATATTCATGACATTAGCCAAGGTCTGCATTATAAATGGTGACTTTCTTGCAACCCCACCAATACCGACTACCGACTCTATTTTTATACCTTCTTCCTGAAACCGATCTGCTATTTTTTTAGAACCAAAACATATCGCATTAATCAATGCCTTAAAAATATGCGGTGCCTTTGAGCCCAAGGATAAATGCGAAATGGCACTTTTCAGATTTTGATCTGCATCCGGAGTTCTTCTTCCATTGATCCAATCCAAGGCAGTTGGGATACTTTCCAATAGTGGAATAGCTTCGGCGGCATCCGAAAGTTTCTTGATGAAATCGCGTTCTATTTCCTCTTTTAAATCCCCTTTTTGTTGATCCGAAAGAATATGCGAGGTCATGACCAAATTATCAATCGGCCAAGCCAACACATCCTTGAACCATGCCAATAAGTCCCCAAAGGCGGACTGACCTGCCTCCAGCCCGATTAACCCCGGAATAACGGAACCATCGACCTGACCACAAATACCTTTAATTGTCTTACCATTCACATCAGCTTCTTTCGCTACTATAATATCACAAGTTGAAGTACCCATGACCCTAACAAGGGCGTTTTCATCAATTTTGGCACCCACCGCACCGGAATGCGCATCAAACGTACCAACAGCAACCACCGTATTTGTAGTCAAACCTAGCTTTTCTGCCCATTCTTGACTTAAATTTCCAGCTACCTCAACAGAAGTGTAGGTCTCGTCATACAAATTATCTCTCAAAATTGCCAAGTAAGGGTGTAACAGCCCTAAAAATTCCTTTGGAGGCAAACCGCCCCAGCTTTTATGCCACATGGCCTTGTGCCCAGCGGCACAACGACTACGTTTAAAGGTTTTTAAATCTTTGTTTTCAATGAGCAGATAGGTCATTAGATCACAATGCTCCATCCAAGTGTGGGACTCCTTTTGAACCGCTTTATCCTTCCCGACCACATGAGCAATCTTGGCCCAAAACCATTCCGATGAATAAATTCCACCCACATATTTTGTGAAATCCTCACCGCCCCAAGTGACCGCAAATTCATTGATTCGTTCAGCTTCTGCAATTGCAGTGTGATCTTTCCATAAGATCATCATGGCGTTGGGGTTCTCCTTAAAACCATCTACCAAAGCCAATGGCGTACCGTCCTTAGCTATAGGAACCGGGGAAGAACCTGTCGTATCAATACAGATACCTTTAATATCTACGGGATTTACTTTACTTTTTGAAACCACCGCAGAAATGGTTTTTTCCAATCCTTCTATATGATCTAAAGGATGTTGCCGAAATTGATTGATGGATGGGTCGCAATACATACTCTTTATCCATCTTTCGTACCAGTGCACCTCTGAAGCTATTTCCTTTCCATTTGCTGAATCTATTAGAACGGCCCTAACGGAATCCGTTCCATAATCCAATCCAATTACATACCCTTTCATTTTTTCGATTCAATTTTTGCGAAGTAAATATAAATATTTGACTCCTATAAAGTGTTTTAAGAACACTTATTGCTATTTTGTCTTAAATTTGATTACAGTCAGCGAGTTTTTCTTAAGTGAGATGCTCCCTTTGCCTTTGGAATTTTTGATTTGTTCAACGACTGGGCTAATTGCCATTGGTAATTCAAACGAATTTTCTTTTGTTAAATCATTACTCGAAAGAATCTGTGCTTCTCCATTGGAAGCTAAATTAGCACCATTGAAATTCAAACTAACCTCTTGGGCTTCTTTGCTCGTATTTACCAATTTAACAATCAATTGCTTTTTATTAAAGTCCGTTACAGCAGATGCATACAACTGATGCTGCCCCACTAAGGGCTTACCATCTTCTGAAATAGCTATTAAATCAGTACCACTATTGGTTGCGAACATTTTTTGCACATAATAATTTGGGGTGCCGTAAGATTCCAGATTGTTGAACCATAATAAATCGGGAGTCCATTGCCATCCATCGGCATGGGCCATTAAAGGAGCATAGGAAGTTAAGTAAACCACTTCTGCATTACGCTCCAAACCGGTCATAAATGCAGCTTCTGACAATGCACATTCCCAATTACTCTTATTTTCCGGACTTGCAATTTCAACACTTTGTGCCGCATACTCACCGGCAAAAACCTTAGGACCGCCACGGTCATATTCATCATATCTAGTAGCATTTTCCCTGAACCATTCCGGACTTCGGTAATAATGTTCGTCAACGATTTCAGTATTCAATTCTTTTAACTGTTCCCAACCATATTCAAAATAATCGCCATCAGGAAAAGGTCCGCTCCCTGAAACAATAATCAATTCAGGATATTTAGATTTGATCGCTTTTTCAAAAATTTTATACCGTTCTATATACTCTGGGCCCCATTGTTCATTACCTATCCCTATATATTTCATAAGGAACGGTTCCGGGTGACCCATTTCACTTCTAATCTGACCCCAAGGTGTGTTTGTATCCCCATTGGCAAACTCAATAAGATCCAATGCGTCTTGAACATAAGGATCCAGATCTTCCAAAGGCACCAACTCTCCTGTATTAAATTGACAAGCCATACCACACCCCAAAATTGGTAATGGAGCAGCGCCCAAATCCTCAGCCAATTGAAAATATTCATAGAAACCTATCCCAAAACTTTGAAAATAATCTGGGGTAGGTCTATGGTTAAACTCCGTATTCCATCTATTTATCAATAGCTCCCTATCGGCAATTGGACCTACTGTTTTCTTCCATTGATATCGTTGGGCCAATGTTCTTCCCTCTACAATACAGCCACCGGGAAAACGAAGAAAACCAGGATTCATATCAGACAATAATTGTACAATATCCTTGCGTAACCCATTTTTTCTTCCTTTCCAAGTATCTTGTGGAAAGAGAGAAATCATATCTAAGTCAATTGTTCCAGTTCCGTCAAACGTGATTAATAATTTGGCTTTCGCTTCAGTTTTAATTGGAATCAACACTGTTTCGTAAGGTTCCCAATCACTTCCTTTTGGACTTATACTGGAACTACCTAATTCATTCCCGTCAGCATCAATAAAGGATACATTAATTTTTGAAATATTTCCTTCACCAACAGCACCAAAAAGAGACAAATTATATACTGCACCTTCAACAATCCCCATTCCACGAAATCCCTCGTTAATTAACTTATAACCCGAGGTGTCCTCTACTTTAATATGAACATAATTTCTATTGGTATTCTCCCCAGAATATCTTGTTACATGTGCAAAACCTGAAGTAGGGTTCATGTAATACTTTTGACTATTTGGTTCTACCCATCCCATTTTGGGATCTGTAAATTCAAAAGACCGGTTTTTGATCATTTCGGCATATAATCCTCCATCAGCCGCAAAGTTGATATCCTCAAAGAAAATACCATACATGGTAGGTTGAATCTTAATGACAGTATTTGCAGCATTCACAACTAATTTCCGCTCTTGCGCATAGGAGAGGGAAAGACAAAGAACGAACTTTGAAAATATTAAAACCGTTACCAGTCTAACTTTCATTTTTGATCTATTCTGTTTATTGAAGGTTTTCTTATTCTCCATTGGGTATCCATACCTTCATTTTACCAACTCCCCTATTAGACCATGCGTAGTATGGAATTGCTTTAAAGTTTCCATCTTTAATGGTATTCACACCTCCTAAAAGATTTTGCTCCATTTGAACGTGAAAATCATTATCAGAAGGCATGGTTATGCCATCAAAATTATTTTTATTGTCAATTTCTTCAACGGCATAAACCAGAGGACCATATTCCAATGCGATTTTCCCTCTATTTTCCACCACCTTATCCGATGTTTCGACCATGCGAACTTCCATTGGAAACTTAAGTTCAATACTCTTTCCGTTTACCTTATCGCCAGAAAGTGTAACATAGCCGTCCAAAGAATTGGCAACTTCCTTTTGACCGTCTATATAAACCTCAACCTTATTTGATACGTTATTTACATAATCATATAGCCTACCAGGAAGAACTTCATTATTAGCCCAACCAGGTATGCGCATTTTAAGGTTGAAATCTTCACCTTTGGTCGCTTTTACGTTAATTTGGACATTTCCGTTCCATGGATAGCTCGTTTCTTGGGTTATTTCAATTGTATTACCCGGAAGATCAATAGTAGCTTCATTGGAAGCATACAAATTAACATAAATGTCATCATTGGTCTTTGAATAGATAAGACCGGGCATGGCGGGTATAAAACGTACTACATTTGTTGGGCAACATGAACAATCAAACCAAGATTTTCTTGTAGCCGCTCCTTGATTAAATGCATACTTGCCGTCAGATTCCAGAGCATTAGGATAAAAAAATTCAGTACCACTTAAAGAAAGCCCAGAAATCAGTCCATTATATAGAGTCCTTTCAATTACATCGTAATATTTAACATCCCCTGTTAGGTTAAACATTCTATGATTCCAATAAACATCACCAATAGAAGCACATGTTTCATTATAAGCCGTTAAATTGGGTAGCTCATAGTTCTCTCCGAAAGCCTCTCCTTCGTGCTTGGCACCTATACCACCTGTTAGATACATTTTTTTCTCTACCATATTGTTCCATAAATTATCAATGGCTTTATGATAGGCCGTATCATTTTTCAAGGCAGCAACATCTGTCATCGCAGCATACATATAAACTGCCCTTACGGCATGGCCTACCACTTCCTCTTGATTCACTACCGGAATGTGATCTTGGGAATAGGCACCGTACAATTTATGATTTTCAGGATTGCCCCTATTGTCCAAAAAGTATTTCGCCAATTCTAGATAGGCTTCTTTTCCAGTAACTTCATAAAGCTTAATCAAACCTGTTTCAATTATCTGATGTCCTGGGACGGCTGGTATTTTACCTACTCCATCCCCAAAAGTTGCCACCATTAAATCAGCATTTTTTAAGGCGATATCCAGAAAGTTCCTTTTACCAGTTGCCTTAAAATGAACTACGGCTGCTTCATACATGTGCCCCGCGTTGTACAGTTCGTGACTCATAAAAAGTGACTCCCAACGCTTTCCTTCCTTTACTACAACCCATTCTGCAGGTGGTTTTGCTGGATTGATGGTTCTCCATGTCGTCAAATAACCATCTGGTTCTTGACCAATTTTCACGATACCAATCAGGGAGTCCAATAATTTTTCCAAAGGCTCGTTCGGGGCACTTATCAATGAATTGGAAGCACCTTCTATTACTTTATAGACATCTGAATCATCAAAAGGCATTACCCCTTTTACAGGACCATCCATTTTTCCGCCCGCAATCAAAAAATTATCAAAACGACCTTCTTCTTCACATTTCTCAATAGCATAGGCTATTGTTTTTTCCTGAACTCTTTGGATAATTGGAAGCCAAAAATCATCCGTAAGCTTTACATTTTGAATGTTTACAGGCGTAATAGGATACCCTGATTTTATTTCTGAAACATTTGCGATATCGTCCTTTTTAGGTTTCTCTTGACATCCTGCCAAAAGGATTAGAGATGTGGCTACAGTTAATACTAGTTTAGTTTTTATCATTTGACACAATAATTTTTTTATTTACTTCCTTCCAAAACTAGTACCGAAAAAGGCGGAATCGTTACTTCCAACATTCCTTTTTTAAATTTGAAATCCCTGAAATTCTTAGGTTCAATTTTATTGGGGTTTTCGAAAGAATTATGGTCTTGTAAACTATCTGAGCTCAAAATGGAACCAGTCATATTCTTTAAATTCAATTCATTCAGATCAATAGCTAGCGTATTATTCCTTTTCGAATCTATATTGGTAAATGAAATATGTACTTTTTCGTTTACATCCTTTGAAGCGGAAACCGTTAAAGCAGGCAGAGATTCGTCTTTGAATATGTACATAGGCGAAACAAAAGACAATGGTATCAATGTAGCATCTTGATGCACTTTGTACATATTCATCACATGATACGTGGGGGTAAGAATCATTTTCTCATCTTCGGTAAGAATAACGGCTTGCAACACGTTTACAGTTTGTGCTAGATTGGCCATTTTCACTCGGTCGGAATGGTTATTGAAAATATTCAGGTTCATACCAGCTATCATGGCATCACGCATCGTATTTTGCTGGTAAAGGAATCCTGGATTGGTGTCTTTTGAAACATCGTACCACCCTCCCCATTCGTCAACAATAAGGTCCACCTCCTTCTTAGCATCATATTTATCCATGATGGCGGTATGCTTCGTGATGAGTTCTTCCATCAACCAGGATTCCTTCATGGTTTTGAAATAGGTCTCTTCGTTGAAATCAACATCCGGACCTTTAGCACTCCAATCGATAACAGAGTAATGATGCAACGCAACACCTTGCAACATATTTTTTGGAATATTCTTCATTAGCACTTCTGTCCAATTATAATCGGCATCACTGGCACCGGAGGCAATTTTATATAATCCTCCCTCAACATCAGCTCCAGACATAAAAGTTGCATATTTTCTATAAATGTCCACATAATACTCCGGCCGCATATTACCCCCACAACCCCATGCTTCATTACCAATACCCCAAAACTTGACAGTCCATGGTTCTTCCTTGCCATTTTCCCGCCTTAGGTCAGACATTGGGCTTTTACCCTTAAAATTGGTGTACTGCACCCAGTCCGCCAATTCCTGCACACCCCCACTACCCACATTACCTGATAAATAGGGTTCAGCCCCTAGTTCTGCGCAGAGGTTCAAGAAATTATGGGTTCCAAAACTATTATCTTCCGTTACACCTCCCCACCATGTATTTACAATTGTAGGTCTATTTTCTTGGGCGCCAATACCATCCATCCAATGATAGGTATCTGCAAAACAGCCGCCGGGCCATCTTAAATTAGGAATCCGTAATTCTTTTAATGCATTAATAATATCAATACGCACCCCTTCAGAATTAGGAATGGTACTATTTTCACCCACATAAAAACCTTCATAGATACATCTGCCCAAATGCTCGGCGAAATGACCGTAAATATGTTTGCTGATTATAGGGGTATTTTCATCAGGACTAAGTTCTACGATCGTGGATTGATTTTGTGCTTTTAACCCCATAGAAGTGAAAAGGAAAAAAATTAAAACTCTGAATCCAATACTTTTATAACCCATGTAGTTAATTTTCTTATATTAATATTCCCCAAACCTTATTAAAGTGTATTTTCAACACTTGTAAATTAAGTGAAGTTTTGGCTATTCTGCAAATTATTTTTATTAAAAATGCATTTATAATGGTTATTGGATATCAACTATCCCATTATTCTCAATTTGAAACTGAATTCATATTAAACATTTCGATTGGACCATTATTGTTGCCGACAAGTATCCGTTGCCTATCTCCTAACTTAATACTTTTTATATCCCTGGACATTCCTCTCAAAGAAAAACCACTTTCCCTTGGTTCTATAAAGTCCCAACTTCCCTGACTATTGCCCAATAGAAGATTACCAAAAGAAACATCTTGCTTGCCCAATGACGGCGTAAAATCTGTAAAATTACCAACAGTCATAATATCCGTTATTCCGTCTGTATTTGCATCATTAGTCAAAAACGCAAATATGGGCGCCATTTGCACTTCTTTTGGTAATGGTTTGGGCTGGTAATTTCCATTTTGATTTAAGTAAAGGGTGGATAACAAAGTCTGTGCAGTTTTGATTTGAGCTGACTTTAAATCTTCCTTTGAAAACACTTTTTCCAAAACATCATTGGCATATGTTTCATAACTGGTATACCTTTTTCTGACCAATGGCATTTGTTTTTTCAACTCATCCAAAGAATTATAGATCCATTCCTTTCCATCTTTATAATAGACAATAACAGGGTCTACAGAACCATTTTTATCCCAATCCTTAACAATAAGCTTAAGAGGCTGATCTATGGATGCAGACCAAGGATGATTAAGCCCCATGTTTCCTACCAATAAATCCATTTGAGAATCTCCGTTTACATCTACCCTATCAACCGTATTCCATAAACCTGTGGAATTTGGCAATTCCTTTTTAATGAAAGCTGAATCTTCTTTAAAACCAATAAAAGTTATTGGCATCCACTCCCCCACTACAATCAAATCATCTTCTTTAGAATTCCAACTGGCGTCTGTTACCATTCCCAAATTTTTAAGAACACCGATTTTAAAAATTGGACAATTATTCAAATCATTCCCTTTATTCCATAGGATATAACTATCTGGAGACACACCATAGCTTCCAAACCGAGACCTTGTCCCCACAAATATATCAACCAAACCATCCTTGTTAAAATCCCCTTTTTCAACAACAGCACCATTGGATTTAGGCAATTCACCGCTATATTTTTTAAACTCTCCACTACCCTCATTTAAATACAACCTGTCTACATACTGCGAACTATCATTAGTATAACCACCTCCACTAACCACATATAAATCTTGATCACCATCTGCATCAATGTCGAGAAAAAGAGCATCTATATCTTCCTGACCAATGTCTTCTTCCATGGTCTGAACATAAATTCTTTTAAAATATCTCGAGTTTTTATCCTTCACCTGTTCAAACAATACCCCAGCCTGACCTTTTGCGCCTGCAATGAAAAAATCTTCCAAACCATCGGCATTAATATCTCCAATCGCAATTTTAGGACCTTCGGTCGATAGTTTATGTGGAATCAAATATTCATTGGCAAAGTCATCATATTTATCTTCTAGATGTACAAAGTCGATTATGGAATCCTGTATTCTTTGAAATAACCTTGTAGTAACTTCCTTTTTTTTCTTTAAGAATGCACTATTTTGATAGTCTAAGATTAACATTTGGTTCACGGGTATATCCCTTGTTTCTTCTTGTTGGCCGTCGGACCAAATAATTTTTACTTTATCGACTCTTTTTTCTTTACCTAACCCAAAAAGTAGATTGTCATGGGAAGAAGACAACCAACCCCTTTCCGGATTCATTTCTTGCACCATTGTTTTTCCCGAAATCTCAACGATTACTTTTGCACCAATACCATTTCTATTTTGCAAACCTCCATTCAGTTTTATTTTCAAGAAATTGTTACCGGTTATTGTTTCCGAATTGTTCCTGTAGATTGTACTGGCTTTATCAAGATTATTTACCACCAGGTCCAAATCGCCATCATTGTCCAAATCACCATAGGCAGAACCCATGGAACAGCCTACTAAATCTAAACCCCATTCATGAGAAACATTTTCAAAGGATAGTTCACCCTTATTTCTATAAGCATAGTTGGAGACTTTACCTTCTGGCATTAGCTGGGCCAATTCTAAAG
>Ga0209587_1000877_pt1 | contig 14621 bp, 12 predicted proteins | sample NGEPerD_2_FD_184512 | JGI IMG/M metagenome (GOLD analysis project Ga0209587, IMG submission 184512) | Arctic peat soil microbial communities from the Barrow Environmental Observatory site, Barrow, Alaska, USA - NGEE PermafrostL1-D... | ecosystem: Environmental > Terrestrial > Soil > Wetlands >... | reverse complement strand
TTTTCGTTCAGGGCGTCGACCCTGTTGTTTTCCTTTCCCGGGCCCGGCCCGTTATCCTTTTTTCCCATAGCGCTTTAATACTATTATCCTTTTCCCTTTGACCGGGCTATATCTAACTAAGTCCGGTTAAATGTACATTTCGATCAAAAAGGTATGTTCTCGGCATCGTTCTTTTCGAAACGGTCTATCTGAAAAAGGTCGCCCTCGACTTTTTTTCCGGTCAATGCCGAGTATTCCTTTTTGACCCAATACTCGATGTCCCCGTACAGGCCCTCCAAATGACGTTTGAGAAAGTGGTGCTTCTCGTTCCCTATTATCGTATCCTGCAATCTTTGTGAAAAGAAATCCGCACAGTGTTTTTCAAGGTCGAAGGAGCCTTTTCGCCCCATTTTTTTCACCTTTTCCATCTCGGTCTCAAGCTGGCCGGAGTCCAGGCCCAGATAATCTATATAAAACCGGACGTGCTCCGGCACGAAAATAAAATCCCCTTTTTCAAGTGCCGAGATATAGTCCCTGAAGAAACCGGTCTTTATCATTTTGTCCCAATGGTCCTTAAACGTACCATCGGTCTCCCTTGATTTGAAACCGTTTATTTCCGGCATGCCCCCACCGTTGGTAATGTCGTGACACGCGTCCTTCCTAAGGTTGCCCAGAAATCTTTTCTGCGCAATCGGATTATCGAAATTATCGGCCAGGACACCACAGAACTCCCCTTGCGAAAAATTGGTTATGCGGTCCACTGTCACAAGGTCCTCCCTGAAAAATCCGTGGGTCATGGACGGCGTGCCCTCCCCCTGTGTTACCGACGGCCTTTTTTGGTTCGTTTTACCGATACGCCGGGAAAGTTCGGTAGCGGTACGTACGCCGGCCATCCCACATATAACGGAACCCTGTACCTCCACTACCGTGTTCGCCTCGGCCCTGGAATATCTCTTTTCCAATTGGTCCATACCCTGCACCCCCGCTATTAGTGCGTTAAGGTTCTCCCTTCCGGTTTCAAGGAAATCCACCAGCCCGCCATAGTAAAAGGAGCTCAGTTCGTCGAGATACATCACAAAGGGATGCTTTCCGGGCATATTGGTCTTTTTGCCGACCATTTCCACCATCAGGGAAAGATATGGCGCGATGACATCGGTCTTGTCCTTGTCCCCGCCGATCACAAGGATCTTGGGCTTGCCCGGCTCGTTCAGGTCAATGGAAAAATCGCCCGGACCGGTGAAAATATAGTAGGCATCGAGATTGAACAGACGCGATAGTTTCTGCTGTAAGCTGGCCGTAGAGCCCGCCAGCTGTTCCTCCGCCGCCCCGCCATCGAAAGCGTCCCGAAGGCTCGAAACCTTGGTTATAAGCTCCCTATGCGACAACAGGATCGGTAAGAGGTACTTTATCTTTACCGAGGCCAGGATCGCAACATGCGGCAACGAACATACCTCTATCTCGTGTTTGGACTGCATTTCCTTGGAAATGGCCACCAAAGCGACGAACAGGCCGAGCGCCGTTCCCTTGAAGAAAGCGCTCTCCGTTTCGTCCGGGGCCTTAAGGTTCCTGAATACCGTGCCGCACGCGTTTTCTATGTCCGATATCGTAGGGATTTCCTTGGGAACGATAGGGTTGCACCTATGGCTGTACCGCATATCCGTGATGCACATCTGGAAGAATCCGACCCCCTCCGGGGCAAGATGTCGATAGAAATCAAGCGCCCTTTTGGAAAGGGAGGGAAATTTCAGGTCATATATAAGCATCGAGAACCGCATATCCATCATCCTATATATCATCGGAACCAAAAAGTTGAAGGTTTTTCCCGATCCCATTTTACCCCAGATCCATATCGAACGGAAAACGTCCACGAAATTGAGGTACCCTTTTTTTTTGGTTCCCTCGGATATGAAGTCGTATTCCAGGGAAAAGACATATTTGCCCTTTTTCTTCTTTTTTTCCTGCGGAAAGCCCTGGTTCTTTTCGTTGAACTGGTCCTGTTCCATTTTTTTGGAATACCATATCACGGAAAGCACCATCAGGGAATGGACATAAATACATATCGCGGTAAATGCCAGGACCAGTCCGGGCAATGCGGGAATATGGGAGAAATTGGCCGCCGGCCAAAGCATGAACAAAAGGGACGCCGTCCCGATCACGATGTACTTTGTGCCGCCCTTTACCGAATCCCGATAGTACCGGTAAAAGTAGGCGGCCGCGGCCGGAGCCAGTACCGCGCCGACCTTAAGCTTGGTCTCGGTAAGGGCGAACCTTTCGACGAACGAGTACAACAACCTTTTGAACGGTTCCGGTTCGCTTACATTGGCGGCAATCCACCCATCGAAAACGATACGCAGGTACATTGCCCAGCTCAACATGCCCAGCAACAGGAATAAAAGTACATATTGGAACCGTTCGTTCTTCATTATAAAAAAATTGGATATATTTGTTGAACGATAAATGTATTAAAGTACAATAGTAATAATATTAATAGTATAATACAAATATGAAAATAGACAATCTGCTTGCCGCCCTCGATTTCCATAGGGAGGAAACCCTGGTCTCGAAATATTTCGTCCACTACACGAACAACGGGGGACAGCATGTTTTCCTGTTCAAGGACCTAAAGGACGGATCGGCAAAATTCTCGTCCCCGTCGGGAGAGTGGCGGGGCAACATCTATGACCTTATCAATTTTTACCACGACACGGACAATTCCAGCAGTTTCAACGAGGCGGACAGGATGGAGCTTTTCATAAGGGCCAACGATGCAAAAAAATGGGACCTCACATCGGGCATCGAGGAACTCGAACCTGTCGCCCATTTCAACCTGTACAAACTGCTCTTCAAACAATATGGCCATTGCAAGGATCCGGTATTCGGAAACGCGCTCGAATCGCCCGATATGATGTACTTTTTCTTCATGGACGAGGACATCACCCCTTCACAGCAACATAATATACTGGGCGTGGTCACGTACGACAAAAAGACCCGGGAGGAAACGACCGTACATTTTTCGGACCTGGGCAGGAGCATATATTTCTCCGACCCCTCCATCGCATCGCGGGAAGCCGTTATATTCAACTCGTTCAGGGAAATGGTGGCCTTCAGGTCACGTATGGCCACGGATTTTTTCTACATCGTCTTCAAGGGGAGCTTCAATACGGTAAAGGCCAAGACCATCAACCTGCTATGCGGTACAAAGGGGATAACCAAGACCTACCTTGCTTTCCCCGACAGGCTTGAGGGCTATTACAGGGACATAGAATATCTGGGTGTATTCGCCGGAATGGACATAAAGGACAAGACCGGATTTTTAAAGCTCTCGGTGCCACAGAGCGTACGGAGCGATATTTTTATCGGACGGTTAAAGGACCTTAAGGCCAGCATCGAGAAGGATCTGGAGCGTAACGATATCCGGGGCCTGATTTCCATAAAGGGGGGCAGGGACCTTAACGGCTCGCCGGTATTCGTAATAGAGATAGCCCGGATAGCCAATATCCTCAAAGGGTTCCTGGTCCTGGCATCGAAGTACCTGTTGACCGAAAAGGATTTCAGGATCGTAAAGCCCAAGGGGGTGTATTGGTCGGAGGACCGTGCCAACATAAAGAACGTCGGCACCGAGTTCAAGCTCAATATCTACGATACCATAGGCGAGGTCTATCAGTACAACTAAAGAAAGGGCCGGGAGTGCAGCCCCGAACCCTTTCGAACAATACATGTGACATGTACAATTTCAACAAAATTAACGAACTTTTCGACGTCCGTTCACTTCTTCAGACAAAAAACCCGATCAGGGACCATCTTGGCATCAAGAAAGTGGAAATGGACGAGGGGACCAATTCGCGCGGATCAAAGGCCGTACAGCTCTATGTCGAGGACGCGAACGGGAAACAGAGGATCCTGCTCTACGATATCGAGAAGGCATCGGGCAAACAGCTGCCCCATTTCCTGTATTCGAACAGGACGTACGCGAGGGACAAGGGCGACGTGGTACAGTTCATCGCGAACCGGCTGCCGAGCCGAAAAATAAGGGACGCCGTCGGCCTATTGCACAAATACGAGTACCAAAAAAACGCGGCCCTCTGGAAAAAAAGGGAGGAATTCGAGATCAAGAGGGCCGGGGCCGGCAGAAAGCGCAGCGACCCACCTTTCGTTCTGGACGATTTCATGGGCCTTCGACCGATAACCCAACTGATAGAAAACGAGAAACCACATTACCTTGAAAAACGATACATCTCCAACGATATACTGGAGGCACCTAACTTTACCGATCAGGTGTTCGTGTACACCCAGACCGACAGGTTCAAGAACGTCCACGAAAACATCTTCTTCCCGAAAAGGGAATACGGCTCCGACACCATTTCCGGGGCCGAGGTAAAGACCCCCTACCACAAGGATTACTCCTTTGGCGACCACCATCTGCTATGGTCCTCCAACATACCCGACGAAGTCCATAAGATAGTGGTAACGGAATCCGCGCTTGACGCCCTGTCACATTACCAGCTCAGCGAAAAGGACAATGCGAACACGTGGTACTTCTCGACCGGGGGAAATTTCTATCCGGAAAGGCAGCGGCAGTTTTTCTCGATGATTGGGGAAGCCGGACTGGACAGGACCTCGGTACATCTTATCAGCGCCATGGACAACGACCTGGAGGGGTTCAATTACGACCTTTCCCTGCTCAACGAGACCCTGGCCGCCCAAAGTCCCGGAGCCATGGGAAAGGGCGATGAATTCTACGGCGTGTCCCATGAGGGCGGGAAACCGTCGTTGCGCTTCATGTCACACGACCAGGGCCTACTTAACGAGGCCTCCTCCCACTTTCTACTGGTCGCCGACCATCTTAACCAGGGATACCTGAAGAACCGCGAGAACCATTTTTGCGAGATACGGGCGAACAACGACCATGTATCGCTCGTATTCCCCGCAAAGGAGAAACTATCAAGGGTCGCGAAAAGTCTCTCGGTCTCGATCTCGAAGAACATCAAGGTGCTTTCCCTTTCGAAGACCTATATACACAAGCCAAAAATAGGCAAGGACTGGAACGATACCCTTGCCCATCATGCCAAAGAGCAGCTCTCCCGTAGTGCCAAACACTCCCTATCAAAAAAATACTCCAAATAGCGTTTAGTACATTTATATAAATAATTATAAAAAAGTACGCTTGATATAAATTAATTTTTATATTTGTCGTATTAACCTATAATATTATATACAATGGAGGCAATTTTGGGATATTTAGAGACTATCGAACAAGGCTTCGGAAGGGCCACACAATCCTTTATCGGAATTATCAACTATGTACTTTTTATCGGTTCGTTACTATTGGGCGTAACTATGATGATTACCGATAGGCGCGGGGACAATCTCGGTTTCAACCTAGGAAAATGGGCATTGATCCTTTTTAGTGCCGCTATGGTGATAACCATTGCGAAGGAAGCATTCGACATTGCATAACCGATGCAGGACCATCGGGTATACAAGACACTGCAAAAAACACCGAAGATGTTCGGTATGGACCGTACGATCGCGATCCAGTTCCTGATCAGTCTCAGTTTCTGCATTTTTGTCCCGCTCTTGCTTCTTGGGACCAGTAGTATCGCCTTGATGATCATATTCCCCTCGTTCCCGATAAATATTTATGTTTTCAGGAAACGGCATAAAAAGAACAAGGAACAGAATTTTAAGAAAAAAAGGTTGAACCAGTGGAAACCCTCGGTTATAAGGGAAGGGAACCCCATAATACTCATCGTACATGAAGGCCTATTTGATCAATGACCCCAATCTTCCCATCTATGGCATAGAAAGGGACTGTCTTATCGCAAAGGAAAAAGGGTGTCTCTCCTATGGGTTCAAGGTCACCTATCCGGCGATATACCATAAGAACCAAGGCGATATAGAGTCGATGGGCCTGGTGCTCGATAATATTTTCGGGGTTCTGGTGAAAGACTATATCGTACATAAGCAGGATTTTTTCCTCAGCGGCGGAAATTACGATCCCGACCCGATCAAGAACGAGAGCGCCATGCAACGGTATAATAGGGTACACTTTCACGGAAGGGAGATACGCGAACAATTGTCATATATCTATATTACCAAGGTACCGAAGAAATATATCGGATACGATTCATCACATACGAACCGGTTCCTGAACAAAGGGAAGAATAAATCGATGTCCCAAGCGGTGGATTCGAAATACATCACGAGGGCCGAACTCGAAACGTTCTTCGAAAAAAGGGAATCCGTCGAAAAACTGCTGGAGAGCCCCTTTTTCAACTCGGTGCCGCTCACCGACGGAAATTATCTGGGGGACAACGATAACCCGGGGCTGTTCCAGCTTTTTAAGGATTTCGACCTCTCGGGGGACAACAGGGACAAATCGTTCGAGAACAATACCATACATATCGGGGACCGGAGGCTGCGTTTCTATACCCTCCAGAACAACGAGCAATTGAGCGATACACTTAGGAGCTCGGTAACTTCCCCTAAAAAGGAATGGCCGGGGCGCGCAATATACCGATCGGCCATTTCCAGCCTTGGCCTTGAGATGGGCACGGACCATGTGCTCAACCAATATTTTTACGTGCCCGACCAGGAAAAGGCCCTGGAGGAAGTCAAAAAGAAACAGAACCGTCTCTACAACTATACCCACTGGTTGAAGCCCACGGGCGGCAAGGAGCAGGTCGAACAAAAGGGCGAAAGCCTCGATTCGTCCAACAACAAACTGTTCATCCAAGAATCGAAGGCATTTATCTCCGAGGTGGTCGGGGACAGCAAAAAAGTAGTGTTTGCGCATATAAACGTCGGTCTTCTGGACAACAAATACCACAAGGATTCCGATTTCAACCTTTTGTTAAAGGAGAATACGGCCGATCGCCACGACCTTTACTTCGCATCCTGCCCGGGAAACGCCGTTGGGCTTCCCGCCGACCTCTATATGCCCCTTACATCGGGCGCCGCGGTCTCATTGGCGTATTTCGAGGACTACTCCAAGGGGAACGCGCCGTTCGGCCAGCGGGTCATCGATACGACCTCGGGAAGGCCCCTGTACTGGGATTTCTTCATCTCGCCAAAACGCAACAAGATAATCACCAATTTGAACGCCTGGGGCGTGGGCAAGACCGGTTCCGGAAAATCGTTCACGTGGAACAGCGTGCTGAACCACCAGTACGAGATGGGACACCATATATTCAACATCGACGGTTCGTCGTCCTTCGAACGTTCCACCAAATACCATAACGGGGCATTTTTCAAGGTGTCCACCTATGAGAAAATAGGTTTCAATCCTTTTTTGCTTTCCGGGGCGACCAAGGACGAGGTCGCCAGCAAGCGCAAGTTCCTGGCCTATTTTCTCAACAACCTTCTCGACAGTGACAGCGGTTCCTATGCCAACGATCTCCTTTTCGGGATATTCTCGGCAGCGGCAGCTGCCTATTATATCGCCGTCAACCACAACCATTGTTTCGATACCTTCTACGATTTTTTCAGGGAATTCGCCCCGGCCTACGCCAAGGACAACGGTATAGAAAAGAGCATCAGGCTCTCTGAGATCCTTTTCCTTTTGCGTGAATATTACAAGGGGGGCGTTTATGATTACCTTCTCAACAACCGCGACGAGCGGCTGAAGGACCTTATGCACCAGCGCTATATCACCTTCCAGATAAAAGAGCTGAAGGACGACCCCAAACTTTTCACCAATACGACCTTCTTGCTCACCAACCTATATAAGGACAAACTATACGATCCCGATCTGCTCCAATGGGTCAAGTTCCTCCACTATGACGAATCCTGGACGGCGATGGACAAGCCCATACTGGCGAAATTCATACTGGATACCATAAAAACGGTACGCTCGCAGAACGGGTCCACCATTTTTACCTCCCAGGACATCGAGGATTTCTTCCGGTCGGAAATCATCAAGAACACGGTAATAAACAATTCCGATATCGGGATGGTGTCCGATCTGAGTACCTATAAGGGAAAGCCCGAATATCTCCGGGACATTCTCGGTCTTACGGATTCCAACCTGAACAAGATATTCGGGCTCGGCAGGAACATGCCAAAGGGAATAAACGCACGGGAGATAGCGGTAATCTACGCCAAGGAACATCTCCACACCTTCGGGATCGAGACCTCCAGGGAAGAGGCGGCCATCTACGAGAGCGATCCCGATAAAAAGATCGCCCTTAAAAAAATAGATGCCCGATATATGGACCTTAAACAGACGGCCAAGCATTTTGCGGGCAACTGAAAATATAGATTATGGGCAAAAAGAAGATCGGACACCGCAAGGCATTTGTAGAACGATGGAGAGAGATAGCGTCAAGAATAACTATTGAGAACGATATGACGGATTTTCCGGTTTCACCGGAGGTTATAAAAGCCGTTACCGACAATTCAAATATTACGATCCCAATAAAGCTCAGTTAAACCATTAATTTAAAACAGAAAACCATGAAAAAAGTCCTTCTTGCCTCGTTATTATGTCTCCCTTTGCTGGCCACCGCCCAAATCCCCGTTACCGACGGGGTATCCGCCGGGATATTGACCTCTATAAACATACAGGCCGTCCTGCGGAACAAAATACTTACCAAACAAATGGCCAACCAACAGAAAATAATACTCCAGAACAAGACCATAATAAACCTCCTTCGAAAGCAGAACAACATCGTCAAGCATACCGACGAACTTAAGACCGAAGAGATCAAGACCTATAAGGAGGCGCCCGATAATTCCATTATCCAATACCAATTGTACGACCTTGAAAAAATAAAGGACGAGATCGTCCTCTCGGCCAAAGGTTTCATGAACCTTGCCAACAACCTTGAACATATCAGCCCCGGGGAACTTAAAAAGTTTACACCGAAAGTGGCCGAGCTGGTAAACGGAACCGTCATCGCATGGAAGCAGACCAAAAAACTCCTTGCCTCCAGGGACCGTATCATACCGGCACGGGAAAGACAGGAGCTATTGCAGACCACCATCGAATCCCTGAAACAGAACATCGGTAAGATCAAGGGATATCAGGAACAGCTTGTCAAAGCGAACCAAAAAAGGGCTTCTAACGAACAGATATTCGGTAGCGGTAGCTGATGGACGGGTTCATACTACAGTTGAAGGACTATTTCAACAACCTGATATGGGAACAACTGAAGATAGCCATGGACGTGGCCTCCCCGGTACTCGACGCCTTCCGGTACGTTGCCTTTATATTCGTGCTGGTCAAAATATTGAGGAACCTTCTCAACGACCCGACGAACTGGATGGGATATCTTTCATGGCTCCCCCTCTCCTTGCTACTTTTCCAGTACGACCTGATCGTAGAATTCTTTGTCGATCTGGCGAACGCCGCGGATACCAGCGTGAGCATGTCCAATCATAAGGAGCTGTACAAACAGTTGTTCGATCTGCCGGAGGCATTGGAACCGGACGACGTGTCGTTGTTCGATGTTACGATCAGCTATATACGGGAAACCTTCAACAACGCGCTGGAACTTGTTATACTCAATACCATATTCCAACTGGTCGTACTTATCTCCGGGATGGCGTATATCTATCTGAAGTTCAAGGCCATGTTCAGGTTCGTGAGCCTGATATTCTTCGGGCCCATAAACATTAGCCTGAGCTTCATGCCGGGGATGGAGAACCAGTGGCTTTCGTGGATGCTCAAACTATTGGAGGTAAGCATGTATATACCGTTCTTGATCTTTATTGATTTTTTGGGGCTCCAAGTGCTCGAGAACGCTTTTAGGCCGGAGGTGGCCGGCGCCGGGGAGGGGGTCGAACGGCAGTCAAGACTGTGGATGGGCATAGCATTTTTCTCCCTTTTGGGAACCGCCTATTTTTTTATCCCGAAGATGGTGCGGTACGGAATGGCGCAGGCCTCGGCCGGTGTCGGCGGCGCAAGGAAAATAGGGGCGGCCACCGCCCTGGCCGCAAGAAAGGTCATGACGGGCGGCATATAGACGATAAATTATTTAGTTTAACCATTTAAATATAATCAAGATGAACAGATTGAAAAACAGGGTACAGCTTATCGGAAACCTCGGGCAGAACCCGGAAGTAAAAGAATCGCAGAACGGCAAGAAATTCGTCAAGTTTTCAATTGCGACAAACGAGAGCTATAAGAACTCGGAAGGCGAGAAGGCCGAGGATACCCAATGGCACAATGTCATGGCATGGGGAAAGACGGCCGAGATCATCGAGAACCATTGTTCCAAGGGCGACCATATCATGGTCGAGGGAAAGCTCCAGCACCGGAAATATGATAGGGAGGACGGTTCCACGGGCTACGTCACCGAGGTTGTGGCCCATGAGATACTGATGTTCTGAAATATGCGTACATGAAGATATTGAACAACATAGCTGCCAAGGAAAAACTTTTCGTTTACGGCGCTTTCGCGGCATTGGCCGTTACCGTGACGGTTTGTTTGGGGGGAATGCTTATTTTTAGAAGCTCATCCGAAAAGATGAACCGGGAAAAAAGGGAAGAGATCTATGTGGCCGTGAACGGGTCGATCATCCGGGCCCAATTGGAGGAGGACTTCAAGAACCCGCTCGAAATCGCGCACAAAGGGTTCTTGAGGCTTTTCCACAACTATGTTTGGAGTATGGAACCGTACCCGGAATATATCGAACAGCAGAAAGATCGGGCGAAGGCCATGGGCGATGGGAGCGTAAAGCTCTTGTTCAGATATTTGGAGGGGGACGGGTATTTCGGAACCATAGTGTCGGGAGGGTATAGCATCATAATGGATGTCGATAAGGAGGATATCGTAATCGATTATACAAGGTCGATACCCGAATTTACCTTTACGGCCACCCTGAAAGTACTACGGAAGAACGACGTTGTCCTGAAAAAAATGGTTTCCATCGGGAAAATAGTACAGAAGGGCACGGTTTTCAACAACTTTACGGGATTTTCCGTACAGGATCTGGAAGTGCTCGAATTCAAGGAAATAAAAACGATAACCTATAAGGAACTATGACCGATGCCCAAAGAAAGAAACGGATGTACCTTGCCATCGGGATGGGGGTTGTGGGCATAGGCCTGTTGGTGACCCTGAACTCCTTTCGGAGCGATTCGGAGAAAAACCCTTCCGAAGCCGTCGAGGAAAATGCCGATGTCGATTTCAATATCAAGTTGGATACCTTGGACAACAAGGATCGACGGCTATTCTATCAAAGGGAAAAGGACAGTGTTATGCCTCTGAATCCGTACGATAAGGATAAAAAATCCCCGGACAGCGACCTTTTGGAAAATCTGAGGGAACTGGAGAACGTGGACAAGACCCCGCCGGAACAGGTTACATCCGCCAACAATGACGGCCTATGGGACCTGGGGGACGACGGGGGCGATATGGAGAATTTGAAGCTCGACGGGGAACCCGAAATGGACGAAATGGGGCGAAGGCAGGCAGAAAGGGAAAGGCTTTTGGAGGCCAACCGTGCCAAACGGGCACTTTACGGCGCCGGCACCACGGACGGGCAGAAGGCCGATCCGGCAGGGATATCGTTCAGGGCGGCGGTCTACCAGGACCAGTTCGTATTGCCCGGAGACGAGGTGGAACTGATACTTACCGAGGATGCCTCCCATAACGGGAAGATACTCCCCAAGAACACCATCGTATACGCGCTGGCAAGCATCGACAAGAACAGGGTACTGCTTGAGGCCACCAATATAAACCATGTGCCGATGGACCTACACGTAACGGACCTGGCCGATGGGATGGCCGGTATACGAAGCCAGCGCGCCGGGGAACTGTGGGCCGAATCCTCGGGGCAGTTGCAAACGGACGCCTACCGTGATATCACCGCAGAGGCGTCACAGGAATCCGGAAGGATCGCAAGGGGGGTCATGCGCTCCCTCGGGGATTTCTTCAGGAAAAGGAAACTCGGAAAGAAGGACAAGATCCTATTGGTGAACGACCACCAGATCATATTGACGAACGGGGAATGAAAAAACGGATATTCATAATGTTGCTCTGTATACAGGGTATCGGGCTTTCACAGGAAACCGTGGTGGAAGTGTCCAAGGACCATACGCGCCTGCTCATATTCCCTGATGCGATCGATCTGACCGTTCTGGGCAACAAGTACAATTTCACCGAGATCCCCTTTTCCGGACAGGGCAGCAAATACGGGGATGTCGTAATGGGGCTCAGCTACAACGACGCCTCGCTACAGAGCGAGGACCAGACCAATTATACGGTCATCACCAAGGACGGTGCGGTATACGATTTTCTGCTCCTACTCTCCGACCTACCGGACAGCGGCCCCATCAAGGTGACCAAGGCAATGGCCACCACATCGGTAATTGCCCAAAATACGAAAACGAAAACCAGGGCAACGACCGGGAGAAGGAACGGGAACGAGATCATAACCCCTAAAAAACATGCCTTCCAAATCGATACCGAACCTTTGGAGGAAGATCCTATAAAGGATTCCGATCAAGAGCCCCGACCCCTGACCGAGGAGCTCTATGTTTCGGACAGAAGGGAATTCGTAAGAAGGAAATGTTATTACAACCAGTTCAACAAAGAAATCATGACGCGGGAATATTCCCGGAACGGTAACGTGCTCCTATGGCTACAAGGGGTCTATTACGACCATAACGAAACATATTTCCATTTTAGGTTGGAGAACAAGGAAACCATCGATTTCGACATCAATTTTCTGCGCACCAGCATCGTAACGGACTACGGCAAGAGCAGCAGCGTCCAAAAGACCGAGATCGACCCGCTATATAGGTACAAGGTGCCCCAAAGGGTGCTCGGGGGAACCGAGAACCATTTTTTCGTAGTGTTCGACAAATTTACATTGGACAAGCATAAAGATCTCAGGTTCCAGATAGACGAGCTGAACGGGAACCGGAACATTACCCTCGATGTCGAGCATTCGTTCGTCAACAGGCCCAAAAGGTTCAAGAAGTGAGCGATAGCAGGAGCCCCTGCCGTTTTAACGAAGAAATGCGACGGGTCACCGAAATATAGTAAACGTACAGCTCCCTAAACCGTATAATGGCCCGCCATGACCGGCCCAAAAAGACATTGTTATGAGAATCTCTATAATTTTGGCGGCCCTGTTCCTGGGAACCGGGCTATCGGCCCAGGTACAGGGCAGCTACGCCTCTTCGGTCGGCATTAGCGGTGGCTATGTCGAGGACGGCTACGGCGCCATGTTCAACTACAACTACCATATCGACCGGTATTCCTATTTCCATATCGGCATATTCGCCGCTTTTGCGGAGGACAGGGAGACGGAATTCTATGAGATACCCTACAACGTTTTCACCTTCCAGCCCGGCTATTACAGAAGGATATACGAGAGCACCGGCTTCAAGCCCATCAGCGTGTATTTGGGATTGGGCGCCGTCGGCGGGTACGAAGTCATCAACAACGGCAACAATACCTTGCCCAACGGTGCCATTATCCAGGCCGACAGCCAATTCATATATGGCGGCTTTGCCGGCGCGGAACTGGACTATCATTTCAGCAATTCGTTCTCCCTTGTGGTCAAGGCGAACGAGTATTACCATGTTAACAGCGATGTAGGCAACTGGTACCCGTTTTTCTCCGCGGGCATCAGGTTTTACCTTTATTAGAACCGGACTTAGAACACCCCCGTTATGAAAAGAAAACTACGATTGTTCGGATGCATATGTATCCTTCTCCTGGGCTGCACCAAGGATTTTGACGGAAAGATATTGGACACTTTCGATTTCTCGTTCACCGGGAACAACGATGCGTCCGGCTATGTGTACGGGCAGCTGAACACCTCATTTTTGGTAAATCCGGAAAAACAGGTGGAAAACTCCAGTTTCAATTTTTCATATACGATCGCACAGGGGGACGGCTATTTCGAGGACGCGGAGGGAAACCGTTATGAGGGCGAGCCCATCGAACTGGACAAGCTTAATTTCGAATATACCTACGTACCCACTGAGATCGGGATCCATACGGTATTGGCCAAGGCGACCGACCATAGGGAGAACACAAAAGAGGTCGAACTGGTCTACGAGGTGGACTATGCCCCCTTTACGGCCATCCTGAAGGCCGGCACCAACAAGTTCATCGTGAACAAGGCCAACGCGCTCCTGCTTATCATGGTCAGCGAGAACACCTCGGAAACGCTCAAGGGCAAATACAAGATCAGGTACAGCATCGATGGCGGGATAGGTGCGCTGAAAATGGGCGACGAGATCCTGGAGGCCGGAAAGGAAATCGAAATGGTAAAGGGGAACACCGAACTGGGCTATCTTCCCACGACCTTGGGCACACATACGATTACCATGGTCTGTACCTCCCCCGACGGGTTCGAGCGTACCGTTACCTTGGAGATGGCCGTGGAGAACGTTACCTTTTTCGTTACCGCCGATCCCAAATCCCCCGCCGCCCCGGTAGGTGAGGATATGGAAATCGAGATTACCCTGGAGACCACCGACCTTTCCGACGAGATAGCATATGAGATCGTGTATTATTTCGCGGACGAGAGCGAAGGTGTCGGCAACATTAGTGATGCGGACGGCGAAACGGTCGAATCGGCCACGGAATACCCGATAGAGCCCGGGAGCTATACCTATAGCTTCAACAGCGAGGTCATCGGGAACAAAAAGATCTATTTCGACGTATCGGACAGCAACA
>Ga0209587_1000875_pt1 | contig 14637 bp, 13 predicted proteins | sample NGEPerD_2_FD_184512 | JGI IMG/M metagenome (GOLD analysis project Ga0209587, IMG submission 184512) | Arctic peat soil microbial communities from the Barrow Environmental Observatory site, Barrow, Alaska, USA - NGEE PermafrostL1-D... | ecosystem: Environmental > Terrestrial > Soil > Wetlands >... | reverse complement strand
CCCCGCCCCTGTTCCCCCGGGCGCCGTCACGCTCACCCGCCGTGAGCGCAGGGCGTCCCTGCTCTCAAAGAGCGAGCGCTGGGCGTCCCTGCACTCACATGGGGTGAGGGTGGGCGCGCCCAGGACGGCGGTCAGTGGCCGCGGTCGATCCACTCGGCCAGGTGCGGTGCCTCGTCGCCGATGGTGGTCGAGTCGCCGTGCCCGGTCAGGACGCGGGTCTCGGGCGGCAGGGCGAACAGGCGCTCGCGGATCGAGTCGATGATGGTGTCGAAGTCGCTGAAGGAGCGGCCGGTCGCACCGGGGCCGCCGGCGAACAGCGTGTCCCCGGTGAACACGGTGGCCTGCGACGGCACGTAGAAGCAGACGGCGCCCGGCGAGTGGCCCGGCGTGTGCAGCACGTGCAGGTCGGTGCCGGCGACGGTGACGACCTGGCCGTCGGTGAGGTTTCCGTTGGGCGCCCGCGTCGGGTGGGTGAGCGTCCAGACGCCGAGGTCGTCGGGGTGCAGCAGGACCGGGGCGGCGAACCGCTCGCCCACCGCCGGGGCGACACGGACGTGGTCGTCGTGCGCGTGCGTGCACAGGACGGCGGCCAGTCGCCTCTGCCCGATGGCGGCCGCGATGGCGTCGACGTCGTGCGGCGCGTCGATCACGGCGCATTCGTCGTCGTCCCCGATCACCCACACGTTGTTGTCGACCTGGTGGGTCTCGCCGTCCAGGCTGAACGTGCCGGAGGTGACGAGGTGGTCGATCCGCGTGTGCATCAGGCTCCCCCGTCGAGGACGACGACCGACCGCAGCACCTCGCCGCGGTGCATCTTGTCGAACGCGGCCTCGACGTCGCCCAGGCCGATGGTCTCCGAGACGAAGCCGTCGAGGTCGAACCGGCCCTGGCGGTACAGGTCGATCAGCAGCGGGAAGTCGCGGCTCGGCAGGCAGTCGCCGTACCAGCTCGACTTCAGTGCGCCGCCGCGGCCGAACACCTCGATCAGCGGCAGCTCGATCGTGAGGTCCGGTGTCGGGACCCCGACGAGGACGACGGTGCCCGCCAGGTCGCGCGCGTAGAACGCCTGCTCGTACGTCTCGGGACGGCCGACGGCCTCGACGACGACGTCGGCACCGAACCCGCCGGTCAGCTCGCGGATGGCCTCGACCGGGTCCGTGGTCGTGGAGTTCACCGTGTGGGTGGCGCCGAACCCCTTGGCCCAGGCCAGCTTCCGGTCATCGATGTCCACCGCGATGATGGTGGTGGCGCCCGCGACCCTCGCCCCCGCGACGGCTGCGCTGCCCACCCCGCCGCAGCCGATCACCGCGATGCTGTCGCCCCGCCCCACGCCACCGGTGTTGACGGCCGCACCGAATCCGGCCATCACCCCGCACCCCAGCAGGCCGGCGGCGGTCGCCGGGGCCGCCGCGTCCACCTTCGTGCACTGCCCCGAGTGCACGAGCGTCTTGGCGGCGAACGCCCCGATGCCCAGCGCCGGCGACAGATCGGTGCCGTCGGCCAGCGTCATCTTCTGCGCCGCGTTGTGGGTGCTGAAGCAGTACCAGGGCTTGCCCCTGGCGCAGGCCCGGCAGGTGCCGCAGACCGCACGCCAGTTCAGCACCACGAAGTCACCGACCGCGACGCCGGTCACCCCCTCGCCGACCCGGCTGACGACACCGGCCGCCTCGTGGCCGAGCAGGAACGGGAAGTCGTCGTTGATGCCGCCCTCGCGGTAGTGCAGGTCGGTGTGGCAGACCCCGCAGGCCTGCACGTCCACGACGACCTCGCCCGGTCCGGGGTCCGGCACGACGACCTCGACGAGCTCGACCTCGGCGCCCTTGGCCCGGGCGATCACTCCCTCGACGGTCTCTGGCACGCCTGCCTCCTTCGCTCGGTGAGCCGGCTCGTCAACCTACCGGCCGCGTGGAGGGTCGTCCTGCCCGGCGCCGGTAGCCTTGGCCCGGTGAGCCTGCGCCTGTACGACACCGCCGTCCGCGAGGTGAGGGAGTTCGTCCCCGTCTCGCCGGGCCGCGTGGGCATCTACCTCTGCGGCAACACGGTGCAGGCGCCGCCGCACATCGGGCACGTCCGCTCGGGGGTGGCGTTCGACCTGCTCTGGCGCTGGCTCGAGCGCGGACACGGCTACGACGTCACCTTCGTGCGCAACGTCACCGACATCGACGACAAGATCCTGGCCAATTCGGCGGACGCCGGCCAGCCGTGGTGGGCCTGGGCGCTGCGGCACGAGCGCGAGACGATCGCGGCGTACGACGCCCTCGGCGTCCGGCCGCCCACGTACGAGCCGCGCGCCACCGGTCACGTCCCGGAGATGGTCTCCCTGATGCAGACGCTGGTCGACCGGGGGCACGCCTACCCGGCCGCCGACGGCAGCGGCGACGTCTACTTCGACGTCCGGTCGTGGCCGGAGTACGGGTCGCTCACCCACCAACGGCTGGACGACCTCGAGCCCGCCGAGGACGCCGACCCGCGCGGCAAGCGGGACCCGCGCGACTTCGCGCTCTGGAAGGGACACAAGAAGGAGGAGCCGGCGAGCGCTTCGTGGCCGACCCCGTTCGGCCGCGGCCGGCCGGGCTGGCACCTCGAGTGCTCGGCGATGGTCGAGCGCTACCTCGGGTCCGAGTTCGACATCCACGGCGGCGGCGTCGACCTGCGGTTCCCCCACCACGAGAACGAGCAGGCGCAGTCGCGGGCGGCCGGGCACGGCTTCGCGCGGTACTGGCTGCACAACGCCTGGCTGACCCTCGGTGGCGAGAAGATGAGCAAGTCGCTGGGCAACTCGTTGGTGGTCTCCGAGGTGCTGAAGAGCGTGCGCCCCGTCGTGCTGCGGTACTACCTCGGCGCGGCGCACTACCGCTCGGCGATCGAGTACCGGCCGGAGTCGCTGGCGGAGGCCGGTGCGGCTTGGGAGCGGCTCGAGGGGTTCGTGCTGCGCGCCTCGGAGCGTTGCGGCGTCGAGGATCCGGCCGTAGTGGCGGCCGCGCCGGTCTGCGCCGAGTTCGCCGCGGCCCTGGACGACGACCTCAACGTCTCGGGCGCGCTGGCCGTCGTCCACGACACCGTGCGCGAGGGCAACCGTGCGCTGGCCGCGGGCGAGCCGGCGGTCTCCCACCTGCGGGCGACCCGGGCGATGCTGGACGTGCTGGGTCTCGATCCGCTGGCGCCGCAGTGGGTCTCGGACGCCGGGGGGTCGCGCGAGCGCGTGGCGCTCGACTCGTTGGTGGAGGCAGAGCTGCAGGTTCGGGAGGCCGCACGCGCGGGCAGGGACTTCGCCGCGGCCGATGAGATCCGGGACAGGCTGGCCGCGGCCGGCGTCGTGATCGAGGACACCCCCACGGGTGCCCGATGGAGCCTGGACGGTGGTCGGTGATGGCAGGCAACTCGAAGCGCCGGGGCGCGGTGCGCAAGCCCGGGTCGAAGAAGGGCCCCACGGCCGGGAGCGGGGGCCAGCGACGAAAGGCCTTGGAGGGCAAGGGTCCTACGCCCAAGGCCATCGAACGTCCCTACCACTCCGCGTCGAAGCGGAAGGCTGCGGTGGAGCGGCGCGCGACGCCGTCCGCCCGCCCCTCCCGGCCCCGACGCAAGGGCGGGGCGTCGTCCGAGGTGGTGGCCGGGCGCAACGCCGTCGTGGAGGCCCTGCGTGCCGAGGTGCCCGCGACCGCGCTGTTCGTGGCGGCACGGATCGACAGCGACGACCGCGTGCGCGAGGCGCTGCAGACCGCGGCCGACCGGCGCCTGCCGCTGCTGGAGGCGTCGCGCACCGACCTCGACCGCCTCACGGACGGCGCCCTGCACCAGGGGCTGGCGCTGCAGGTGCCGCCGTACTCCTACGCGCACGTCGACGACCTGCTCGCCTCGGCGTCCACGCGCGGGCAGGCCGCCTTGCTGGTGGCGCTCGACGGGATCACCGATCCCCGCAACCTGGGTGCCGTCGTCCGCTCCGTCGCGGCCTTCTCCGGGCACGGCGTGATCGTGCCCGAACGGCGAGCGGCGGGCATGACGGCGTCGGCGTGGAAGACCTCCGCGGGGGCCGCCGCGCGCGTTCCGGTCGCGCGGGCCACCAACCTGACCAGGGCGCTGCAGTCACTCAAGGCTCAGGGCTGCTTCGTGCTCGGGCTCGACGCGGACGGCGACGTGATGCTGCCGTCGCTGGCGCTCGCGACCGAGCCCGTCGTCCTCGTCGTGGGGTCGGAGGGCAAGGGGCTGTCGCGGCTCGTGCGCGAGACCTGCGACCAGGTGGTGTCGATCCCGATGGACTCGGCCACCGAGTCGCTCAACGCCGGCGTGGCCGCCGGGGTGGCGCTGTACGAGGTCGCCCGCCAACGCACCCCGCGTTGATCAAGGAACTCCGCGACGATCAAGGAACTCGCGTCACCACGTCCGGGTCGTGATCTGCGGTGCCAGGCCGAGCATGTCGCCGATTCCTCGTTCCAGCTCCAGAGACCGCCCGAGCACCTCGCCCCGCCCCACACCGAGAACGTCCCACCCGAACCGGCGAGCGAGCTCGTCCCGCCTCGCGATGTCGTGTTTCCGTTGCTCGGGCGCATCGTGGAACTCGAGCCCGTCGTACTCGACCGCGATCCGCCTCTCCCGCCAGCCCATGTCGAGCCGGTAGAGGGCGATCCCGTTCTCGTCGAAGACCCAGATCTGGGGCTCGGGCCGGGGGAAGCCGGCGTCGACGATGCGCAGGCGCAGCCACGATTCGCCGAACGACTCCGTGTCGGGTTCGCACAGCCCGATCAGGCGTCGTGCCTGGGCGATGCCACGTTGCCGACGCCAGATCCCGACCCTCTCGGCGAGCGCATCGACGTCGATCTGCCCGGCGTGCGCCATGGAGTCCAACACGGCCAGACCCATGTGCGGCCGCAGGAAGCGGGCGAGATCGAGTGCCGTGCGGTCAGGCGTGGTCACGGGGACGCCGTTCACGTGCATCACGTCCCGAGCGTCGAGGAGGTCGACGTGAGAGATCACGTTCGGGAGGTCAGGCGGCTCGGTCCCCCGCGGGACGACGCACTCGACCGGCAGAGGCTCGTCACGCTGCCAGGGTGCGCGTGGATCCACGCCGTGCATCCACGCGGCGAGCGAGCGCGTCACGGCGGCGCCGTCGGGCAGCGCGAGCGCGACCGCCGCGCTGCGCGCCACCGGGTCGGCGGCCCGGTCGCTGCGCATGAGCACTCCCCGGACGGGTTGGACGACGAGCCCTTCCGTCCGCAGGGTGCGCAGGGTCTTCAGCGGAAGGCCGAGTGACCGGGCGTCCAGCGCGCGGAACGGGGCTTCGGGGATCTCCACCGCAGGCATGCGCCCGATCGTGCCGGAATCGCCGTCCGACCGGCCGGAGTTGTCCACAGGCGGTCGGGAGTTCCTTGATCGTCGCGGAGTTCCTTGATCGTCGGGGTCAGGGGTCGGCGACGACGGGCAGGGCGGCGGTGTCCACGCCCAGGATCGCGGCCTCGTCGGGCTTGTGCGGCAGCACGCCCTCGACGTACGCCGCTACCGCGTCGGTCAGCGGGACGTCGCGGCCCTCCTGCTCGGAGAGGTACCAGCGGTGCTCGAGCACCTCGTGGAAGACCTCGGCGGGCTCCAGCTTGCCGCGCAGCTGCCGCGGAACCGCCCGGACGACGGGCTCGAAGACCCGAGCCAGCCACTCGTGGGCGACGATCTCCTCGTCCTCGCCCTGCTGGTCGGTGGCCGCGCGGTACGCGTCCAGGTCGTTGAGCAGCCGGCGGGCCTGGTTGTTCTCGACGTCCAGGCCGGTCAGCCGGAGCAGGCGGCGGCAGTGGTGGCCGGCGTCCACGACCTTGGGCTCGATGTGCACGGTGGTGCCGTCCACGTCGGTGGTGATCGACAGCTCGCCGACGTCGAAGCCCAGCGAGTTCAGGCGCTCGATCCGCGCCGCCACGCGCCACCGCTCGCCCGACTCGAAGGACTCCGGGCCGGTCAGCTCCGACCACAGCGACCGGTAGCGCTGCATGATCAGCTCGCTGGTGTCGATCGGGTCGACGGAGGGGTCGAGCAGGTCGCCGGCGGCCAGGTCCATCAGCTCGCCGGCGATGTTCACGCGGGCGACCTCGAGGTCGTGCTCGCGCTGCCCGTCGCTCAGCTCGTCGTGCAGCTCACCGGTCTCCGCGTCGACCAGGTATGCCGCGAAGGCCCCGGCGCTGCGTCGGAACAGCGTGTTCGACAGCGACACGTCGCCCCAGAAGAACCCGGTCAGGTGCAGCCGCACCAGCAGCACGGCGAGCGCGTCGATGGCACGAGCCGCTGTGTCGGGCCGCAGCGACTGGCTGAACAGCGCGCGGTACGGCAGCGAGAACTGCAGGTGCCGCGTGACCAGGGCGGGGTCGAGCGGCTCCCCGGCCGCCGTCGTCCGGCCAGTGATCACCGCGACGGGGACGACGCAGGGCACGTCGAGCCGGCCCAGCATCCGCAACAACCGGTACTCGCGCCGGGCGAGGTCCTCGAAGATCTCCTTGACCGCGATCACCGAATCCGAGAGCCGCACGAACCGGACCACGTGCCGCGAGATGCCGCGGGGGAGTGCCGCCAGGTGACTGGCGGGCCAGTCCTCCAGCGGCACCTCCCACGGCAGGTCGAGCAGCGCCGGGTCGGGCGCGGCGGCGGTGATGCTCAGCGGTGACATCGGCGTCCCCGTCCTCTGGCGACCGGGAGCTCCTTGATCGTCGCGGAGTTCCTTGATCGTCGGGAGGGGGTGGGGTCGGGTCAGTCGCCGAGGCGGTGACCGTCGCCGGTGTCGAAGAGGTGCGTGTGGCCCTGCTTGGGGCGCAGGTGCACCTTCGCCCCCTTCTCGGGCGGACGACGGCCGTCGACGCGGACGATGATCTGGTGCTCCTCGCCGTCCACGTCGGTGGTCCCGTAGATGTAGGCGTCGGCACCGAGCTCCTCGACGACGTCCACCTCGACCTCGATGCCCTTGTCGGCGACGTCGAAGTCCTCCGGGCGCACCCCGACGGTGACCCGTTCGGCGGCCGCCTTGCCGAGGACCTCGCGCTCCACCGGGTGGACGTCGTCACCGAACTGCACGCCGCCGTCCACGACCTTGAGGTCGAGCAGGTTCATCGCGGGCGAACCGATGAAGCCGGCGACGAAGACGTTGTTCGGGTGGTCGTACATCCGCCGCGGAGTGTCGCACTGCATCAGGTCGCCGTCCTTGAGCACCGCGACCCGGTCGCCCATCGTCATCGCCTCGACCTGGTCGTGCGTGACGTAGACCGTGGTGGTGCCGAGGCGCCGCTGCAGCTGGGCGATCTGGGTGCGTGTCTGCACGCGCAGCTTCGCGTCGAGGTTCGACAGCGGCTCGTCCATCAGGAACACCTGTGGCGATCGGACGATCGCCCGGCCCATCGCGACGCGCTGCCGCTGGCCGCCGGAGAGCGCCTTGGGCTTGCGGTCCAGGTAGTCCTCCAGGTCGAGGATCTTCGCCGCCTCGACCACGCGCGTCCGGATGTCGTCCTTCTTCTTGCCGGCGATCTTGAGGGCGAACCCCATGTTGTCGGCGACGGTCATGTGCGGGTAGAGCGCGTAGTTCTGGAAGACCATCGCGATGTCGCGGTCCTTCGGCTGGACGTCGGTGACGTCGCGGTCGCCGATCAGGATCTTGCCGCTGTTGACGTCCTCGAGCCCCGCGAGCATCCGCAGGGAGGTGGACTTGCCGCAGCCGGAGGGCCCCACCAGGACGAGGAACTCGCCGTCCTCGATGTGCAGGTCGAGCGCGTCGACCGCGGGCTTCTCGCTGCCGGGGTAGACCCGGGAGGCCTTGTCGTACGTGACGGTAGCCATGGAAAAGTACATCCCTTCACCGGCAGGAACGTGCCGGACGATCCGAGTGACAGGGTGCAAACGCCGCGACACCGGGACGGCGGTCGGCGTGGTCACGCTCCCGCACGGGGACGCGACCGTCAAGGGTTCGGCTACTGCAGGGCGTCGGCGATGGTGCGGCCCGCGCTGCGCATGGTCTCCTCCGGGGCGGCGCCGGCGATGATCGCCGCCTCGGCGTGCCCGAGCGGGCCCAGGACCTCCGCCAGCCGGCGCAGGTCCGGCAGGAGCTGGCCGCCGAGCGCGGCCGCGGCGAAGGCGGCCATCGCCGGGTCTGCGGCCCCCACTTGCGTGAGCACGTCCGTCATCGCCGGCGGCCTCGGCTCGGCGTCGTGCAGGGCGCCCATCGCCGCCGGCGAGTTGACGGCGTCCAGCACGAACTGCTGGGCCAGGTCACCGCTGCTCCCCTTGCTCGCCACGAAGAAGGCGTGGACGACGGTGAACGGAACCGCGGGCGCCAGGTCCGCGAAACCGGGGACGGCCGAGACGGCCACCGGGACGCCGCCGAGGTCGGCCGCGGCATCGGGCCCGGCGACCAGGAAGGGGCAGCGACCCTCGGCGAACAACGGGACGGCGTTGTCGGCGGTGATCGCCGTCTGCAGCACCCCCGAGCCGCCCAGCTCGGAGAGCTTCGCGGCCGCGACGAGGGATCCCGGCTGGCCGACACCCAGGTCGTTCGGGTCGAGCTCGCCCTCGGTGGTGACGCCGAACAGGTAGCCGCCGGCCGAGGCGTACAGGGGCTGGAGGGACACGGCGTCGCCGCCGGTGCCGACCGGCAGGCACAGGGGGTGCTCGACGCCGGGCGACGACGCAGCGGCCACCAGGTCCTCGAACGTCGCCGGTGGGGTCGGCGCCAGGTCGGTGTTGCGGTACAGGGCCAGGGACTCGAACGCGTAGGGCAGCCCGTACAGCTGGCCGTTGCTGGTCACGCCCTGCAGGGCCATCGGCACGTAGCGACCCTGGTCGACCGGGGACAGCGCGACGGGGTCGATCGCCCCGTTCTGCAGCAGCCCGCTGAGCCAGTCGTGCGTCCCGACCACGACGTCGGGGCCCTCGCCGGCCGTGTTGGCGTTGATGAAGGCGGCCCGCCGCTCGGCGTCGTCCACGACCTGGACGGCGGTGGAGACGTCCAGCTCCTCGCCGAACGCGGCGAGTGCGCCGTCCAGCGCCGCCGCCTGCGCCTCGCCGGCCCAGATCACGAGGTCGGCGTCGGCGCGCGTGACGGTCTCCGGCCCCGCCGCGGCGCTGGCGGCCGGCCCGCCGGCGGCCGGCCCGCCGTCCCCACCGCCGCACGCGGCCAGGAGGAGCACCGCGCCGGCGGCCAGGAGGCGTCGTGACCGGGGCACCGTCCGACCGTACCTCTCCCTCGGCCCTCCCACCCCGCGGTCAACCCCGGGTGAGGAGGTGGACCAGGTGCTCCAGGACGGCGGTGACGGCGGTCGGGTCGGCGACCCGGTGGCGCGCGGCGGTCTCGCCGTCGCCGACCTTGACCCCGACGTCGTCCCCGCGCAGCACCGCGAACACGGTCTCGTCGGTGACGTCGTCGCCCGCGTACAGCACGGCGTCGACGCCGAGACGCTCACGCAGGGTCGTCAGCGCGGTCCCCTTGTCCGCCCGGACGACGGACAGCTCGACGACCTCCTTGCCCTGCATGGTGTGGACGCCGGCCTGCGACCCGACGCCGCCGCGCACCGCCTCGCCGGCCGCCGCGGCGGTCTCCCGCGAGGCGCGGCGGGTGTGCAGCACCCCTCCGGCGGGCTTGCGCTCCACGTGGGTGCCGGGGTGGGCGGCCGCGACCTGCTCCAGGCCGGTCAGGACGTCGGCAAGGCGGGCCTGGGCGTCGTCGTCCAGCGGGGTCGGGACGCCGTCCAGCTCCGCGCCGTGGCTGGCCACCAGCAGGACGCCGGCCGGCGGGGCTGCCACGGCCCGCAGGTCGGCCAGCGCTCGGCCGCTGACCAGGGCCACCCGCGCTCGCGGACGTCGTGCGAGGGCCGCCAGCGCGGCGGCCGACCCTGCCAGGGCGCGCGCGCCCCCGGGGACGTCCACGATCGGTGCCAGCACGCCGTCGAAGTCGAGGGCCACGAGCACGGTGCGGTGGCGCGCGAACTCCTCCAGGGCGTGGAGCAGGTCCGGGGGCAGCGCCCGAGCCGACGCGGTCATCCGCCGTCCGGCCTCTGCAGGGTGACGAGGAACCGGTCCGCCCACCGCGTCACGTCGTTCTCCATCACGCGCCGCCGCATGGACCGCATCCGGCGTCCCTGCTCCCGGGGGTCCATCGCCAGTGCCGCCACGACCGCGTCCTTGACGCCGTCGATGTCGTGCGGGTTGACCTGCAGCGCCCTGCCGAGCTCGTCCGCGGCGCCGGTGAACTCGCTGAGCACCAGCACCCCGCGCTCGTCGTGGCGGGCCGCGACGTACTCCTTGGCCACCAGGTTCATCCCGTCGCGCAGGGAGGTCACCAGCATCACGTCGGCCACCTGGAACAGTGCCGCCATCTCCTCGCGCGGGTACGAGTGGTGCAGGTACTGGATGGCGGCCCGCCCGAACGAGGAGAAGTCACCGTTGATCCGCCCGACCGCGAGCTCGATCTCGTCGCGCAGCAGTCGGTACTGCTCGACCCGCTCGCGGCTCGGTGTCGCGACCTGGATCAGCACGGTGTCGGCCGGGTCGATGCGCCTCTCGGCGAGCAGCTCGCCGTAGGCCTTCAGCCGGTGGGCGATGCCCTTGGTGTAGTCGAGCCGGTCGACGCCGAGCAGCACCTGGCGGGGGTCGCTCAGCTCGGCGCGGATGGTGCGCGCACGCTCGGCGACCTGGGGCGACCGGGCCAGCTCGTCCAGCGAACCCGAGTCGATCGAGATCGGGAACGACGTGGCCCGCACGGTCCGCCGGGTGCCGTCGGGGTCGGTGACCTCGGCCCTGTGGCCGCGGCTGGGGAGGTCGAGCACGCGGCGGCACGCGCGCAGGAAGTTGTTGGCGTCCTGCACCCGCTGGAACCCGAGGAGGTCCGCCCCGAGCAGGCCCTCGACGACCCGCCTTCGCCAGGGCAGCTGCGAGAAGATCTCGTACGGCGGGAACGGGATGTGGTTGAAGAAGCCGATCCGCAGGTCCGGCCGCCGTGCGCGCAGCATCGCCGGCACGAGCTGCAGCTGGTAGTCCTGCACCCACACCGTCCCGCCCGAGCTGGCCTGCTCCGCGGTGGCCTGGGCGAACCGCTCGTTGACGGTGACGTAGGCCTCCCACCACGGGCGGTGGAACTCGGGCGGGGCGATCACGTCGTGGTAGAGCGGCCACAGCGTGCCGTTGGAGAAACCCTCGTAGTACTGGGCCACCTCGTCGGTGGACAGCTCGACCGGGGCCAGGTGCATCCCGGAGTGGTCGAACGCGTCCAGCTGCTCGCCCGGCGACCCCGACCAGCCGACCCAGGCGCCGTCCGCCTTCTGCATCACGGGCTCGAGCGCCGTGACCAGCCCGCCGGGGGAGCGGCGCCACCCGGTGCCGCCGTCGGGCTGGCTCACGCGGTCGACGGGCAGCCGGTTGGCGACGACGACGAAGTCGTACCCGGTCTCGCGCCCCTGCGGCACTGCTGACCAGCTCCTCGGACGCCGATGCCCCGAAATGTCGAGGCCAGCCTATCGACGGCGTCGCCCACGCGCCCTCCGAGAGGGGGTGCCGTCGGAGGCGAGTGATGGATAGAGTCACGGTGCCATGAGGATCTCCGACGTGCTGCGCCGCAAGGGGGACGAGGTCGTCACCGTGCCCCCGGACGAGTCCGTGCGCACGCTGTTGACCAAGCTGGCCGAGCACAAGGTCGGCGCGATGGTGGTCTCGGCCGACGGCAGCACGGTCGACGGGATCGTCAGCGAGCGGGACGTCGTCCGGCACCTGAACTCCGACGGCGAGGTGATGCTGTCCGAGACGGTCGCCCAGATCATGACCAGCGACGTCCACACGTGCACCCCCCAGGCGACCGTGGTCGACGTGATGCGCACGATGACGGACCAGCGCGTGCGTCACATCCCCGTCGTCGTGGACGGCAGGCTCGCGGGGATCGTGAGCATCGGCGACGTCGTCAAGCACCGCATCGACGAGCTGACCGACGAGCGCGACCACCTCACCGCGTACATCAGCCGCTGACCCGCGCCGATCAGGCGTCCACGACCCAGCAGGGCCAGTGCTCGAGCGTGCGGAAACCGAGCCGCTCGTAGACCGAAAGGCCGACCGCCGACGACTGCAACCAGGCCCCGGTGGAGCCGTCGCTCACCGCGTCCAGCGTCGCGAAGGCCGTGATGGCCGTCCCGTACCCCCGGCCGCGGTGGTGCGAGGGCGTGGCGACGTTGAAGATCCCGACGTGCTCGCCGACGCGGACCGCCAGCGCCGTGGTGACAGCGACAGCGTCGACCTCGCCGACGAACGCGCGCACTCCCGGGACCGACAGCACCGATTCCGACGCCAGCGGCGCGACCAGGTCGACCGGCACGTCGAAGCCCGCCGCCAGGAGGTCACGGTGGGTCGCGGCCTCGTGCGGGGCCAGCGCACGCAGACGCAGACCGTCGACCTGGTCGCGACCGGCAAGTGCGTGGCCGTCGACGAGCGCCATCACCGGGACGGCCGCGTCGGACGTCATGCCCCGGCTCGTTGCGAGGTCACGCAGGGCGTCTTCGTGCCCTGGCCTGGCCTGCAGGCAGTACGGGACGCCGGCCGAGGAGACCTCGTCCAGGCCGCGGGCGACGGCCGCCGGGTCGGCGTCCGCGCCCGTCACCCAGACGCCGTTCGTCGTGGGCATCGCCGCTCCGCTGACACCGCGACCGATGCCGTCGGTGGCGCGGAACCACCCGCCCGGGACAGCCGGCATCAGCAGCCTCCAGGTGTGGAGGAGCGCGGCGGCGACCGAGTCCGCGGTGATCACGGCGGAAGCATAGGGACCGCCGCGGCGTGAGGCCCGTCATCGCCGCCTCACGTACGGTGGGCGGCATGGATGGCGCCGTCACGACGAGCACGCGGCTCGGCCGCTACCGGCTCGTGCAGCGCGTCGGCGAGGGCGGAATGGGCGTCGTGCACCTGGCCTTGACGGACGACGGCAGGACGGTGGCCGTCAAGGTCCTGCGGCCGCACGTCGCCGGGGACGCCGACGCCCGCCGGCGCCTGGCGCGCGAGGTCTCCACCCTGCGGCGGATCACCCACCCGCGGATCGCCGAGGTGATCGACGCGGACACCGACGGCGAGACGCCGTACGTCGTCACCGAGTACGTCGCGGGGCAGCCGCTGGACGCGCACGTGCGCGAGCACGGACCGGTGACCGGGCAGGCTCTGGCGCAGCTCGGCGACGGCCTTGGGGAGGCGCTGGCGGCGATCCACGCGGCCGGCGTCGTGCACCGGGACCTCAAGCCCGGCAACGTCCTGATGACCGGCGACGGCCCGATCGTGATCGACTTCGGCATCGCCCACGTCGCGGACGACGTCCGCCTGACCAGCACCGGCCTGGTGATGGGGACGCCGGGCTACCTCTCGCCGGAGGTGATCTCGGGTGAGGGGGTCGGCCAGGCGACCGACTGGTGGGGCTGGGCCGCGACGATGGCGTTCGCGTCGACGGGCAGGCCGCCGTTCGGGCGCGGGCCGATCGAGGCCGTGCTCGATCGCGTGCGCCGCGGCCAGGCCGACCTGGACGGCGTCCCCGCGGCGCTCGTCCCGGTGCTGGCGCGGGCACTGTCCGTGGACCCGGCGCACCGACCGGCCCCGGGTGTGCTGCGGATGGCCGTCGCCGACCTGCGCGCCGCGGCCACGTCTCCGTCGAAACCCCCGTCGAGTGTCCCTGTGCTGCGCGACACGCCGGCGAGTCGTGCACCAGAGGGACACTCGACGGCTCCGATGCCGGTCGCGGTGCCGCAGACCCGCGCCCTGCCGCAGCAGGCCGCGCCGCGGCAGGCTGCACCGCGGCAGGCTGCACCACCCGCGCCCGCGGAGCCCGAGTGGCCCACACCGCACCGTCCGCGCCGCAGCGGCACGCTGGCGGTCGGACTGCTGGCCCTGTGCGGCACGGCGGCGGTCGCCCCCGTCGCGGCCGCGATCATCGGCGCCATCGGGATGGTGATCGCGCGCACGGTGGACCGCTCGGCGGGGTCGTTGCTGCGGCGTCGGTACGAGCGCGGCCCGCGACGTGGCGACCGGGCCGTGGCCACCATCTCCTCGCCGTGGCACCTCACCGTGGCCGCGCTGACGTCGGTGCCGATGCTGGTGCTGCCGTTGCTCGTCGGCGTCAGCGTGATGTTCATCGCCGGTTTCGTTCTGCAGCAGTCGAACCCGGCGCCGGGGCAGTCGCTGCCGCTGGCGCTCGCGGCCGCCGCCGCGGTGGTGACGGCCTGGTGGGGCCCGGGCGGCTCGTCGCTGCGGCGCGGTACCCGTTCCGTCGTCCGGGCGGTGACGCCGGGGGACGTCGGCGCCCAGGTGCTGGTGGCCCTGCTGCTGATCGTCGCGATCGCCGCGGTGATCGTCGTCGTCCGGAACGGCGGCGCGCCCGACTGGAGCCCGCTGAAAGGCCCACCCCTCAACCTCACCCCCCCGAGTTGATCAAGGACCTCATGGACAGGTGGCGGGCATGAAGTCCTTGATCAACGCGGTGGTGGTGGGGTTGCTGGTTCTCGGTGTCGGCCTGCTGGGGGCGGTGCCGGCGTCCGCGCACAACGTGCTTCGGTCCTCGACCCCCGCGGACGGCGCGGTGGTGGCGACGCCGCCGGCCGACGTCCAGCTCACCTTCGACCAGTCCGTCGTCACGCTGGGCACCGAGGTCGCCGTCACCGGGCCGCAGGG
>Ga0209587_1000874_pt1:7500-14638 | contig 14638 bp, 7 predicted proteins | sample NGEPerD_2_FD_184512 | JGI IMG/M metagenome (GOLD analysis project Ga0209587, IMG submission 184512) | Arctic peat soil microbial communities from the Barrow Environmental Observatory site, Barrow, Alaska, USA - NGEE PermafrostL1-D... | ecosystem: Environmental > Terrestrial > Soil >... | reverse complement strand
GCGGTGGCCGGCGCGGACGTCGTCTACACCGACGTGTGGGTCTCGATGGGCGAGGAGCACGAAGCTGACGCCCGCAAGGTCGCGTTCGGTGGATATCAGGTCAACACCGAGCTCATGATCGCCGCGGGATCACAGGCCTGTTTCTTGCACTGCCTACCGGCTCATCGGGGTGAGGAGGTCACCGCCGAGGTGATCGACGGCCCCAGCTCGCTCGTGTGGCAACAGTCGGCGAACCGCATGCACGCGGCGCGGGCCCTCCTCGCTCGGATGGTGGCGTGATGTCGACGTTGGGCAAGCCGCAGCGTCAGCACCGCCTGGCGAAGATGCTGGAGGAACAGCCAGTGTCGAGCCAGGGCCAGATCGTGGAGATGTTGGCCGCGGAGGGGGTCGTGGCCACCCAGGCCACGGTGAGTCGAGACCTCGAGGAGCTGGGTGCGGTCAAGGTGCGCATCCCCGGCCGCACCATGGCCTACGCCGTGCCCGAGGTGGGCAAGGATCGGATGGTCGGCGCCGACGACCATCTCCGACGTGTCATGGGGGATTTCGTCGTGGAGGTGGCGCACAGCACCAACCTCGTGGTGTTGCGAACGCCGCCTGGCTCGGCCCACGTCGTCGCGTCCGCGTTGGATCGCGCCAGCCTCCCTGACATCCTCGGTACCGTGGCGGGTGACGACACGATGATCATCGTCTGTGCCGAGGCGATCGGCGGCGCCGAGGTCGCCGACCGCCTGGCCGGCCTCGCCGGCCTGTGAGCTCACCGGCACGGTTACGGCGAGACAACAGAGTGGAAGCGGAGCAGAGCTAGATGGCCAAGAGAGTGGTGCTGGCGTATTCGGGTGGTCTCGATACGTCGGCATGTGTGAAATGGATTCAGGAGGAGTGGGGAGCCGAGGTGGTCGCGCTCGCGGCCGACGTCGGCCAAGGTGGTGACTTCGACGCGATCCGCGAACGCGCGACCGCGGCGGGGGCCATCGAGGCGATCGTGGTGGACGCCCGCGCCGAGTACGCCGCGGAGTACATCGCACCGGCCATCAAAGCCAACGCGCTCTACGAGGGAAAGTACCCGCTGGTGTCGGCGCTGTCGCGTCCGGTCATCGCTCGCCACCTCGTGGCCGCGGCGCGAGCGTTCGACGCCGACGCCGTCGCGCACGGCTGCACCGGCAAGGGCAATGACCAAGTGCGCTTCGAGGTGAGCGTGCGCGCACTCGCGCCCGACCTCGACGTGCTGGCACCGGTACGCGAATGGGGGTTCACCCGGCGCGACGCGATCGAGTACGCGGCGCGGTTCGATATTCCCATCACGGTGACCGAGTCGAAGCCGTATTCGGTGGACGCCAACCTCATGGGCCGAGCGATCGAGTGCGGTGAGATGGAAGACCCCTGGGTGGCGCCGCCCGCCGACGTCTACACGATGACCGCCCCGGTGAGCGACGCGCCGTCTGAAGGGCGTGACGTCGTCATCGGCTTCGAGCACGGGGTGCCGGTGGCACTGGACGGCGCGGCCACACCCCTGCACGAGATGCTGGAGACGCTCAATGAGGTCGTGGGTGCGTACGGGTTCGGCCGCCTGGACATGGTCGAGAACCGACGCGTCGGCATCAAGAGTCGCGAGACGTACGAGTGCCCGGGCTCGCTGGCGCTCATCGCCGCGCACCAGGACCTCGAGTCGATCACGCTGGAACGCGACGCGGCCCGGGAGAAGTCACGGCTCGAACCCCGCTACTCCGAGCTCGTCTACGACGGCCTGTGGTTCTCCCCGCTGCGGGAGGCGTTCGACGCGTTCATGGACTCGACCCAGCGTCACGTGACCGGTGAGGTTCGCCTCCGCCTCGAACCGGGGCGCTGCTTCGCCGATGGTCGTCGGGCCGAGCGGGGTCTGTACGACTACGGGCTCGCGACGTATGAGGCCGAGGATTCGTTTCGGCACTCGGATGCCGAGGGATTCGTCCGACTCTGGGGCCTGTCGGTGGAGACGTGGTCGCGCCGCCAGGGCATGGGCGAGCCCCCGGTGACTCGGGACGACGGCCATGGCGCCTGAGGACGAACGCGCCGACAACGAACGCGCCGACAACGAACGCGCCGACAACGAAGCGCGGCCGCTCTGGCACGGCCGTTTCGGGGACCCGCCGTCCGAGGACATGCTCGCGTTCACGCGGAGCATCGGGTTCGACACGCGCCTGGCCGCCGACGATATCGAGGGTTCACGCGCGCACGTCTGCATGCTGGCCGGGTCCGGCCTCGTCACCGAGGGTGAACGTGACGCCGTCCTGGCGGCACTCGAGCAGGTGGCCGGGGAGTTCGAGCGGCACGAGTTCCGCATCGTGGCGACCGACGAGGACATCCATACTGCGGTGGAACGGCGCGTCACCGAGCTGGCCGGCGAGGCGGGGGCGAAGCTGCACACCGGCCGCAGTCGGAACGACCAGGTCGCGACGGACCTGCGGCTGTGGCTGCGCCGCGAGGGCCACGACACCGCGCTCGCCGTCAACGGGCTCCAGGCCGTGCTCCTCCGGCGCGCCCTCGACGCCGGTGACGTCTATCTCCCCGGATACACCCATCTCCAGCGCGCCCAGCCGGTGCTGCTCGCGCACCACCACCTCGCGCACTTCTGGGCCTTCTCCCGTGACGTGCAACGGTGGCGCGACTGCCTGGCGCGGGCCGACGTCTCGCCCCTGGGCGCAGGTGCGCTGGCCGGCTCGAGCCTCCCCCTCGATCCCGACGCCAGCGCCGCGGCCTTGGGCTTCGAACGCCGGTTCGAGAACTCGCTGGACGCGGTGAGCGATCGAGACTTCGTCGCGGAGGCCCTCTTCGTCGCAGCGATGACCCAGGTCCACCTGTCGCGCCTCGGCATGGAGATCGTCTTGTGGGCGAGTGACGAGTTCGGTTTCCTGCGGCTCCCCGACGCGTTCGCCACTGGTTCGTCGATGCTGCCGCAGAAGAAGAACCCTGACATCGGCGAGCTCGCCCGAGGAAAGGCCGGCCGTCTCATCGGCCATCTCACCGGCTTCCTCGCCACGCTCAAGGGCCTGCCGCTCGCGTACAACCTCGATCTCCAGGATGACAAGGAGCCCCTCTTCGACGCACTGGACACGCTGCGGCGTGCGCTGCGAGCGGTGACCGGGCTCCTGGCCGAATGCGAGTTCGATGACGACGCCATGCGCACCGCCGCGGACAGTCCTGCATCGGCCGCCACCGATCTGGCCGAGCACCTCGTGCAGGCGGGCGTGCCGTTTCGCGAGGCGCACGCACGCGTGGGGGCGTTGGTGCGCGAGTCACTCGCTCGACATGTCTCGTTGGCCGAGCTCGTGGCCACCGACCCCGACCTCGGGCCCGACGCGCTCCACATCCTCGAACCCGGTGCCTCCGTGTCGCGCCGCACCACGCCGGGCGGTGCCGGACCGGCGCCCGTCGCAGTGCAGATCGAAGCGGCGAAGGCACGTCTGGGGGAACAAGCGGTGTGGCTCGACGCGTAGCGCTCCCCCGAAGCTTCTATGACCGCGACGCACGGACGGTGGCGCGGGAGCTCCTCGGCAAGCTGATCGTCGCCGGCGAGCCGGGCGAACCGCGCCTGGTGGCGCGCATCGTGGAGGTCGAGGCGTACCTCGGCGCAACCGATCCGGCGAGCCACGCGTACCGGGGACAGACCCGACGCAACGCCACCATGTTCGGCCCACCCGGTCGGCTCTACGTCTACTTCACCTACGGGATGCACTGGTGCGCGAACGCGGTGTGCGGGTCACGGGGAGCTCCGGCAGCGGTGCTGTTGCGAGCTGCCGCGCCGATCGAGGGGGTCGACGTGATGCGAGCCCGCCGTCGTCCCGCGGGAAGGGACCGTGACCTTCTCGCCGGTCCGGCCCGTCTCGCGAAAGCCTTCGGGATCACCGGCGATGCCGACGGAGTGGATCTCAGCCGTCGACCGCTGCGCCTCTGCGACGACGGCGAGACGCCTCCGCGTCGCGCCGGCGTGAGTACCCGGATCGGGCTCCGGGCGGGGCGCGGCGACGAGCGACGGTGGCGGTGGTACGTGCAGGGCGATCGCAATCTCAGCCGGCCGGAGCGGCGGGTGGGTCCGGGTCGAGCGTCTAGCCGGGATTGACCCACACCCGGACGCGCGTACCGACATCGACTGCGGTGCCCCCACCGGGCGACTGCTTCCAGACGAGGCCGGCGCGCACCAGGTTCCCGGGCGACGGCTCGGCCTCCTCGACGACCTCGACGCCCAGGCTGCGGGTCTCGATGAGCGCCCGGGCATCGTTCGCGCCCAGCCCCAACACGGTCGGTACCGCCGATTGGGCGATGGGCTCGACCGCGAGGGTCAGCGTGACGGTCGTGCCCCGCCCGCCGCGCGCACCGGCCTCGGGGGCCTGGCGGAGCACCACTCCCGGCGGGAAGTCGGCGCTCGGTTCCGTCGCCGTCCTCACGTCGGCGCCCACCGAGGCCAGCACCCGGCGGGCGTCGGCCTCGCGCATCCCGATGACCGACGGGAGGCGCGCACCGCTGGTGGTCGAGGTCGTGCCGGTCTCCGCACGATCGCGCTCGTCGGCCTCGGCGTCGGCGAGCGCGGGAAACGCCAGCGCCGGCCGATCCGCGAGTGCGGCGCCCTGGTAGCGCTGCCAGATCTCGGCGGGCCAGGTGCCTCCGGTCACGGTGACCCGCGTCCGGGGCGGGGTCATCGGGACCGCACCCTCGGGAAAGCCGATCCAGACCGCGGTCGCGAGATCGGGCGTGTAACCGACGAACCACGCATCGGAGTGCTCCTCGGCCGTGCCGGTCTTGCCCGCGACCTGGCGTCCGATCCGGGCGTTGACCCCGGTGCCGCGGGTCACGACCTCTTGGAGCACATCGGTGACGGTGCGGCTCGTGGTGCGTGAGAGCACTCGGCGCCGGGCCTTGGGCGCCTGGTAGAGCACTGTCCCGTCGGGGCCGGTCACCCGGGTGACGAAGACGGGTTCGGCGTGCAGGCCGTCGGCCGCGAACGACGAGTAGGCGCTGGCGAGGTCGAGCGGGGTGACGCCGTTGGTGCCGAGCACCGCCGCCGGGTTGGCCTCGAGCGGCGTGGTGACGCCGAGGCGAGCGGCGGCGTCGACCGCGACTTGCGGACCGACGTCCATCATGAGCTGGGCATAGACGGTGTTCACCGACTCCACGGTGGCCTCGGTGAGATCGATGTGACTCCCATAGCCCTTGTGTCCGTAGTTGGCGACCGTCCAGGGCTCGTTGCCTTCGATGGGGATGGTGATCTGGGCCGGAGCCGCGTAGCGGTGGTCGAGCGGGATGCCGGCGTCGAGCGCGGCCGCGAGCACGAAGGGCTTGAACGCGGAGCCCGACGAGCGCCCGGCGTCGGCCAGATCGACCTGAGCCGACGGCTGTGTGCCGAAGAAGTCGCGACCACCGACGTAGGCGACGACATGACCGTTCTTCGGATCAATCGAGGCGAGCGCGGCCTCGGGATCGTTGGCCGGGTCCACCAGGACTTGGGCCACGGCGAGCTCGGCCTCGGCCTGGCGAGCGGGGTCCAGCGCGGTCTCGATGACCAGGCCACCGGTGTAGAGCAGGCGCTCGCGCGCCGCCCGGTTCGGCCCAAATGCGGGATCGTTCAGGATCTTGGCTTTCACGCGTTCCACGAAGTGCGGCGCCGGGTAGCGGTCGCCGGTCGTCTCGGCCACGACACCGATCGGCTTGGACCTCGCGGCGTCGGCTTCGGGCGCGGTGACCAGATCGAGCTCGGCCATCCGGTCGAGCACGACGTTGCGTCGGTCGAGTGCAGCGGCGGGGTTGCGGTACGGGTCGGTGCGGCCGGGGTTCTGGATGAGTCCGGCGAGTAGCGCCGCTTGGCTGAGGTTCACCTCGCGCGCCGACCGGCCGAAGTAGAGCTGAGCCGCGGTCTCGACGCCGTAGGCCCCGTTGCCGAAATAGACGGTGTTGAGGTAGCGCTCGAGAATCTCGCGCTTGGAGTACTTCCGCTCGAGCTGGACCGCGAGCACAGCCTCCCGAACCTTGCGGGTCAGGCTCTGCTCGTCATCGAGGAGCACAGCCCGCACGTACTGCTGGGTGATGGTCGAGCCGCCCTGCTCGATCCGCCCGGCCTCGGCATCACGGGCGAGCGCCCGGAGCACCCCGCGGGGATCGACGCCGTCGTGGTCGAAATAGCGAGCGTCCTCGATCGCGATGACCGAATCCCGAAGCGGCGTGGCGACCTCGTCGAGCACGACGGGTTCACGGTTCTGCTCGCCGTGCACGACGGTGAGCAGCGAGCCATCTGCAGCCAGGATCTTCGACGAGATCGCCTGGCCGTCCGGGAGCTCGAGGTCAGGGCGATAGGAACACGCGCCGGCGACCGTCAGCGCGACCGTCAGAAGCCCAACGGCGGTGATCCACCGCGGTGCCGGGGCGCGCCGGTGGGTGTTCACACGCAACATTGTGGCGCGCCGGCAACAGCACGAGGCCTCATGATCCGGCGGGGTAGCGTTCGCGGATGTCCGGCGCGCCGCTCTCCGTCGACGAACAGACGCGGATCCTGACCGCCGGGTGCGTCGATGTCATCAGCGAAGCCGACCTGCGCGAACGTCTCGCGAGCGCGGTATCGGAGAAGCGCCCACTTCGCATCAAACTGGGCGTCGATCCCACGGCGTCGGATATTCATCTGGGTTTTGCGGTCGTCCTGGCCAAGCTGCGCCAGTTCCAGGATCTCGGCCATGTCGCGGTCCTGATCATCGGGGACTTCACCGCCATGGTGGGCGATCCCACCGGACGCTCGGCGACGCGACCGCGTCTCAGCCGAGCCGAGGTCGACGGGCATGCCGCCACCTACATCGACCAGGTCGGGGCGATTCTCAACCTCGATCCGGGCCGGATCGAGGTGCGGCGCAATTCGGAGTGGCTCGAGGCCCTGGGGATGGAGGACATCCTCCGGTTGACCGGCAGCACGACAGTGGCCCGCATGCTCGAGCGAAACGACTTCGCGACCCGCTACGCCCAGGGCGTGGGCATCTCGCTGACGGAGCTGTTGTACCCGCTGCTCCAAGGCTGGGATTCGGTCCAGGTCCGAGCCGACGTGGAGCTCGGCGGGACCGACCAGCTCTTCAACAACCTCGTGGGTCGCCAGCTGCAACAACAGGATGGCCAGCCACCGCAGATC
>Ga0209587_1000874_pt1:0-2500 | contig 14638 bp, 7 predicted proteins | sample NGEPerD_2_FD_184512 | JGI IMG/M metagenome (GOLD analysis project Ga0209587, IMG submission 184512) | Arctic peat soil microbial communities from the Barrow Environmental Observatory site, Barrow, Alaska, USA - NGEE PermafrostL1-D... | ecosystem: Environmental > Terrestrial > Soil >... | reverse complement strand
GAAGCTCTGAAACTAAGCCCCGGTAAACGGCGGCCGTAACTATAACGGTCCTAAGGTAATCTACCCTGACGTGCCAGGGTGTTGCCCCTCAGCACGGTGACGTGCTGATGTGCAGCTGGCTATATGCTGGAAACTCCGAGTATCCGGCGGTACTCGCCCATGCAATGTCCCACCCGGTTCGTAGGGTGGGGTAATGGGCAGTGAAAATCCGTCCGGTGCGGACAATCAGCAGGAAAGGCCAGGTATCGAGCAGTGGATAGTCGGCTTCGTCGACGGTGAGGGCTGCTTCTCGATCTCGGTGGTGCGCAACCCGGGTTGTCGACTCGGCTGGCAGGTCCAGCACGAGTTTTCGGTGACCCAGGCCGCATCATCACGAACTGCATTGGAGCTCCTCGTCGAGGAGCTCGGGTGCGGCTCTGTGATCGAGAACACTCGTCACGACAACCACCGCGAGCTGCTCCTTCGCTTCTCTGTGAAGCGCCGGAGCTACCTCGTGGAGCGCGTCGTGCCGTTCTTCGAAGATCATCCGCTGAGAACCGCGAAGCGTCTCGACTTCGAGAGGTTCGCGTCCGTCCTGCGAGTCATGCAGACGGGTGCGCACCTGGATGAAGGGGGACTTCGGTGGATCGCTCGGGAAACCGAGCACATGAACCGCCGGCAACGGTCTCGGTATCTGGAATCCTCAGAGGCCATACGCCAGCCACCTCGAACGACATCGAGGTGAAGATATGGTCCTAGCCTCATGGCGACATGGGGGCTCTCTAGAGCGAAATTCCTTGTCGGGTAAGTTCCGACCTGCACGAATGGCGTAACGACTTGGCTACTGTCTCAACCAGAGACCCGGCGAAATTGCACTACGAGTAAAGATGCTCGTTTCCTGTGGAAGGACGGAAAGACCCCGTGGACCTTTACTGCAGTCTGATGTTGGGTTTCGGTACGGATTGTGTAGGATAGGTGGGAGTCTGGGAAGCCGTGGCGTCAGCTTCGGTGGAGACAATCTTGAAATACCACCCTGTTCGTAGTGAGGCTCTAACCCAGGCCCGTGATCCGGGTCGGGAACAGCGTCAGGTGGGCAGTTTGACTGGGGCGGTCGCCTCCTAAAGAGTAACGGAGGCGCCCAAAGGTTCCCTCAGCCTGGTTGGCAATCAGGCGTCGAGTGCAAAGGCACAAGGGAGCTTGACTGCGAGACCTACAAGTCGAGCAGGTGCGAAAGCAGGGCTTAGTGACCCGGCCGTGGCATGTGGAAGCGCGGTCGATCAACGGATAAAAGGTACCCCGGGGATAACAGGCTTATCTTGCCCAAGAGTCCACATCGACGGCAAGGTTTGGCACCTCGATGTCGGCTCGTCGCATCCTGGAGCTGAAGCAGGTTCCAAGGGTTGGGCTGTTCGCCCATTAAAGCGGTACGCGAGCTGGGTTTAGAACGTCGTGAGACAGTTCGGTCCCTATCCTCCATAGGCGTAGGAGATTTGAGGGGAGCTGTCCCTAGTACGAGAGGACCGGGACGGACGCAGCTCTCGTGTGCCAGTTGTTCCGCCAGGAGCATGGCTGGTTGGCGACCTGCGGGAAGGATAAGCGCTGAAAGCATCTAAGCGCGAAGCCTGCCTCAAGATGATATCTCCCACCGGGTTAACCGGGTAAGGCCCCTGGTAGACGACCAGGTTGATAGGCCGGAAGTGTAAGCACGGTAACGTGTTAAGCTGACCGGTACTAATCGGCCGAGGGCTTGGGTTTCTTGTTGTTCGTGCTCACTATGGAGTCCTCGAGGGGTGACCCTTGTGACAACCAGTTTCCGGTGGCCATTGCGGCGGGGAAACACCCGTTCCCATTCCGAACACGGTCGTGAAGACCGCCAGCGCCGATGGTACTTGGGGGGTAGCCCCCTGGGAGAGTAGGTCGTCGCCGGAATTCTTTGTTGGAGAGAGCGCCTTCGGGCGCTCTTCTTCGCGCGCGAAGGCCACTACGGTGCTGCCAGAGGAGGCGATTGTGCCCGGAGACCAACGCCGTGCCCGCGGCTCAGGTGACAAGGCAGCCCGGCGGGGAACCGGCGGGGACCGAGCGCGCGGCGGTTCCGGACGGTCCAGCGGCAGTCGCACGGGCGACGCCAAGGGTCAGGGTCGGGGTGCAAAGGGCGGCGGGTCCGGGCGCGCCTCGGAGGGCTCGTCGCCGCGGACCGCCCGGCAGTCGAGCCGGTCGCGCGGATCGAGTCAGTCGAGCCGCTCCAGTGAGACGGGTCGCGGCGACCGCTCCAGTCAGTCGGGCCGCTCCCGCCGATCCAGCGAGTCGAGCCGCTCGGGTCCGCCGGATCGGTCTCGGCAGTCGGATCGGTCCAAGCCGTCCGCCGAGGGGCGGTCATCGACGCGGGGCGAATCAGCGGGGGACCGCGGGCGGCGTTCCAGCGGCAGCACGTCGCGGAGCGGAGGATCTTCCCGCGCTCGGAGCAAGGCCCCCGACGGCTTCGGGCCCTTCGCGAGTGGACGGGCCGCGGCCGAAGGTGAGG
>Ga0209587_1000872_pt1 | contig 14651 bp, 15 predicted proteins | sample NGEPerD_2_FD_184512 | JGI IMG/M metagenome (GOLD analysis project Ga0209587, IMG submission 184512) | Arctic peat soil microbial communities from the Barrow Environmental Observatory site, Barrow, Alaska, USA - NGEE PermafrostL1-D... | ecosystem: Environmental > Terrestrial > Soil > Wetlands >... | reverse complement strand
AGGATCTCTCCTGGGCGCTCGACGGCATCCTGGGGCCTCGGTGCCGGGCGGCGCGCACCACGGTGACACATGGACGGGTTGCTTGCCTGGTCGCTCACGACGCCCCCGAGACCCTGGCTGCCGAGCTGCTCGACGAGCTGGAGCTGAGCTCGCAGCGCCCCGGGCCCGGCCTCCTTGCGGTCCGCGCCGGAGTGGGGGAGACGGTCTCGGTCTCGGGAGTCAGACGCTCCTATCTGACGGCCGTATTCGCACTGCGCGCGGCCCCCGGCAGCAGCCGCCTGGGTTTGCCCTCTGACCTGGGCTCCTACCGCTTCCTGCTCTCGGCCCAGCCGACCCCACTTCTGGAGGGCTACGTGCGCACGGTGCTGGGCGCGCTCAGGGACAGGGACGAGTCGCGCTCGTCCCAGCTCGTGGAGTCCGTGCGGGCCTTTATTGCGGCAGGGGGGCGCTGGGAGAACGGGGCGGAGGCGCTGGGGATCCACCGGCACACCCTTCGTTATCGCGTGCGCCAGGCCGAGCAGCTTCTCAACCGGGACCTCAGCTCGGCCGAGGATCGACTAGAGGTCTGGTTGGCTTTGAAGGCGGCCGAGGTCCTCGAGGAGTGAGCCAACCCCTCGCCCGAGTGGTGGCAGGATGACCTATATGACCATCTGACCACCACTCGGCATCGGCCGACGGGAACACGCGGGCCCCGAAGCTGCGTCAAAGAGCCATGACAAAGACGACGAAACTCCTCGCCCCCCTCACCGCCCTCCTCTTCATCCTCGCCGCCTGCGGGCAGCCCTCTACTCAGCCCGGCGGTTCCGGCGGCTCCGGCTCCTCCGGCGACGAAGATGTGGTGAGCAGCAATCCCAACGACGATGCTTCGAACAAAGAGCCGGGTCCGGGAGCCAAGCTCGTCACACCACAGGGCGACGCTCAGAACATCATCCCCGGCCACTGGCGCAGGATCAAGATCCTCGACGAGGACACGCTCAAGGTCTTCTTCTGGGGAGGGGTCGAGCCCTGCTCGGTGCTTGATTCGGTCGACGTTTCCTACTTCGGGGACGAGGTCGCCCTGACCCTGTTCCAGGGAGCCGGATCGGACTCGGCCGACAAGGTCTGCCCCGAGCTCGCAGTCCTCAAGGTGGTCGAGGTCGACCTCACCGAGCCGCTGGGGGGCCGCGACGTTGTCGATGGAGCAGACAAGCTCGAGAAATAGCCCCCCTCAGTCCCATAAAACCGGCCCCCCGCGTTTTGAGCGTCTCTCGGTGCCCTTTAGGGCACTCTGAGTCCCACAAAACCCGGGTAGCGTGTCTTGCAAGCAAACAGCTAGCCGGCTCGGCAGTCGAGGAGGGCTATATGGAGTCGCAGGACGCGGGGCTGAACGTCGCGCAGAAGCTGATCGAGTCACACCTCGTCGCAGGGGACATGACCCCCGGAGAGGAGGTGGGCCTGCGCATCGATCAGACGCTGACTCAGGATGCGACCGGGACGCTGGTGATGCTCGAGCTCGAGAGCATGGCTCTCGATCGGGTGCGTACCGAGCTTTCGGCCCAGTACGTCGATCACAACCTCCTGCAGGCCGATGAGAGAAACGCCGACGACCACCTCTTCCTCTACAGCGCCTGCCAGAGGTTTGGGCTTTGGTACTCGAAGCCGGGCAACGGGGTCAGCCACCCCCTTCACATGCAGCGCTTCGGCATTCCCGGCAAGACGATGGCGGGCTCGGACAGCCACACCCCCGCCGCAGGCTCCCTCGGCATGCTGGCCATCGGGGTGGGCGGTCTCGAGGTTGCCATGGCGATGGCAGGCGAGCCCCTGTTCGTCACCATGCCGGAGATCTGGGGCGTCGAGCTCACCGGAGAGCTGCCGGACTGGGTCTCGGCCAAGGATGTGATCCTGGAGATGCTGAGGCGGCACGGCGTCAAAGGGGGCCGCGGTCGCATCGTCGAGTACTACGGTGCCGGCCTCGAGCATCTCTCGGCAATGGACAGGCACGTGATCGCAAACATGGGGGCCGAGCTCGGCGCCACTACCACGGTGTTTCCTTCCGATGAGGAGGTTCGCCGCTTTCTGTCGAGTGAGGGCCGCGTCGACGACTGGACAGAGCTCGTGGCGGATGAGGGCTGTTCCTACGACGTGCAAGAGAGCATCGACCTCTCGAAGCTCGAGCCGCTCATCGCCACGCCTTCCAGCCCCGGTAACGTGGTGCCGGTGACAGAGGTGGCCGGCCGGGAGATCTCTCAGGTGGTGGTGGGCTCGTCGGCCAACCCCGGGCTCCGGGACTTCGCGGTGGTGGCTCAGATCGTCGCTGGCAAGCAGTCGCACCCGCGGGTCTCGTTGGATGTGAACCCGACCTCCCGCCAGACGCTCGAGGTCCTGATTAGCGAGGGGTTGCTCGCCCCCCTGATTCATGCGGGGGCGCGCCTGCATCAGTCGGGGTGCATGGGCTGTATCGGCATGGGGCAAGCGCCCGCCTCGGGTCAGATCAGCCTGCGCACGATGCCGAGAAACTTCCCCGGCCGCTCGGGGACCAAGGACGACCTCGTCTATCTGTGCTCGCCCGAGACCGCGGCCGCCTCCGCGCTAACCGGTGAGATTACCGACCCCCGCTCGCTCGACATGAGCTGCCCGCGCTTCGTGGCTCCGAAGGAGCAGGCGATCAACACCGAGATGCTGGTGCCGCCGGCTCGAGAGTCGGGGACGGTCGAACTCATCAAGGGCCCGAACATCTCATCCCTTCCGGACTTCGAGCCGCTGCCCGACGAGCTGCGGCTCGAGGTGCTTCTCAAGGTGGAGGACGACGTCTCGACGGACGAGATCATGCCGGCAGGACAGCGCGTGCTGCCGTTTCGCAGCAACATCGAGAAGATCTCCGAGTTCATGTACTGGCAGGTCGACGACACCTACCACGAGCGCGCTCTGGAGGCAAGAAAAGGAGACGGCCATGCAATCGTCGCAGGCCACAACTATGGGCAGGGCTCGAGCCGGGAGCACGCCGCGATCGCCCCTCGCTACCTCGGCCTCCGCGTGGTGGTCGCCAAGAGCTTCGCCCGCATCCACTGGCAGAACCTCCCGAACTTCGGGATTCTCCCGCTCGAGTTCGAGCAGGAGTCCGACTTCGACGCCGTGGAGCAGGGCGACGTGCTGTTCCTGGCGGGGTTGCGCGACGCCCTGAAGGGGCCGAAGCGCCGCATCACGGCCGCCAACGAGACTAAGTCCGCAGAGGTGACGCTGGCCTACCGTCTCTCCGAGCGCCAGGTGAGCATGGTGTTGAAGGGCGGGCTGATCCCGATGTTCAAGGAGCGGCTCACCGAGGAGGCCGGCCACACGCAGTGGTGAGAGCGCTGAAGGTCCTGTGGGCGAGCCCGGCGAGCCTGGTCGGGGCACTGCTGGCCCCCTTCTTCCGCTCGCGCCGAGTCTCCTCCGGGGTGCTGCTGTGCGAAGGAGCCTCGTGGCCCACTCGGCTCGGCTGGCGCTACCGGGCCATAACTTTCGGTCACGTAGTGCTATGCGTCGACGAGTTGGACGACGCCCTTCTCGCCCACGAGCTCGTGCACGTCCGGCAGTACGAGCGGCTGGGGGCGTTGTTCATGCCCGCCTATCTGTGGGCGTCCACCGCGGCGTGGCTGCGCGGCGGCCATTACTACCGCGACAACCGCTACGAGATCGAGGCCCGCCACGCTCCCCACACCGCCGAGTGGTGGTAAATGGCTACTGTGCGACCTTTATCCACCCATTTTCTCTCGCGATCGCCGAGCCGATCGCTTGGGCATGAAGGCTCTACTGCGTGAGCTTCGAGAACCGGGTCTGCGTGATAACGGGGGCCTCGAGCGGCATCGGGCGGCGCACCGCCCTGGACCTCGCCTCCCTCGGAGCGCGCGTCTGCGCAATCGCCCGCCGGGAGGACCGCCTAGAGTCGCTCCTCCTCGAGATGGGGGGCGAGGAGCAAGGGCACAGCTTCCACGTCACCGATGTGTCCTGCAAACAGAGCGTCAAGAGCATGGCCAAGCACGTCTCGAGCAGCTACGGACGCCTCGATGTGCTCGTCAACAACGCAGGCTTCTCCGACCACACGCCGCTGGAGAACCCTGGAGGGGTGTCCGCGCTCGAGCGGGTCATGGCCACGAACTTCTACGGCGCGGTCTACTGCACCGCCGAGCTGCTTCCGCTATTGGCGTCCTCGGCGCCCTCGAGCGTGGTCAACGTCGCCTCGGTGGCGGGCCGCCTGGCGCTCGGAGGGGATCCCTCCTACTGCGCGTCGAAGTTCGCCCTCATCGGCTGGTCCGAGGCGCTTCAGTCTCAGCTCGCCGGCAGGGGTGTCCACGTGGGAGTGGTCGAGCCCGGGCTCATACCCACCGAGGGGTTTCCCCAGGTCAAGGCGCAAACGGACTCGCTCCTCAGGTACCTGCTGGGCACCGAGGCTCAGGTTTCGGCGGCCATCCTCGACACCGTGCGCCGGCGTGTCTTCGAGCGCACGGTGCCGCGCTGGTACTACCTTCTGCAGCTGCCCCGGCTGCTGGCACCGCCGCTTTATCGCGCGGCCGAACGCCGGCTTATCGCTCCACGCCGGGTCCGTCCCCTGGATCTCTAGTCGCGCGGGACCTCACCGGCCCAGCTTTGGCCGGAAAAGTACGGCCCGCCTATCTATACGGTCGATTTCGGGCCAAACCTCTGGTTGGTGGCTTCGAGGGGCGAAGTAGCGCCGGCTTGACCGGTGGGGCACACTGGAAGACATGCCCGGCCCCTTCCCCACGGGTTACAAACCCGCGCTTGTCGTGGCGGCACCTCTTGTCGCCGCGCTCTTATCGCCCTCGGCCCCCGGCCGGGCGGTCCTTCTTGCGGAGCCTGCGATGAAGGTGGCCCGGCGCTGCGAGGGCTCGAGCGACCCGACCCTTAACTCCAATAACCGGCGCCTCGTAAGCACCGCGCGCGGCCGTCTGCTGGCGCTTTACGACCCTCACGGCGCGGGGCAGCAGCTGGTGTGGCGTGACCCCCCGGGGAAATGGCGGAAGAGGACTCGGGGACAGGTGGCGGACGGTTTTCTGCCGGGGGCGGGCCGCAAGGACCGCGCCGATCGACCCTCCTCGATAGCGGTGGCGCGCGACGAGCGTCGCCACCAAAGCGCCTGGATCGTAACCAGCGGCGGGGGTTTCGGGAAGGCGGAGGGGGCCGGCGTGTGGCTGCGCCGGCTGAGCGCGCTGAATCACCCGGAAGGTCCCAAGGTGGGGCCCGCGGTGAGGGTTCAGCGAGGACAGGGAGCGCGTGCCGACCTCGCCTTCGAGAGGGGGCCGAACGGCCGCTCTCGAGGTGTGATCTCGTGGCTAAGACGGACGCCTCGCGGCACCTTTCGATTCAGGACCGCGTGGTTCACCGACCTGAGCTCAGACGAGCCGAGAATAAGGGCCCGCAGCACGATCTTCAGAAGCAAACTGGGCTCGCCGACCGGCACCTTGGTGCCAACCAAGGGCGGCATGAGAATCATCGCTGCCACAGGGTCCGGCCGCCTGCGACTGTTCAAGCACCGGGCCGGAACGGCGTTGCGGAGATGGCGCAGGGGAAGGGGCGACGTGTCCATCTGGCCGCGCTCGAAGCCGAGCGCCGTGGCCCTCGAATCCGGCCGGATTCTGGCCGCGGCCGAGACCCGGGTGCGGGGGCGCCGCGTGGTGAGGGTCCTGAGGTTCTCTGCTTCGGGGTCACGCGTTACAAAGATCATGAACCGCCGGGGCTGGAGCCGGCCGGCCTTGACCTCGGCACGAAGATCGGGCCGAGCATGGCTGGTGGCGGTCCGAAGGCGCGACGAGAGAATCGTCTCGAGGGGCTTCAGGCCAGGTTCCGGGTGGGGCAGGGTTCGGGTCGAGACTCGGGTCCGGGGGCCGCTGGGCGCAGCGGCGCCAAACGTGCCCCGTTACTCGAACCGGCGATTGCGGGTGCTGCTGGCGGGCGTGGTCTGCCCCGGCCCCCGAGATGCCAACGGAGTGATCGCCTACGAGCGAGCGCTTTAGTCGAGTCGAGCGGGGGGAGTTCTAGCTCTAGCCCCGCCGCCACTCGAAGTTGCGCGCCGATGGGGGGCCGAGCCCGTAGCGGTGCAGGAAAGCGTTCGTGTGCGTATGCATCTCTGCGACCAACGCGCGATCGGATAGCTGCACAAAGCGGTAGCTGTAACCGTCCCGGAGGATATCGATAAGCCCGTATCCGAACGGGTAACCGCCCGGCGTGGCGACCTCGGTGGCGGGAACGCCGTCGAAATCGCGGGTGCGGGCGTTGCGGTGGGTGTGGCCGCAGAACACACCCCACACGTTTCCGGAGTCGCAGGTGGCGTGCAGCCTGCCGCTGTCGAGGTCCCGCAATCCGAAGATGATCGGCGGGAAGCTCGTGAAGGGCTGCACCGGATGATGGAGAAAGACGAATGTCGGCGCGCCGCCGGGGGATGCGACTTCGGCCAGAATGTTGTGCTGCGCAGACGTCAGAGATCCCCTCTCCGCCGTTCCCCCTCGGCCCCCCGTGAACTCCCCGGTCACGAGATCAAAGGGTGGGAACGGCGACGGGGACCGATCGGCCGAGTCGAGCAGGCAGAAGCGCATGCCCTCGTACTCGATCAGGGCACCCCCCGCCGCACGTCCGAAGGAGGCGGCAAAGTGGTCGGTGAGCGTTCCCTCGGAGCGGGAGTAGACGTCGTGGTTCCCGATCACGCAGTGCCACGGCATCGCGAGTCCGGAGAGCACCTCTTGCGCGAGCGCGAGCTCCGAGGCCTCGCCCGCATCGGAGATGTCGCCCAGCTGAATGCACAGCTCGGCCCCCGAGGAGTTGACGTCCTCCACCGCAGCTCGCGCGCTCGCCTCCCCCCAGCGAGAGCCGAAGTGCAGATCCGAGAGGACGGCCACGCGCAGCCGGACCTCGCCCGTGGGAGCCTCCGCCCCAGGGAGGGGCTCGAACTCGAGTACCGCGGGGAGCTCACGCGGGAACTCGACCGCGCTCCTGTCCTCTTCTCCCAGAGCTTGCAGCTCCTGTGCTCCGTCGTCGAGATAGGGCGCGATGTGGGCCCCCGCCCAATCGCCCAGGCGCACGAGGAAGAGCTCTGAGTAAGGCTCATCCGACGCTCCGGCCCCCGCCACCGAACGCATCCAGTCGGCGTGGGGATCGACCAGCGCAGAGTCTGTCTTCCGAACGCGGGAAATCAGCGAGGCTTCGACGATGGCTGCGCGGCGAACGGCTCGGCTGCCCGCCGCCTCGAAGCGGGGTGCCTCGGCCGCCCAGGACCCATAGACCTCGGCGCGCGCTGCCTCAACCACCCACGAGGAGCGCAAGAGGTCGGTTCTGATCTCGTCGGGGAGAATCGGCTCTGTCACGGTGCACAGGATAGGGTTCGTGCCGCTTGGGCTAAGAGGCCGGGCTGATCGAGAAGGAGAGCAACGTGTCGCTTGGGCACAGGATCGGGGAGGCCCCCCGCACCGACTGGGACCGCTACTTTCTCAACATCGCCCGCGAGACCGCAACGCGCTCCAACTGCGTCCGCCGCAAGCACGGGGCCGTGGTCGTTAGGCGCCGGCGCATCTGCTCGACCGGATACAACGGCCCGCCATCGGGGCACGCCCACTGTGACAAAGGCGCCTGCCCCCGTGCGTCCTCCGAAGCTGCCAGCGGCTGGGGCCACGACGACTGCATCGCCATTCACGCCGAGGCCAACGCCCTGCTGTACTCCTCTCCCGAAGAGCGCGACGGCGCCTCTATCTACATCACGGGGGTGCCGTGCTTCGGCTGCGCCAAGCTCATCGCCAACTCGGGAATCGCCGAAGTGGTGGCCGAGGGGCTGCCCTACGAGGGCTGGGAGAGGGTCCGTACTTTCCTGCTCGACTGCGACGTGAGGGTCCGCCTGCTGTAGTAGGCAACGGGGCCTCAGTCATGTGCGGCGGGCCTCGAACAGCAGGGCAAGTCGGCTCCTGTCGCGCGCAGTGACCTCCCAGCCGCTATTCCGCAGCTCCTCGAGCACCTGTGAGCGGCCCTTGAAGACTGTAGGCAGACGACCCTTCAAGGAGCGAGGGAGCACTGCTCCGAGTGGGAACAGGATCATGCAGACAAGAAGCGTGCCGTCCTGGTCGAGCACCCGGCCCAGCTCGGCCAGCGTGATCGGGAGCGGCGGCATGACCTGCAGGCCGTTCGTGCACATGATCGCTCCGAAGGAGTGGTCCCGAAACGGCAGACGCTGGACGTCTGCCTGCGCCGTCGTAAGCCATTTCGCTCCCCGTCCGTCGGCGCGCGCTTTCGCCTCCTCGACCATGCCGGCGGCGATGTCGGCGCCCACGACGAAGCTTCCCCGGCTCCATCTCAAGGTGAAATAGGCGGTGCCGACGGGGAGGTCGAGGATCGGCCGCTGCCGGGCGGCTTGCACCGCCCGGGCGCCCTGTGCGAGCACCTTGCGGTGAAGCCGCCCGGCCAAAAGCCTGAAGCCGAAGCTCACCACGATCGGGTCGTAGAGCCACGATGCGATAGCCGAGTAGAAGCGGGCCTCGAAACGCTGGAAGCTCGAGAGCGAGGAGCTCACTATTGTTCCCGAGCCCGTGGCGGGAGCTCCGAGTAGAGGCACTGCTCGGGGGCCTTGTCGACCCTGAAGCCTTTGAACGCCGGAGCGCGCAATCTGCCTGAGGCGGTCAGCTCTCGGTACTCGACCGTTGCGACCAGCACCGGATCGACCCAGTGGGGCGCGCGCAGAGGTTTGCCGAACCCCGTCGGGTTGGTGCCGGTGGGGTCCTCCCCGAAGGGCCGGGTATCGGTTTCGAGATCGAGTAGAAGCGGCATGATCTCGGAGATCGTTTTCTGGGAGAAGCCGGTTCCCACGGAGCCCAGGAAGCGGAGAACCTCGCCTTCGTAGGCGCCCACCAGGAGCGCTCCGAAGGAATCGGCCCTGCTCCCCTCGCCGCGCGACCACCCGCCGATAACCACGTCGGCCTCGTGGGTGACCTTGATCTTCAGCCACTCCTTCGTTCGCTTGCCGGGCCGGTAGGGAGAGCCGAGCCGCTTGGCGACGATTCCTTCCATGTGTCTGGCCTCGACCTCGGCGGACAGCGAGCGTCCATCCGTTTGGATGCAGGGAGACACCTGAACGTGGCGGGACGGCACGACGAGCTTCTCCAACATTTCCTTGCGCTTCTCGATCGGCTGCTCGATCACCGAGCGACCGTCCAGATAGAGCAGGTCGAAGGCGATAAAAGTCACCGGCAGTGACTTGGTGGCGCGTTCGATGTCGTGTTTGTTCTGAAGGTTGATGCGGCTCTGCAACAGCTCGAAGGAGGGAACCCCGTCCCTGAGCGCGACGATCTCGCCGTCCACGACCGCTTGCAGAGCGACGAGCTGCTGGTGCAGGCGGCCGATCTCCGGATAGGTGTCGGTTACGTCTCGGCCCTTGCGGGACAAGAGGCTGGTCTCGTTCGAGCACACCGCGAGAGTTCTGACGCCGTCCCACTTCGGTTCGAAGATGAAGCGCTCGTCGTCGAAGGACTCCTCGATGAGCGTGGCCAGCATCGGGGACAGAAGCGGCGGTTCCTCGGGGGTCGCTCGCTCGTCACTCCGCAGAAACGCGAGCCACTGGTTGTCGTCGGTGTGGTGCAGGTGGTAGACGCCCTGCAGCCTCTGGCCGTGCAGGCGAAAGCTGAGCTTTCCCGGTTCCTGTTCCAACACCTCGTACGTACCTTCGTCAAAAATACGGACTTCCCCTGCGCCGTAGTTGCCTTTTGGGATCGAGCCCTCGAAGCTGCCGTAGTCGAAGGGGTGGTCCTCGACGTGGACGGCGAGGTGGGGCTTGCCTTTTTTCGTGGGGAGGTTCTTGGGCACCGCCCACGACACCAGGACGGGCACTTCGCCGTTGAGCATCTCGAGCCGGAGGTCGAAGTGCAGACTTCGGGCGTGATGCTGGTGGATGACGAAGGTGCTCCCCGGAGGGGCGGTGGCAAGGTCGACGTTACCCGCGACCGCCGGCGTGGGCTCCGGGGTCGCTTCGAAGCTGCGCTTGTCGGAGTAGTCGCGAGTCTCACTCACGGAGCCAATCGTAAGGCCCTAGTCCTTGGCCCTCCTGCGCAGATGGAAGGCGAGCGACATGTTCTGTGATCCTCTGCAGCCGTCCACGTCCTTGTAGAACACCTGAACATCCAGGTAGAGGTGGCGCGCCTTGCGCCTGCCGAAGAAACCGGCGATCCAGAACCGGCGGTCTTCTCGGCGCACTCGTCGCAGCCGGTAGTCCGCCCGCCGCGCCTTGCCCGCAGGGCCGTACTCGCCGAGCTGCCGGTACATGCGAATTACCAGCCGGGTAGGCTTGTGGCGCTTGAACAGGCGCAGGTGAATCTTGCGGTGCGGGCGCCACGTCATCGCCTTTCGCTGGTAATTGGGGATGCCGTCGGCGATGACCGACTGGCAGAACTCTCCGTCCATGCTCTCCCATCCATAGGTCCACGGACGCCCGGCCTGACGGTCGCCGGGGCTGCGCAAGGCGGTCTTGGGCGGGTTGTGGTCGTGCGCGGGAGCGGGGGCCGGGATCAGCGACAGCACCAGCGCGAGCGCCAACGACCTATTCCACGAAAGGAGCGCTGAGCGCTGCTTAGGTGGAGAAGATCGGCTCACGGGTCACCGAGGGCGCGCACGGGAGGAGCGCGCATCGTGGACCGAGGCCGCGCCTGCGACCAAGCCCTCGACCAACGGCTCTCGCCTGAGACCGCGCGGATCGGGGCCGGCCCAACCGTGGCCCAGCTCCGGGGCAAGCCATGAAGAAAGCGAGTGCTCGACGCGGAGGTGGAGGCGGAACCATGACACGTGAGCGTAGGCCGCAACCGCCTTGAGCTCGTCGGCGGACGCCCGTTCCGCCGCCCATCGAGCTCCGAGGTCGTAGCCGATCCCATAGTCCTCGAGCGCGTCGGCGTCTACCACGTGTGGCGCCCGTTCTACGCCGTCCAACACCCCTGCTGCCCCCCGACATTTCTGGGAATAACTTACTTAGCCTGAAGTTTGCACGGTGTTCATCAATTAGTAAAGATGGAAGGGCTAAGCAATTCCACCTAATTCGATCAATGCTGTTGGGCCTTGGCGTCCCTTCGGCTCATCGACGCGAGCCACGCCGCCAGGCCGACGCCGCCGTAGGGATCGTCCGAAGGCAAGCCTTCGTGCTTGGTAAACGCGTAGGTGTCGCGTAGGCCGCCCTCCTCGGTCAGGGCTCGGCGCCAGGCACTCCGGGCGCGTCTCCCATAGCGCTCGGAGCGGAGCCGGACGTAGGCGATCGGCCCTTCGGGCAGGGGCTGGGGAAGTGCTCCCGACGTCTCCGCCACACATACCGTCGCCCCCGCCGCCGCGATGCGGGCCGTCACCTCGGGGTAGTTCCACGACTCGTGGCGGAACTCGAATGCGTAGGGGAGGTGAGCGGGGCGGGTATCGAGCAGTTTCCCGAGGGCGTCGTCGTCCCGTTGTCGGTGCGGCGGAAACTGGAACAGGATCGCTCCGAGGTGCGGAGTGAGCGGCTGAAGGGATTTCAGAAAGGTGCCGAGGAACTCGGCGTTGCCGATGATCTTTGCGTGGGTGAGCCTGCGGTGGGCCTTGACCGTGAAGCGAAAGCCCGGGGGTGCCGCCGCGGCCCATCTCTGCATGGTGGTCTCGGTCTGGAGTTGGTAGAAGGTGGCGTTTATTTCGCATGCGCTCAAGGTAGTCGCGTAGTACTCGAGAAAGCGTCTCTGAGGGACGTTCGGCGGATAGAAGCCGGGCTTCCACTCGCGATAGGCCCAGCCCGAGGTACCGACATAGAGGCCCACGCTGGTCGAAACTACCCGCTCCCCGGCCCTCGCTCGCGCAGCTTTCGGCGGAGGTCAAATGGGAACGGTCCCCTATTAACCACCGCATCAGGTGGTCAAATGGGAACGGTTCCCTATAACCACCGGCCCGACATCCCCTAACCCTTTGGGGGCGCTCAGCGCCGCTTGCTGCCTTGGGGCACCTGTCTTTCGAGCGAGGCGAGCGCGGCCCCCAAGTTCTGCCCCGGCCCCCTTGCCACCTGTAGGAACGGGTCTTCGATCTGCGCCACGCGCTCGAAGATCGTTGCGATCGTGTTGTGCTCCGGGCGGACTTGTGAGAGCTCATCCCACTCGAATGGCGTCGAGACGGTTGCCCCGGGCTCGGGCCGCACCGAATAGGCGGCCGCGATGTTGGCGCCTTCACGATTCATGTTGACGTCCAAGAACACCTTCCCCGCCCGTTTGGGGATGTCCCATTCCATCGTCGTTGTCTGTGGATCCGCCGCATGCACGAGGTCTGCAACCCAACCGATGAAGCGGCGGACCTCGACGAAGTCGTGACTGCCGTCGAGCGGAACCATGATCTGCATTCCCGTCGCCCCGGAGGTCTTGGGATAAGCGAGGATCGAAAGGTTGTCGAGCACGAGCTTGATGAGTGATGCGACGTGAGTTACCTCGTCCCATGTCGCCGGTGGGAAGGGATCGAGATCGAAGAAAGCATATGAAGGACGATCTTGGCGGGGGCCGCGCGCGTGCAGGGGATGGAACTCTATGCAACCGAGGTTCGCGACCCACAGCATGTCGGCGACGTCCGAAGCCGATACGAAGCGGATGGGCTTGCTCTCGGCGCCGACCGGGATGGTAGGCACCCACTCGGGAGTGTGTGAGGGCGCGTTCTTCTCGTAGAAGAAATCGCCGGTGATTCCGTTGGGCATTCTCTTGAGCGTCAGCGGGCGCTCCTCGAGATGCGGCAACATGACCGGCGAGATGCAGAAGTAGTAAGTGAGCAGGTCGGCTTTGGTGTAGCCTTCCTGTGGCCAGTACACTTTGTCCAGGTTTGACAGGCGCAGTTGCTTGCTTCCTGCGCGCGCATGCCAGTGCTCACCTTGGCGTGTCACCGGGAGCTCGGCAGGAAAAGAAAGTGTCGTCGGGGCATTCACTGGGTAAACATCATACGAAGCAGTTATCGATACGCGATTCGGGAAGGGTGTTGTTCAAGTGACCAAGGTCGCATTCATTATGGACGGTATGTTCGAGGACTCGGAGTTTCGAGTACCTTTCGACAGCGTCAAGGAAGCCGGTTACGAGGCGGTCGTCATCGGCCTCGAGGCCGGCAAGAAGCTCGAAGGCAAGAAAGGTAAGGAGACGGTGACCACCGATGTCTCTATCGACGACGTCTCAGCTTCCGACTTTGCTGGGCTCGTGATTCCCGGTGGCTACTCGCCGGATCTGATTCGCCTCAACGCGAAGATGGTCGCGTTCACCAAGGCCATATTCGACGCCCGCAAGCCGGTGGCGGCAATCTGTCATGCGGGTTGGATGCTCGCAGAGGCCGACATCGCGCGTGGCAGGACCGTGACCTCGTGGGCCTCGATCAAGACCGACCTGATCAACGCCGGCGCCGACTGGGTGGACCAGGAAGTCGTCGAAGACGGCAACCTCATCACCTCGAGGATGCCCGACGACCTCGACGCCTTCACCAAGACGCTGCTGTCTCAGCTGGGCCAGGCCGCGTAACCACATAGGTAATAAGCTGCAGAGGGGGCCGTTTCGGCGGCCCTCTATTGCGTCGGCGGGCCGGTGAAACGAACTTTTCAACGTTAGCCCCGGAAAGCGGAGCTGGTGTTGATAAGGGTCACCTTGGGCGCAGCACAGACCCTCTCCCGATAAGCTCTGCCCATCAGCCGCACTAATCGGGGGTGGGTCGAGGGGCATCGCACGCAAGGGAGTTTCGCTGGGAATGGCGCTCGCTCTGGCCGTGGGGTTTTTCGCGGGCCAATCGCTCTCGCGAGGCAAGCGTGCCTCCGGGCCGGGGGAGAAAGTTCTGGGCTTCGACGAGGTCGTATACCTGAGTCACGTCAACAGACCCGGCATGCCCATCTTCCCGGGCGACCCGAAGTTCCAGCTGAGGACCCTGTTCACGGTCGAAGAGGACGGCTTCCGGCTGAACTTCGCGGGCCTCGGCGAGCACTCGGGGACTCACTGGGGAGCGCCATGCCATTTCAACGCCTCGGAGCGCTGCGCCGAGGATATGGCTCCGGAGGACTTCTTTCACCCCGCAGTGGTCGTCGACGCCCGCTCTCAATCTCGGCGCAATCCAGACTACGCGCTCACGGTCACAGACCTGAAACGCTTCGAAGAGCGTCACGGCCGTATTCCCGACAACGCCATGGTGATCATGTGGACGGGCTGGCAGGAGCGGTGGGACGACCCTGAGTCCTACTTCAACCAGGACTCAGACGGTGTGCTGCACTTCCCCGGCATCTCGGTACAGGCCACACGGTGGCTGATCGACAAGCGCGCTCTGGGCGGCCTCGGCATAGACACACATGGCGTGGATCCCGGCATCGACGAGCTTTATAGGACCAACACGCTGCTGCTCAAGAAGCACCGTATCCACCTCGAGAACCTGGGCGGATTGCAGCAGATGCCTCCCAATGGGGGAGGCTGGATCGTGGTCGGGGGGGTTCGCAACCAGGGAGGCTCCGGCTCCCCGGCGACAGTGTTCGGGCTGATTCCCTAGTGGCGGGCTGGACGGGTACTAAGCGCCAAGTGAGCTCGTTGAGAACGGCCCTCGTGTGCGCTCTCTTGCTGGCCCTACAACCCGCCCTTGGAGCGAGAGCAGCCTTCACGCCCGAAACCAAGTTCTCGGCCGAGCAGCACGATGACTGGGAGCCGTACATC
>Ga0209587_1000871_pt1 | contig 14654 bp, 12 predicted proteins | sample NGEPerD_2_FD_184512 | JGI IMG/M metagenome (GOLD analysis project Ga0209587, IMG submission 184512) | Arctic peat soil microbial communities from the Barrow Environmental Observatory site, Barrow, Alaska, USA - NGEE PermafrostL1-D... | ecosystem: Environmental > Terrestrial > Soil > Wetlands >... | reverse complement strand
ACGTTTCGACGGCGATGGACCAGGCCAGCGGCAAGATGTCCAAGGCGATCGCGGCCCTGCGGAAGAACGGGGTCGAGAAGAAGGACACCGAGACGACCGGTCTCTCGATCGACCCGACGTACAAGTACTTCAACAACCAGTCCCCTGTCCTCACCGGCTACCGCGTACGCCAGTCGATCGAGGTCCATGTCCGCTCACTGCGCGGTGCGGGCGAGGCGCTCAGCGCGGCCGTGGCCGCGGGTGGGAACTCGGCTCGCATCTCGAACCTCGGCCTCGAGATCGGGGACACCGACGCGCTGCTGGCCCAGGCTCGAGACAACGCGGTCGAGGAGGCCACGGCCAAGGCCAAGCAGTACGCCGAGGCAACGGGGCAGGACCTGGGCGACGTCCTCACCCTCCGCGAGGTCAGGTCCACGCCGGCCAGTCAGCTGAACAACGGGTTCGCCGCCGCGGCTCTGGACTCGGTGCGGGCCTACAAGAGTGTGCCGATCCAGGCCGGCTCCGAACGTCTCGACGTCGAGGTCTCGGTGGTCTGGGAGCTGCGCTGAAACCGCAGTACCCCGTCACTAGACTCGAGCCGGCTCGACCGATCGGAGGTCATCGCCGTGGACCGCAAGAAGGCCTACTTCTGGCTGATGGGGACCTGCATCACGCTGATCGTCCTGGCCTGGAGCGTGGTGCGGTTCTGGTCGACCACAGCCGCGGTGGTGATGAGCATGATCGCTGCCGTCATACCGCCGATCGCGGTAGTCGTCGCGAACCGCGGCCACGGCGCCTGAGGCAACGCGACAACCGCCGAAAGAGCCGCGCAACCACGGGGTTGGCACGATTGCTGCATGTCCAACAACCTGGGTCGACGAGAGCAGCGCTGGACCGAGCGGTTGCCCGGTGCCATCGCGATGGTCGTCGTGACCCTCGCGGTCCTTTGGGGACTGGAGATTGTCGACACTGGGATGAACGGACGCCTCGATGCCTACGGCGTCCGTCCGCGCAGCCTCTCCGGCCTCGAAGGGATCCCCCTGGCTCCGTTCCTGCACGCCGGTTTCGGCCACCTGTTCTCGAACTCGCTGGTGTTCGCGGTGCTGGGTGTGATCGCGTACGCCGCGGTCACCCTGCCCCGATTCGTCGGCGTCATCGCGATCACCGCGCTGAGCAGCGGCCTGGGTGCGTGGCTCTTCGGTGAACCAAACACCGTCGTCATCGGCGCGAGTGGGGTGATCTTCGGCCTGCTCGGCTTCCTGCTCTTCCGTGGCCTGACCGAGCGCAGCCCAGGAGCGATCACGGTGAGCATCATGATGCTGATGATCTACGGCGGCACCATCTCGGGGATCCTGCCGGGAGTGCCTTACGTCTCCTGGCAGTCGCACCTGTTCGGGTTCGTCGGCGGGGTTGGCGCCGCGTTCCTCCTGCGGACACCCCGGTCGATGCAGCCCCGTCTCCGCTGAACTGATCCGCTCAGAGTTTGAACAGCGGCTTGCGACCGAGCTCGGCGCGCGCCAGCGAGGCCAGATGCACCTCGTCGGGGCCGTCGAAGATCCGCATGGCCCGGTGCCAGCCGTACATCATCGCAAGGGGAGTCGCGTCGGAGACTCCCGCGGCCCCATGGACCTGGATCGCCCGGTCGATGACGGAGTTCACGGCGCGAGGAACGGCGACCTTCGCCGCAGCGATCAGGTGTCGTGCCTCCTTGTTGCCCTCGCTGTCGATGACGTACGCCGCACGGTGGCACAGCGCCCGAGCCTGCTCGAGCTCGATGCGGGACTCGGCGATGCGCTCCCGGATCGAGGACTGTTCGGCCAGCGGCTTGCCGAAAGCGACGCGTTCCTGGGTGCGCGACACCATCATCGCGAGCGCCCGTTCCCCCGCTCCGAGAGCGCGCATCACGTGGTGGATGCGACCGGGGCCGAGCCGTGCCTGCGCCGCCGCGAAGCCGCCACCCTCCTCGCCGAGGATGTTCTGCGCGGGCACGCGGACGTCGGTGAACTCCACGATGCAGTGGCCGTGCTGGTCGTGGTGGCCGAAGACCGGGTAGGAGCGCTTGACCTCCACGCCCGGGGTGTCGACGGGGACGATGATCATCGACTGCTGGCGGTGGGTCACTGCCTCGGGATCCGTCTTGCCCATCACGATCAACAGCTTGCAGCGCGGGTCAGCGGCGCCGCTCGACCACCACTTCACGCCGTTGATGACGTACTCGTCGCCGTCCTTCTCGATCCGGGTGGCGATATTGGTCGCATCCGAGCTGGCGACGGCCGGCTCGGTCATGCAGAACGCCGACCGGATCTCTGCGTCTAGCAGGGGACGCAGCCACTCGTCCCGCTGCGCGTCGGTGCCGATCAGGTGGAGCAGCTCCATGTTGCCGGTGTCGGGGGCCTGACAGTTCATGGCCTCGGGCGCGAGCTCGTTGCTCCAGCCGCTGAGCTCGGCGAGCGGGGCGTACTCCAGCTGGGTCAGCCCCGACTCCGACGGCAGGAAGAGGTTCCACAGCCCGCGCTCGCGCGCCTTGGCCTTGAGCTCCTCGATCACCGGCGGGACCGTGTGGTCGTTCGGCCCGGCCTGGGCGCGGTACTCGTCGTACGACTTCTCGCCGGGGAACACCTCGGCCTGCATGAAGTCGGCGAGTGCCGCGTGCAACTCGAGGGCACGCTGCGAGGGTGCTGGGTAAGTGGGGTACATGGAACTCCTCAGATATCGGTGACCCGCACTCCCGCGTGGGCCTTGTAGCGGCGGTTGACGCTGATCAGGTTGGCGGTGAGCGCCTCGATCTGGTGGGCGTTGCGCAGCCGGCCGGCGTACACGCCGCGCACGCCGGGGATGGTGCCGGCGAGGTCCCGGACGAGGTCGGTCGCCTCACGTACGTCGCCCAGCACGAGGACGTCAGTGTCGACCGAGTCGATGTCGGGGTCCTCCAGTTTGACGGCACTGACGTTGTGGAAGGCACCCACCACGGTGCTGTCCGGAAGCAGCGCCTCGGCCTGCTGGGCGGCGGAGCCCTCCTCGACCAGCAGAGCGTAGGCACCGTGATTGTCGAACCCCAGTGGGTTCACACAGTCGACGACGACCTTGCCGGCCAACGCGGACGCGAGGCCGCGGAGCAGGTCACCGTGTCCGTCCCACGGCACCGCCACGACGACGATGTCGCCCGTCGCGGCCGCCGCGGCGTTGTCCGCGCCCGTCACCCGGCCACCGGTGGCCTCGGCCAGGGTCTGGGCGGTATCGCTCGCACGCTCCGCACTGCGACTGCCGATCACCACGGGCAGGCCGGCAGCGGCGAAGCGCCGCGCCAGGCCCCGGCCCTGCGGTCCGGTGCCACCCAGGACAGCGACGGTCGTGTGGTGCAGGGACTCGGGAAGGCTCATCAAGCGTCTCCTTGAGGTCGGGCCCCATCTTGTCCCCTGCAGGAGGGGCCGACGGTGACGGGGTCGCCAAGGGGTGTGGCGCGGGCCGGCGTGGTCCGTCCGGGGGTGGTTTCGAGACGCTCGCCGGCGCTCGCTCCTCAACGAACGACGGCCCGAGACGCTCGCTGGCGCTCGCTCCTCAACCAACGACGGCTCTAGATGAGCAAGTCCAAGAGGTCGCACGCTGCGCCCCACTCAGCACGCACACTGGACGGCGTTGTCGTCGGTCGCCGTGGCTCCGCCACGGCTCCCTCCTCCGCCTTGCCAACGCACACGCTGAGCGGCGCTCGCATGCACGACCCCTTGGACTTACCCATCTAGGCTGCACAGGGTGAGCACGGACCTGCCGCACCTCGCCGTCACCGGCTCGACCGGAGGCCTCGGTGGCCGGGTCGCCCGGGGGCTGGACGCCTCCGACATCCCCCAGCGCCTCCTGGTGCGGGATGTCGCACGAGTCCCGAGGCTCGCCGGCGGCGTGCCCGCCGTTTTCGCCGGCTACGCCGACCGGGCCGGCGCCATCAAGGCGCTCGAGGGCGTCACCACGCTGTTCATGGTCTCGGCGTCCGAGACCGCGGACCGTCGCGACCAGCACCGTGCCTTCATCGACGCGGCCGCCGAGGCCGGCGTACGCCACCTCGTCTACACCTCGTTCCTCCACGCTGCACCCGAGGCGACGTTCACGCTCGCACGCGACCACTACTTCACCGAGGAGCACGTCAAGGCATCCGGGATGGACTGGACGTTCCTGCGTGACAACATCTATCTCGACTTCCTCCCCCACATGTTCGGCGAGGACGGCGTCATCCGCGGCCCCGCCGGTGACGGGGTCTTCTCCGCGATCAGCCGCGACGACATCGCAGCCAGCGCGACACAGGTGCTGGCCAGGCCAGGCGCCCACGCCGGCGTCACCTACGACCTCACGGGTCCGGAGGCGCTGTCGATGTCCGGGGTCGCGGGGACGCTGTCCTCGGCGCTGGGTCGCGAGATCCGCTACCACGAGGAGACGATCGAGGAGGCCTACGAGTCACGTCGCCAGTGGCAGGCCCGGGACTGGCAGTACGACGCGTGGGTCAGCACCTACACCGCGATCGCGGCCGGCGAGCTCGCCGATGTGACCGACCACGTCCTGACCCTGACTGGCCGTCCACCAGCCACCCTGGCCGAGTACCTGCGGCGAGGTTGACCACGTGGGGTTCGCTGCGGTGAGGTGACCTCTTGCCCGGGGTGGCAGACTTCCCGGCCGCAGACATGCCTCGCTCGACCGGCTCCACTAGCGTCACCCGGAAGGCGACACCGCTGAGCGGAGGACACATGCCCGAGCTGCACCAGCCGGAGCTGGACATCGAAGCCACCATCGCCGAGCTGACGCTGGAGGAGAAGGCCCGTCTGTTGTTGGGCTCCGACTTCTGGCACACCTTGCCCGTGGAGCGCCTCGGAATCGACCGGATCATGGTCGCCGACGGTCCGCACGGCCTGCGGATGCAGCCCGACGAGGCCGACCATGCGGGCATCGGGGGCAGCCTCCCGGCCACGTGCTTCCCCACGGCCAGCGGGCTTGCCTCCTCATGGAACCGCGACCTCGTCGCCGAGGTCGGTCACGCGCTCGCCCAGGAGGCGCGGGTGCAGGGGGTCTCGGTCATCCTCGGACCCGGGATCAACATGAAGCGCTCACCGCTGTGCGGCCGCAACTTCGAGTACCTCTCCGAGGATCCGTACCTCGCCGGTGAGCTCGCCCTCGCGATGGCCGCAGCCATCCAGGAGCAGGGGGTCGGCACCTCCCTGAAACACTTCGCCGCCAACAACCAGGAGGACGACCGGCTGCGGGTGAGCGCCGAGGTCGACGAGCGGACCCTGCGTGAGATCTACCTCCCGGCCTTCGAACGAGTCGTCACGGGGTGCCAGCCGTGGACCGTCATGTGTGCCTACAACAAGGTCAACGGCACCTACGCATCAGAGCACCACTGGCTGCTCACCGAGGTCCTCCGCGACGAGTGGGGCTTCGAGGGGCTTGTCGTCTCCGACTGGGGCGCCGTGCACGACCGGGTGGCCTCGCTGGCCGCCGGGCTCGACCTCGAGATGCCGCCTGCCAAGGGCCGCAGCGACGTGGCCGTGGTCGAGGCCGTGTCCTCCGGCGCGCTGACTGTCGAGGTGCTCGACATCGGGGTCCGCAGAGTGCTCAGACTCGTGGAGCAGTGCGGCCCCACCCGCGCAGTCACGCCACCCGAGCCGGCGTACGACGAGCACCACGCACTCGCCCGGCGAGCCGCGAGCGAGTCGGCGGTACTGCTCAGGAACGACGGCGTGCTCCCGCTGGAGCTGGGCACCGACGACACGCTCGCGGTGATCGGCGCCTTCGCCACACTCCCGCGCTACCAGGGCGCCGGCAGCTCGCAGGTGAACCCGACCTCTCTGGACATCCCGCTCGACGAGCTGCGCGCTGCCCTTCCCGCCGGGGTCGAGGTGAGTCACTCGCTCGGCTTCAGCCTCGACGACCCGTCCGACCCATCCGACCCATCAGGCGCGGCCACGGACACCGCCCTGCGCACCGACACCGACCTGCGCACTGAGGCGCGAGAGCTGGCGCGGGAGGCGGACGTGGCCGTGCTCTTCCTCGGGCTCCCCGCGACGGCCGAGTCCGAAGGTTTCGACCGCACGCACCTCGACCTCCCGACCAACCAGCTCGCACTGCTCGAGACCGTGGTGCAGGTGAGCCACCGGGTCGTGGTGGTGCTGGCGAACGGGTCAGTCGTCCGCACCTCGACGTGGGAGGACCGGGTGGGTGCCGTGATCGAGTGCTGGCTCGGCGGCCAGGCCGGTGGCGGTGCCGTCGCGGACCTGCTCACCGGGGCGGTCAACCCCTCGGGCAAGCTCGCCGAGACGATCCCGCTGCGCCTCGAGGACAACCCGTCGTACCTGAACTTCCCGGGCGACTCCCAGATGGTGCGGTACGGCGAGGGGATCTTCATCGGCTACCGGGCCTATGACGCGCTCGCACTCGAGGTGAGCCATCCGTTCGGTTTCGGCCTGTCCTACACAACCTTCGAGGTGAGCTCGCCCGAGGTCTCCGTCACCGGATCGGTGGAGGCGGGAGATCTCCGGGTGCACGTGAGCGCCACTGTTCAGAACACGGGCGACCGGGCGGGTGCCGAGGTGGTCCAGCTCTACGTCACCGATCCCGATTGCAGCGTGAGCAGACCCCTCCATGAGCTCAAGGGCTTCGCGAGGATCGAGCTCGGTCCGGGGGCGTCGGGTGAGGCCCACATTGAGCTGGACACTCGCGCCTTCGCGTTCTGGTCGGTGACGCTGCGGCGCTGGGTGGTCGAGGGCGGCGAGTTCGTGCTACGCGTCGGGACGTCGTCCCGCGACCTGCCGCACGCCCACTCGCTGCAGATCGAGGCGCCCCCGATCACCGCTCCGCTCACCCGGGACTCGACCGTGCACGAGTGGCTGGCCGACCCGATCGGTCGGGACATCCTGGTCGGTGCGCTCGCCTCCGACTCCGCCGGGAGCGGGCCACTGGCCGATCCCGGACTCGTCCAGGTGATCGGCACCATGCCCCTGTCGACCCTCGCCAGCTTCGGCATGGGCGGGTTCAGCCACGACCTGCTTGACGAGCTGGTCGCCCGGCTGGGCTGACCGGGCGGGCGGCAGGCGTTGGCGCAGTCGATCGGATAGAGCCACCCGGTTCTGGGCAGGCCTGCCAGTTGGGTGGCGCCCGCCCTGAGCCCTCGATCACACGTACGTCGCCGTGAGAACGTGAGCGAATGGGAACGATGGTCGTCGTCGGAGGCGTGAACCTGGACCTGACCGTGCACGCGGAGAGTCGACCGGGTGCCGGCGAGTCGGTTGTCGGTACGGGTCCAATCGCCTCGTCCGGCGGCAAGGGTGCCAACCAGGCCGTCGCGGCGGCGTACGCCGGAGCGACCGTCCGCCTGTGCGCCGTCGTGGGTGACGACGCCGCGGGCAGCGAGCAGCTCGAGCTCCTCCGGTCTGCCGGGGTGGACGTCTCGCGTGTGCGGACAGCCGCAGACACCTCGACCGGCATCGCTTTCATCGTGCTCACCCCGGACGGCGAGAACTCGATTGTCGTGGGCACCGGCGCCAACGAGGACCTCGGTCCGGACGACGTCGCTTCGGTGATGGACGAGGGCGTCGACGTGGTGCTTGCGCAGACCGAGCCCGGCGTGCGCCCCGTCGAGGCCGCAGCCGCGCACGCCCGGCGTTGCTCGGCCCGGTTCGCCGTCAACGCGGCACCCGTCGGCGGGCTGGGTGCCGACGTACTGGGTCAGGCGGACCCGCTGGTGGTCAACGAGCACGAGGCCACAGACCTCCTGCGAGTGCACGAGATCGAGGTCGACGTACCTGCCGACGGCCTGGCCCGCGCTCTGCGCCAGCACCTCGGCTGTCGATCGGTCGTCGTCTCGCTCGGCGCCGAGGGTGCCTGCTTGATCGACGACGAGAACGACGCGCTGGTGGCCTCGCCGGTCGTCCGGGCGGTCGACACGACCGGAGCCGGCGATGTCCTCGTCGGGGTCGTCGCGGCGAGGCTGGCCCAGGGCTGGGGACTCGTCCCGGCCACGAAGGACGCCTGCGTAGTCGCAGCCGGGGCGGTCACCAGCCAGGGCGCCCGCGGCTATCTGAAGGATCCCGGCTGAGGAGACGCCGATGTCCTTTCGCCACGCATTCGAGACCAGGGCCACGCCCGAGCAGCTCTTCCGCGCCTTCACCGACTTCAGCCACCGCGCGTCGAGATCTGGCGCGGCACCCTCGACCCGAGGAAGTACGCACCGCGCGAGCAAGGGACTCCTGGGCCGCCTCCGAGCTCGCCCCGCTGGAATGGGGCGCTGCCGTTCGCACAGGTCAACACCGCTGGGTACATCACGCAAGCGAGACGGTGCCGGTCACCCGAATCGGGACCAGAGTCAAGAGGAAATCCAGGACCAGCGGAAGGTCAACAGGACGCGATACGGGAGGCGAAGAATGCCCTGAGCGTCCCCGGTGGATGACGCTGGTGACTGGCGTGAAAGCTGGTCTCCATCACAGGACGTGTCGGCCTCCGGCATGATCGAGGTTGTCAGGCATTGCGCGGGTCAGTTGTTGCCGAGACTTGTAGCGCACCGCCCATGAGGTTTGACTCGGCTACCGAGTGACACTCGAGACGGAGCAACGATGAGCGAGGTCCCACAGCGGGTCGGGAACGAACAAACCGCAGGCACGGGCGACGTCGTGCCGGTGTTCTTCCTGTCCGACAGCACTGGCATCAGTGCGGAGACCATGGGCAACGCGCTGCTCATCCAGTTTCCCGGCCTGCGGTTCGAGCGCACCGTGATCCCGTTCATCTCCTCGGTGAAGGAGGCACGTGCGGTCGTGGCCAGGATCGACGCGGCACTGGACGCGAGCGCACGTACCCCGCTGGTGTTCACCACCGCCGCGAGCGATGAGGTGCGGCTGGAGCTGCGCCGCACGCGTTGTCCGCTGATCGATTTCTTCGACCTGCACATGCAGCAGGTCGAGGCGATCCTCGAGACCCGCGGTGAGCGGTTCGCCGCCCGGCTGCACGCTGTCGGCGACATCAAGCGCTACAACAGCCGGATGCAGGCGATCGAGTACGCGATCGAGCACGACGACGGGCAGAGCGTGCGGGGCCTCGAGAAGGCCGACGTGATCCTGGTGGCGCCGTCGCGGTGCGGCAAGACACCGACCGCGATGTACCTGGCGCTGCAGCATGGGCTGTTCGTGGCCAACTACCCGATCGTCGAGGAGGACCTCGAGGTCATCGAGCTCCCCCGCCCGGTCCGGCACCTGCGCGGAAAGTGTTTCGGGCTGATCACGTCACCTGCGCGACTCACGGCGGTGCGCCAGGAACGCCGACCCGGATCCCGGTACGCCTCGCTCGAACAATGCACCTTCGAGCTCCGGCGGACCCAGGCGATGTTCAGCCGCCACCACCTGCCGGTAGTCGACTCCTCCACCAAGTCGGTCGAGGAGATCTCCACGATCATCCTGCAGCGACTCACGAGCATGAAGTGACCCGCCAGAAGTGACCCCGCCAGAAGAAACCGACCACCGACCCAGGAGCCAACCATGGACGAGAACGTCCCAGTAAATGTCAGGGCCTTCGCCGACATCGGTCTGACCGACCTCGAACAGGTCGGCGGGAAGAACGCGTCACTCGGCGAGATGGTGCGCAACCTGTCCTCCCTGGGCGTGCGGGTGCCCGACGGTTTCGCGACCACGGCCGAGGCCTACCGCCGGTTCATCGGCGACACCGGCCTGGCCGAGCGGATCTCGGAAATGCTGCGTGAACTCGACACCGACGACACGCAACGCCTGGCCGAGGTCGGCCGCGAGATCCGCGAGGAGGTCGCGAACCAGCCCTTTCCGGAGGACCTCGAGCGCGACGTCCGCGAGGCGTTCGAGCGTCTGGTGGACGGCCGCGACGACGTGTCCTTCGCCGTACGCTCGAGCGCGACCGCGGAGGACCTGCCGGACGCGTCGTTCGCCGGCCAGCAGGAGACATTCTTGAACATCAAGGGGATCGACGGGGTGCTGCGGGCGATCCGGGAGGTGTTCGCCTCGCTCTACAACGACCGCGCGATCGCCTACCGGGTGCACCACGACTTCGACCACGACGCCGTCGCGCTGTCGGCCGGCGTGCAGCAGATGGTCCGCTCCGACGTCGGCGCCTCCGGAGTGATGTTCACGATGGACACCGAGTCGGGATTCGACGACGCGGTCTTCGTGACGTCGTCGTACGGGCTCGGTGAGGCGGTCGTGCAGGGCGCCGTCAACCCGGACGAGTTCTACGTCTACAAGCCTGCTCTGCGCGCCGGGCGACCGGCCGTGCTGAAGCGCGGCGTCGGCTCCAAGGCCATCAAGATGGTCTACACCGAGGACCCGGAGGTCGGCCGCACCACCGAGTTCGTCGACACCGAGGAGGCGGAGCGTCGGCTGCTCAGCCTCACCGACGCCGAGGTCGAGGAGCTCGCCCGGCACGCGCTGACCATCGAGGACCACTACGGCCGCCCGATGGACATCGAGTGGGGAAAGGACGGCCTCGACGGGGAGCTCTACGTCCTGCAGGCGCGCCCCGAGACGGTCATGTCGCGTGCCAGCGTCCAGCAGCGGTACCGGATGGGCGCGAAGGGTGAGGTGGTCATCGAGGGTCGCGCCATCGGACAGAAGATCGGCGCCGGCGCCGTGCGAGTGATGACCTCGATCGAGCAGATGCACGAGTTCAATGAGGGCGAGGTTCTCGTCGCCGACATGACCGACCCTGACTGGGAGCCGATCATGAAACGCGCCGCCGCCATCGTCACGAACCGCGGAGGCCGCACCTGCCACGCGGCGATCATCGCCCGCGAACTCGGCATCCCGGCGGTCGTCGGCACCAGTGACGCCACGCGGGCGCTGGCAGACGGCCGCGGCGTGACCGTCTCGTGCGCAGAGGGCGACACCGGCTTCATCTACGACGGAGTGCTCGACTTCACCGTCGAGGAGACCGAGCTCTCCGCGATGCCGGAGATCGCCACCAAGATCATGATGAACGTCGGCACTCCCGAGCAGGCGTTCTCGTTCGCGCAGCTGCCCAACGCGGGTGTGGGTCTGGCGCGCCTGGAGTTCATCATCAACCGCCAGATCGGCATCCACCCCAAGGCGCTGCTCAACCACGACATTCTCGATGAGCCGCTGAAGTCCGAGATCAGCGAGGCCATTGCCGCCTACCCCAGTCCCCGCGAGTTCTTCGTCCAGCGCGTCGCGGAAGGCATCTCCACACTCGCGGCGGCGTTCGCGCCCAACCCGGTGATCGTGCGGATGAGCGACTTCAAGTCCAACGAGTACGCCAACCTGGTCGGCGGGGAGCTCTACGAGCCGCACGAGGAGAACCCGATGATCGGGTACCGCGGCGCGTCGCGATACCTGTCACCGGACTTCGCCGACTGCTTCGCGATGGAGGCCGAGGCGCTCAAGTTCGTGCGAGACGAGATGGGCCTGACCAACGTCAAGATCATGATCCCGTTCGTGCGCACGCTCACCGAGGCAAGCGGCGTCATCGACCTGCTCGCCGAGCACGGCCTGCGCCGCGGAGAGAACGACCTGCAGGTGATCATGATGTGCGAGGTCCCCTCGAACGCCATCCTCGCCGAGGAGTTCCTCGAGCACTTCGACGGCTTCTCCATCGGGTCGAACGACATGACGCAACTGACCCTCGGCCTCGACCGCGACTCCGCCCTGGTCGCGGCGGCCTTCGACGAACGCGATCCCGCTGTCCTGTTCATGCTCGAGCGCGCCATCGGCGCGTGCCGCGCGGCTGGCAAGTACGTCGGCATCTGCGGTCAGGGCCCCAGTGACCACCCCGACCTGGCCGAGTGGCTCCTCGCCCAGGGCATCGAGTCCATGTCGCTCAACCCGGACACCGTCGTCGACACCTGGCTGCGCCTGGGCAAGGTCTCCACCGACGCTGGTTGAGGGCCCACCGCGAACCTCCACGCCACCCGCGACAGACCGGCGTGGACCGGCTCGCCACGCGCGTGGACGGGAGCGGCGTACGAGGTCATGATTGCGGTGAGGCCGTCGCCCCGTGACGGCTCGGGAGGTCTCAGATGACCGGTGCACTCGCCACCACCGACACCCGGCCGGGCTGAACGTCCGTCATGGCGCGCACCGCGCAAGAGCCCACTGTGCCGCATCGCGTGACCGACGCGGTATCCGGCAACACTCGCTCGAGGTTCATACCGGAAGGACCACTCGAGCTGGGCTTCGGCCTCATGTTCGAGCCGAGTGCGCAGGTACGCCGCCCGGCACTCCGACCACTTGAGGACCACAAGTACCCGACAACGCACACCAGAGGAGAGTCATGAGCCTGTCCCTGTTGATGGAGAACATCGACGACTGGTGCGGGACGCCCCCGCCCGGTCACCCGCCCCGCCCGCCGTGGCTGCGCGACGTCCTCACGGCGGTCGTCATGGCCGAGATGTCGGCAGACGTCAACGACGAGCAGGAGCGCGTCTCCCTGTACGCCGCTGCCGCCCGCCTCTACGAGTCCGCAGCCGACCAGGTGGCCCTCAACCCGCAGCCGCTGCCTCCATTGAAGGAGCCCACCACCAAGGTGCCCAGACAGACTCATCGCAGATGAGCTGAGCGCGCTGCCCGAGTGCCTCGGGCGGAGGTCTCTCAGTCGTCCAGACGACGTCAAGCTCGTCGCGCTGCCCGAAGCGCTCGAGGTGTTCCTTGACCACTCGGGCGAAGCGCTCGACGGCAGCGCCTGCCGGCACCGGCACCTCGACAGAGTCCGCCTTGATGATCGGAGTCAGAACCCACCAGGTGCGGGCGTGGTTCAGACCTCCGCACTCGCCATGGGCCGGATGTTGGCGTTGTGATGGAACACGTTCTCTGGGTCCCAGTTCGCCTTGATGGCGGCTAGGCGGTCGTACTTCTCGCCGTAGGCGAGCCGCACACGATCCTCGTCTTCGTCGGCGAGGAAGTTGATGTACGACCCAGAGCTGTTCGCGTGCGGTCGCAACGTCGCCCAGAAGTCACGCACCCAGGCGCGGTCATGAACGAGCATCTCCTCGTCGGTGTCGAGGGCGACGAGGTTGACCGTCCAGCGCACGGTTCGACTTCCACCGAACGCGGTCTCCTGCTCCGGGACGCGAGCGTAGGCGCCGCCGAGCGAGAAGATCGGGACGAAGCTCAGTGGGGACTCCTTCTGCGGAAGCCGCTCGATCAGGATGTCGATCACAGTGTCGGTGAGCGTTTCGAGATAGATCGCCTTCTCATAGCCAAGAACCCCCCAGGGCGCGCTCTCGTCGAACATCTGCTGCAGGGCCACGTGCGGGATCGGTGTCACCATTTCGAACAACGGCTCCATCTCGCGCAAGGGAGCGACCAGTCGGGCGTGTTCCTCAGGCGAGCCCCAGTTGACCAACGCCACAGCAAAGCCCGGCGTTCCGTGATGCTCAGGGGCCACGAACGGTGCCGCAGGGGCACTCAGCCCAGCGATGAATCCACTGAGCTCGTCCGGCAGGTAAGGGATGAGGTCGCGGGCAAGCCGCAACGGAGCGTGCGCGTCCTGCGGGCGCCAGAAGAAGAGGCCGAGGTTGGCCATCGGGTTGAGCTCTCGTGGGCTGCGAACTCGAAGGTCGTCGCCACACCAAAGTTGCCTCCGCCACCACGAAGCGCCCAGAACAGGTCAGGATTCTCCTCTGCCGACGCGGTGACGACCCGGCCGTCGGCTGTCACCAGCTCGACCGAGAGCAGGTTGTCACAGCTCAGACCACCCCATCGACTGAGCCATCCCATGCCCCCACCGAGTGTCAGTCCGGCAACGCCCGTGTGGCTGATGAAGCCTCCGGGGACCGCCAGACCGTGTTCGGCGGTAGCGGTGTCCAGTGCGGCCCACGTCGTACCCCCACCGCAGCGCACACGTCCCGCCTCGACGTCGACGGAGATCTGATCCAACAGACGCAGGTCGAGCATGACCGCACCATCGGCTACGACATGCCCCGCGAACCCGTGCCCGCCGCCCCGCACCGTGAGATCCACGGAGTGCCGACGGCACGTGCTCAAGACATCCACCACCTCGGCAGTCGTCCTCGGTTGAGCGATCACCCCTGGACGGCGCCGGATCGCGCCGTTCCACACCGCCGAATCAAGAGCGTCCTGATATTTCTCGTCGGCCTCGGTGAACACCTGGCCGGGGAGCGCTCTCGTCAGTTTCGTTACCGTGCCGACGTCAATCGCCGCCATGATCCACCTCCACAGTCCGATGCAGCCCGAACAGAGGCCGGTGCTGCGATGAGTGGGCATCCGCCGGACTGGCTCACGGCCTGGTGGTCAGGGCCCCATGAACGGGGCGTCATGCCCAAGCCGCGGGCGGGCCAGACGGCCGCCGAGTGCAGCTCACGCTACTCGCGGCCCGGAACCCAGTCAGCAGACAAAATGGTCCACCTCATCGTCGAGCCGAACGCCACCCCGGCACTCCGGCACGCCCCCACAGCGAGCACCTCCGACCCTCGCCAGGGCTCGGTTCTCTCCCCCACTGCTGGTGTCCCGGGCGCCGTACGCCGCCTCCTCTACGAACTCCGGCTAGGGTCTGAGCAAACGCCCCGAGCCGCAGATGGGTAGGCAGCCGAGATCCGGGCGTTGGACCGCTCACTGCGAGAACCAATGAGCACTGCGGCGAGCCGCAGTGCTCATTGGTTCTCGCAGTGAGCGGTCCAACGCCCGGATCTCGGCTGCCTACCCATCTGCGGC
>Ga0209587_1000869_pt1 | contig 14676 bp, 15 predicted proteins | sample NGEPerD_2_FD_184512 | JGI IMG/M metagenome (GOLD analysis project Ga0209587, IMG submission 184512) | Arctic peat soil microbial communities from the Barrow Environmental Observatory site, Barrow, Alaska, USA - NGEE PermafrostL1-D... | ecosystem: Environmental > Terrestrial > Soil > Wetlands >... | reverse complement strand
CACGTCCTCGTTGGCCGCCCGGTAGAGCTCCGCCGGCACCCCGGTGTCCTCGATGAACTGATCGATCATCGACTGGGTGATCTCGACGTTGATGGAGGTGTAGAGGTCGACGGGCTCTTCGCACTCGTCGGTTGCGAGCTCGATCAGCGCCGCGCGGCGCTCATCGCCGGTCAGCCCCTCGAGCTCGGCATACACGGCCTCCAGCGCCCCGCCTGACGGTGACGCACCTTCCGAGGACGCCTCAGTGGCGGGCGCCTCTGCGGCCTCCGTGCCGGCTTCGGGCGCGGCTGGCTCGGCCGTCGGAGCTCCGCCACAGGCGGCCAGCAGCAGGGCGGACATGGCGACGGCAACGACCAACCATCGGCCGAACACCATCGGGCGGCGCGGGATTCTTGAGCTCACGATCTTCCTTCTCAACATTGGCACATGGCGGTCGGTGGTCGAACCCGACGCACATGACAACGCGCCGTGACAGGACCTCGGGTCGCGAAATAGTACAACGATAATCACGGGACCAGAAATCCCCGCGCCGCCCGGCTGCCTACTTCGGGGCGTCCTCCGGCGAACCCTCCGAGGCGAACTGCAGCGCCACGGAGTTCATGCAGTACCGCTGGCCCGTGGGTGCCGGGCCGTCGTCGAAGAGATGGCCGAGGTGGCTGCCGCAGCGGGCGCAGCGGACCTCGGTGCGCACCATGCCGTGGTCGGTGTCGGTCACCAGCTCGACGGCGTCAGGGGACAGCGCGTCGAAGAAGCTCGGCCAGCCGGAGCCCGACTCGAACTTGGTGTCGGAGCGGTACAGCGGCGCACCGCAGGCCGCGCAGGAGTACGTCCCGCGGTCCTTGTTGTCCAGCAGGGCACCGGTGAACGAGCGTTCCGTACCCGCCTCGCGCAGGACGGCGTACTGCTCCGGCGTGAGTCGGCGGCGCCACTCCTCGTCGCTCAGCTCACGCGGCGATGACGTCGGCGGGGAGTCCGCCTGCCGTCCGGTGGCGTTGGTGGTCTCGCTCATGGTGGCTCCTGTCGGTTGCGGGGTGGCGCGTGCCATGCTTCCCAGGATGACCATCCTGATCGATGCCGCAGTGTGGCGCTGGCGCGGGCGGCACTGGGCGCACATCGTCAGCGACGAGAGCTATGAGGAGCTGCACGCCTTCGCCGACCAGCTGGGGGTGGCTCGAGCGTGGTTCCAGGGCGACCACTACGATGTGCCGACTGAGGTGCGCGACACCGCGCTGCGGCGGGGTGCCACGCCGGTCAGCTCCGCCGAGCTGGTCGTCCGATTGCGCGCCGCCGGCTTGCGACGGCCCCGCCGCACGCGTCGCACCGGCGCTGCACGGACGTGAGCATCAGGCCGCGTCGCCGCCCGGTCGCAGCCCGCGGATCACCAGCAGCGCCGACGCCAGGGCGATCCCGCCGCCGGCCAGCATTGCCAGGCGCACGCCCCACAGGTCAGCCAGGGCACCGTCGAGCAGGGCCGCCAGCGGGCGCGAGCCCAGGAACGCCACACTCCACAGGGCCAGCACCCGACCGCGCAGTTCCTCCGGCACGCGTTGCTGGATGCGCGTGGTCAGCCCCGTGTTGGCCAGCAGGAAGCCGACGCCGGCCAATGCGAAGGCCACCGTCGCGGTCCAGCGAACCGTGCTCGAAGCCACCAGCAGGATCCCGGCGCCCATCACCGCCAGGCCCGTCCAGGACATGCGGTGCAGGGTCGTGTGCGCTCGGATGCGATCGACCAGGATGGTGCCCAAGACCGCTCCGGCCCCGTATGCGCTGACGAACACCCCGACCAGTGCGCCTCGCCCGCCGAAGGCCTCGGCGAGCGGTGGCGTCAGGGTGTTCACGGGGTCGCCCGCAAAGCCCAGCCCGGCCACGGCGATCAGCAGCAGCAGCAGGTGGCGGTCACCCATGACATGGCGCAAGCCCGCGCGCACGGAACCGTCATCACGCCGCGTGCGTACCACTTCCCGCGGTCGGATGACGATCAGAGCGCAGAACAGCACCACGAATGTGAAGGCGTTGACCCCGAAAGCGACCGCCGGGTTTGCCAGCGCCAGCGCGACGGCCGCCAGCGCGGGGCCCACCGTCCGAGCGATGTTGTAGGTGACCGAGGTCAGCGCGACTGCCTGGTCGAGGTCCTCGGGCGGCACCAGGGCTGGCACCAACGCCTGCATGGCGGGGTTGGAGAAGGCGCTGCCGGTTCCGATGACGAGCGCCGCGACCAGCAGCGGCCAGATTCCGGGCAAGCCATCGACGCCGACCAGAGCGACCCACAGGGCGAGCGGTGCGGCGCCGGAGAACGACACCGCCTGCCCGGTCATGAGCAGCCTGCGCCGATCGACGCGATCGGTGATCGCGCCGGCGTAGGGGGACAGCAGCAGAACCGATGAGAACTGCGCGACGTTGACGGCGCCGACGAGCAGCGCGGAGCCGGTGAGGTTGAACACGACCACGGACATGGCGATGTTCTGGAACCAGGTGCCGCAGTTCGATGTGAGATTGCCCAGGAAGAACAACCCGAACGTCCGGTCGCGCAGCAGCTCTCCGGCGCTGCGCCCAGGGCCTGATCCCGATGTCGTCGTGCTCGGCAGGCTCATCCCGCCCGGAAGCCACCCCGCTCAGCCGCTATTCCCATCCGAGGACCCGTGCAGGGTTGGAGGCCGCCACCAGGTGAACCTCGTCCAGCGACATGCCGCCGTCGTAGAGCTCACCCAGGTAGGACCTGAACAGCAGTGGTGGTGGAGGGCTTCCACCACGGAAGTGATCCGTGGAGGCGACGACGCGGTCGAGTCCGACCGCACGCGCCCATTCGACCACCTCGGCACCACTTCGCCGGCCCGGAGCGATGGTGGTCCAGGGCATCTCCACCCAGCAACCGCTCGCTGCTGCGGTGCGCACGGCTTCCAGCGGTGCCGCAACGCCCTGGGACAGCGGATGCGTGAACAGCAACCGCTCGAATCCGATGCGTCGTGCTTCCTCGACGAACAGCATCGTCTCCTGCCACGAGATGTGCCCGGTCGCCAGGGTCAGATCCTGGTCGTTGCAGAAGCGCAGCAGCTCGGCGCCCTCGGCGGTCAGCCGGCCGTCGCGATCGAAGCGCAAGCCGGGCAGGTCCTGAGGCCGCAAGGTCTCCAGCAGGCCGGCGAGGCGCGTGCTCATGCCGCCGGCCGCCACGTCGCTGGCCGAGGACCACGTGGGCAGGTGCACAACCTTGCAACCCATCGCCACGGCGCTTTCAACGACCCACAGCGACGGCCCGCCGGCGACGTGGTTCAACGTGACGCTCGGCACCACCTGCACCGCGCCGTCGTACAGCTGCCGTAGGTAGTAGGCGTCTTGTCCGGTCGGCCACCAGTGCGACTTCAGCACCACTCCGCGCATGCCCATGGCCTCGGCCTGGGGCAACCATTGCCATTCCGGCTGGATCTTGCGGAGGTGGTCATAGCCAAGCTCGAAGTCGACGTGGCAGTGCAGGTCCACCGCGCCAACCAGCAACTCGTCGTACACCGACATCGCGAGCCTCTCCCGGGGTGCGGATCAGTCGCCATGCGCTCAATGCATGGTGGCGCCGCCGTCGACCACGAGCGTCTGCCCGGTGATGAAGTCGCTGTCGGAGGACAGGAAGAACACCACCGCGCCCACCAGATCCTCGGGCATCTGCACCCGCGCCAACGGCCGCGCCGACACCCGCGACTGCCGCAGCTCGAGCACGCTCGCATCCGGCGAGTCCTCGCTCAACGTGCTCCCCGGAGCGATCACGTTCACCGTGATCCCATCCGCACCCACCTCGCTGGCCAGGCTGCGCGTGAACCCCAGCACCCCCGCCTTCGACGTGACGTAGTGGATGCGCGACGGCGACCCGCTCAGCGCCGTCCCCGAGGAGATGTTGACGATCTTGCCCGACTGCTGGGCGCGCATCACCGGCAACACCGCCTTGCAGCACAGGAACAAGCCCCGCAGGTTCACCGCCATCATCCGGTCCCACTCCTGCACCGACAGCTGCTCCAAGCCCACCCGCGACATCGGCACGGTCGCAAAGATCGCCGCGTTGTTGACCAACCCGTCGATGCGCCCGAACGCATCGACGACGCGCGCGGCCATGTCCGTCACGCTCGCCTCGTCCGCGACATCGGTGCGCACCGCCAGCGCCTGCCCACCGGCCCCGGTCAGCTCCCGCGCCACCTCCTCCGCCGCGTCGCCGTCCAGCTCCGCGATCGCCACCGACGCGCCCTCCGCCGCCAACCGCCGGCAGTACGCCTTCCCGATCCCGTGACCGCCACCGGTCACCACCACAGTCCGCCCCGACAACCGCGACATCTCGCCCTCCTTGTTCGTGGCATCCCCACAGAGGTCAGTGGGTCCCGCCGGTGGTGAGCCTATTCCACGTCGATCCAGCCGTAGGTGCGCTCCACCGCCTTGCGCCACCCGGCGTAGCCGGACTGGCGGCGGTCCTCGCTCCAGCTCGGCTCGAAGCGCACGTCCTCGCGCCAGTTGTCCCGCAGGGCCTCCTGATCCCGCCAGAAACCGGTCGCGAGCCCGGCGGCGTAGGCCGCGCCCAGACTGGTGGTCTCGGCCACCACTGGGCGCGAGACCGGTACGCCCAAGACGTCGGACTGCAGTTGCAGCAACAGCGCGTTCGCGGTAGCGCCGCCGTCAACCTTCAGGACGTCCAAGTGCACTCCTGAGTCGCGCTCCATGGCCTCGACCACGTCGCGGGACTGATAGCAGATGGACTCCAGGGTGGCGCGCGTCAGATGGGCAGCGGTGTTGAACCGGGACAGCCCCACGATGGCGCCACGTGCGTCGGAGCGCCAGTACGGGGCGAACAAGCCGGAGAAGGCGGGCACGAAGTAGATCCCGCCGCTGTCCTCGACCTGCCCTGCCAGCGCTTCGCTGTCCGCGGCGCTGCGCAGGATCCCCAGTTGGTCGCGCAGCCACTGGACGGCCGAGCCGGTCACCGCCATGGAGCCCTCCAGGCAGTAGACCGCGGCGGCTGCGCCCATCTTGTAGCCGACCGTGGTCAGCAGGCCGTTCTCCGAGCGCACGGGCTCGTGACCGGTGTTGAGCAGCAGGAAGTTGCCGGTGCCATAGGTGTTCTTGCCCTCGCCCGGCCTGAAGCAGACCTGGCCGACCGTCGCGGCCTGCTGATCGCCGAGCGCTGCGGCGCAGGCGACCTCGCCACCGAATGGTCCGTCCGGGCGGCTGTGGCCGTACAGCGAGGGATCGGCGGATGGTCGGATCTGCGGGAGCATGTTGCGCGGGATGTCGAAGAACCCGAGCAGCTCGTCATCCCAATCCAGGGTCTCCAGGTCCATCAGCATGGTGCGGCTGGCATTGGTCACGTCGGTCAGGTGCTCGCCGCCGTCCCGGCCTCCGGTGAGGTTCCACAGCAGCCACGTGTCCGTCGTGCCGAAGAGCGCCTCACCACGTCCCGCCGCACTGCGGACGCCATCGACGTTGTCGAGGATCCACTGGAGCTTTCCGGCGGAGAAGTAGGTGGCCGGCGGCAGACCCGCCTTGCGGCGGATCACCTCGCCCTTGCCCTCACGTTCCAACGCGGCCGCGATGCGGTCCGTGCGCGTGTCCTGCCAGACGATCGCGTTGCAGTAGGGACGGCCGCTGCGGCGGTCCCACACCACCGTGGTCTCCCGCTGGTTGGCCACACCCAGCGCGGCGAGGTCGCCGGCTCCGAGGCCCGCGGACGCCAGCCCGCGCGTGATGACCGTGCGCGTGCGCTCCCAGATCTCGATCGGGTCGTGCTCCACCCATCCCGCCCGCGGCAGGAGCTGCTCGTGCTCAAGCTGATGCCGGCCGGCCACGGCACCGGCATGGTCGAAGATCATCAGCCGCGTGCTGGTTGTGCCCTGGTCGATCGCGGCGACGAAGTCGGCCATCCCTCAGCCGGGAAGGGGTGGGAACTCTGCGAGGAGGCGACCCATCCCCACCATGGGCTGCCGCACCCGTAGCTGGTGCTGGATCGCCCATGATCCTGGGGCCCTGCCCCCACAGACAGGAACCTGAAGGTCCTGCTCGAGCGGCTCCACCGCCTTCGCGACGTCCCAGGCGTTGCCCAGGAGATAGATCCCATCGACGCCCTCATGGCGAAGCATGAGCTCCTTCGCGCCGGCGTAGATCTGAGCCGCGGGGATGTGCTGGGCGTCGCCGAATGAGCCGATGCCCGCCATCGCCACGACGTCGAAACCGGCCTCCGTGAAGTACCGCGACGCCAAGTCGTTCATGTCGGGGACAAGGTAGGTCAGGCCGACGAATCGGCGCATGCCCAGGGCGCGCATGGCTTGGACCTGGCTCCAGACGGCGGTGATCACCGGCACGCCGTACCTCGATTCCCATTCCGCGACCAGGCCGCGTTCATGCTCGTAGCCGTGCACGATCATCGGCGGAACGCCGTTCTGGGAGATGACGTCGACGCCTGCGGCCACCAGCTGCTCGATGTGGTGTTCGATGTCCGCAAGGAGCTCGCGGAACTCCACCGAGCTGCCGACACGGGCATCGAGCGCGCGCGTGATGACCCCGACCCCATCCGGGAGCGCGTTTGCAAGGTCCTGTGCGCCGACGCGGACGCTTGGGGAGATGACCCCCACCGTCCCCCGCCAATTGATGACGTTCCACTTCCCCGTGCTCATCGGCGATTCGCCTCGCATGGGCTAACCGGCCGAGACATCATCATCGCCCTCCGGATCCAGGACGACGTTGGGTTCCACTCCACTGGCGAGCGGGATCCCGGCCCGGCGCGCTTCGAATTCAGGGGTGAACGACCTGCTCTGCTCCACTCTGAACAGCACGCGGACAAGATAGCGCCGCAGCGCCGGATCATCGTAGTCCTCATACTCGGATCGGCCATGAACAACCGTATAGTTGTTCAGGAACTGCAGATCGCCAGCCTGCAACCGGTAGTTCAGGGCGACGCCGCGGCGCAGCGGCACGGACTTCCACCACTCCAGGGCCTTCAGATCGGTGTCCGACAAGCGCGGCACGTCATCGAAGCGCTGAGCATCCTTGATATAGGACGTACCAGGTCGGCAGTTCAGGTAACCATCAAGGTATGTATACATGGGACAAGGGTAGAACGGCGTTTCGCCGGGCGTCTCCTCGCCCATGCGCGAATGGTAGAACGTCCGATAGAGCCGCTCTAGCAGGTCGGGACGCTCACGAAGCATCACATTATGTATCGTCACCGAGCTTGCAATCGTGCTCTCGCCGCCGTGATCGGCCTGACGGACGCAGAGCAGCGACACCACATCGCTTCCGTCACTATGGTAGACCTGCGCGACGTTGCTCTCATAGGTACGGCGCTTCGCCGCAGTGACTTGCTTCGCGATGACATGGCCCAGCAGATGGCCACGGCCGTTTTGAGGCACAGGTTCACCCAAGTGCCTCGTCAGGCCCCATTGGATCATCTTCGCATCATCCTCGGTGATGCCTCGGCCGATGGGTCACGCAACTTGAAGACACGGTCGGCCTGTCCGCCGGCGGTGCGAGAGAACGAAGTTCATCGAGATGAGCGCCGACGACGCTACACCGAGGCCTCCGAGGGGGCAACCTCTTATTTCCTACCGCTGTAGTGTCCTGGTCCCCACATCTGCGGGTGCGCCCCGGCGGTGCTGCAACGCAGACGGGAACACGGATTTCTCCATCTGCCCGCACCAGGCGCAGCGGTTCCCAATGCCGTTGGTGCATCCGCGCCGGCGGGGGTGTGGCCCGGGGTCACGCACAACATGGCAACCGCCTGGGAGACTGCTGTCCCTAAGCTCTGGGGCTGGTTGATCGAACGGTCGAGGCCGTGATGCCTCAGGCATCGGCCCGCCCGTGGGCCGGGGACTGCACCAGCACCTCAGTCCTCTCCCTAGAGTTGCCCCACCCACTGAGGAGGCGTGCCATGGCAGAGCAGTCGGAGACGCGGGCCGACCTGCACGGCAAGGTCGCGCTGGTCACGGGAGGCGCGTCGGGCATCGGCCGGGCGGTGGTCCGAGCGCTGGCCGGCGCCGGCGCCAAGGTGGCGGTCGCCGACGTCACCGACAACGCCGGGCGCACCGCCGCGGAGGAGGTTGGCGGCGCCTACGTGCACCTCGACGTGGGCGATGCCGCCAACTGGGATATCGCCGTCGAGGACGTCACCGACCAACTCGGCGGTATCGACATCGTGCACCTGGGCGCCGGCGAGGCAATCGGCGAGCCGGACCTCACCAAGATCACCGACGACGCCTACCGGCGGGCCATGTCGGTCAACGTCGATGGCGTCGTGTACGGCGCGCGCGCGGCCATCCCGGGCATGCGCCTGCGCGGCGGGGGCGTCATCGTCGCGACCGCCTCGCTGGGTGGCCTCACGCCGATGCCGTGGGATCCGCTCTACAGCATGACCAAGCACGCGGTCATCGGTCTGGTGCGGTCGTTGGCCAGCGGTCTTGAACGAGATCGGATCCGCATCAACGCGGTGTGCCCGGGGTTCACCGACACGCCGCTGGCCACAGAGCGGTCGCGGGCCTCGGCAAAGGCGCTGGGCGTGCCGCTGCTCGACGCCTCCGCGGTCGCTGAGGTCATCGCGACCCTGGTGCGTGGACGAATGACCGGCGAAGCCTGGTTCGTGCAGCCGGGCCGCGAGGCGGCGGCGTTCCGGTTCGGGCGCGTGCCGGGCCACCGCGCCTGAGCACGGCGGATACACCGGTGAGGCGCCTCGGCCGCACAGCGGGTGTTCTCCTCGCGGTCGGGATCGCCGTTGCGTTGGTGCTGCTGGGGGTGGCTGACCTGGTCGCCACGGCCGTGGCGGAGTCGCGTCTGTCAACGGCCGTGTCCGACGCGCTCGGGCTTGACGCCGCTGTCGAGCTGGGCCCCTGGCCGGCCACGCCGCGCCTGCTCTCCGGAGAGCTGACCGTCGACGTGGAGGCGAGCAACGCCGGCGACGGCGAGGACTCGGCGGTGCAGATCGTCCAGGCGGAGCTGACCGGCGTGGAGCTGGCCGAGGACCGGCGCTCCTTCACCGCCGACACCGCCGATCTGGAGGCGACGCTCGGTCCCGCGCAGGCGCCGTTCGGACTGGCCACGGCGACGGGCACGGCGGCCGACGTGCGGGTGTCCTTCGGCCAAGAGTCATCCACCATCACCGCTGGCCGGCTGCAGCTGCAGGGGCAGGGCACCAGCGCGTCGGCGACGCAGCTGCGCATCTCACTCGGCCACTTCGACGGCGCGCTGCAGCGAACGGCGCTGACCGCCGCGGGGGCCACGCTTGAGGCCGACCAGGGCGTCGGCACGGGTCGCCTACCGCTGGACGTGCATCGTCTGCAGATCGAGGTCGCCGACCTCGACGTCGTGCGGCAGGCGCAGGCGCCCACCCGGGTCCGCGCCAGTCATGCCGCCCTCGAAGCCGACGGCCTGCCGCTGGAGGGCAGCACCGTGCGGCTGGACGCCCTCGAAGCCAGCATCCCCGCCCTCGCCGTGGACCATGTCGATGGCGCGGAGCAGCTGGTGGTCACCAGCGAGGGCACGACCTTCACCGCCGCGCTCGACGAGCAGGATCTGACCGAGCTGTGGCCGGGACCAGGCAACGTCGAGCTGGTCAGCGGTGTGGTCCGTCTCAGCATCGGACCGTTCGCGATCGACGTCGACGTGCAGGTGAACGGCGATCAGCTGCAGTTCACGCCTCTTCCGCCGCCCGCGGTGGCAGCCCTGCTGGGCGATATGCCCGACATCGTGGTGTCGCCGGAGCTGCCCCAGGGGGTCACCTTGTCGGCGGTCACCATCGTTCCGGGCACGCTCCGGCTGAGCGGCGGCGGCGACCGCGTCGTCCTGCCCCTGCGGTGACTGCGGCGATTGCGGCGATTGCGACTCAGGTTGACAAAGGATCAGGCAAACCTCGGGGTCATCCCCGATGTGGGCGCCCCAGGTCGCGGGCATCGTCGCGAGGTAGCCCTCCCTATCAGACGCAGGCACAGACGCAGGCAAGGAGCAGCATGGACACCAGCGCAACGGGTTCCTCGGCCACCCCGGTTCGCGACCTCGACGCCGCACTGGGTCGGCTGGTGGCGCGCGGCACCCTCAGCGAGTCGCAGGCGGACCTGGTCCGCGCTGAGCTGCAGGCGTCGCAGGGCACGGAACAGCAGCGCCCAGCGCAGCCCGACGAGGCCTCGAAGGCGCGTTCCCTGCCTTCTATAGGACCGGTCGTGGAGGCGGCCGGCTACGCCGGGGGCGTGCTGGCCGCGGCGGCGGGGCTGGCCCTGGGCACGCAGGTCTGGGGACGGCTGGAGTCCTGGGCGCAGGTGGCCGTGCTGGCGCTGGCCGCGGCGGTGCTGTGGGTCGCCGGTCGGGTCATCGCGGACGAGCCGAGGACGGCCGACTCCGAACCGGGCGGGACCTTTGAGACGGGCGCCGTCAGCCGCCTGACCGGCACCCTGTGGCTGGCGTCGACGGCGGCGACCGCCGCGGCGTCAGGCGTTGCGGCGGGGGGGCTGTTGGGGGTCAGCGCTGAGACCATCGCACTGCTCGTGGGGCTCGCGACCCTGGTCCAGGGTCTGCTGCTGTGGCGGGCCCGGCCGGGGGCGCTGCAGCTGCTGGCTCCCTACGCCGGCGCGCTGATCACGCTGTTCGCCGCACTGGAGCACCTCCCCCGGCCTCCGCATGACCTCTACGCCCTTCTGGGCTGGGCGGTCGGGGCCGCGGGGCTCGCGCTGGCCTGGGGTGGGCTTCTGCATCCGCGCCGTGCCGCCCACGCCCTGGGTGGGCTCGTGGCACTGGCGTCGGCGCAGCTGCTGGCCTTCGACCTGGGCATCGGCGACGGCAGTGGGGGCCTGGTCCTCGGTCTGGCGACCGCGATCGGGCTGCTGGCGCTTGCGAGGGTCGTGGACCACCCGGTCCTGACCGGGCTCGGTGCGGCGGGCCTGGCGGTGTTCGTCCCACAGCTGCTGGGGGAGCTGTTCCCCGGCTCACTGGCGGCGCCGGCGGCCGTGTTCCTGGGCGGGGTGGGGCTGCTTGCCGCCGCCATCGTCGCAATCCGCTCCGGACGCGACGACTCCGGGCCGACGGCCGGGACCGATCATGGCTGAGCAGACCACGGCTGCCGAGGGGGGCGCCGGTCCCCGGTCGCGCCGCAGGACCCTCGCCGCCCTCGGCGCGGTCCTCCTGGTGGCGGCCGCGCTGACGGTGATCCTGACGGTGGGAGGGGTGAGACCGCCGGCCTTCCCCTCCCTGTCTGCGACCCCCGACCCATCGATTCCCGGCCACATCGCCTTCACCACCTCGGGTGCCGACGACGGCACCACCTGCCTGGAGCTGGTGGACGCCGGCGGCGGCGAGCCGACCACGCTGCACTGCGTCGATGACCTGTTCGCAAGCGAGGTGGCGTGGGCCAGCCCACAACTGGTGGTCCTGCGCGGCCACGACGCGCTCGGCACCTTGGAGCTGACCGTGGAGGCAGACGACGGACGGATTGTCGAGCGGCGCCGGCTGAGACCGGGCGAGGACATGCGCCTGGAGCCGCCTCATCCCGCCGGACCCGGAGACGAGCGCGCGGACGGCGCCTATGTGGTCACCGCCGGCCCCGGATCGATGGGCGCTGGGGATGCTGGGACCGCCTCCGTGGTGCTGGTGGAGCCCGACGGTTCCGAGCGCAGGCTGGTCAGCGTCGAGGGACCCTCCGGCTACGCCTTCACCTGCGCGCAGTTCTCCCCCGACGGGCGTTGGGTCCTGGTGGGCGATGACACCGAACGGCTGCTCATCGTCAACGCCGACGCCGGGGGTGCGCGCGTGCTGGCCACGGAGGCCACGCACGCCGCGTGGCAGCCTGAGGCGTGAGGTCCTCCGCCGGGCCGGGTCTTCGCTGACACGGCCCCGCTACCATGCGGGCATGGCCGCTGATCGCCCGTCCCGCATCGCCCAGTTCCGCCGCATCTTCCAGGTCACCAAGGACGCCGACCCCCGCTTCGTCCCGACGCTGGTCGCGGTCCCCTTGACCGTGCTGGTGGTGTTCGTGGTGGTCGGCGTGCTGCTGGACGCCACCCTGCTGTGGACTGGCCTCGGGGTGCTGTCCGCGGTCGCGGCCCTCGCCGTGGTGTTCGGCCGCAAGTCCTCCTCCGCGGCCTTCACGGCCATGGAAGGGCGACCGGGGGCCGCAGCGGCCGTGCTGCAGTCGCTGCGGGGGGCGTGGACCTTCTCCCCCGCGGTCGCGTTCACGCGCAACCAGGACTTCGTGCACCGCGTGGTGGGCCGACCCGGGGTCGTGCTCGTCGGTGAGGGACCGAGCCGCTCACGCGTGGAACAGCTGCTCAAGCAGGAGCACCGCAAGGTCGCCCGGGCGGTGGGCGACATGCCGGTGCATGAGGTGCACGTCGGCGACGGCGAGGGTCAGGTGGAGCTGTCCAAGCTGCAGGCACACCTGATGCGGCTTCCGCGCAGCATCAAGGGCGGCCAGATCGGCGCGCTCAACCGCAAGCTCGAGGCGCTGAAAGGCTCCCAGCCACCGCTGCCGAAGGGCCCGATCCCGCAGCAGCGCCGGCGCAGCCGCTGAGCGGGGTGTCGACCGACGGCGGGGCGCTGGGGCCGGCCCTGGCTGCTGCCCTTCAGGAGTACCACGCCGCGCTGAACCGGCTCGAAGGCGCGGAGGCCACCGTGGAAGCCGCCCGGCGGGACGTGTCGGAGTCGCGTGCCCGCCTGCAGGCCCTCACAACCGGGGCGCGACTCACCGGCGCGCGCGTGCTTGTGGCGGTGGACGATGCCGACGAAAAGCCCACCCCGACCTCGCCGGACGGGGGGTGACTCAGAGGATCAGAGGCGTCCGGTGACCGTCCTCATCACCTGTTCCACGTCCTCCGGCGCGGTGTCCCCCGTCCAGACCACGTACTGGTCGGGCCGAACCAGGATCATGCGAACCTCATAGGCCTCACGGCCGCCCGCGAAGGTGTCGCGGATGGTGCGCAACGGGACCTTCAACGACGTGGCTGCGTGTTCGAATGCTCGCACGGCCTCATCCCGGGCATCCAACGCCACCAACGTGAACCCGGAGCCCATCTCCTCGAAGACATTGCTTCCCGAGGACAGCTTCTGCGGCGGGAGATGGTGGCCGGCCCGTGCGGTGAAGGTGTGACTGCCGTGTGCGCTGATCACGCCGTCCGGTGGACCGATCACCACCGACGAGCCCTCGTAGTGCGGTTCGAAGTCGCGCAGCCGATGCCCGTAGCCCTTGGCCATCTCCTCGAAATGGCGCTCGAAGGCCTCCCGATCGGTGTCGGGGCTGTACTGCTCGAGCAACCGCCGGTCATCGCGGATCCAGCCGCCGATGATGTCCTCGCCGACGTCGCGGAAGATCGCCTGCCGCTCGGTGCTGTAGGAGGCAAGGAGCCGGTCACCGCCCCAGCCGGCCAGCACTGCGGCCAACTTCCAGCCCAAGTTGACCGCGTCCTCAAGACCATTGTTGAGTCCGAATCCGCCGTAGGGCGGATGGGTGTGCGCGGCATCACCAGCGATGAACACGCGCCCGGACCGGTACTCGTCGGCGACCTGAACCCGCAGGTCCCAGAAGCCGACGTGCTGGATCTCGCACTCGAACTCGCGCCCCACGGCCCGATACAGGAGCCCGGGGACATCCAGATCCTCCGTCGCACCGGGCGGAACCGGGGCATGGAAGAAGAACTCCTCCCCCACGTCGACGCGCCCGAAGAACATCCAGTAGCCCTTGAGATCCGGATGCATCACGCGATAGCCGGACCGGTCGGGAAAGCGCTTGAGCGCCTCGTGGAGCTCGGGCGAGCGAAACACCACCAGGGCGACCAGCTCATCCCAGTCCGTACCGCTTCGTTCGATGTCGGCCTGCTCGCGCACCATCGAATGACCGCCGTCGCAGCCGACGACGTAGTCGCCTTCCCAGACCTCTTCGGTTCCGTCCTTCGAAGCGACGACCCGAACTCCCTGCGCATCCTGCTCGACGCTCGTCGCCGTCCACCCGAGGTAGCTGTCCACGCAGGCGAGCTCGGCCATGCGCCGCCGCAGCACCTTCTCTGTCTCGTACTGCGGCAGCCGCTCGTTGGCTTGGAAGTAGTAGGGCTGCAGGAGCACCCGATCCGGGGCCGCATGCCAGAACTCGCTCATCAGGTTCTCGTAGACGGTCACCTGACCGATCGGGTGGCCTTGTGGCATCACACGGGCCGCACGGAGCTCGTCTGCGATGCCCCAGAAGTAGAAGTGCTCGAGCGTCCGCTGAGCCAGGCCCTGCCCTTTGGGGATGTTCGAGAGCTGCAGGCGGCGCTCGATGACGGCGCACGAGATCCCGCGCAACCCCAGGTCGATGGACAGCCCGACGCCGACGGGTCCGCCGCCGACGATGATGACCTGGTACCGATGTGCCATGGGGCTCCCCTGCCGTCCATCCGATCGGCGGCTTGGCGCGCCGAACGTGCGGCGCCGAGGTTATCGGTCGGCCATCGCGGCATCCGAAGGAGCGCTCGCCTCCTTGATTCGGGACCACGGTCTCTGGCCATCCCTTTCCGGAAAGGTGACGGCGCCCAGGCGTGCAGCGTCAGCAGTACCCACAGATGTTTCTGGTCCTTGGATCTCGGTTCTCGGTGGCGTAGAATCGAACATACGTTCGAGTGATGGTGGGAGGGGTGGTGCGGGTGCGACGGCTGGCGGCGGTGATCGACGACCTAGCCGGCGACGACCTCGCCGCGGTTGACGATGCCG
>Ga0209587_1000868_pt1 | contig 14684 bp, 15 predicted proteins | sample NGEPerD_2_FD_184512 | JGI IMG/M metagenome (GOLD analysis project Ga0209587, IMG submission 184512) | Arctic peat soil microbial communities from the Barrow Environmental Observatory site, Barrow, Alaska, USA - NGEE PermafrostL1-D... | ecosystem: Environmental > Terrestrial > Soil > Wetlands >... | reverse complement strand
CAACCTTGCGGCCCCAACCACCTGTGGGGTGGTCACCGGCACAAAGTTCGGCTCGGGCCGGGCCGCGGCCCCAACCTTGCGGCCCCAACCACCTGTGGGGTGGTCACCGGCACAAAGTTCGGCTCGGGCCGGGCCGCGGCCCCAACCTTGCGGCCCCAACCACCTGTGGGGTGGTCACCGGCACAAAGTTCGGCTCGGCCGTGTTCTGTGAAGACAGGACACCCTCTGAGCGAGGTGTGACTGCGCAGAAGCCTCTGCTCAGTGGGTTACTGCGCGCATCTGCTCCACCAGCCCCGACAGCCGGGAGGAGGGCTCGACCCGATAGCGTTGAGCCGGCGCCCCCAACCGGCGCAGGGTGGGAGGAAGCTGTTGGAGCCCTGCGCGGCAGCGCTCCCTAGCCGCCTCCAGGCCGTTGTCTGCGTCCGTGCGCTCACCCTGCTCCATGACCTTGACGAGCAAGGGCCGGCCCCCCCTCGACTCCTCGCCCTCGAGCGCGATCTCGTCTCGTTCGAAGGTCCCGTCGCTCTCGAACCGAAGCACCTGTTTGCGTCCGGGCAGAGTGGCTTTGCCGGTGGACAACTTGATCTTCGGCCCCCGCTCGTCCGCCACGAGCTTGTAAACGGCTCCCAGCGTGGGGGCGTCTGCGCTGGTGCCGAGCTGAGTGCCCACTCCGAACGAGCTCACCGGCACGCCGTCGTCCAGCAACGCCTTGATCCGATACTCATCGAGGTCGCCGGAGAGGATGATCTCGACGTCCTCCAGCCCCGCGGAGTCGAGGATTGCGCGCACCGACCGGCTCAGCGGGGCGAGATCACCGGAGTCGATTCTTACGCCCTTGACGATCACTCCTTTGGAGGCCACGTCGGCGGCCACACGGGCGGCTCGCCTGGCGCCCTCCAGGACGTCGAAGGTATCGATCAGGAGCACTGAGTTGTTCGGGAAGTCATGAACGAAAGCCCTGAAGGCGCGCTCCTCGTCCTCGAAGGCCATCACGTATGAGTGAGCCATCGTGCCGCTCACCGGGATTCCGTAGAAATGGCCCGCGAGCACATTTGACGTGCCCGAGGCACCTCCGACGTAGGCGGCCCGGGCCGCCTTGAGTGCGGCATCGGCCGCGTGATCGCGGCGCGGCGACATATCGAGGAAGCGCCTGTCGCCGGAGGCTATCGCTACCCGGGCCGCTTTGGAGGCGACCATGGTCTGAAAAGCGACGCAATTAAGCAGGAACGTCTCGACGATCTGAGCCTCGATCAGGGGGGCCGTGACCCTCATCAAGGGCTCGTTCTCGAAGACAATCTCGCCCTCAGGCGCCGCCCACACCTCTCCCTGGAAACGAAAAGTCGGAAGATAGGAGAGAAAGTCGTCCGAGAACATCTGAAGGGATTTCAGGTATTCGAGGGCGTCATCCTCGAAACGGACTGTGTGAAGGTAGTGGAGAGCGTCGGAGATCCCGCATGCGACGAGGAAGTTTCGATGCTCGGGGAGCTGGCGGATGAAGAGGTCGAAGGTAGCCTGATAGTTCATACCGTGGCCGTGATAGCTGGCGGTCATTGTCAGCTCATAGAGGTCGGTGAGCAAGGAGGCGTTGGAGTCGTCGACCCAGACCATTAGCGGCCCACTCTTGGCTCGTTCCTTGGTCCTGCTCTGCAATCCTGAAGCACAGCCTCCATCTCCCCATGCTAATGGGATCAGACGAGGGCCGGCTCGCTTCTAATGGCGGAGAACGCGTCCATCGACGAAAAGAAGCAATCGAGCAGGTCCGGATCGAAGTGGCTTCCGCGCTCCGCCTTCATGATCTCGACGGCCTCATTCATGGGCACGGCTTCCTTGTACACGCGCTCGCTCGTCAGAGCATCGAAGACATCGGCGATGGCAGCTATTCGCCCCTCGATCGGGATAGCGGTGCCGCACAGCCCGGACGGATAGCCACTGCCGTCGTAGCGCTCGTGGTGAGTCTGTGCGATGGAGGCGGCCACGTTGAGTAGCTCGGACTGGGAGTCACACAGGATCCGGTAGCCGATCTCGGCATGCCGTTGCATGATGCACCGCTCTTCGTGCGTGAGAGGACCGGGTTTCAGCAGGATGTTGTCGGGGATGCCGATCTTGCCCACGTCGTGCATCTGACTTGCAAGGCGCAGAGTCTCGACTCTCCCCGGGTTCTCGCCGAACGTTGCGGCGAGCAGAGCACAGTAACGGCTCATGCGATCAATGTGGCGGCTGGTATCGATGTCCCTGTACTCCGCAGCGATCGCCAGCCGCTGGATCGTTTCCTCCTGAGACAGCTTCAGCCGGCGCTCCGCCCGCTCCAGGTTCGCGACCGCAGTCCAAAGCTCGCTGGTGCGGTCGGTGACCATCTGCTCGAGACGAGCACGATGGGAGCGATTCTCTATCTCGAGCGTGCGTCGCCTCAGGGCGTTGGCGACGTTGAAGATCACCTCGTTCCCCTCGAAGGGCTTGACGATGTAGCCGTAGGCCCCCACTTCGAGGGCAGCATGTGCCAAGAGAGGGTCGTCCAGGCCGGTGACCATCAGTGTGGCGACGTTGGGATAGTCACACCTCAGGCTCGAGATGAGATCGAGTCCCGAGCCCCCGGGCATGTCCATGTCGGTCAAGACAACGTCGTACTCCTGCTCCCGCATCAGCTCTTGAGCCTCTTCGGCGCTCAATGCCGAACCGCACGAGTAGCCACTTCGCTGCAGGATGCGCACCAGCATCCGCGCGATCGCGCTTTCATCATCCACGATGAGGACGCGTGCACGTTCCTGTTGCAGCGATCTTGAAGGAGTCATCGACCGCTCGCTTTGTCCGGCACCTTGTCCACGAATGAAACATCGGCATACGGACCGACTCGCGACATACGTAAACAGGGAGGGTCGCCCGTTAGGCTGACTTTCATGACTGCCACCGCCATACGAATTCGAGGGCTCCGCAAGTCCTATGGCGAGCTCGAGGCCGTCAAGAGCATTGACCTAGACGTGGCCGAGGGAAGGGTCTTTGCACTGCTGGGACCGAACGGCGCCGGCAAGACCACGACCGTCGAGATCCTCGAGGGCTACCGCAACCGCTCTGCAGGCGAGGTTTCGGTGCTCGGGAGCGACCCTCAAAACGCCGACGCGTCGTTCCGCCGCAGGGTCGGCATCGTCTTGCAGTCGACAGGGGTGGAGCCCTACCTGACCGTCTCCGAGCTGATCGAGCAGTTCCGAGGCTACTACCCCGACCCCCGGCCACTGGACGAGATAATCGAGGTCGTGGGACTCGCTGCGAAGAGGGACGAGCGGGTCAAGCGGCTTTCGGGCGGCCAGCAGCGCCGGCTGGATGTCGCCCTCGGGCTTGCCGGCAACCCCGACCTCCTCTTCCTCGACGAGCCCACGACCGGGTTCGACCCGGGCGCGCGCCGGGGGGCATGGCAGATGATTTCGAACCTCAGAGAGCTGGGGGTGACCGTGTTTCTGACCACCCACTACATGGACGAGGCGCAGAGCCTCGCCGATGAGGTCGCGATCCTCGTCGAGGGGCGCATTGCGGCGCAGGGCCCGCCTGGGATCCTCACTGCAGGAAAACAGACGCGCATCCGCTTCCAGCTCCCGGAGGACACACGCCCGCCTGCCCGCAGCACGGCTGCCGGCGATTATTTCGAGATCAACACCGATGAACCCACCAAGGAGCTGCACGAGCTGACCTCGTGGGCATTGGAAGGGGGAGTGGAACTCGACCAATTGACCGTGTCTCATGCTTCGCTCGAAGACGTCTATCTCGAGCTCACCGAGGCGGAGAAAGGCGGCGCCTCATGAGCGGGCTCTCCCTCGCCGTGAGGCAGGTCCGCTACGAGAACCTTGCCTTTTGGCGCAACCCGGCGGCAGCGTTCTTCACGTTCGCGTTCCCACTGATGTTCCTGCTGATCTTCAACCTTGCCTTCGGCAACGAGCCGATTCCGCTCGAAGGCGGCCGTACTGTCCGCTTCAGCACGTTCATCATCCCGGCCATCATCACGTTCTCGATCGTGAACACCCAGTACACCAACATCGCCATGCGGATCGTCTTCGGACGTGACGCGGGGTTGCTGAAGCGAGTACGTGGGACTCCCCTTCCGGCCTGGTGCTTCGTCTTTGGGGTCATCGCCCACGCCGCCCTGGTGGGCCTGCTTCTAGTTGCGATCACGATCGCGGCCGGCGCGCTCTTCTACGGTGTAAGCGTCCCCACTTCGACGCTGCCGGCCTTGGTAATCACGCTGATCGTGGCTGCCGCCACCTACAGCGCACTGGGGCTGGCCATATCAACGGTTGTCCCCAACGCGGATGCGGCGCCCGCCATCGTCAACTTTTCGATCCTGCCCTTGCTCTTCCTCTCCAATATCTTCATCCGCATCGACGAGCCCCCGGCGTGGCTCGACTTCATCAGAGAGCTGTTCCCGATCATCCACACGGTTCGAGCCGTCGAGGCCGCCTTCAGCCCCCTCACTTCAGGATCGGGACTCCGCCTGGGAGACCTTGCTTTCATAGCCCTGTGGGGTGTCGCCGGCGCAGTGGTCGCGGCCCGTTTCTTCTCCTGGGAGCCGCGCCGCTAGGCGAAAGGTCTCCCGCCGAAGTTTTAGTAGTGGCGGACCTTGGCTCCCAGATGAAGGGCGTCGATGTAGCGGAGGGTGCCCGAGCGCGACCTCATAACGATCGACTGCGTCATCGCCTTGCCGCGCCGGAAATGCACCCCTTTGACGAGGTCTCCGTCGGTGACGCCGGTGGCGGCGAAGAATACGTTGTCGGACGAGACCAGGTCGTCGACCGTGAGGATCTTGTCGAGGTCGTAGCCCTGCTGTACCGCTTGGTCCCGCTCCTCCTCGTTTCTCGGCCACAGCCGGCTCAGCAGCACGCCACCCAGGCACTTGAGTGCGCAGGCGGCGATCACTCCCTCGGGAGTCCCCCCGATGCCGATGTAGAGGTCGTCGCCGGTGCCCTCCCGAGCCGCCGCTATCGCACCTGCGACGTCGCCGTCGGGGATGAGCTTGATCCGCGCGCCGGCTTCGCGCACCTCCTTGGCGATCTGGTCGTGACGGGGCCGGTCCAGGATCACTACGGTGAGACCTTCAACGGAGGAGTTCTTGGCTTTGGCGATCCGCTTGAGGTTGTCTTTGACCGGCGCATCGAGGTCGACCACATCGGCCGCCTCCTCGCCGACCGCCAGCTTCTCCATGTAGAAGCAGGGGCCTGGGTCGAACATCGTGCCGCGCTCGGCGACCGCCACCACGGCGAGGGCCCCGGGCTGGCCCTTGGCCGTCAGCGTCGTACCGTCGATCGGGTCGACTGCGACATCGACCTCGGGAGGCTCCCCGGTACCGATGCGCTCGCCGTTATAGAGCATCGGGGCTTCATCCTTCTCGCCCTCTCCGATCACCACGATGCCGTCCATGGCGACCGTTCCCATCATCAGCCGCATGGCGTCGACGGCGGCTTGGTCGGCCGCCTCCTTGTCCCCCCGGCCCAGCCAGCGGGCACCGGCGAGGGCCGCCGCCTCGGTGACTCGGCAGATCTCGAGAGCCAGGTTCCGATCGGGGGCAGAGGCAACATGGGCCATATCAGGAGTCTCCTCTTCGTTAGCGCAACCTCTGCACAGGGTATGCCAGGTCGATCTTTCCGCGCTCATAGTCGCTCAGCGACCTCAGACGCGGAAAGATCGGAATTGTGGCGCGCGCCACTCCCGAGCACGACCGAATCGGCTTGTCTGGACCCGTGCAAAACCCGATCGACCAGGCGTGTCTGAAGCTCGCTGCCGACCAGCACTGGGTGCTTACTCACGATCAGGCTCTGGGTCTGGGCCTCTCCCCGCGATCGGTTGGCCGGCGCTTGAGCTCCGGCTTCCTTGTCCCGCTGCACTCGTCCGTTTACCGGGTTGCCGCCGGCCCCGAATCGTGGCATCAGCGACTGTTGGGCGCTTGCATGTGGACCTCAGGAGTCGCCTCGCACCGGGCCGCGTTGAAGCTCCTGGGGATCGAAGGTTACTCGGGGCACATCGTCGAGGTCACGTCCGCCACGACGAAACGGGCCTCGACGAAGATAGTTCGTTTCCATCAACGCTCGAGCCTGCCCGCCGGGGATCTCATGCGAGTCGGCTCGATTCCCACGACAACTCCGACCCGTTCGCTGCTCGATGTTGGTGCCGTCATCTCTCAGAAGGGCCTCGAGGAGGCGCTCGACTCCGCGCTGCGGCAGCGCTTGACATCTGTAGACCGGCTGCGGGGCGGGGGTGCAGAGACTCGGCGGGCGCGGCAGCAGGGGGCCGGCTGCACTGGGCAAGCTGCTCGACGCCCGCGGCGATGTGGTCCCTACGGACAGCGCCTTGGAGACGCGGCTGAGCCGGTTGCTGAGGCGCCATCACTTGCCGCAACCCCTTCTCTACTCGACTCTCCCGAGTCGGGGCAGGTGGAGGTGCGGGATGCACTCGGCTTTATCGGCCGCGTCGACTTTGCCTATCCCGAGCTGAAGATCGCGATCGAGGTCCAGTCGCATCGGCTCCGCCGAGGTCGGAATTGGGATTCAATCGATGGCATTCTGACTGGCCCGCCCGGTGCTCGGATATGGACCGGCTGAACCGGCTTCAGACGCTGGGTTGGATCATCATCCAAGTCACATTCGACGACCTCGAGAATCGTCCCGCCTCGGTGGCGGGACGCATCCGCACGGCGCGGGAGGCCCGCTCGGCTTGAAACTACCGGGCCCCTCAGTCGTGGACGAAGACCGCCCGGGGCACGGGGTTGCGGTAGAAAAAGCCCTTGGACACATACATCGGCAGCCGCACACATCCGTGTGACGCCGGATACACGGGCACCGACGTGCTGCCGTGAATGGCGAAGCCGCCGATGAAGTAGGAGGGATAGAAGAGTCGTCCCAGGTGGCTGGTTCGCCAGCCGACGATCTTGCGCTCGATGCGGAACGCGCCTCGCGGAGTGTGGGCGACGTAATTCACTCCCTCAGAGACGTAAGGCTCGTTGTTACCACTGGAGACGGGCAGGGTCTTGATGACCTTGCGGCCCCTCACCTCGAACAATACCTGCCGAGAGATGTCGATCTCGACGAAGCGCCGCGGCCCCCGCTTGGGTACTCGGGGCCTCTTCGATAACAGGATCCTGCGCAGCTCAGCCGGAGGCACGACGCCGTCTCGAGGCATGCCGTGAACTTTCTCGAAGGCATAGACCGACTGCAGCAGCGCGTAATCGAAGACATCATCGGAGGTTCCCGTCGGATAGGACTGCGAACGCAGTCGCTTGTCCAGAAGACCCACGGTGGGCCCCGTTGCTCCCGCGTCCAGCGTCACATCCCAACGAATGGGCCTCACATCTTCCAGTGCGTTGATGGACTTGAAAGAGAAGCCTTTGTGCTTGAGCCCCTTGATCATGCGCGGCAGGGCGCGGCGATGGCTCCTGCGCCACAGGTCCAGAGCGATTATCGAACCCGGGCGCGCCCGTCTGAGCACCCGGTGTTTCACCTTTCTCGAGGAGACCCCGCCGAGATGATGACTGGAAGACACCATTCCGTATCCCATCGAGCCGGCCACGCTCATAACCCGAAGATCGAGCGCCCCCTTGGGTGCTCGCAGGAAGGGCCGTGGATAGGCGCCGACGCGCCGCAGGGCTCGCTGGGATCGCCTGATCGAGCGCCTCATCGCGGCGTCGTCGAGCGGGACCAGAGACGCCCGCCCATAGCCCTTGTTGCCGAGGATGTGTCCGCGTCGCACCACCCGGCGGGCACGCTTCTTGTGGTGGGCGACCCAACGGCCGGAAAAGAAGAAAGAGGCCTTGACGTGGCGGCGCCGGAGCACTCGCGTGACGTGATGGAGGCCCTTCTTGCCAGCCTCTCCGTTGAAGGTCAGCAGCACCACTTTCTTGTGCGGTCCAATCACCCACTCGGTGGGAGGCCTCGCCGGGGCTGCCGCCGCTCCGGCAGCAAGCACGACCGATCCCACTAGGGCGAATATCAGACAGGTAACGATCTTCGTGATGAGAGTCGGCTTCATGAGCGTCGCATCTTAGTCCGAGAAAGACTCGTCCGATGAGCTCGGACAGTCCTGCTTCTCGGGGCCCTTCAGCCGAAAAGCTCTGATGTAGGCGCGTATTACCTGGGTGCGTGCGGAGTCGAGCTCGATCTTCTTCCCCCATGAGGACACGACAACGTTGGGCTCCATTCCGGGATAGGGGGCCGAGAAGACGTGGGTGTCGTAGCCGGCCACGAGTTCTTCGATCACTGCGATCTGCTCTGGGTCGAGATCGGGGCGGTACTGGATGCCGACCGCCCCGTGCTCGAGGGTGTGGACCTGCTCCTCATCGGAAATCGGCTCGGCGTAAGTGCCGCAGGCCGCCGGCTGGGGAGCGTGGGGGCCGGACACGGGAGGGGTGGTTTCGTATTCCAGGGAGCCGGTGCGATGCACATTGACCCCGCTGGTCGAGAAATTCATGATCCTGGTTCCGGCGATCTCCGTGGGCGCCTGGGTGCGAAAGAAGAAGAACCACGTCAGCACTCCCAAAACCAAGGCGATGATCGTGCGGCGCAGGAAGTCACGCTGGCGTTTCGCCCGGGCCTCACGGGCAAGCTCCTGCTCCCTCGCCAGCCGGCGCTCCTCGAGGCGTTGCTGGCGGCGCTCGTGCTGAACCGACTCGGCCTTGCCACGTGTGCGTGAGCTCTTCTTCTTGGCCACGGCAGAAGGCTATCTTGGGCCTCGATATGGGTGAGGACATGTTGCGGACGGTGCTCGGCGCGGCCCTCTGCGTCAACGCTGTGGCAGGATTCGCCTATCGCCTCTTTCGGCTCTCCAAGGGAGGTCCGCTGGGCGACGTGCTGGGGCAGGCGGTGCTCGGGGTCCTTCTGCTGGCGCTCGCCGTAGCGGTGGCCACGAGAGCCTCGTTCGCCGCCTGGGCCAGCCTTCTGTACGCGGCTCTGTTCGGCGTGGTCGTCATGCCGCTGTGGGTGGTCGCGGTGCTGATCCCTCTGCGGCCGCAACGGCTCGATCTCGCCTTCACGACCGTCTACTGGCTCACGCTGATCGTGATCGGAGTGGCTGCGCTAGCCCTCTGACCTTTCGGGGGAGCCCCTTACCGCGCACCAGACGGGGACTTGGGATGAACGGGGAGAGAAATGCCGCCTGACAGCGACCTCGCGGATTTTTTTAAGCACCGGAGTCTCCTGTCAGTTATTCCCGAGCAGACATCGGGCCCTACCTCCGTCGTCCCTACCGGAGCCCGAAGGAGATGCCGACTATGCCATCGACCTCATCGAGGCGCTCGAGGCGGCGAAACGGGCGCGCGTCGACGAGCGGAGGCAGTTGGGCTAAGCGGAGGTAGCGGGATAGCGCGCCGTAACCAGGTTAGCCGGGCGTGACAGTCCTCGGCAGGTCGTCCGACGACGCTATCTTGACGACGATGGCGGCACGCTTGCGAAATCCTGGGATTCCACGATGACCGTCGTGCCTCTTCATCTCGGCATCAAGACAGGTGGGACATAACTCCAAGCGGTAGCGCACCTTGTTCACCTGATAAAGCACTTCTTTGGAAGACTGATCCGGGACGGCGCGCCCGCAAGCATCACAGAGGATCAGTGTGCCGTGTCCCTGCATATCTAAGAGCCCTTTCTCTCAACGGCCCCAGGCTTCGTCTCCCCAGGCCTCGTCGAGATTCTAGTCCGAGGCAGTCAAGAGGGGTTCGCCCGCAGGCGCGGGAGGCGCGATTGGTGCAGCTGGTGCGCCCCGCCGGCCATCAATGCCCTACGGCGGAACAACTTCAGGAGGTGCTCCTCGCTCGGCGGTGGAGGAGCCGGGCTGGTGCCATTCCGGTTCCGCGACCTCCGTGGGCGCACGAGGCGCCGAGTCACCGGCGGGATGAGAGATCGCCCCCAGCCCTGTCGCGGCAGCCCCAGCCTGGTCCTGGAGTCACCGTGTCGGATGGGTAGCGCCCACGACAACGGCTCGGCGGCCAACTGAGCGCCGTAAACACTAGTCGACGTCCTCCATGTAGCCGTCGATGTCGTGGCCGAAGCGATGGGCGAGGTGGCCGAGGTTGTAGGTGACCAGCTCGTCGCCCTCCCAGACCGCCCCCAAGCTTTCCGCCTCATAAGGCTCGTACAGTCCCTCGGGTTCGGCCCCCGTCCATTGGAAGCCCACCATCGTCGTGTCATCCCGCCGCCCGAGAACAACTCTTTCGGCCGGTACCGAATCACTCATGCGCGGCCGCCCCAGCGCGAGCTTCGTCGTCGGCGGGCTCCTGTCTTTGATAGAAGCCGCCTTCGAACACGCGGCTCTTGAGCACATCGTCGGCTTCGATTGTCACCAGGTCCTTCTTGGTCAGCCGTCTACCGTCCCGTCCACCCGCATAGAGACGGACCGCCTGACGCATTCGCGCCCGATCTAGCGCGTTGCGGATGCTGCGGCCGTTGGCAAAGCGAGGTTGCTCGCGTCGTAACGTCAGGTAATCGCCGAACGCCTTCTCGGCCTCGTCGGAGAGACGGTAGCGCTGCAGTTCCGCCATGAGCCGGGCTATCTCCATCAGCTCATCCGAGGAATAGTCGGGGAAGTCGATGTGGTGCGCGATGCGTGAGCTGAGGCCGGGCACGTCGGCGAAAAAGCGATCCATCTGCTCCTTGTAGCCGGCCATGATGACGACGATGTTCTCCCGCTCGTTCTCCATGACCTGCAGCAGCAACTCGACGGTCTCCTGCCCATAGTCCCGCTCGTTGTCCACGCGATAGATGTGGTAGGCCTCGTCGATGAATAGCACCCCGCCCATGGCCTTCTTCAAGACCTCCCTCGTCTTCGGCGCGGTGTGCCCGACGTACTGGCCGACCAGGTCGTCGCGCGTGACGCTCACGACGTGGCCCTTGCGGACGTAACCAAGCTTGTAGAGGATCTTTCCCATCTTGGCCGCGACGGTGGTCTTGCCGGTCCCCGGATTGCCCGTGAAACTCATGTGAAGGGTGGGGGGCGACGCTTCGAGCCCGATGCTGCGGCGCAGCCGGTCGACCAGGAGCAACGCCGCGATCTCTCCGATGCGTCCTTTCACCTGCTGTAGCGCGATCAGCTCGCGATCCATCTCCTCGAGGACCTCGTCGATGCGGGACTCTCGGAAGATGGCTGCTGCATCTACGACTGCATCGTCCGGAATCTCGTTCAGGGGGTCGTCGAGCTCGGCGAAGCGCTCATCCACCTTGCCGCGTCCGTAAGGCTCCTGGGTTTCTCGAGCAGGAAGACCCGGACCGAGGGAGGGGCCGTTACCTGCTTTCGTCTGAGCCATCGCTCGAGTAGCGCTCGCCGTGGGGCCGGTCTGCCGCGTAGGAGGTCAAGGTGTAGTGCACCGCTCGGTTCGGCCCCTCTTGCCGCTCGAGGCGGAACCCGGGCTCGTGCTGCGGCCGGTTGACGAAGAACTGAAGCGCGATGCTCTGTTTGGTGAGCTTGCGATTATAGAGGCTAACCTTGATGTATTGATTCGGGAACGCCTCCCGGCAGCGGTTGACCTCGTGCAGACCGGCGGCGGCGTCCTCGATGTCGAACATCGGCATCCCCCACATGTCCCAGTAGATATTGCGAGGGTGCGGATCGTCCGTGTACTCGATGGCCACTGCCCAACCATTGTCGATGCCGTACTGAATCTGTTTCCTGATCTCGTCGTCGTCGAGTTCGGGCAGGTACGAGAACGTGCCCTGGGTGATGTGCACTCCTGTCGTCATGCTGTTGTCTCCTTAGTGTCCACTCGTCAGGCGACCGGCGTCGGTGTCTCGACGACGTCCGGCGTGTCGGTGGACTCGAACTCAAAAGTGATATCGCCCCACGTCTCGATCGCCGAGTCGAGCTCGGGCGACTTCTTTGCGGCCGTGCGCAAGATGTCGGGGCCTTCCCTCATGATGTCGCGGCCCTCGTTGCGAGCCTTGATCATCACCTCGGTGGCGACGCGATTGGCTGTTGCGCCCGCCGAGACGCCCATTGGATGCCCGATCGTCCCACCCCCGAATTGGAGAACCACGTCCTCGCCAAGATAGTGCAGGAGCTGGTGCATCTGGCCGGCGTGAATGCCGCCGGATGCGACCGGCATCACGCCGGGCATGTGGATCCAATCCTGGTCGAAATAGAAACCGAGGGCCGCATCCTGCTTGTTGAAGTCGTCGGTGCACGTCTTGTAGTAGCCGCTCACGGCGTTCGGGTCTCCCTCGAGCTTTCCGACGACTGTTCCTGCGTGAATGTGGTCGACTCCGATCATCCGGCACCACTTCGCAAGGACACGGAAGTTGACCCCGTGATTCTTTTGGCGCGTGTAAGTGGAGTGTCCGGCACGGTGGAGGTGAAGGAGCATGCTGTTGGCGCGCGCCCACTTCGACATCGACTGCATCGCGGTGAACCCGATCGTCAGGTCGATCATGATGATCACGCTTCCGAGCTCCTTAGCGAACTCGGCGCGCTCATACATCTCTTCCATTGTCGATGCCGTGACATTCAGGTAGTGGCCCTTGACCTCACCCGTTTGTTCCATCGCTCGGTGGACCGCCTCCATGCAGTAGAGGAAACGCTCGCGCCAGCGGTTGAAGGGTTGTGAGTTGGTGTTTTCGTCGTCCTTGACGAAATCGAGCCCGCCCCGAAGTGCTTCGTAGACAACCCGCCCGTAGTTTCTCGGCGAGAGCCCGAGCTTGGGCTTGGTGGTCGCCCCCAGCAGCGGCCGACCGTACTTGTTGATCATCTCGCGCTCTTGGATGATTCCGTGCGGAGGGCCCTGGAACGTCTTGAGGTATGCCTGTGGTATCCGCAGATCCTCGAGCCGGAGAGCGCGCAGCGCCTTGAACCCGAAAACATTGCCGATGATCGACGATGTCAGGTTCGGGATAGAGCCCTCTTCGAACAGGTCGAGCTTGTAGGCGATGTAGGCGATCCACTGAGGGGGGTCGGCGCCCGGTACGGGCACGACCTTGTAGGCCTTTGCCTGGTAGTTCTCATACGCAGTCAGCTGGTCCGTCCAGACCACCGTCCACGTTGCGGTCGACGATTCTCCGGCGACCGCGGCCGCCGCCTCTTCGGGATCCACCCCCGACTGCGGTGTGATGCGGAAGGCGGCGATGATGTCGGTGTCTTCAGGCTCGTAGTCGGGCCGCCAGTAGCCCATCTCCTTGTAGGGAATGACGCCGGCGAGGAACCGGTCTCGTTTGGTTTCGTTCCCGTTGCCTTGGGCCATCTCTCACTCCACTTCTCTGGGCTGTCCGCCACCCCCAGAATACGCTGCCATAGGTAAGATCACAATGTAAATGTTTCAGGTGACTCTTAGGTCTATGCTTAAGTTTAAGCGATGACCTTTGGACAACTGCGCACCTTCGTCGAGGTAGCCCGAGCAGGCTCCATCCGCGGAGCCGCTGCTGCACTCGTCGTTACCGAGCCATCGGTATCGTCGGCCGTCAGCTCTCTCGCGCGCGAGCTCGAGGTATCGCTGATCGAGCCGGCAGGCCGGGGGATAAGGCTGACGGCGGCCGGCCACGAGCTCGCCCGCTACGCAGCACAGATTCTGGGTCTATCCGAACGCGCCGTTCAGGCGGCACGGGAAGCGGCGGGCGCACCCGGCCACCTGCGGATCGCGGGAGTGACTACGGCAGGGGAGTACGTGCTGCCCGTCCTGCTGGCGAAGTACCGAGAACGCCACCCGGAGATTCAGATATCGCTCGAAGTCGGGAACCGAGCCACCGCTATCAGTCGCCTGCACGATCGCCAAACGGATCTGGCCGTCGGAGGCCGGCCGCCACCTTCTTCTGGGATTGCGGGCAAGGCTTTCCTTGATAATGAGCTCTCCATCGTCGCCCACCCGAACCACCCATTGCGGAAACGACGCTCGATCCAACCGATAGAGCTGTCGGAGGAGACATGGCTCCTGCGCGAACCGGGGTCCGGGACGCGCGAGGCAACCGAGGAGTTCTGGGCCGCGTCGGGGATCGCGCCGCGATCGGTAATGACGGTGGGAAGCAACGGCGCAATCAAGCACGCCGCAACGGCGGGGCTGGGGATCACCTTGATCTCCCTCGATGCGGTGGAGGTCGAGCTTCAGTCGGGAGTCGTGGTGCGTCTTCGTGTGCGAGGGACACCCTTGCAACGGCCGTGGCATGTCCTCTATGTCGAGGGGTCCGAGCTTCCCCGTTCTGCGATGCTGTTCCTGAATCTTCTGCGTTCGCAGGGACTGCCTTGAGCACGGTTGTTGTTGTGCGACGGTCGCACATTGACCACCGAAAACGGTAGTAGGTATGCGACGGTCGCACTCTAGCCACCGCGACGGCAGCGGGTTGGTCGCTCACCCGGTTAACGTAGGACTGTGCCAAACAAGCTCGTCGCCTCGGTGCTGAACGCGGACCTCGCGCGCTTGGGCGAGGTCTGTACCTCCCTCGAGGGGGCCGGGCTGCATGCGATCCAGTGGGATGTCATGGACGGTCACTTCGTGCCCAACCTGACGGTCGGCGCCGGAGTCATCGGTGCCTGCCGGCCGGCGACAAGTCTTCCTTTCGAGGCCCACCTGATGATCGATGCCCCCGAGCGTTACCTCTCTGAGTATGTGGAAGCCGGCTGCGAGACGATCATCGTCCACGCAGAGACGTGCACTCACCTACACCGGACGCTCGAAGGGATCCACGACCTCGGGGCGAAGGCGGGGTTGGCCCTGAACCCTTCGACGCCACTCGACGCGTGTGTCCATG
>Ga0209587_1000866_pt1 | contig 14692 bp, 22 predicted proteins | sample NGEPerD_2_FD_184512 | JGI IMG/M metagenome (GOLD analysis project Ga0209587, IMG submission 184512) | Arctic peat soil microbial communities from the Barrow Environmental Observatory site, Barrow, Alaska, USA - NGEE PermafrostL1-D... | ecosystem: Environmental > Terrestrial > Soil > Wetlands >... | reverse complement strand
TCGGCAATGAGGCAGACCTCGACCTTGTCGGCGACCTCGGAGAAGAGCGCGAAGTTGACGCCGCTGCCCGTGAACGTGGCTCCCAAGGGGTACGGATGGCCCGGCCAGATGTTCATGTAGTCCTTAAGCAGTCGCGGATCGATATAAGCAGTCGCGGATCGTGCCGTTGAGGCGAACCATTGTGACCTGTCGTCCGCTCATCGGCACAATCATCCGTTCAGTCGGGGAAAGCCCGCTCGATCACCTTGCCAGCCGATACTTCGACCATATCGCCCGGCAACGTGCCGAACGTGTGTCCATGGGCACCGCCGAGACGGCTCGCCACGAAGGCTTCCGCGACAAATGCCGGTGCGAAGCGCATCAGGAGCGAGGCCTGTAGCGTGGTCGCGAGCTGCTCGATCAGCGCGCGTGCGCCAGCCTGTGCAGCCGAGATGTCGGAGGCGGCAGAGGCGGACTGCAAGGCCACGACTGTTCTCGTGATGGCTGCATCGAGCTGGCGGTCGGCACCCCGCGACAGCTCGAGCTCCGTGGTGAAGGCCGCAACGGAGGCGGGCTCGCGAGCGAGCGCCCGCAAGACGTCAAGAGCCACGACGTTGCCGGAACCCTCCCAGACGGAGTTCACCGGGGCTTCGCGATACAGCCGTGCGAGGCCGTTTTCCTCGACAACGCCGTTGCCACCCAGGCATTCCAGCGCTTCGGCCACCATGGGGGCGGTGCGCTTGCAGACCCAGTACTTGCCGACCGCGACCGCCAGCCGGGAGAACGCCGTGTCGCCTTCGTCGACGGCCGCGGCCAACCTCAGGCCAAGCGTGGTGGCTGCCTCGGACTCGAGCGCCAGGTCCATAAGGACGTTACGCATCAGCGGCTGCTCGACGAGCAGGCTGCCAAACGCCGCGCGATGGCGTGTGTGGTGGAGCGCCCTCACGAAAGCCTGGCGCATGGTGGCGGAGGAGCCCAGGACACAGTCGAGCCGCGTGGCCGCGACCATGTCCAGGATGGTCCTGATTCCGCGCCCCTCCTCGCCGAGGCGCACGCCCCAGGTTTCGTCCAGCTCGATCTCCGCGGAGGCGTTGGAACGGTTGCCCAGCTTGTCCTTGAGCCGCTCCAGCACAAAGGTGTTGCGGGTTCCGTCATCCAGGACGCGGGGGACCAAGAAACAAGTCGGCCCGGCCGGGGCCTGCCCGAGAATCAGGAACATGTCGCTCATCGGTGCGGAGCAGAACCACTTGTGTCCGGTGAGCCGGTAGGTCTGCCCTCCGGTGAGCGGGCCAGAAGCGACGGCCACTGCTGAGGTCGTGTTGGTACGCAAGTCCGAGCCGCCCTGTTTCTCGGTCATGCCCATCCCGGCGATGGCGCCGCTCTTCGTTGCGCTGGGTCGCAGCCCGAAGTCGTATTCGCGGGAGGCCAGCAGGGGAGCCCAGATGGCGACCAGGTCGGGACTCGACTGGAGGGCGGGCACTGCGGCATACGTCATGGAGATCGGGCACATGTGTCCGGCCTCGACCTGCGACCAGGCTACGAAGCCGGCGGCCCGGCGGACGTGAGCTCCGGTGCGCGCCGGTTTGGTCCACGGTTCGGCCGTGAGGCCGTGGGAGACCGCGGTACCCATCAGCTGGTGCCATGCGGGGTGGAAGTCGACCTCGTCGATCCGGACCCCTTGCGGCGAATACGTTTGCAGGACAGGGGGATTGCCGTTCGCCTGGTCGCCCCACTTTTGTGCCTCGACCCCTCCAGCGAGGCTGCCCAGGGCTTCCAGCTCGGTCCGATCCTGCGCATCGCCCCAGCGCTGGATCCCTTCGAGTAGCGCCGGATCGGCCGAGAAGACGTTGTATCCGGACAGCGGCGGGACCTGGTTGGTGACCTCATGGGTGTTCACGCCCTTACCGTAGACGGGTGAAATCAGCCGCGGACCTGAAATCGGCACGGATCAGCCGGGCCAACTCGCCGATGACCGTCCGTTCGCGTATCCGTGGGCGATTGTCACGCGTGCCGGGTGCGCTGCCAGCGGTGCGGCTCATCATGGAGACCGTTCGTGTCTGTATGCGCTACCGCGTCACGGGTTTGGCCTCAGAGGCTGGGTTCTTCACTCTTTTGTCGCTGCCGCCACTGGTCCTCGGACTGTTCGGTGGGGTCGGGTATGTGGGTCCACTCCTCGGGCCAGGCACGGTGCACCAGGTCACCACCGCTATCGAGACCTACGCCTTGCGTTTCCTGACCGACCAGAGCGTGACCCAGGTGATCGTGCCCACGATGGATGATGTCCTGCGCAACGGTCGATTCGACATCATCTCCGCAGGCTTCCTGTTCTCCCTGTGGTCAGGTTCGAGGGCGCTCAATGTCTTCGTCGACACGATCTCGATCATGTACGGACAAAGCGGTGTTCGCGGAATCATCCACACTCGCGCCCTGAGCTTCTCGCTCTACCTGGCGGCTCTCGTCGTCGGCGTGATCGTGATCCCCTTGGTGCTGATCGGACCGTCGCTGCTGTCCGAGCTGTTGCCGGACCAGGTGCAGTTCCTGAGGCTCCTCTATTGGCCGGTGGTGGTCACCGTCGCGGTGGCGAGCCTGACCTCGCTCTTCCACATCAGCACGCCTCGACGTTCCCCGTGGCTGCGTGACGTGCCCGGCGCGGTCCTTACGCTGGTCATCTGGCTTCTGACGTCGTTCGTGCTGCGTCGGTCACTAGGTGCGACGGTGGGCGGCACGTCGATCTATGGGCCGCTTGCTGCACCGATCGTCGTACTCACCTGGTTGTACTTCCTGGCGCTGGCGATCCTTATCGGGGCTGCGCTCAACGCGGCGGGGCGCCATATCTGGTCGGTCGATGAACGGCCGAGCTCCCGGGCGCGGCTGGTCATCTGGCTCAGGGGCGAGTCCGCGATGCGTCGGAAACCAGCTCATGAGCGGCCCTTGACCCCTGTCCAGGAGTCGGATCCTCAGCACCATGTACGAGGCCGGTTGGACTCTGATCCCTCGGATCGGTTAATGTCTGCACGCACGCACAGCGGGCCTTTCGGCGCTGGCGTCCCGCGGACATAGCTCAGTTGGTAGAGCGCAACCTTGCCAAGGTTGAGGTCGCCGGTTCGAGCCCGGTTGTCCGCTCGAAGGCTTCATGTCTTCACCAAAGGCCTCAGCGCCCTCGGTGAAGGCATGAGACCGTCACGGTGGAGTGGCCGAGAGGCGAGGCAACGGCCTGCAAAGCCGTCTACACGGGTTCAAATCCCGTCTCCACCTCGACCAACCCACACAAAATGGGCGGTTGGCGCAGCGGTAGCGCGCTTCCCTGACACGGAAGAGGTCGCTGGTTCGATCCCAGTACCGCCCACGAACGAATCCCCTTGCTATGCAGGGGGATTCGTTGTTTGTCAGTTGTTCGTGCCACAGTTCGTGCCACAGACCTCACCTGACGGATTTCCGACACCTGCACGGCGTGTCCGAAGAGATATTTTTTGTCCACAACGGAGCGCCGAAGATAAGTGCAGGTCAGCGCGTTATGAGCCGGGGTTGTCCCCAAATATCCCCCTCGCCATGCACGCGTGGCACACACGATGTCCCCACGATATGCACAGCGTTCGTTGGGTCCTGTCAGGGTCATTCGGGACACTTGTGGCGTGGCAAGGGATCCCTTGTCACGCCACATATTTGGCGGCCCCGGCTCCTCGCTAAAGATCACCGGGACCGCCGTACCTCAACCAGGAGGCAGGTCAAGTCTATGTCCGCACCTTCCGCGATTCTGAATCCCCCCGCGGTCACTGAATCCATCGCTACCGCCGCGCTACGGCTCAACTGTTCGCCCCGTACCATCCGGCGCCGGATAGCTGACGGCTCACTGACCGGCTACCGCTTCGGTCCGCGACTGATCCGCGTCGATATGGAAGAGGTCGCCGCGCTGCTCTCGCCTATCCCAACGGCTCAGGCGAGCTAGCGGCCGTGAACCCCCACAACCCGGTGAATACGAGCGCCGGCACACCAGTAACCCCAGAAACTCTCATGAGAGAAGCGTTCACGGTCCTGGACGCTCGCAGCATTGAGGTGTCCCGATCCAAAGTCTCCCGGATCGCACGCGACTACCTTCGCCACGTATCGGGCAGCGGCACCCCATTCGAGGCGTGGTTGCTGTCCGCGTTGCACGTCGACTGGGCGCCTGTCATCAGCTATCGCGATCCAACAGGCGAACATGCAGTGAACCACGCGTTGCATGGTGCGTCCAGGTGAGCAACGTCGATCGGTTCACCTGGGAACGCATGGTCCGCGCAACCAAGATGGACCCCTCGACAAAACTCGCCGCGCTGATCTGTGCGACCTACGCGAACCAGGACGGGACAAAGGTCCGGCCGGGACTGAGGCGCCTGTCCGAGGACAGCGGCCTGACCCAGCGCACCATGCAGCGGGCAGTCGTCGCCCTACGTGCTATGGGTCTGCTCGACCGCGTCACCAAGGGCAGCAACCTCGGCACTAAAGACATGGTCGACGTCTATCAACTTGTCATTCCGGCAGGTAACCAGGTGACACCCACGTCACCAGGTGCCGAACCAAGTGACACCCACGACGCCGACCAGGTGACATCAGTGACCGAACCAGGTGACACCCATGTCCACCTACCAAGTCATGACCATCTCAATTACCACTCTCTCTCTCGTGCGCAACGAGCCGTCGCCGAAGCTCTTGGCCTGCAAGACGATGATGAGAAATTGATCTCTGTCGACAAAATGCTCGAGAACAACGGCGCCAAGAATCCAACGGCATGGATCCGATCATGCGCAAAGAACGGTGACCTCGAGCAGTTGCTCGCCGACGCCCACGGCAACACATGGGCCAAGCAGATGAAGGCCGCCGAAGCCGATCGCCGCAGATGCCCTCACGGCGTCATCAACGGCAAGACGGCCGGTCAGTGCGTCACATGCACCGACGACGTGTTTGCGATGCCGGCATGAACGCGCCTCGGGTGGACAGGTGGGGCGACCCGATCGAGGACGACCTCGCTGACGCAGTCCCGATCCGTCCGCGTCTGTCCGTGCGGCAACACATCGCAGAGCTGAGAAGGATTCTCAAAGACGCCCACCAGCGTCGGGAGTCGCAGCCATGAGCGAGACCACGACCCGAGTGTCCTGCACCGAACCCGGCTGCCGATCCGAGCTGCTCTGCCAGCCCCGACACGTCGACAACCTCGAAACCTCCTGGCGGTGCCGCGACCACCGCCAGGACCCCAGCACGACCCCACCAAAGAAAGGCAAATGACATGTCCAGATCCGAGCGAGTCGACGAGAGGCGTCTTCGGGCCTACTCGCGTGGCCTCGACGCCGCACAGAAGGCGATCCACGCCACCGCAGACGGCGAGGACGGGCGAGCGCTCGCCATCCTCAACGCGCAGGACCGAGAGACCGCCGTCGCAACCTCTGCGGTCCTCCTGGGCTGTCTGCGCTCGGTGGCCGACGCACTGGCAGACGGCGACCCCGCAGAGACCCGCAGGCGGCTCCACGCGGGCGCTGACGGCATCACCGACGACGGCCCGGTAACTGAGGCCGAAGTCATCATCGCCCAGGCGTTCAACCGACTGACGGGGGCCTGACATGGCTGGAATTGGGTACGTCACATTGTCGGTTTTGCCCGGCCTCAAGGGCTTCAGCTCCAAGCTGTCCAAGGGCATCGACCCGCACATGAGCGCGGCTGGCGCTGCCGGCGGCAAGAGGTTCGGCGGCGGGATGTTGGCCGGCGCCAAGAAGTTCGTCGGCCCGATCGCCGCCCTGTTCGCTGCCAAGGTCGGCGTCGACTTCTTCAAGGGCGCGATCGACGGGGCCTCGAACCTAACTGAAGCGTCGGGCAAGGTCGGCATCGTATTCGGTGCACAGGCGGCGCAGATCCTGAAGGCGTCCAAGACGTCCGCGACCGCGATGGGCATGAGTAAGACCGCATATCTCGACGCGAACGGCACCCTCGGCAACCTGCTCGGAACCCTCAAGCTGACACCCCAGGCTACCGCCGACATGAGTCAGAAGATGGTTCAACTTTCTGCGGACATGGGCGCATTCAGCAACGTCCCCGCCGATGAAGCGCTCCTCGCCATCAAAGCAGGACTGACTGGCGAGGCGGAGCCCCTCAAGAAGTTCGGCGTTCTTATAAATGACGCCACATTGAAGACCAGGGCCATGAGCATGGGTCTCATCTCGTCCACCAAAGACGCGCTGACTCCACAGAACAAGGCTCTCGCATCACAGGCCGAGATCATGGCGCAGACCACGATTCAGCAGGGCAACTTCGCGGACACATCCAAGGATCTCGCTGGCCAGCAGAAGATCCTGGCCTCGCAGACCGACGACCTGAAAACGAAGCTCGGCGGGTTCCTGCTGCCGGTGGTCACCAAGGTCACGACCGCGTTCACCGGATTCATGGGTGGAATACAGGACAGCACCGGTGCCGGCGGGCGATTCAAGGAGATGATCCTTGGCGTCTGGGACAAGATGCAGCCCCTCATCGGAACCCTCGTGGGTTTCTACACGACCGTCATCAAGGGCTTCGTTAGCGGACTCGGGGACGGCACCGGGGCGGGCGGCGCGTTCCGTGACATCGTCTCGGGCATCGCCTCGTTCTTCATGGACAAGCTGATCCCGGCCGTCACGAAGGTCTACCAGATGGTCCTGCCCGCACTGATGGGCTTGTTCAAGTCGGTCACGTCAACGATGAACGACCACAAGGACGTCATCAACTTCGTCAAGGCGGCGTTCGGGATCCTGGGCGACTTCGTCACAGGCGTCCTTCTGCCAGTCTTGGGTAACCTCACCAAGTTCATCCTGAATACCCTCGGTCCGGTGTTCCGAGGTGTCATCACGGTCATCGAGGATGTGGTCATCCCCGGTATTAAGCTCCTTGTCGGTGCGGTCCTCGGCATCATCGGCAAGATCCTCGAGGGTGCGGCTAGCGCGTTCGGTTGGATACCCGACATCGGTGACAAACTGGAGACCGCGAGCGCTGAGTTCAATAAGTTCCGGGACCGGACCAACGCGGCGCTGAACGGCATTCACGACAAGACGATCAACGTCTCGATGAAGCTCACTGGCGGGCACGCCCTCGCCAAGGGGATTGGCGGGGCTGGTGGGCAGACGTTCGCGGGCGGGACCAACTTCGCCCCCGGTGGGCCGGCGCTGGTCGGTGAGCGTGGCCCGGAGATCGTGAACCTGCCGCGCGGGTCGCAGGTCATCCCGAACCACCAGATCGGCGGCTCTGGGTTTAGGGATCTCATCATCTATGAGGCGGTTAGCCCGATGGCAACAGCCATGCAGGTTTCACGTCGTCAAGCTGCGCTAGGAGCTGTCTGATGACCCCCACCGACGAGCAGATCGAGCAGATCGAGATCGAGGACGTGACAATCCAGAACCTGCCCGGATGGGTGGCGCAGGAACTCGCCAAGGCCACGACAACGGAGGCGAAGTAATGGGCATCAACTCTCCCGGTAGCCCGAGTTCGATGATCCCTCCGGGCGAGGATTTCGCCCAGCGTCAAATCAAGGATCTTCAGCGCGACCTGCGCGAGTTGGCGCCGTCTGTTGCTAAGTCGTTTGGTCCGGTCATCACTCGGCTCGATGCCACCGACGCCGACCTGGCAGCGAAAGACGTCACGCTTGAGGCCCTCATCGGGCAGCAGGTCACCGCCCAGGTAGGCCACGCAGACGCCTACAACTTCGCGCTTACGCCGGCATGGTCCGCCATTGCTCAGATCACCGTGACAGTTCCGGCCGGGTACACACGGGCACTGGTGATTGCGACCGGGAACGCCAGCGTCAAGAACCCGACCGCAGCCCAGGACTACCTTTGGGCTTCCGTGGGCATTGGACCCGGGACCAGCCCGGGTTACGCGATGCGTTCGGCCATCGTCGCGGCCGACTACGGGTCAGCGACGAACTCTTGCACTCGACTACTCGAGGGGCTCACCGGCGGCGGCACGTTCGCCGTCTACCTGGACCTGTCCACCGACATCGCCAACTGGTCCGCGAGCACGTCCAACAGCGCCAACTTGGACGCCGCAGTGACATTCCTCCGCTGAACGCTAACGAAAGAGAGAAATCCCCATGCCTGGACCCGCCCCGACACCCACCAAGCCGATGGCCGCACACGACGGCCCGCCGGATGCCAGCTTCGGCACGATCCCCTACGGCGACCTGCCGGCGGCGCTGGTCGCACCCGACCCGACACCGACAGTCGGGCCCGTAGTCGTCGACGTGCCCCTTGTCCCCGAGGTCGCACCCGTACCCGCACCGATGGCCCCCGGCGTCTACACCAACGGCGTGCTCACTGCCAACGTGGTCGACGGCGCGATCGTGGCCCTTGTCGACCCGACACCGACAGTCGAGACGCTGTGACCCCTGAAGCTGCGCTTGCAGCCTGCCCTGACAGCCTGGTGCGACGCCGCACCAGCCCCAACGCCCAGCTCGAAAACGCAACGGCTTTGGCCGCGTGGCTACTCGCCGCCGGCTGCCGTCCCAGCCTTGCCCTTGTCGAGCAAGAGCGCGCACGACGCACACCCACCCACCACCGTGGCACCGATCGGCGCCGCGACCGCACGACGAAGGGCAATTGACATGACGAACAACATGTATGACGAGATCACCCCCGGCGACGACGGGATCAAGGGGTCTCTCGCACGACGGGACGCCTCGGTCGGCGCCCTCCACAGCGACGAGTCCGAGCAGTTCCTGGCGGACGTCGCCCGGGCCAAAGCGGAGGGCTTGAAGCTCTCGCCGACCATGACCATGGCCGCCGGATATGCCCAAGGCTACAAAGACGCCGCCGCGAAGATGGGACAGAAGTGATGACCGCCGCAAAGGGCCTGACCATCGAGCAGCTGAACGCCGAGGTCGCCCGGCTCGAGGCCGAGCGCGGCGAGCGTGAGGCCGAGCGGGCCGAGCTTGAGCGCAAGGCACTACTCGATCTCGACACCGCCCGACGCGACTACTATGCCGACCTCGTGGCACGTGGGCAGGGCATCGACGTGGCCCTGCAACTGGAAGGGAAGACCGCCTACGACGCCGCCACGGACGCCGCGACTGTGGGCGACCTTCACGGCGCATTCGCCGGATGGTGCGAAGGGCAACGGAGTCGACGCCTCAGGTCCGCGGTCCGCTCTCAAGTGCAGTCCGGGGCGAGCGTCCTCGGGGTCAGGGCCTACACCAGCGCGGATCTATCCATGATCAGCGGCACGTTCGCGGAGTGGCTCGGGTCGGTTGAGCACCACGCGATCGAGGCAGGCGTGACCGAGCGCCTCCGGGAGCTCATCGGCACCCTCCCCGGGACCGAGTGAACATGGCTGTCGACGCGCTCGACCCTGGCCCCGACGGCAACTACCCGTACCTGCCGAGGAACCCTGACGGGACACTCGACACCGTGCGACTGCCAGTCGGGCTGACACGACAGCGCGGCGTCGTGATCCGACACCTGCCGCACACCGCAGACGGACGACCGATCACAGATGTAGCACCGATGCCCGCAGGCGAAAGCACTGAGGACTGGTTGCCGCGCAAGTAGCTCGATCGAGGACAGCCTGACTTGTCTATCACGGCAAGTCGGACTGTCCGCTGCCCCCCGGTGCCCCCTCCTGGCCCGTACCATCGGGGTAACACCCGAGGGCATAGCGATTTGCACACACAGAGAAATCTGCCACATCGGCCCCCTACGGCCCCTAGCCTTGTGGGGGGTCCCTGTGTGCTCAGGACACCCCCGAATCGCTTGCACACACGCACGCACGCTCGCCTCTGAGCCTCATGTCCCTGAACACCCGAGCAAGTCTCGACCTGACCTTGAGGGTTTGGGAACCGTTCCCGTCTACCCTCGACAGCACAGCGCCCGCCTCGATGGATGAGGCGGGCGCTGCTGTGTGCGTGGTCAGGCGACGGGTCCATGCGATCGGTTGTGCAGGATCTCCGCACGCTGGACCGCCCGAGCCCGACCGGGCGCCGGCAGGAACGTCTGCACGTGTTCGCAGCGCGTGCAGACGACGGCCATCACACGCCCACGCTGGACCGTGTAGGCACCGACAGGCTGGCCCGTGGTCGCGGTCATGACGCGGCCGCCGCACCGCCTACGGCCCTCGCCTCCCGAGCCTGCCGAGCGGTGTAGTTCGCCGCTGACGCCTCGGTCCTGAAGCTCCGCCCCTCGACACCGGCAACCCCGGCCCCGAGCCTGTCGATCCCGTCGCGTCGCTCGTCCTCGTCAACGGCCGTGTAAATCTGCGTCGACGCCAAGGACTTGTGGCGCATCAGCTCCTGAACAACACGAATGTTGACGCCGGCCCGGAGCAACCGTGTCGCGTAGGTGTGCCGGCACCGGTGGATGGATCCCTCGATGCCGTTGGCCGCGAACAGCCGCGAGGTTCGCAGGGACACACACAGCGGTGTCACGTGCCCGGTGGCCGCACTGGTGGGGAACCACCATCCGATGCGTGGCCGGGTCTGCGCGAGAGCCCAGATCCGCGGGTGCGTGGGGATGTCCGCACCGACGCCGCCTTTGCCCACCACATGGATGTTGCGCTCGTCCACGTCCTCACCTCTGAGCTTGGCGATTTCGTGGGTTCTCAGGCCCGCATAAAGGCTGAGCGTCAGCCAGGTGGCTAGGTTCGGATTGCGGCTGTCAGCGGCCGCAGTGAGCACCTGCTCGGCCTGTGCCTCGGTCAACGGCCGGGGGACGTCGCGCGGTGGTCTGGGCCGTCGCATTCTGGCCATGGGGTCGACGCCGATCACGTCCATCTCGAGGGCGAACGTGAAGTAGCTGCGCAGGTGGCCGTAGTAGGTGGCTCTGCTCCAGGGCGCGTAGCCTTCGCGGCCGAGCCACGCGACGATGTGCATCGGGTTCACGTTGGGGAAGCCCGGGTTGTGCCGGGTGAAGTCCTCGACGTGCTCGATGCGGTCGCGGATGGTCCGCTCGCCGCATCCGTTGGCGCGCAGCCACAACGCGAAGTCGGTCAGGCCGGGTCCGGGTGGCCGATCGGGGACCATGCGCAGGCTGGTCAGGGTTGCGACGCTCATGCCGACGCCGCCTCGATGACCCGGGCCGCCTCCATCAGTGCCGCGGCGAGGTCCCGGCAGGCTTGCGCGCTGTCCAGTCCTTCGACCTCGGGCAGCCAGACGTAGAGCGGTTCGGGGTCGCCTATGAAGGGGATGTCCTGTGTGATCGTCAGGGTGACGGGGCCGACTGTGACTGTGCCCTGGTGGCTGCCGTCGTCGGGGTCGATGGTCGACGTTGCCCATGCCGGCGTCGTCAGTGTGGTGCTGGTGGTGCTGTTGTCTGAAATGATGGTGCTCATGATCGTGTTACCTCCAGTTAGGTGATTCGGTCTAGGTCTCGGTCGGGACTCCTTTCCCGGCCGGGGCCGTCCTGCTGTTTTTACCTCCTCCCGCTGATATGCGTTAGGCCCGTCGTTTCAACGGCACCACGTTGCCCACCGCGAACCCCGACAGCGCGTCGGCGATGTCACGATCACGACCCGCTACGGCGTGCTGGTAGACCATCGCCGCCGCCGGTGTGGAATGCCCAAGGCGTGCCATGAGATCCGCGAGGGTCGCTCCTGTGGCCGCTGCGAGGGTGCCGCCGGTGTGCCGTAGGTCGTGGAAACGCAGATCGGGTCGACCGGCCGCGGCCCGAGCCCGGTACCAGACCCGGTACAGGCTCGTTGGGGCCATGCTCCCGCCTTGCCGGGCAGGGAACATCAGAGCGCCCGGAGCAGAGCCCACATGCGTGCGCAGGTGCGCCTCTAGGACCGGCATCAGGTGAGGCGGGACGGACACGTCCCGGCGCCCAGCGTCTGACTTGGGGTCGCCGATGATTACCTTGCCGCCCGCCCGGGCAACCCCGCGGCGGATCCGCAGCAGGCGCCCGTCGACGTCGACGTCACCCCGGCGCAGTTCTGCCAGCTCACCGAACCGCAGACCACACCATGCGGCGAGCAGAACCATCGGCCGGTAGCGCTCTGGCATCGTCGCGACCATGACCTCGAGCTCTGGCAGGGTTGCGATCGTCGTCTGGTGTTTCGTCTTGCTCGACCCGGCGCCCCGGATACGGCATGGGTTGGCCGAGACCAGTTCGTCCGCGAGTGCGGTCGCCATGATGGTGCGCAGCAGGCCGTAGGTGTGAGCCCGCATCGTCGGGTGACTCGGATCGAGGTGGCCGTACCATGCGCGCACCTTGTCGGGGGAGAGGCGGGTGAGACGCAGCTCTCCCAGGGTGGGCTCTATGTGGTCGTCCAGCAGGTAGCGGTAGTGCGCCCTGGTGCGTGGCTTCAGTTCACGGGAGGCGAGCCACGTCGCCGCGTACTCGGCAAACGTCGGGTCGGGTCGCTTGTGGTCTGCGATCACGGCACCCTCTACGTAGTCGGCGAGCCATGCGGACGCGTCAAGTTTCGTGTCGAACGTGATCGGCGCCGACTTCAGCGTGTGGTCGTGCTGGCGATATCGGGCCTGCCACCGGCCGGAGGGCAGCTGGCGGACGCTCCCGGCGCCTTGTGGTCGACGCTTCCTTGCCATCCTCTGCCCCTCTCGCTTGGTGGTGATGACATCACCACCAAGATCATCCGCGTCACATCGCCGGTCGCTGTCGTGCCATTGGCGTGCCACTAGTATGGCCCTTAGAGTGCGTTACTGTCCATCACTGTCACAACCGACACGCACATATCCGCAGGTCAGATGGCTAAACTGCAGGTCAGCGACTTATGGCGAATCTGGTTCGATCCCAGTACCGCCCACGAGCACAAAACGGCCCCTGACCTGCGGAAACGCGGATCAGGGGCCATCGCTATCTCCCCAGCGTGCAGGATACGTGCAGGATGGTTCTACGCTTGCAGCCGGATCAGGGAGGTCAGGTCCCAATAACTCTTAGGAGTTCTATAAGAAACTCCAGCATATGGCTGGATTTGCTTATAGTATGTGTGGCATGTGGAGCGTGCTGCTTGAGGAGAACGGGATCGCGGTGGTTCCGGTCGATGGTGCGCGGGTGACCCTCCGGCGTGGCTCGCAGCGTGCCACCTACACGGTTGTCACAACGTCGTCGCGCGTTCACCCCTCTGATGTGACGGCGCCTCCGGCCGGTAACGCGCTGCTGATCGTGCCGGCGCTATCGGAAGCAGCCGCGCAGCGTGCGCGATCGCGCGGTTGGTCCGCGATCCCCGATGAAGGCCCAGCGTGGGTGCTGTTCCATGGTCGGGAGATCAAACTCAACAGACCGGAGCTGGCGACCGGCTCCCAACAGCAGAGCAGACGCGGGCGCCCAGGGTGGGGGATCTTCTCTGTGCTCCGGGCGCTCCTGGCGCTCGAGGGTGGCGCTCGCCAGAGCGAACTGGTCGGATTTGCGAACGTGAGCCAGCCGCGAATCTCCCAGGCGCTGAGCGAGTTGGCGACACTTGATCTGGTCGAACGCGTCCCTGCCGGTTGGACCGTGACGGACAAGGCCAAGGCGATCACATGGTGGGTGGATCACTACCCGGGACCTGGCGGCCTTGCGTCACATTGGTACGGGCTCGACCCAGTCGTCGAGCAGGCCTTCCGCGTTCATGAACTGCTCGAGGCGAAGCGGTCGCGGCCGGCGGTCTCCGGCGATGTTGCCGCCGACCTCGTCGCGCCTTGGCGGACGCCAGCCCACGCCCTGGTCTACGCGGAAAAGGGTGCCGACCTTGCTGCCGCCGGCCTGACACCCGCGGCTGCTCAGGAAGCGACGCTCACCCTCGTGCTACCCGGGGACCGCGCGGTGTGGCCGATCGGTCGCACGCCCTGGACCGTGGGCCTCGCCGGGTACGGCAACGTTGCGCGCGTGGGCGCGCTGCAGGTCCTCTACGACCTCCGCCACGCCTCGGGACCGGACGCAGGCGACGCGGCGATTGCATGGCTGGACTGGATGCTCTCGCCGGGCACGGTCGTATGAGCAGGCTCGAGCTCGTCGCAGAGTCGCAAGCGGAGGAATCAGGATTCCTCGCGCTGGCCGATATCGCGAGCCTTGCGAAGGAAACCGGCATCGAGTACCGCGTCGGCGGCGGCCTCATGGTCACCCTTCACCTCGCCGTCTCTGGCGCTGATGACCCGACCTCTCGCCAGACGCTCGATGCTGATTTGGGCGTAACGCAGCAGGTTGCCGCCGACCCTGCGTTTGTCGCTGGGCTGGAAGGTCTGGGATATGAGCGCCCGGAATCGGCCAACCGGTTCATCCGCCAGAGCGAGGAGGGGCGACGCACGGTGATCGATGTGCTGATGCCCTCGTATACCTCGCGAATGAAGACCAACCAGCGTGCAGGTGAGATGATCTTGGACGCGATTCCCGGTCTGAACCTCGCTCTCTCCGCTCCGGGTGAGTCGCTCGAGATCGCCGCGCAGCTGCTCGATGGGACGGTGATCGAGTTCGTGACCGTCGTCCCGAACCTCATGGCCGGGCTATGTGTGAAGACCGTCGGATACGCCGATCGCCGAGCCCAAAAAGACGCGCTCGATGTCTGGCGGCTACTCGAGGCTTACCGCCTGGCGTTTCCTTCGCCACCACCTACGCACCCCCAAGAAAATGCCGAAATCGATGTGGCACACACCTCTTGCATTCTCGGTCCGTTAAAGTCGTTGGCACGAAACAAACAGGAGGGGGAACGTGCATGAACGCCGACGAAACGAGCACGACAAGCGATGCCATCGCGGCCACCGACGACCGCCGGTCCCGTTCGCCGCGACGCCCGGGAC
>Ga0209587_1000864_pt1 | contig 14701 bp, 12 predicted proteins | sample NGEPerD_2_FD_184512 | JGI IMG/M metagenome (GOLD analysis project Ga0209587, IMG submission 184512) | Arctic peat soil microbial communities from the Barrow Environmental Observatory site, Barrow, Alaska, USA - NGEE PermafrostL1-D... | ecosystem: Environmental > Terrestrial > Soil > Wetlands >... | reverse complement strand
CCCGCAGCTCGATCCTCTGCTTCGTGGGCCCGCCCGGCGTGGGCAAGACCTCGCTGGGCAAGTCGATCGCCGCGGCCATGCACCGCGAGTTCGAGCGCATCTCGGTGGGCGGCGTGCGCGACGAGTCCGAGATCCGCGGACACCGCCGTACCTACATCGGTGCGATGCCCGGCACGATCATCCGCGCGATGCGCGACGCCGGGTCGGCCAACCCGGTGCTGATGATCGACGAGATCGACAAGATGGGCGCCGACTTCCGGGGCGACCCCGCCAGCGCGATGCTCGAGGTGCTCGACCCCGAGCAGAACTCGGGCTTCCGCGACCACTACCTCGACCTGCAGTTCGACCTCTCGCGGGTCCTGTTCATCACCACCGCGAACCACCTCGACCCGGTCCCGCCGCCCCTGCGCGACCGGATGGAGACGATCGAGCTGTCGGGCTATACCGAGCAGGAGAAGCTCGAGATCGCCAAGCGCTACCTGGTGCCGCGCCAGATCGAGCAGAACGGGCTGGGCAGGTCCAAGATCGAGTTCACCGACGAGGCGCTGCTGGAGATCATCGACGGGTACACGCGCGAGGCCGGCGTGCGCAACATCGAGCGCGCGGTCGGGTCGGTGTGCCGCAAGGTGGCGCGCGAGTATGCGGAGGGCAAGCGCAAGTCCAAGCGCACGGTGAGGTCCAGGACGGTGAACGAGCTGCTGGGGCCACGGCGCTTCCAGCCCGATGCCGCCCGCCGCACCGGCGAGCCGGGCGTGGCCACCGGGCTGGCCTGGACGCCGGTGGGCGGCGACGTGCTCTACGTGGAGGCCACCGCCTTCCCCGGCGAGGGCAAGCTGCAGGTCACCGGCCAGCTGGGCGACGTGATGAAGGAGTCGGCCTACGCCGCGCTGTCATACGTCAAGGGGCACATGGCCCCGCTCGGCGAGGACGTGCCTGAGGACTGGTTCCGCACCCACGACGTTCACCTGCACGTGCCCGCGGGCGCGATCCCGAAGGATGGCCCGAGCGCGGGCATCACGATGGCCACCGCGCTGGCCTCGCTGGTGAGCCGCCGGCCAGTGCGCTCGGACACCGCGATGACCGGCGAGATCACGCTCACCGGCCTGGTGCTGCCGATCGGCGGCCTGAAGGAGAAGGCGCTGGCCGCGCAGCGCGCCGAGCTCAAGCGGGTGATCGCCCCGAAGCGCAACGAGTCCGACGCCGCGGAGTTCCCGCCCAACCTCCTGCGGGACATCGCTTTCATCTTCGTGGACACCGTCGACGAGGTGCTGGCGGAGGCGCTGGAGCCCGAGGGCGGCCTGCGCTCACGCCGCAGCAGCAGCCGGGCACGGGCCCCGCGGACCCCTGTGGCGGCAGGATCCGGTGTGCAACGGCCCGGGTCCGGGTAAGTTTCAGTCACGAGCGATCTGAGGAGAGCCATGGCAGCGACGAAAAAGGCCGCGAAAGCCGGCGCCGGGGCATATGCGGCGGGCAAGGCGGCCCGTAAGAATCCGTACGTGCAAAAGCTGATCGAGGACGACGGGCTGCGCGACGAGCTGCGCAACGCCTACGACTCGGCGCGCAAGGCCTACAGCCGGCTGAACGGCAAGGGTCCGGCCAAAGCGCTGGACGACAAGAAGGTGCAGAAGGAGTTCAAGGAGGCGGCGAGCTCGCTGAAGAGCGCCGCCGAGACGCTGCGCAAGCCGGCGAAGGCCAAGCGGCGCAAGCGCAAGACGCTCCTCGGGATCGTGATCGTCGGCGGCATCGTCGCGCTGGTGGCCAGCGAGGGCCTGCGGAAGAAGGTGCTCGACGCACTCTTCGGCGCGGAGGAGGAGTTCGAGTACACCTCGACCACCACCCCGTCGCAGACCTCGGGCAGCACGAGCCAGAAGGAGACTGCGGACGCCTAGGCGCGCGGCCAATCCAGTCGTACGAGAGGCGCCCGTGGGGCGCCTCTCGCATTTGATGGGGGTACCGTTCCCACGATGAGCGTCACTGAGACCGCCGTCGAAGCCCCCCGCAAGCTCGACGGCGACAAGGCGCGCCGGATCGTCGCCGCCATGCGCAAGAGCGTGGCCGCCCGCGGCGCGGCCGGGTCCACCTTCGACGTGGTGGCGCACGAGGCGGGCGTGTCGCGCGGCCTGCTGCACTACTACTTCGGCTCCAAGGAGCGGCTGCTGGTGGAGGTCGTGCGCCAGGACTGCGACGCCCGCATCGCCGCACTGGAGGGGCGCCTTGAGGCCGCTTCCACCGTCGACGAGATCGTGACCGCCCTCGTGGCATCGCTCCAGGCCTTCGTCAGGGACGAGCCCGGTACGCACGCCGTGACCTACGAGATGATCAGCGCCTCTCGCCACAGCGAGGAGATTCGCGCCGAGCTGGCCGAGCTCTACCGCCGGTGGCGCGCCCACCTGGCCGACGTGCTGCGTGCCAAGGAGCGCGAGGGGGTGGTGGTGCTCGAGGCAGATCCCGAGTCCGTGGCCTCGGTCCTGTTCGGCCTGGGCGACGGCCTGGGGCTGCAGCTCATCTCCGATCCGGGCTGGGACAGCGGGCACGCGCTCGAGGCCGGCATGCGCGCCGCGCGCTGCATGCTCGGCTCCAGCGAGTAGCCGCCCGCGCCTGGGTGGATGGACGCGCTGCCCCACTGGGAGCCGGGGACCGCGGCGGTCCTGTGCGTGCCCGGCCCGCACGCCATTCCGGTCTCCACGGCCATCAGGTCGGGCGACCGTCGCGTGCTGCTGGCATTGGGGCGGCGACGCGAGACGCTCGAGCGGCTGCGTGAGGATGCCGGTGCCGCCCTCTGCGTGATGGCGGAGGGGCTGGCATTCACGGCTGGCGGCCGCGCCGCGGTGGTGCGCGCTCCGCTGCGCGCCCAACCGTCCGCGGTGGCTCTCGAGCTGGTGGTCGAGCGCCTCACCGACCACCTGGCCGACGGGCGCACGGAGATGCTCGGCCCGCCCGGGTGGCGCTGGCGCGACGACGCGGCTCGCGCCGCGGAGCCTGAGATCCTCAGCGAGCTGCTCGAGCTGGCGGCCGAGCTCCGGGACGGCCCGCCGGCCGGCTGACATCGCCGCGCAGCCGGTCGTGGCCGGCGAGGAACGCGTCGAGGTGCGCCCACGTGGTCTCCCGGGCCGAGCGCCCGGTGAGCACGCCGAGATGCCCGCCGGGCGCGGTCTCCAGCCGCACCTCCGCGGCGTTGGGCAGCAGCCCGCCCACGTGGTGCACCGCATCGCGCGGGGCCAGCACGTCGGAGCTGCCGGTCACCGAGAGCACCGGCTGGCTCACGTCGGCCAGGTCGATCCGGCTGCCCTCGCGCAGCTCCACCTTGCCCCCCGCCAGCGAGTTCACGCGGAAGAAGGCGTGGTAGAGCTGGCCGAAGGTCCGGCCGGGGTAGGCGAACATGTGGGCCATGTAGGCGTCCACGGCCTCGGCGTGGGCGATCGTCTCGCGGTCGTGGAGGTTCTGGGCCAGGAAGAGGGGCTTGGTGAGGTAGCGGTCCAGCGCGGTGAGCTGGAAGCCGCGGCTCACCAGCGGCGCCGGGGCGCCGCCGAGCGCGCGGTAGAGCGCGGTGCCCAGCGCGCCGCCGGTCAGGTTGGCCAGCCGGCGGATGGGCGCGAACATGCGCACGCGCGCGAAGTCGAACGGGCTGGCCACCATCGCCACGGAGGCCACGGGCAGCTCCCGGTCCCCGGCCACCGCGAGAAGGGTCAGGATGCCCCCAAGGCACCAGCCGACGATCTGTACCGGCCTGCCGCCGGCGTCCGCCCATACCCGGTCCACGGCTGTGGGAATCACGTCCTCCACCCAATGTTCGAGGCCCAGCGCGCGGTCGGAGAAGGAGATCGCCCCGTAGTCCACGAGATAGGTGGGATAGCCGAGCGCGGTGAGGTGCTCGGCCAGGCTGCATCCCCGGCGCAGATCGAAGCAGGTGGCGGGCGCCGCCAGCGGCGGCACCAGCAGTATCGGTGAGCGGTCGGCGCGCGCGCGGCGGCGCGAGCGGTAGCGGCGCACGGTGCATTGGGGCGCCTCGTGGATGATCGACGACGGCGTGCGCGTGAGGTCGGCCACGCCTGGGCCCACGACGTGGTCCCAGCCGGTCACGGCCGTGTCGATCAGGCTCTCGAAGTCTGGGATCAGTCTCATCGAGGGGTCAGGCGGCCCGGGCGAGCGAGCCGGAGAAGTCTAGGAGGAGCTCCTCCATCCGGGCCGGCGCCTCGATCTGGGGGCAGTGCCCGCAGTCCTCGATCGTCACCAGGCGGGCGTCGGCCGCGGCGTCCAGCACACGCTCGGCCCCGGTCTGGAAGACCATCACGTCCTGCCGGCCCCAGACCAGCAGCACCGGGCACGCGATCGCCTCCGGGTCCAGGCAGTCGCGCAGCTCGGGCAGCAGCCGCCGGCCGGTGGTCATCAGGCGCCCGGTGGCCACGCGGTCGGAGAAGTGCGAGGCAAAGGTGCGCGCAACCCTGGGCTCCACGTCGCCGGGGCGGCGGAACGCTAGCCGCCCGTACACCTGCCCTACCACGCGCTGCAGCACGGCGCGGGGTATCGGCACGGGAGCCGCGAGCAGCGTGCGCAGCACCTGGTCGCGCTCGATCACCGCGAACCAGCCGGCCATGTCCAGGCCGGCGGGCGCCACCGGCACAACGCCGGACAGCTCCAGCTCGGGCCGCTCGGCCAGCCGCAGCGCCACGCAGCCGCCCAGCGAGTTGCCGCACACCACGGCGCCGCCGTTCGGAGCCACGTGCTGCACCGCCGCCGTGGCGAAGCGATCGAGCTGGTCGAGGATCGGCTCGCCGGGTTCCAGCTGGTCCGCGGTGCCGAAGCCCGGCATGTCCAGCGCCAGCGCCCGCCGCCCCGCGCGGCCCAGGCGGTCCAGCAGCAAGCGCCAGGTGTCGGCGCTGTCGGCGTAGCCGTGCAGCAACAGCAGCGGCGGCCCATCGCCCTCCAGCTCCAGGGCCCGGGTCCGGTACCCCGCCAACTCCAGCGGGTACTCGAAGAGGGGCTGCACGAAGCCAGACTAGGGCCGGTCTCGGCGGAGCGCCAGACAGAGTGACCTGCGTCACAGAGCGGGCGGCGCAGGCGGGCGTAGGCTGGCGGGGTGCAGTCGGCGATGGACAAGCTCGCGGGATTCCTCGAGCGTCACCGCTGGCTGGTTCTGGGCGCCTGGCTCGTGGTGCTGCTCGCCGCGGCCCCCTTCGCCGCCCGCCAGACCGAGCACCTCACGAGCGGAGGCTTCTCTGTTCCCGGATCGGGCTCGGAGTCCGTGGACCGCGCCCTCGAGCGCTTCGACGACGCCCAGGGCGAGACGCTCGCCGTGGTGCTCGCGCGGCGCCCTGGAGCGTCAGCCGCCGACGTCCGCGCGCGCGTGGACGAGGTCGGCCGGGTGGCGGCGCGCCTGCCGAATGCCCAGCTGAGCGACCGCGCGGCCGCCGCCGCCAAGCGCGAGGCGGGCAGCTCGCCGATCGTCGTGGTGCCGCTCGAGGTGCGCGGTAGCCAGGACGAGCTGTCCGACCTGGCGATCGACCTCCGCGAGGGCGTGGGCGCGGGCGAGCCCGCCCGCGATGGGGTGCAGCCCTACCTCGTGGGCCAGCAGGCGCTCTGGGCGGGCATGCAGGACCTGACCAAGGAAGACCTCGAGTCGGCCGAGAAGACCGGCGTCCCGATCGTGTTGCTGATCCTCCTCGCGGTGTTCGGGTCGCTCGCCGCGGCGGCGCTACCCCTGGCGCTCGCCTTCGCCAGCGTGGGCATCACGGGCGGCGCCATCTACTTCCTCTCCCAGGCCACCGACATGTCGGTGTTCACGACCAACGTGGCGTCGATGATCGGCATCGGCGTGGCGGTGGACTACTCGCTGTTCGTACTCGCCCGCTATCGGGAGGAGATCCGCGCCGGCGCCGAGCCGGAGGAGGCTCGTCGGATAGCCCTGCGCACCTCCGGCCTGGCGGTGACGTTCTCGGGCATCACGGTGATCATCTCCCTCGCAGGCCTGTGGCTCGTGGACTCGACCACCATTCGCTCGATGGCCATGGGCGCGATCGTGGTCGTGGCCGTCTCGATCCTCGCCGCCGTCACGCTGCTGCCGGCGCTCATGCGCCTGCTCGGCAAGCGGGCGTACGCCCGTGGGCGGGCCGCGATCGTGACGGGGCTGATGTGGCGCCGGCTTCGCACCGCCAGGCGCCGCCCCGGCTCGACACTTCCCGAGGCGCGCCGCGGCGACTTCTGGGAGCGCTGGACCGCGCGCGTCACGCGCCGGCCCGTGGTCTCCGCGCTCGCCTCCGCGGGCGTGCTGCTGGTGATGGCGATCCCAGCCCTCTCGCTGGAGTTTGGCGACGGCGCGCTGCGCCAGTTCCCGGAGGGCAACGAGACGCGCGTGGGCGCCGAGCTGGCCGCCAAGGAGAAGGGTGCAGGGGCCACCGGTCCCGTGGTGGCCGTGGCCGACTTCGATTCCGGCGGATTCGCCGGCGAGGCCAACCGCCGTGCGGTCTCGAGCTGGGCGGCGGAGCTGCGCGGCGATCCCGAGGTGGCGGCGGTCGCGCCGCCGCGCCCGTCACGCGACGGTGGCGCGGCGCGGGTGACGGTCGTGCCGCGGCACGATCCCGAGAGCCCCGAGGCCCGGGCACTCGTGGACCGCATGCGCGGTGACGTGGCCGGCGGCGACGGCCTCGGGCGCGTGGCGCGGGTGGACGTGGGCGGCGCCACCGCCTCGGTGGAGGACTTCAAGGACCTCGTCTCGGGCTCGATGTGGAAGATCCTCGTGTTCGTCCTGGCCTTCAGCTACCTGGTGCTGCTGTTCCTGCTGCGCTCGGTGTTCCTTCCGCTGAAGGCCGTGGTGATGAACCTGCTGTCGGTGGCCGCCGCCTACGGCGTGTTGGTGGCCGTGTTCCAGTACGGCTGGGTGGACGGCTTCCTCGGCTTCGAGTCGCTCGGCTACGTGAACGCGATAACGCCGCCCTTCCTCCTGGCGATCGTCTTCGGCCTGTCGATGGACTACGAGGTGTTCCTGCTGTCGCGGATCCGCGAGCGCTACGACGCCACCGGCGACTCACGGCTGGCGGTGGCGCAGGGGCTGCGTGCGAGTGCCGCCACGATCTCCAGTGCCGCGCTGATCATGGTGGCCGTGTTCGCGGTCTTCGCCGGCACCGGGGTCCCGTCGATCAAGGAGATCGGGCTCGGGCTGTCGGTGGCCATCGCGCTCGACGCCACGCTGGTGCGGCTGGTGCTCGTGCCGGCCACGATGGAGCTGATGGGCAAGTGGAACTGGTGGCTGCCCGGGCCGCTGGCGCGGGTGCTGCCGAGCACCGCGTTTGAGTCCTCCGGCTACGAGGCCGGCGGCGCGGCTGTGCGGGCCTAACTCAGGCGTCGACCTTCGGGCTCACCCACGGCGCCGCCAGGCGGCGCTCCAGCTCCTCGCCCAGTTCGTCGATCGCGATCCGCGACTGGTCGAGCGAGTCGCGGTCGCGCAGGGTGACCGTGCCGTCCTCCATCGTCTGGTGGTCCACGGTCACGCCCCAGGGCGTGCCGATCTCGTCCTGGCGGCGGTAGCGCTTGCCGATCGAACCGCCGGTGTCGAACTCGGCCGGCATCCGGCTGCGCAGGGCCTCGTAGATCTCCCGTGCCCGCTCGGGCTGGCCGTCCTTGTTCACCAACGGAAGCACGGCCACCTTCACGGGGGCGAGCCGGGGATGCAGGCGCAGAAGCACGCGCTCGCGGCCCTCCACCTCCTCCTCGTCGTAGGCGTCCACCATGAACGCCAGCGTGCCGCGGTCCGCCCCGGCGGACGGCTCGATCACGTGGGGCATGTAGCGCTCGCCCGTGCCCGGGTCCACGTAGTCGAGCTTCTCGCGCGAGTACTCGGCGTGGCGGGAGAGGTCGAAGTCGCCGCGGTTGGCGATCCCCTCCAGCTCCGACCACCCCATCGGGAACAGGTACTCGATGTCCGAGGTGGCGCTGGAGTAGTGCGACAGCTCATCCTCGCCGTGCTCACGCAGCTGCAGGTGGTCGGGGCGTATGCCAAGGTCGGTGTACCAGCGCATCCGATCGGCCATCCACCGCTCGTGCCATTCGGCCGCCTGGGCGGGCGGCACGAAGTACTCGATCTCCATCTGCTCGAACTCGCGCGTGCGGAAGATGAAGTTGCCGGGCGTGATCTCGTTGCGGAACGCCTTGCCCACCTGCGCTATTCCGAACGGCGGCTTCTTGCGCGCGAACTGCATCACGTTCTTGAAGTTCACGAAGATGCCCTGGGCGGTCTCCGGACGCAGGTAGACGGTCGAGCCCTCGTCCTGCACGGGCCCCATGTTGGTCTGGAACATCAGGTTGAAGTTGCGCGGCTCTGAGAGATCGCCATCGCACTCCGGGCACTTGAGGCCGGTCGGGTCGCGCCCTTCGGCCTCCGCCGCCTCCTGCAGGTGGTCCAGCCGCCAGCGCCTCTTGCACTTGCCCAGGCACTGCACCAGCGGATCGGTGAAGCCCTCGAGGTGGCCCGAGGCCTCCCACGTGCGCGGGTGCATGAGGATGGCGGCGTCCAGGGCCACCATGTCGTCGCGTTCCTGCAGGTTCGCGCGCCACCACTCGGCCTTCACGTTGGACTTCAGCAGCACGCCGTAGTGGCCGTAGTCGTAGGTCGAGGCCAGCCCCCCGTAGATCTCGGAGGACTGGAATATGAAGCCCCGCCGCTTGCACAGCGAGACGATCTTGTCCATGGTCACGGCGTCGGTCGTCATCGGCGGACAACCCTATTCATGGGTGCTCGGGAAACACAATCTGCCCGCTATTTGCGATTTACCGGCGAATGGGCGTCCTAGCCGTGCTCTAGGTTCCCCCGCCGGACGCCATGGTGATCTTCCGCCCCATCGGACACCTCGCCGCCTGGCTGGTGTGGCACTCCACCGGGGTCTCTCTGTACGAGGACCTCGACGCGCCACGCCCGCCCGCTCCCCCGCGTTAGCAGGGGTTTCCTGCTTTCGGCACTCCTATACTGAGACTGCCATGCCGATCTACGAGTACCGCTGCGACAAGGGGCACGTCCTCGAGGTGATGCAGCGGATGAGCGACGACTCGGTCTCCGCCTGCACCGAGTGCGGGGCTCCGGTGCAGCGCGTCTTCCACCCGGTGGCCGTGCACTTCAAGGGCTCGGGCTTCTACAACACCGACTACGGCAAGGCCAAGAACAACAAGGGCTCGAAGGACGGCAAGGCCGACTCGTCGGAGTCGGGGTCCGGGTCGGACTCGAAGTCCGACTCGAGCTCCTCCTCGGACTCCAAGTCCTCCGACAAGTCGGACTCGAAGACGTCGAAGGCCTCGGCGTCGTCCTCGTCGGACAGCTAGCGGCCCAGCAGCTCGTTCACGGCCGAGGTCTTCTCCGAGCCCGAGTAGAGCAGGTCCCCGGTGCCGAACGAGTTGGGCTTGAGCACCCGCGTGTCGCCTGACCCGCCCGTGGCCATGTCCGCGGCCAGGCCCATCAGCCCCGGGCCCTTGAGGTCGGTCCGGATCGTCTTCGGGGCGCGCCAGCTCACCAGCGGCAGGCGGATGAACGTGGAGGGGGAGAGCAGCGCGCCCCGGATGCCGTTGAGCACCTCCTGCTGGCGGGCGGCGCGGTCGATGTCGTTCTCGGCCGGCGCACAGGGGTTCTTCCGCACGCGGGCAAAGCCGAGCGCCCGGCGGCCGTTCAAATCGCGCTCTCCCTTGCGGAGGTTGAAGCCGCGGTAGAAGTTGTCGAACTCCGGCGCGCAGATCCGGGTCTTGTTGTTCACGGTGATCCCGCCCATGGCGTCGATGAACGCGGGGAAGTCCTCGAAGTCCACCTCGATCAGGTGGTCGATCTCCAGGCCGTTGCCGAGGAAGTTCTCCACGGTCTGGATCGTCAGCGGCGCGCCGCCGATCGAGTAGGCGCCGTTGATCTTGCCGGTGCCGTGGCCGGGGATCTCGGCGGAGGAGTCGCGCGGGATCGAGAGCTTGCGCACGCTGCCGAACTGGGCGCGGACGAGCATGATCGAGTCCGCTCGCCCGGGGCCGCCCTGAGTCTCGTCGATCGAGGCGCCCTTGCGCTCGTCGGAGCCGAGCACGAGGATCGTGGCGCCGCTGAAGAGGTTGCCGTTGCCGTTCAGCGCCTCCTCGGCCTCGGGGGACGCTCCGCCCTCCAGCTGGGCGCTCACGAGGAACAGCACCAGCGAGAGCAGGATCCAGCCCAGGACGGCGAGCAGGATCCACCTGATCACACGGCCCGGTGAGATCTCGCGCCTGCGCCGTGGGCGATCGCCGTCGTCGCGGCCGCCATCGCGCCGCCGGCGGGCGCGCTTGCGCAGGCCCTCCAGCCCGCCGCCCTTGCCAAAGGGGCCGGGGCGCCGGGAGCGGTAGACCTTGTAATCGGGGCGGTCGCCTTGGTCGGCCAAGCCCTCTCTATATAGCTCGCGGGGCGTCCAGCTCCTCCAGGAATATCGTTCGCCCCATGGCGGCACGGAGAGTGATCGGGATCGACGCCGGGGGCACGAAGCTCCTTGGAGGGGTGGTCGACGAGACCCTCACGGTGCACCACCGGGTGCACCGGCTGTGGCGCGGGGCGGATCGCCGCGAGACGCTTGACATCCTGCTCGACTCCGTCGCCGAGGTGCGCGCGGCGGCGCCCGACGTGGAGGCGGTGGGCTTTGGAATCCCCTCGCTGGTGAACGGCGAACGGGGGACGTCGGTGTGGTCGAACCACCTCCCGATCGACGACGTCCCGTTCCGCGACCTGATGAGCGAGCGGCTTGGGCTGCCCGTGGTGGTGGACAACGACACCAACGCCGCGGCCCTGGCCGAGCACCGCCACGGCGCGGCCAAGGGAGCCGACCACGCCGTGATGATCGCGCTGGGAACCGGCGTCGGCGGCGGGCTGGTGCTTAACGGCAAGGTCTACCGCGGCGCCCACGGCTTCGCGGGCGAGCTGGGCCACCTGGTGGTCGACCACGACGGCGCAGACTGCCCCGGCGACTGCCCGGGCCGCGGTTGCCTCGAGGTGCTGGTGAGCGGCACCGCGATCGGCGTGGCCGGCCATGGCGCCGCCATGCGCGACCCCAGCTCCGCGCTCGGCCGGCGGCTGGCCGAGGGCGGGCAGATCACAGGCGGGCTGGTCACCGAGCTGGCACACGCAGGTGACGCCGACGCCCGCGCGGTGCTGGCCGAGATCGGGCGGCAGCTCGGATCCGGGCTCTGTGGCGTGGTCAACGTGCTCGACCCCGAGGTGGTGGTGGTGGGCGGCGGCGGCGTGGCCGCCGGCGACCTCCTGCTCGGGCCCGCGCGCGAGGTGGTTGCGCAGCGCGCCCTGCCCCCGGTGGCCGAGGCCGTGCGGATCGTGCCGGCCCACTTCGGCGACGAGTCGGCCATGCTCGGCGCCGCTCTGCTCGCGCTCGACGAGACCGCACGATGAGCCTGGTGGTGTGCCCCACGCCGATCGGCAACCTCGGGGACGTGACCCTGCGCGTGCTCTCAGCCCTGCGCGAGGCCGACGTGATCGCCTGCGAGGACACGCGCCGTACGCGCACCCTGCTCGACCGCTACGGCGTGAGCTCGCCCATGGTGGGCTACCACGAGCACAACGAGGAACAGCGAGCCGCCCAGCTGGTGGAGCGGATGCGCGACGGCGAGACGGTGGCGCTGGTGTCCGACGCCGGCATGCCGCTCGTCTCCGACCCCGGCTACGTGCTCGTGCGCGCGTGCGTGGCGGCGGGGATCGGCGTGGAGGTGCTGCCCGGGCCGTCGGCGGCGCTCGCCGCGCTGGTGGCCTCCGCGCTCCCGGTGGACCGCTGGCGCTTCGCGGGCTTCTTGCCGCGCAAGCGGGGCGAGCTGTCCAAGGTGCTCGCCGAGGGCGGCGGCACGCTCGTTGCCTTCGAGTCGCCCCGGCGGATGCCGGGCACGCTCGCGCTGCTGGCCGAGCTCGACCCCGGCCGCGAGGTGGCCGTCTGCCGCGAGCTCACCAAGGTGCACGAGGAGGTGGTGCGGGGGAGCGCCGCCGAGTTGGCCGAGCGCTACGCGGGCAAGCCCCCGAAGGGCGAGGTCGTGCTGGTGCTGGGGCCGTCGGACGTGGGCCCGGCCGCTGCCGGCGCGGAGCCCGCGGGCCTCGAACAGCTGCGCCGCCTCGTGGACGCCGGGGCCAAGCCACGGCCGGCGGCGACGGCGGTCGCCGAGCTCACCGGCGGGAGTGCGAACGCGCTCTACAAGGCGCTCACCGAGTAACGGTTCCCACACGAGCGTTACGACGCGCGCCGCTCGGGTGACGGTTCGGCTCGCGCACCGCCACGGGCGGCGGCTCAGCCCCTAGCTTCGCGGGCATGTTCCGGCCCCTTGCCGCCCTCACCTGCCTCACGTGCGCCCTGGTGCTCCTCGCCGCGCCGGCATCCGCGGCCGCTGACTGGAGCTGGCCGGTCGCCGGCGAGGTCATCACCCATTACCGCAACGGCACCGACCCGTACGCGGGAGGGCAGCACCGCGGCATCGACATCGCGGTCGAGGCCGGCACGCCGGTCGTCGCGGCCGCCGGCGGCACGGTGCGCTTCGCAGGTGTGGTGGGCTCCTCGGGGCTGACCGTGTCCGTCCGCACTGCGGACGGGCGCTTCGACACGTCCTACCTGCACCTGTCGGCCGCAGGCGTGCGCGAGGGGCACGTGGTCTCCACGGGCGACCGGCTCGGCGCGGTGGGAACGAGCGGCCGCCGCTCGGCCGCGCGCCCGCACCTGCACTTCGGCGTGCGCGAGGCGGGCACGCGGCACTCCTACGTCGACCCGCTCACGCTGCTGGGGCCGCCGCCCCCGTCGGGGCCGCCCGAGGCGCCGCGGGTGGCGCCCGCCCCCGTGCCGGTGCCGGTGGCGCCCGTCCCGGTGCGGGTGCCCGGGCCGGTGCGGCTTCCCGCCGCCCGCCGCCTGCGCCTGCCGGCTGGGCGACGCGTGCCCGTGGCGCGCCGGGTGCCCGGCGGGCGCCGGCTGCCCGCCCCGCGGCCCGGGCGCTCTCCGTCCGCAGTCGGAGCGCCGTTGTCGGCTCCTGCCCTGCGCCCCCTGCCGGCCCTGGGTCGCGGCGACGCCGCAGGGCGCGGTCACGCGGCCGGTGCCCCCGACCGTGGCGTCCTCCCGGGTCTGGGCCCGCAGGCGGCCGGGGCGCCCGCCCAGGCGCCTGCAGCCCGGCCCACGCCCGCGGGCGCCCGCCCCGGGCAAGACGACGGTGGTCCCGACGTGAGCTGGGCACTCGCCTGCCTGGGCCTGCTGCTGGCCGCCGCGCTGATGGGACGAGCGCGCGACGGCGGTCGCGGCGCGGCCGGAGCCGTCCGGCGAGCTGATCGCCCGGATCCGCGCGCGGCGCTACACGCTCTGCTGGCGCCGCTGGGAGGCCGGCGGTGAGGGCGCCGACACGCTTGGACTCCGGGCTGTTCGCGAAACGGCAACGAACGGCTCGGTAACGGGAGCGGTTCCGGACGCCGGCGGCTTGCCGGCTGCTCGCGGCTTGGGAAAGGCGCCAGGCAAACGCAGCCCCCGAGCGCGGGGCGCTTTGACGGACATAGTGACCGTCAAGTCGCCCGGTGCGGCCGGGATCGTCCGCCTTCCCGGACGCGGGGCGCTTTGACGGACATAGTGACCGTCAAGTCGCCCGGACCCCCCTCGGCGCGCCGGGCCGGCGCCGGGCTCCCCGCCAGTAGCATCGGCTCGGAGTGTCCTTCTACCTCACCACGCCGATCTACTACGTGAACGGGGAGCCCCACCTCGGCCACGTCTACACCACGGTGGCGGCCGACGTGGTCGCGCGCCACATGCGCCAGCGCGGCGAGGAGGTGTTCTTCCTTACCGGCACCGACGAGCACGGCGAGCCGGTGGCCCAGGCCGCCGAGCGCGAGGGCGTCACCCCGCGCGCGCTGGCCGATCGCAACGCCGAGCGCTTCAAGCGCGTCACCGAGCGCGTGAACGCCACCAACGACTTCTTCATCCGCACGAGCGACCAGGAGCACAAGGCCGTCGTCGCCGAGGTGGTCGTGCGCATGAAGGAGAACGGCCACGTCTACGAGGGCACCTACGAGGGCTGGTACTGCCCCCGCTGCGCGGACTTCAAGACCGACAGCGAGCTGCTCGAGGGCGACCGCTGCCCGATCCACCTGATCGAGCTCGAGCGGGAAAAGGAGGACAACTGGTTCTTTCGCCTGTCGCACTTCCAGGAGCGGCTCGAGCAGCTGTATGCCGACAACCCCGGCTGGGTCATGCCGGCGAACCGGTACAACGAGGCGCTGTCGTTCATCAAGGGCGGCCTGCGCGACTTCTCGCTCAGCCGCGCGCGGATCTCGTGGGGTGTGCCCGTGCCGTGGGACCCCGAGCAGGTGGTCTACGTGTGGGTGGACGCGCTGCTCAACTACTACACGGCGCTGTCTTACGCGCGCGAGGGCGAGGATCTCACCGAGCGGTTCTGGCCCGCGTCGCTGCACCTGATCGCCAAGGACATCCTGAAGTTCCACGCGGTCTTCTGGCCCGCGCTGCTGATGGCCGCCGACCTCGAGGTGCCGCGGCGGATCTTCATCCACGGCTACCTGCTGATGGATGACCACAAGATGTCGAAGTCGCTGGGCAACGTGCTCGACCCGTTCCACGTGATGGACCTCTACGGCACCGACGCGCTGCGCTACTACCTGCTGCGCGAGGTGTCATTCGGCCAGGACGGCTCGATTTCGCCCGAGGGCTTCGAGAAGCGCTACAACACCGAGCTGGCCAACGAG
>Ga0209587_1000863_pt1 | contig 14709 bp, 14 predicted proteins | sample NGEPerD_2_FD_184512 | JGI IMG/M metagenome (GOLD analysis project Ga0209587, IMG submission 184512) | Arctic peat soil microbial communities from the Barrow Environmental Observatory site, Barrow, Alaska, USA - NGEE PermafrostL1-D... | ecosystem: Environmental > Terrestrial > Soil > Wetlands >... | reverse complement strand
GTAGAAAACGCCGAGCCTTAGCGCCGTTTTAAGACTTTCAGGGCGAGCTGATGCACTGTGTCCTCGTCGCCGAGATATTCGCCATGTTCGCGTGCCGCCACGAATACGAGTCGCAGGACTGACTCGTATTTCCCGCCGCGCGCGGCCGTCGGTCGCACCTTCAAAACAACCTCAAACGCCTGTGCTATGTCGTGGGCCAGTATCAACGATGACGGCTCTCGCGGCCGTCCGGTCGGCAGACCCTCGGCGCGCTCGTACAGCGATTGGCTGGCGTCGGCCAGATGCCATAGCGCCATCACGATGCTGTCCATGTCAGCGCCGTAGGGTATCGTCTCGCGACTTACTTCAGCGCCGAACTGAGCCGGCAACGCCTGCACCAGCGCGAGCAGATGGCGTGTAGCGTCGCGCAAATCGCGATACGTAGTCTTGCGCTGGGCCTTACGCGGCATGTTGCGGTGTGCTTTGCGGCTTGCTAAACAAAACGACAGATAGTAGTCCAGACGCCGCAAGAATGGCTCCGCGTGATCGCGGTCGAGGCCAATGTGCCTCGCTATCTCTGCCCGCGTGGCCTCCGATAGCTCTACGTGGATCGCGTCCGTAGCCCAAAATTGATCCATGCGCACCCCCCTGGTGGTGCCCCTACGATAGACGCCGCGCCAGACAAGTAGGGTGCCCGTTTGTCGTCCCGTCGGACGAGGCGCGGTGTAAGGCTATTGTATGGGCACTGCCCGCAGCGGCACCACGTTCGCGCCCGCCGCCAAGCCCTCCAGATAATCGGCCCAGCGTTGCATCATCTTCTGGCGCTCTGGCAGGTGCGATGTGCGGTTGTAGGCCCGGCCTAGCGGGTCTCTGACGTTATGCGCTAGCTGGTGCTCGATCAGATGCGGCGGCACGTGGAGTTCTTCGTCGAGGATGGTGCGCGCCATTGCGCGGAAGCCGTGGCCGCACATCTCATTGCCGGCATAGCTTAGGCGCCGCAACGCGCCGTTGACGGTGTTCTCGGACATTGGCCGCGCGATAGTGCGCAAGCCCGGAAACACGTAATCAGGTATGCCATCGCGCTTGGGCGAGCCAGTCAGCAGTTGCAGATCGCGCAGGATCGCGACGGCTTGTGTGGCGAGCGGCACCAGATGCGGCTGCTTTGTTTTCATACGATTCCCCGGAATACTCCAGGTCGCGGCGTCCAGGTCGATCTCAGGCCATTCGGCCTTGCGCAGTTCACCCGGCCGCACGAACACCAGCGGCGCAAGCTGTAGCGCGCACTTGGTTACGTACGATCCCTGATATCCGTCGATGGCGCGCAGTAACTCGCCTACGGCTTTCGGCTCGGTGATGGCGGCCAGGTGGTTCTCTTTGACGGGCGACAAGGCGCCGCGCAGGTCGGCGGCCGGGTTGCGCTCGCAGCGGCCGGTGGCGATCCCGTAACGGAATATCTGCCCGCAGTTCTGGTGCGCGCGGTGCGCGGTGTCGATCGCGCCCCGGCTCTCGATGCGTCGCAGCACCGTCAGTAGTTCCGGCGCCATAATGCGCCCGATAGGCCGCTTGCCGAGGTACGGAAACACGTCCATTTCCAGCCTGCGGATGATCTTGCTTGAGTGCCCTTCTGCCCAGGTCAGCGACTGCTTGGCGAACCACTCGCGCGCGACCGCCTCGAAACTGTCGGCGTTCAACCCGCCTTGCGCCGCCTTCATGGTCTTGCGCATTTGTCCGGGGTCGACACCCGCAGCCAGTTGCGCCCGTAGTGCATCGCGCTTGGTGCGCGCTTGCTTGAGTGTCACGGCAGGGTAGGTACCGAGGGATAGCAGCTTACCTTTGCCCTCATACCTATACTTGAGTCGCCACCATTTACCGCCAGTGGGCGACACAAGCAAGAACAGGCCGCCGCCGTCGAATAAGGTGATGGATTTGTCTGCGGGTTTGACGTTACGAACTGTGGTATGAGTCAGCGGCATAATGGGTATAACTCCTTTTCTTGCGCGACGCTTACACCCAAAGTTATACCCCATCATCGCCGGATGTCAACGAACTAAGGCGGATGGCAGTGCACCGTAAGCGATAAAAAACCCGCATTGTCGCAGGCTTAGCAGACGGTGGCGGACGGTGCCGGATGGTTAGGTGGTGGAGCTAGGCGGGATCGAACCGCCGACCTCCTGCATGCCATGCAGGCGCTCTCCCAGCTGAGCTATAGCCCCACGATTGGGAATCGGAATGCTAAGTGGGGCTTGCCGGTGTGTCAACCCGATGAACCCGGGTGAATCCCGCAGAGACCGGGCTTTAGCGCGTATGCGCTCAAACAGCACGCTACAGGCCGTGTGATTTTGCCCGGATAAAATCGATTGCGCCGCGTATACGCGCCAGGGCGCGCGATTTGCCCACCAGCTCCAGGGTGCTATCGATCGGGGGCGACACCGCGCCGCCGCAAACCGCGACTCGCAGCGGCTGCGCGACCTTGCCCAGCTTTAGGCCATGCTCATCGGCCAGGTCCGCGATCACATTGTGGATCGCCGGCGCCTGCCACGCTTCGAGAGCGTCGAGCGCGGCCGCCAGCGCCTCCAGTAGTTCGCCGGCCTCGGCGGTCAGATGTTTGTCCGCTGCTTTTGCGTCGTAATCTTCGAAGTCAACATAGAAAAATCGGCTGTTATCGGCCAGTTCCGTCAACGTTCTGGCGCGTTCCCGCTGCGCGTCCCATACACGCTCCAGCTCTGGGCCATTCTCCAGCGGAATATCGAGCCGCAACATCTGCTCGCGCAAATGCGGAAGTACCATTTCAGGTCCGCTGTCCTTGATGTAATGCTGATTAAGCCACAAGAGCTTGTCGGGATTGAAAGTCGCGGCGGCGCGATGCACCTGTCGGATATCGAATAACCCGACCAACTCCGCGCGCGTAAAGATTTCCTGATCGCCGTGCGCCCAGCCAAGGCGAACAAGGTAATTGATCAGCGCATGCGGCAGATACCCGTCATCGCGATACTGCAACACACTGACGGCGCCGTGACGTTTCGACAATCGTTTGCCATCGGACCCCAGAATCATCGGCACATGCGCGTACTGCGGGAGATCGGCGCCGAGCGCGCGCAGAATATTGATCTGGCGCGGCGTGTTGTTCAGGTGATCGTCGCCGCGGATGACATGCGTGATGTCCATATCCATGTCATCGACCACGACCGTAAAATTGTATGTCGGCGAGCCATCCGCGCGAGCGATGATCAAATCGTCCAGCTCTCCATTGCTGAACGTGACTCTGCCGTGCACCAGGTCGTTGACCACGGTCTCGCCGGCAAGCGGGTTTTTGAACCGCACCACGGGTTCTATACCCGGGTGGGGCGGCCCCTGGTAATCGCGGCAACGCCCGTCATAACGCGGTTTTTGGCGGGACTCGAATTGCGCGGTGCGCATGGCTTCAAGTTCCTCGCGCGTGCAGTAGCAATGGTAAGCATGCCCTGCATCCAGCAATTGCTGAGTGACCTCGCTATAGCGGTCGCCGCGCTGACTCTGGTAATAAGGACCCTCGTCGTAATCGAGATCGAGCCATGCAAGACCGTCGAGAATAGCGTCCACGGACGCCTGCGTGGAACGCTCACGGTCGGTGTCCTCGATGCGCAAGATGAATTTTCCGTCCTGTTTTCTTGCGTATGCCCAAGAGAACAGCGCGGTGCGGGCGCCGCCGATGTGAAGATACCCGGTGGGGCTGGGTGCGAAGCGGGTGCGTATCGTCATGGATAAGGCTTTGTCGGGATTTTGAACACACATGCCTGGCGGATGGGCGCGAATGCCAGCCGCGACAGAGAAAGTTTTCTGTTACTCGGCCACGTAGTGAATCAGCAGCTCCTGCTGGTCACTGCTTGTGGTGCGGCCGAGGCTTATCGAGCCACGCCCCCAGAGCGGCGTCTCTTCGCGGCGCAGATACACTTCCTGTCCATCGAGATGCCGGACGAAAGTACCATTGGTGCTTTGGTCCAGCAGCACGAACTTGCCGCGACGATAGGCGATGCTGGCGTGGATACGGGATACCAGATTCGCATCCACCACCAGGTCGCACGCGGCATGCCGCCCCATGAGCACGCCCCGGGTGTCGGACAGGATTGTAAGCTGTCGTTCCTTGTACATAAGGTAAATTCGCGAGATTGTCTGCGCCTGAACATCGGCTCGCGTCAGAATACTGGTGACATCCTCGTGTTCCCAAAGCACTTCGTAAACTGAGATCTCGCGCCGGTCACCCTTGAGGGTGATGATATCGTAAAGCCGGGTTAGCGCCGCGGTCTCCGGCGCAAGATCATCCACGGTGTTTTGTGTGGTGATGATCTGCCCCGGCTTGGCGATGGTAGTCATGACCGCGGCGATGTTGGCGGCGTCACCGTGCACATCGTTATCATCCACGAACGCCACACCTTTATGCAGGCCGATATGCACCGCAAGCGCGACGCCGTCGAAAGGCTGCGCCATGACTTCCTGCATGCCGCACGCCGCGTGTACCGCACCGTCGGACCGCGCGAAGCGGCACATGATCTCGTCGCCTATGGTCTTGACGACAACGCCGGAGTGCCGGTCACTGACGGTTGCCATCGCGCTCAAACACCGGGACAGGAAGCCGCGCGCGCGCGCATCTCCATAGCGTGCGTAGAGACCGGTGCTGTCGGCCACGTCCGCGAACAGCACGGCGCATTCAACATTTTTGTCCGAAGCCATTGTGACGGACATTACTGAGAACGTTCACCCGGCGGCAGGTAACGTTCGAACTCGGGTTTGGCGCGCGCGGCATTGAAGGCCTCGCGGCCTGTGATGAGTTGCGCCTGCACCAGCTTGTGCAGCGCGTTGTCCATGGACTGCATGCCCATCGACGAACCGCTCTGCAAGATGTTTTCGATCTGATCGATGCGGCCCTCGCGAATCACATTGGCAACCGCCGGCGTATTGATCAGAACTTCAATTGCCGCAACCCGCCCGCCTCCGTCCGCGCGCCTGACGAGTTGCTGCGAAATAACGCTGCGCAGCGATGTGGATAACATGGTGCGAATATGCGGCTGCTTCTGCGCCGGAAACGTGTTGATGATGCGATCCACCGTACCGGCCGCGCTGTTGGTGTGCAAGGTGCCCATCACCAGGATACCGGTTTCCGCCGCCGTCACAGCCAGGCCCATGGTTTCCAGATCCCGCAATTCGCCGACCAGAATCACATCCGGATCCTGTCTTAACGCCGAGCGTAACGCGCTTGCGAAACTGGCGGTATGCTGTCCGACTTCGCGCTGGCTGACCATACACCGGTGGCGCTGATGCATAAATTCGATAGGGTCTTCGATGGTCACGATATGCCCATCGCTCGTGCGGTTCACGGCGTCGATCATCGCCGCCAGGGTCGAGGACTTGCCCGAGCCGGTCTTGCCAGTCACCAGGATCAGTCCCTGCTTCTGCGTGCACAGAGCCGCCAGCGATGCGGGCAACCCCATCTGTTCCAGCGTACTGACCGCGGCCGGGACAATTCGAAACACCCCGCCCATGCCATACAAATGTTGAAACACGTTGACTCTAAAACGTGCGAGCCCTTCGCGCGTCAGCGCGAAATCGGCGGCGTCGTGCTGTTCGAAGTGGGCGCGGATCCTCGCCGGCATGACGCCATACAGCATCTCGCGCGTGGCCTGCGCGTCCAGACGAGTCTCGTCTATGGCGGCGAGTTCGCCGAAACGGCGCATGCGGGGTGGGTCACCGGCGATGAGATGCAGGTCCGACCCCTTCTCCGCGATCACGCGCTTGAGCATCTCATCCAGATTCGCCATGTCATCGACTCCATCGAAAACCAGGGATTTGAAACCCAGAGGCAAGTTCGCCTGCCGCGGCAAAGCTCGCGAGCCTGGCGCGGGGCGTGAGTCACCCCGCTGCGGCCTTGAACAGCAGGGCCGGGTCGGTCACGAAGCGCTGAAACAGCTTTTTATCCGCGGCGTTCAGGTAGGCGTCGTCCGGATCGACTTCCTTTCGCTGCACGGCGTCCAGCAGCGCCTGATCCATAAGCTGCATGCCCTTGTCACGGCCGGTACGAATCTGGTTCGGAATTTGAAAGGTCTTGTCCGCCAGAATGAGGTTACCTATCGCGTGCGTGTTGAGCATTATCTCGACGATCGCCTTGCGGCTCCGCCCATCCGCGGTCTTCACCAGAATCTGGGTTAACACGGCATGCAGATTCTGGGAGAGAAATATTTTGCCCTGCTCCCGCTGTTCGTCCGGCAACGCATCCAGAATCCGGTCCAGAGATTTGGTCGCGGATGTCGTGTGCAAGGTCCCCAGCACCAAATGACCGGTTTCGGCTGCCAGCATCGCCATGCCGATGGTCTCCGGGTCGCGCATCTCGCCTACCAGGATCACATCCGGATCTTCGCGCAACGCCGCGCGCAGGCCGGCGGAAAAGCTTTTTACGTGCGTGCCCACTTCGCGCTGGATGACCTGCGACTGTTTGCTGGGATGAATGAACTCGATGGGATCTTCCAGGGTGATAATATTCATCCGTCTGGTGGTATTGATGTGGTCGATCAGCGCCGCGAGCGTGGTGGATTTGCCGGTGCCCGTCGAGCCGGTGACCAGCACCAGTCCCTGGCGGTAATGCGCGAGCGTTTGCACCACCGGCGGCAGCCCCAGCGCCGCGAACGGCGGTATCTCGGTTGGTATGTGGCGCAAGGTGGCGCCTACGCCTGAAGACTTGCGGTACAGGTTCACGCGAAACCGCCCGACGCCGTCCGACATGTAGGAGAAGTCCAGATCTTCGCCGTTTATAAATTTTTCCTTCTGCGTAACAGTCAGAATCTCTTGTAGATAACTTTCCAGTTCAACCTGCCCCAGCTCCCTGAACTTGATCGGCAGCAAATCCCCGTGCATCCGCAGCATCGGCGGTACGCCCACCGCCAGATGCACATCCGAACACCCTTGTTCACGGCCGAGTTTCAGAAACGCATCGATACGTGGCACGCCGGCTCCGTTATGTTTCAAGCGCCGCGAGGCTGGACTTGAGCTCGCCCATGCTCTGAAAGCGCAGCTCCGGGCTGGTCGCCATGCATTTCACTATCACCGCGCTGAGCGTCAGCGGCAACTGGGCATTGAGCTGCGTTGGCGGCTGCGCCCTGCCTTGCACGTGCTGATACATAACTGACATGCTGTCCGCGCCGGCATAGGGGGGGCGGCCTGTCATCATCTCGTAGAGAATAATGCCAAGGCTGTAGATGTCGGTGCGCGCGTCGATAGGTTTGCCGAGCACCTGCTCGGGCGCCATGTAGGTCGGCGTGCCGATCACCAGGCCGGTCTTGGTCAGCCGTGCTTCGGTATCGCGAACGGCCGCGGCAACACCGAAGTCGACAATTTTTACCAGGCCCACATCGTTGATGAGAATGTTGCTGGGCTTCAGATCGCGATGCACCACACTGACGTGGTGCGCGGCTTCCATGCCCGCGCACACGTCCTGCATGATCTTCAGCCCGCGGTTCGTATCCATGGGCTTGCGTCCGCGTATTTCCGAGCCCAGCGTATGACTTGGGAAATATTCCATGGCGATGGCGGACGCTCTGCCAAAGGTGATCATGTCGAAAATGCGGATCACGTTGCGATGCGTAATCCTGCGCGCGAACCTTAGTTCGTAGACGAAACGTTTGATCGTACTTTCATCGCTTGCCACCTGCGCGTGCAGAAACTTGAGAATGATCTCTTCCCTGATCATCTGGTCTTCCATCAGATACACCGCACCGAACGCGCCCTTGCCGATAGGCCGGATGTAGCGATAGCGTTCCGCCAGCACATCGCCGGGCTTGAGGTTTGCCATGTCCACAGTTTCCGGTCTGGCGAGATCCGCGCCCCGCGACACGGTCTCGGGCATGACCAGCGCGCCGGACGCGTTACCTGACGCGTCCGCTGCCCGCAACCGGGTTGCGGTAATGCCGGTGGCATAGCTTGCGCGGATGCGCGCCGAGATCTCGCCAGCCAGCTGGCGAAGTTCCGCGCCCCCATTGGAGGTATGTCGAGTGATGGCGATCAGAATCATGTCGGCGCGGGGTTCATCCACCAGCGACGCCAGCGCTGTAAGCGCCTCGCGCCGGACGTTGTCCGAACCGGTTTTCAGCTTTTCGATAACCGGCTTGACCGCCGCGCCCGAACCCAGCTTGCCCAGCGCCCGGACCAGCACCAGGGTCAGCGCTTCTTCTAGGGCGGGTTTGTCCAGCATGCGGATGAGCGCGGGTACCGCCCGCTTGTTGCCCAGCTCGGCCAGTGCATCGATGGCGCGCTCCTGTACCCACCAGTCGGAATCATCCAGCGACCCCAGCAGGAGATCGAACATGGCCGGGTCTTTGGTCGCGTTGACAATCTCGATCGCGGCGCGGCGTACGAACTCGTCCTCGTCCTTGATCAGCGCGACGACCGATTCCACCACCCGCGGCCCGCCGATCCTGCCCAGCGCATCGGCCGCACGGGTTCTCACCCACCAGTCGCTGTCCTTGATCGCCACCAGCAGATCCTTGATGGCGCCGGCCGTACCGATTGCGTTGATGACCTCGACCGCGGCGCGGCGCGCGTGTTCGGATTCATCGCGTAACGGGTCCAGCAGATGTTTCACGGTGTCGGGGTGATTGAGTGAAACCAGCACCTCGATTGCCTTGCCCTGGATTTTAATGTCCGGCTCTTTAAGCATCCGGCATAGCTGCGGCACATCCATGCCGGCGCCGATGCGGGCCAGCGCTTCAAGCGCCGCGAGCCGTACCATTTTGTGATTATCCTCAAGCAGCCTTCGCAACGCTTCCCGCACGGCAGGCGTGGGGAAGCGCGACAGTACGCCGACCACACGCGCGCGCATCCCGGGGTCCTGCGCATCCAGCCGATTGATCAGCGCGGGCACCAACTGCTCGTCGGCTGCTTCTTCGATGATTCGAAACAGGGCCGTCTGGTCCTGATATTCGAGCTTGTTGGCGTAGCGCAGCAGGCTCTCCGCGTGCAGCGCATGCTTGTGCGCCGACAGGATTTCCAGGATTGCCGGCTTTGAAACGGTTGCATCGTCGAGCAGAGGCAGCAGTTTGTTGGCGTCGATGCTGCGCGCACCGACAATCGCGCTCACGACACCGGATACGACCTGCTCATCGCGCTCGGCCAGTCCTGGCAAACAGAATGCCAGCGTGTTTTTGTCGATTAGCCTGCGCAACAATTCAATCAGCAGTCCAGCCTTGTCGTGCTGCGCGGCGCCAAGCCGCGAGACGATCTTCGGAATCGCGGAGCGCGCGACCGTTTCGAGTTTGCCCAGCGCCTGCGCGCCGCCCGCGCCGTCGAGTGTGCCGGCCGACAATACCTGGTTTATCAGCCGCTCCGCCCTGATGCCATCGAAGATCGCCACCATCCCGCAATGACGCTAAACGCGAGCGTCCCTGACGGCGCGTGCATAGATGATGTGCTCCTTGTTGATAAGACCGACCATACCCGCTTCCAGGTGCAGCCTGATGAAGCTTTCCGCGGGGTTGTTCAGATAGTCGGACAGGCGTCGGCGCTCGGGCGGAAAAAACTCCCTGATCGAACCCGCAAGCATGGCACCGTCCGTCAACAGCAGGCCGCAGCCCAGGATCGTTTGCTCGGCCGGCTCAGGCGGGGGCTGCTCATCGAGGTATTGCATACGGATTATTCGGCGCTTGCAGTAAAAGCGCCGCTCATCGGACGTTTCGGTACTGAACACCAGAAAGGGCTCCCGCTCATTGAGAACGTCTTCCGGGCGCTCCTGGCCCGCATGTCGTCTGGTTTCCAGATGCAGGAATATAGATCCACTCACGCACTGTCCCGGATCAATCCACAGATCGGCACGCTGCATCGTTGTCGGTATTCGCAGTGCGTCCTGGTCCATTGCTTCGCGTTTCGATTTGCCGGTTCTGGTTACTACGGTATAAAACTGCGCGCCGCTTTATAATTAAAAATTCGGGCGCTTTATCTGACGAACGGTTATTTTAACGTGGCCTTGTCTGCTTTGTGTCCGTGCCTTGATCGATGGCTTATGAACGGTAGAAAAAACCCGCTCAAAAGAACATCGCCAGAATCTGCATGGCGACCAGTCCATAAAGGCCGGCGACAATATCGTCCAGCATGATGCCGGCGCCACCGCCCAGACGTCGATCGATGAGACTCACGGGCCACGGTTTTGCAATATCGAACAGGCGAAAAACGACGAATCCCGCGAGTAGCCACCCCCAGCCCGCCGGCGCCGTCAGCATGGTAACCAGATAACCGACGATCTCATCCCAGACGATACCGCTGTGGTCGTGTACGCCCAGCGCCACCGAAGCGCGGCCACAGATCCACGTGCCGGCTACCAGCATTGCCGCCAGTACCGCCAGATAAAGCGGTAACGACAAGGGTTGCAGGATCATGTATACCGGCAACGCCACGAGCGTCCCCGCAGTGCCGGGCGCGTACGGGATCAGGCCCGCGCCGCCGCCAAATGCCAGGCAGTGCCAGGGATCGGCCAGCACCGCGCGCGCGGTGATTTGTGCGGGTCGGTTCATCGGCCGGCGAAATGGTCGTAACCCGCGGGCACAGCCAGTGTCCATGCCGCGCCGCCCAGCGTGTAACGCAGGCCCGCGGCGGGTTCGACGACGCCGATGCGAGAGGTGTCACAGTCCGCGCCGGCAAATTGTGTCGTCAGTTCACTCGCGCGCGCTGGTGGCACTGTAAACAGCAACTCGTAATCGTCACCGGCGGTCAGCACGGCGGGCCAGTCGACCTGACCGGCGTAAACATCACGGGCGGCAGCCGACAACGGAATTGAACTCAACTCCACCGTCGCGCCCACGCCACTGGCGGTTAATATCCGGTCAAGATCAGTGGCGAGACCATCCGACACATCGATGGCGGCGCTGGCGATGCTTAGCAACTGCCGCCCCTCGGCAACCCGCGGTGCAGGTGTGTTCAACCGCGACAGGCACCACTGGCGGCTGGCGGCCTTCAGCGCGCGTATCTTGCGAACTACCGCGAGACCAAGCCCGGCATCGCCGATGGTGCCGGTCACAAAAATCAGATCGCCGGCACGCGCGCCATCGCGACGCAGACTCTCGCCGCGCGGCAACGTCCCCATAACCTGGAGCGTGATACTCAAAGGGCCGCGGGTCAGATCGCCGCCGATCAGCTCGACTCGATAACGCTCCGCAAGCCCGAACAAACCCGCGCTGAAAGCCGTCAGCCAGTTTTCATCGACGCCAGGCATAGTTAACGACAGGGTCGCCCATGCAGGCTCGGCGCCCATCGCGGCAAGATCGCTCAGATTGACCGCCAGCGCCTTATGGCCTACCGCACCGGGGGGTGTATCCGCCGGGAAATGCACGCCTTCGATTAACGTGTCTACACTGACCACGATATCGTGCCCGGCAGTTGGATGGACAATCGCGCCGTCGTCGCCAATGCCCAGCACCACGTCCGCGCGGCGCGGCGCGGACATGAAGTACCGGCGAATGAGTTCGGCTTCGCTAAGCACGCGCTAGTATTCCGCTGGCGGGCGCGAACCGCCACGCTGGAGCGTACCAGTGCTTAAGCGGCGGCCGGGACATTCAGCGCGTGTGTGGCCGCATCCGCGGAGCGAGTTTGTCCAGCACGCCATTCACGAATTTATGCCCTTGTTCCGCGCCAAATTTTTTCGTCAGTGCAACCGCTTCGTTGATGATCACCTTGAACGGCACGTCCGGGCGCTGCAACAATTCAAAACACGCGCAGCGCAGGATCGCGCGTTCCACCGGGTCCACGTGTTCCACCCGCCACGCCATGTGCTCAACCAGCGCCGCATCCAGCTCGTTGGCGCGACCCACCACGCCATAAAGCAGGTCGTGCCAGTATTCAGGGTCGGCCTTGACGAAATCCGCATTTTCCCGGAACTGTCGTTCGATTTCGTCCGCCGGCTGCCCGGTCATCTGCCACTGATAAACCGCCTGCATGGCCAGCCGGCGCGACCAGCGGCGCCCGGCGGCCAGGCGCCGAATTGCGAGGTCAGCCACGCAGTTTGCGCAACAGACTAACCATCTCCAGCGCTGCTACGGCGGCATCCGCGCCCTTGTTGCCCGCCTTCGCACCGGCGCGCTCGATGGCCTGCTCCACGGTGTCGGTAGTCAACACGCCGAACGCAACCGGCATATCCGCATCCAGCGCGATCCTGGACAGGCCACGCGCGCATGCCCCCGCGACATACTCGAAATGCGCCGTGGCGCCGCGTATCACGCAGCCCAGCGCGATCAGCGCGTCGTAATTGCCCGATTGAGCCATACGCGTGACCACCAGCGGCAACTCGAACGCGCCCGGCGCGCGCACGATCTCTATGCGTGTGTCGTCCACACCGTGCTGCTTCAGGGTGGCCACCGCCCCTGCCGTCAGATGCTCGACGATATAACTGTTGAAGCGCGTCGCGGCGATGCCGAACCTGGCGTCACTCGCCGACATATCCCCTTCGATCGTATGAACGGAATTGATAATCATAGTGTTATGGGAAAAGTTTCATTGTGTTTTTAATCCGGGTTCTTAATCCGGAATGGTTTCTAATATTTCGAGGTCGAAGCCGCCCAGACCATGATAACGCTTGGGCGCGCCGAGTAACCGCATTTGTCTGACGCCGAGATCCGCCAGGATCTGCGAACCTATGCCCAAAGTGCGGTGATCCTCAACGTGATCGGCACGCTCGTCATCCTCGACCGCCGTTGCCCGGCTCAGGCGCTGAATCTGCCGAACGATATCGCTGGCGGGCACGGGAATTCTCAGCAGGACCGCTACCCCGCGCCCTTCGTCGGCAATGCGCCGCATCGCCGCCTGCATGGGCCAGTGGCAGCGTGACGTAGTTGCCGACAGCACATCGCAAAGCGTGTTTTCGATATGCACCCTGACCAGCACCGGCTGCCGCGATGCGATCTCGCCTTTAACCAGTGCGAGATGCACGCCGCGACCGATGACATCCTCGTAGGCGACCAGCCTGAAGTTGCCAAAGCGCGTGGCGATGGCGCTCTCGGCCACCCGTCGCACGGTCTTCTCGTGTTCGAGCCGGTAGCGGATCAGGTCTTCGATGGTCGCGATGCGGAGCCCATGCCGTGCGCCGAATTTTTCCAGGTCAGCACGGCGCGCCATGGAACCGTCTTCGTTAAGAATCTCCACGATCACCGCCGCGGGCTCCAGATCGGCCGATCGCGCGAGATCGCAACCGGCCTCGGTATGTCCGGCCCGGTTCAGCACGCCACCGGGCTGCGCCATGATCGGAAAGATGTGACCCGGTTGCCGGAGGTCGGCCGGCGCCGCGTTGGGCGCGACCGCGGTGCGGATCGTGTGTGCGCGATCGTATGCCGAGATGCCGGTAGTGACCCCCTCGCTGGCCTCGATCGACAAGGTGAAATTGGTGCTGCGCTGTTCGCTCTCGTTGCCGACCATCAGCGGCAGATTCAACTGCCTGCAACGTTCGCGGGTCAAGGTCAAACACACCAGCCCGCGCCCGTGCTGGGTCATGAAGTTGATGTCCTGCGGCCGCACCATGCTGGCCGCCATCAGCAAATCGCCCTCGTTCTCGCGCGCCTCGTCGTCCACGATGATGACCATCTTGCCTGCGCGGAGGTCATCGATGATGTCGGGAATGGAATCAAAACGCATGGTCGTTGTCTGCATCCGGTCGCGCGCTTTAGCGAGCGTGCCGGGTGACACCATGCGCTTTGTCGGTCGCGCTGGCGGGCACGGAATCGACCCGTGCCGCAGCTTCGCCCAGTTGCAATCGCTCCAGATAGCGCGCGATCAGATCGACCTCCAGGTTCACGTGCGTACCCTGAGCGCAGGTCTTGAGCGTCGTCACAGCAAGCGTATGCGGGATAATGTTCACGCTGAACTCAGCACCATGAACGTCGTTTACCGTAAGGCTCGCGCCGTCGATGGCGATGGATCCCTTGACCGCGATATAGCGCGCTAGCGATGCTGGTGCCGCGAACCACAGCCGTAGGCAAGCACCCACTTGAGATCGCTCGAGGACTTCGCCGACGCCATCCACGTGGCCGCTTACCAGATGCCCTCCCAGCGGGTCGCCCATCTTCAGCGAGGTTTCGATATTGATCGTGCTACCCGGTCGCAAGCGGCCGAGCGTGGTACGCGCCAGGGTTTCGGTCGACACGTCCATGCAGAGCGCGTTAGCCGTGAAATCGCTGACCGTCAGGCAAACACCGCTGACCGCGACGCTGTCGCCACGCGCGATGCCCGGCGTTGCCCACTGAATACGAAGCCTTGCATCCTTGTGTCCGCGCTCCACGTCCAGCACCGATGCCGTGCCCTGTACGATTCCGGTAAACATGATGGCCTTAAACGTTACCCGCCGGGGTCAGGGTCAGACGCAGATCATCGCCAATGATGCGGGTGTCGTTAATCACCAGGGGCAGGCGGTCGCGCATGCGTTTTATATCCGGCAGATGCGCAAGACCGCGCGCCAGGTCGCCCATGAGCATCGGCGCCATGTAGACGATCAATTCATCCACCAGATTGCCGCCCAGCAACGCGCCGGTCAGGGTCGATCCCGCTTCGACCTGCAATTCGTTGATCTCGCGGCGGGCGAGTTCGTGCATGACGGCATCGAGATCGAGGCAGTTGTCATTCGAGGCGACCGTTATCAATTCAACATTGTTGCGCTGCATAGCGCGCAGTTTACCTTCTAAATTATGCATTGCATCGGATGCGATAACCAGACACCGCCCCGGCAACGTGAAAACG
>Ga0209587_1000862_pt1 | contig 14710 bp, 18 predicted proteins | sample NGEPerD_2_FD_184512 | JGI IMG/M metagenome (GOLD analysis project Ga0209587, IMG submission 184512) | Arctic peat soil microbial communities from the Barrow Environmental Observatory site, Barrow, Alaska, USA - NGEE PermafrostL1-D... | ecosystem: Environmental > Terrestrial > Soil > Wetlands >... | reverse complement strand
GCGTTGCTCGTCATGCTGGTGGTGGGCGGCTACGCGCTGAGGCGGCGGCAACAGGGCTCCCCGGCTCCCGCGCGGCCCGAGCCGATGTCGCGCGACGAGATCGTGCGCCGGATCGCCGAGCTCGACCTGGAGTTCCACGCGGGGGAGCTCGAGCGAGAACGCTGGCAGGAGGAACGCGTGCGGCTCAAGGCCCGCCTGGCAGAGGTGGCAGAGCCCGTCCCGTGATCATCGTCGAGGGCCTTCGGGTGCGCTTCGGTCGCACGGTCGCGCTCGACGGCGTCGAGCTCACTCTCGAAGAAGGGATCACCGGGCTGTTCGGCCCCAACGGCTCCGGCAAGTCGACGCTGCTCAGGGCCGTGGCGGGCCTGGTGAGGCCGTCACAGGGCCGCATCACGTTCGAGGGGGCACCGGTCGCCGCGGCTCACGAGGGTTGGCGGCGGCTGGTGGGCTACGCCGGGCACGAGTCGGGCCTCTACCCGAACCTGACGGTCTCAGAGAACCTCGAGCTCTTCGGCAGGCTCTACGGGAGCGACGCGGCACGGCCCGCGAGCCTGCTGGCGCAGCTCGGGCTCGAAGGCCGCTCCAAGACCCTCGCGGGGGAGCTTTCGGCCGGGCTGAAGCGGCGCGCCGCGGTGGCGAGAGCGCTGGTGGGAGAGCCCCGCCTGCTCCTGCTCGACGAGCCCTACGCCAATCTCGACGACGACTCCGCCGCGCTGGTGACCGGGGCGTTGGTGGCGTGGCGGGAGCCGGGACGCAGCGCCCTGATCGCCACCCATGGAGCCAAGAAGCTCAAGGCGTTCGCCGATGCCGGAGTGATCCTGCGCCGCGGCAGGGTCGTGACCCACGGCCGCTACCGCGACTCGTCGCAGCGGCGACGGCCGTTCCACGAGACGGCGGCCCCGTGACCGAGGCCGGCTTTCTGACCAAGACGATGTGGCTGGCGGCGAAAGACCTTCGCATCGAGATGAGGGCCCGAGACACGCTCGCCCCCATGCTCGGCTTCGCCGCCACCGTCGCGCTCGTCCTGGCCTTCGCCCTGCCCGAAGCCTCCTCAGCAAACGACGCCGTGGTCGCCTACGTTCAGGCGGGCTTCATGTGGGTGACGGTCCTGTTCGCGGGCCTCATCGGCTTCGGGCGCACCTTCGAGGTCGAGCGAGCAGAGGGAGCGCTCGACTCGCTGCTGCTCGTTCCGGTGGATCGCAGCGCGTTGTTCGTCTCCAAGGCGCTCTCGAACCTGGCTTTCATCGTCGTGCTGGAAACGGTGCTGCTGCCCCTGACGGCCCTGCTGTTCGCCTACGACCTCGGAGGTTCGTGGGGCGCCCTGGTAGCGGTGGTGGCACTGGTGGACCTCGGGTTCGTCGCGGTCGGCACGCTCTACGCCGCGCTGGCGGCACAGACCCGAAGCCGCGAGTTGCTGCTTCCGCTTCTGGCCCTGCCGGCCCTAGTGCCGGTGTTCATCGCCGCGCTCGAGCTGACCGCCGACCTGTTGCTGGGGGCCGGATTCGATGCACTCCCCGCACGCGGCTGGTTCGGCATCCTGGTCGCCTTCGACGTCGTGTTCGTGACTGCGGGAGCCGTGCTGTTCGACGCCGTCCTCGACTAGAACCCGGTGCCGAGTGGTGGTCAAGTGATCACATAGGTCATCTGGCCACACCCTCGGCATAGGGCTTCGGCCCAATTAGGCTGCGAACATGGCCACCGCCTCCGAACTGAGACCACGCCGCGCCGGGCTCGACGCGCTGGGGGCCGCGGCGTGGACTTCGGTGGCGGCGGCTCTGCTGCTCGTGTTCTTCGTGGCGAGGGAGGCGGACGTCAGCATGGGGGGCCAGCTGCAGCGCATCTTCTACTTCCACGTGCCCTCGGCGTGGATCGCCTACCTGTCGTTCGCGATCGTGTTTCTCGCCTCGATCGCCTACCTGCGCACCGGCGCCGGCCGCTGGGATCTGCTGGCGCATGCTGCGGCCGAGATCGGAATCGTGTTCACGACCCTGGTGCTGATCACCGGCCCCATCTGGGCGAGGCCCGTGTGGGGGACGTGGTGGCAGTGGGACGCTCGCCTGACCTCGACCCTGGTCCTGTGGCTGACCTACGTCGGCTACCTGTTCCTTCGCAGCCTGGCCTCGGATGAGGCTACGGTGGGGCGGCTCGCCGCGGTTGTCGGCATCGTGGGGTTCCTCGACGTACCTATCGTCCACTTCTCGGTGCAGTGGTGGCGCACGCTGCACCCCTCCGGGCCGACCGTGGCGAACCCAACCACCGGGTCGGGGCTGGGAGCTCCCGAGCTGACCGCCTTCTTCGCCTCTCTGCTGGCGTTCACGCTGCTCTTCTGCTGGCTGTTGTCTCTGCGCCTGCGCATCGGTCGCTTGGCGCAGAGGGTCGAGCTCGAGGAGATCGAGCGGGCCGCGGCCGAGACGAGATGAGCGATCTCGGCTGGTTGGCGCTGGCGTTCCTGGCGGTGTGGGCCGGGATCGGTGGCTACGTGTTCATTCTGGGCCGGCGGCAGAGCAAGCTCGAACGGCGCCTGAACGACCTGGCCCGCGATGAAAGCTGACGACCCCGACCCAGCCGGGCTCGCTCACCGAGCCCGATGACGCTTTGTGCGCGATTTGGCCCGGTTTTGGGATCCGGCCAAAGCTCCTGCTCAAGCGCACAAAGTACGATTTTTTGCGCATCCCGCGTTGATATGATGACGCTCGCATGGCGATGAAAGAACGCATCTACGGCTACACGGACCGGCCCATGACCTGGACCCGCGCTATCGTGCTGGGACTGATCATCTGGGCCGTGGCCATCATTCTGTTGGGCCAGCTGCCTTCCGTGATCATCTATCAGGCCGACACGAAGGTGGCCGAGATCATCGAGCTCACCAAGAAGATCCCCGGCGTCAACAAGGAGGGGCTCAACACCACTCAGATCGCGATCGTGCGCGATGTCATCGCGAACGCGGTGCAGACCGGGTTTCTCGTGGGGATGCTCGTGTTCGCCTACTTCTGGCAGCGTTCGAAGCAGAAGCGCACCGGGTCCAAGGGCCTGTCGGACCCGGTCAAGGGCTACATGTCGGGCAAATAAGCAGGTTGAGATAGATGCCGAAACCACCCGATCCCAAGAGCATGGAGATCATCGAGAAGCCGATCTTTCGTGCCGATTACGAGATGGAGCTGGTCGACAACGACTGGCTCAAGGGCGCGGTCAAGCCGAAGCGCTTCATCGATTTCATTCCCGAGCAGTGCATTCTGTGCGAGGGGTGCGTCGACATTTGCCCCTGGTACTGCATCTTCATGGTGTCCCCGGATGCGGTGGAGGAATCGGGCAACGTGCAGCTCGCCGGCCAGATGGCGTCGGAGGACATTCTTTTTCTGATCGACGACAACGCCTGCACGCGCTGCAACCTCTGCGTCGAGCGGTGCCCGACCGGGGCTTTGGTGCAGAGTGAAGTGACGGGCGGCAAGAAGCGCGGAGCGCGGGCAATGGGTAAGGTTCCCAGCTCCCAGAAAGCTTGAGACAAGAAAGGCGGTTGAGTGGTCAAGACGGCAAAGCGCAGCCCTAGAGAGAAGCTTCTCGAGCGCATGGACCAGGTCCAGAAGGGCCAGGTGTGGCGTGCAATGTTCAGGCCCGGCTCGATCTTTCGCGCCGGCTACGCCGACTCGCCTCGCAACCGCGCCTATGTGGTCATGAACTCGCTGCTCTATCACCTCCACCCGGTCAAGGTGAAGCGGCACGGCATCAAGCTCTCCTACACGCTCTGCCTGGGGGGCATGTCGTTCTTCTTGTTCATCCTTCTGACCATCACCGGCATCTATCTGATGTTCTTCTACCGGCCCTCGGTCGAGGCCGTCTACGCCGACATGATCAGATTGCACACCCAGGTTTCGTTCGGGCTCCTGGTGAGGAACCTGCACCGCTGGGGTGCTCACTTGATGGTCATCACCGTGTTCCTGCACATGGCGAGGGTCTTCTACACGGGCGCTTACAAGCCGCCACGTGAGTTCAACTGGATCGTCGGGATCGTCCTGCTGCTGCTTACCCTGCTGCTCGCCTTCACCGGATATCTGCTGCCGTGGGACCAACTCGCGGTGTGGGCCGTCACGGTAGGCACCGAGATGATGAAGAACTCTCCGGTCATCGGACAGCAGGTGCAATTTGCGCTGTTGGGGGGGCCGGTGATCGGGCCCGAGACGCTGCTGCGCTGGTACACGCTCCACGTGCTGTTCCTTCCGTTCATCATCGTGATCTTCATTTCTGTCCACTTCTGGCGAGTGCGAAAGGACGGGGGGATCTCCGGCCCCCTGTAGGGCCCCGAGATAATGAGATGCCGACTCCAGACGAGGTCTACGAACAGGTACTGAAGGAGGAGACCAACAAGGGCTCCGCCCCCGCGGTCGCTCAGGGCCGGGCCAAGGCGGCCCGCGTCCGGGCTCAGCGAGGCTCGGCCAACCCCAACAAGCCCGATCCCTCCACCGCTCCGCCCCCCGACAGCGCGAGGGAGGCGTCCGGAGGTGCTCCTGCGGCGGAGGCTCAGGCGTCGGAGCAGCCCTCGGCTGAAGCCACTGAGCAGCCAAAGGCTGAAGCCACTCAGCAGCCCAAGGCCGCGGCAACATCCAAGCCGGCGGCCTCGCGCCCTGCGGCCCGACCCTCGTCGCCCGCCCCGACCAAGAAGGCAGTGGGCAACGGCGCCGGCCCGGCCGTTCCCGAACGGGTCCAGCGACTTCTGGCCGTGGTCAAGCCCGAAGCCATCCAGAAGGTCGAGCGGCAGCCCATGGACCGGGTCAACGTGTGGCCGCACCTGATGGCGGCCGAATTCGTGTCGCTGCTCGTCGTGATGGCGCTGCTCACCTTCTTCTCGTTGGGAGTCGACGCCCCTCTGCGAGAGCTGGCGAACTTCAACCAGACGCCCAACCCGTCCAAGGCCCCCTGGTACTTCCTCGGCCTGCAGGAGCTGCTGCGCTACTTCCACCCCCAGGTTGCCGGCGTGACGATCCCGAACGTGCTGATCCTCACGGCCTTCGCGGCCCCCTTCATCGACCGCAACCCCTCGACCAGGCCCGACGACCGCAAGCTGGCGATCGTGCTGTTCTCCTTCTTCATGCTGGCCTTTGCGGGGCTGACGATTATCGGGATGTTCTTCAGGGGCCCCGGGTTCAACTTCGTGTTCCCGTGGGACGGCGGCATCTTCTTCGAGCTATGACGGTCTTCACTAAGGAGCTGAGCTGATGAGTCCGGGAACCATCGCGCTGGTCGTGGTGGCGGTGAGCGTGGCCCTATGGGCGCTGTTCATGGCCGGCCTCACGATGCGCAAGCAACGCCGGGCGGCGTTCGCAACCGCAGGGCCGGGGACCTCGACGACCTCCGGCGGTGCCAGAGGCGGAGCGAGCGCCCCCCCGCAGGCTCAACCTGAGAAGCCGGCGCCCGAGCCCGAGCAGAAGCCCAAGCCTGCCCCCAAGAAAGCCAAGCCCCTGACCGCGCCGCAGATGGCGGTGTCTCGCCGCCAGTTCCTCAACCGGGCGTGGACCGCGTCGTTCACCGCCTTTCTCGGCTTCTTCGGCATGAGCTCGCTGTCGTTTCTGTGGCCCAAGCTGACGGCGGGCTTCGGGACCGCGATCACGGCCGGCAGCTACGACGACCTGGTTGCGCTCGTCGGGCCCGACGCCGGCTACAAGCCCCTGTTCAATGCCGAGGGACGCTTCTGGCTCGTCTACTACGAGGGGACCGGCGACTCACCGGTGTACCTGGCCACCGGCTGGTCAGAGGACATGAAGCTGCTCGCCCTCTACCGCAAGTGTGTGCATCTCGGATGCTCCGTCCCGCACTGCCCCACGTCGTCGCTGTTCGAATGCCCCTGTCATGGCTCCAAGTACCGGCTGTCCGGCGAGTACTACGGCGGGCCGGCCCCCCGGGGCCTCGACCGCTTCCCGATCACGCTCGACGGCGACAAGGTCGTGGTCGACACCGGGCTCCCCCAGACCGGCCCGCCGCGCGGCACCAGCACCTGGGACCAGTTCTCGGAGCCCACCGGCCCCCTCTGCGTGCCCGTCTAGTCACTAGCTAATGGATTCCACCGAGCTTCTCCTCATAGGGCTGCTGCTGGTCACCGCGCTGCTCATGTGGGGGATCTTTCTCGCCCGCGCCGGCAAGCCGGGCAAGCCTGCGGTGCTGCTCGGCATCCCCAAGGCCATGCGCCCGGCCGAGCCCGACGACAAGCTCGAAGGCCCCCGCCTCACCCGCATTATGAGCTGGGGCGTGATCGCCACGATGGCGACCGCGGTGTTCATCCCCGCCTACTGGCTCGGCGAGCTGCAACGCCAAGAGGCCTTCGTCGAGCGCTTCGACGAAGAGTCCCTGGAGCGTGGCGGGCTCATCTTCGCCGTCCCCCCCGAGCTCCCGGAGGAGTCAGACCCCCAGGCCTTCCGCCAGGCCGAGCGCGCCCTGGCGCTGGGCATGGGCTGCGCGGCCTGCCACGGAGGCGTCGACGAGGAGGACCCGGCCAACTCCGCGCTCGGGGGCCAGGCCGAAGGTGGCTTCGTCGACCCGGTCTCCGGCAAGAGCGTGAACTACCAGGCGCCTCCGCTGCAGAACGTGTTCCAGCGCTGGGACGAGGAGGTCATCCGCTTCACGATCGAACGGGGGCGCCCCGGCACTCCGATGCCGACCTGGGGGGTCGAGTACGGGGGGCCGATGACCACGCTGATGGTCGACGACGTCATCAACTGGCTGCAGTCACTGCCCGGTAACCAAGAGGGCCCCGCGCCTGTTTCGGAGGAGTGCGAGAACCCCGCGAAAGAAGATCGCATGTCCTGCGGTGAGGAGATCTTCACCGCTCGCTGCGTGGTGTGCCACGGTCCCCAGGCTCAAGGCAAGGAAGGCGTGGCTCCCAAGCCGGAAAAGGGAGCAGACCCAGAGCCGGCGCTGTGGTATCCGGGCCTGGCGCTGTGGAAGGGTGACGTCCGCCACCTCGATCGCGACCTGCACATCACCACCGTTCGCAACGGGCGCCGTTATGCGTTCATGCCCGCCTTCGCCGAAGCTCCCCCTCAGGGCATCGTCGCACCGGCCTATCCCCTTACCGACAAGCAGATCGAGGCGGTCGTGACCTACGAGCGGAGTCTGTAGGGAATGGATCTCACCTTCGTCGAGGGCGTCGCTGCGGCGGGTTCCGCGGTGATCATTTTCTGCGGCAGCGTGTGGCTGCTGCTGACGATGGTCATGGGCGCCCGGCTCGCCTACTTCGTGTCCGCGTCGTTGTTTTTGGGCTTCATCCTGATCATGGGCGTGGTGTGGTCGATCAACCCCCTCGGCCCGGTCGGCAAGGCTCCTCAGTGGGACCCGGTCGCCATCAGCGAGCAAGCCTCCGAGATCGACTTCGGCCCCGCCTCCGACTATCCGGACGAGCCGTGGCGAGCTCCCAACCCGGATGACACCGTCGAGACCGCCGAGGCAGCCGAGCTCGGGACCGACGCCGTTGACTACCTCGACGGCGAAATCCAGGAGCAGAACGTCACGAGCTTCCAGGCGGCCGCCGACGCCGCGGCCAACACCGATTCACTCAGGTTCTTCGAGCAGGGCGGCGAGCTCTACGGGGCGGTGCGGCTGGAGGCGCTGCCGGGCAAGGAGGGGACCCCCGTGATCACGGTCATGAAGCGGGACTTCGGCAACCCGCTCGGTCCGGCCCGATCCATCACGCTGGGGACTTTCTTGCTACTGGGCGTGCACCTGTTCGGGCTTAGCCGGGCGGAGCGCAAGGCGAGCGCCCTGGCCGCCGCGAGGGGGACCTGATGACGAAACTTCGCTGGGCAGCGCTCTTTTTCTTGCTGCTTCCGGCCTGCACCGGTGGCGGCATCAACGCCGGCGAGGAGGGCGGCCTGGCCTTCATCGCGCTCGCCGCGACGCTCATTGTGGGCTGCGCGATCATGTGGTTCATCCTCGGCCGCGAGGAGTAGCGCCGGGCCACCCGGCCCCCACACTCTGTTCTCGCGATCCTCCAGCGGATCGCTTCCGCGTTTTGAGCGTCTCTCGGCGCGGTTTCCGCGCTCTGGGACGCTCAAAACCCAGTTAGTGGCGGCGGGCGGCGATCAGTGCTGCGAATCCCTCGGCGATCCGCCGAGCCTGCCGCTCGTACTGTCGGTCATGCAGCGCGGTGGCGGCCACGAGGTCCGAGCCGTTAACGCCCAGCTCCGCAAGCTCGCCGTCGTCGCTTGCCACCCATCCCGCCACCAGCTCCGGAGTGACTTCGGGGTGGAACTGGAATCCGTACGAGGTTCCGGAGCGAAAGGCGAGCGGCGCCCGGCCCGGAATGCGTCCGGATACCAGCGCCTCGGCCCCCGGCGGCAGCTCGAAGGCGTCCGAGTGCCACAGAAACTGCTCAGCCACTGCGCGTGGACCCAACAGGCGGTCGTCCATCAGCAGCTCGGCCTCGAACCAGCCGATCTCGTGGCACGCTCCCGCCAGCACGCGGCCCCCCAATGCCTGCGCCACCAGCTGGCCACCCAGGCAGATTCCGAGCACCGGGACCCGCTGCTCGTGCGCCTTCTGGATCAGGGCGAACTCGTCTGTGAGCCAGGGGAACTCGGCGGCGTCGTGGCAGCCCATCTCTCCTCCGAGTACCACGACTCCCGAGTGCTGCTCGAGGTCGTCGTCGTCGAGGCCGTCGGGGGCCGGCGCCACTCTCACCTCGACGCCGGCCTGAGCCAGCAGGGGGCCGAGGCGGGCCAGGGGAGCGGTGGGCTGTTGCTCGACGCACAGGACGATTGGGGGCATTAGCCCTCGGGCGTGACGTAGGCCGCGGACAGGCCCCCATCGACGAGGAAGGTCGAGGCGGTCACGTAGGAGGAGTCGTCCGAGGCCAGGAACAGCGCGGCCTGTGCGATCTCGCGGGCGCGCGCAAAGCGGCCCATCGGGAGGTGTACTTGGCGGCGGGCTCGGGCCTCGGGATCGCCCTCGAACAGGCGCGTGAGCAGTGGCGTCTCCACCGGGCCCGGGCACAGCGCGTTGACCCGCACGCCGCGGCGAGCGAACTCGACGCCCATCTCCCGGCTCATCGCCAGCACCGCTCCCTTGGAGGCCGTGTACGCGACCTGCGAGGTGGCCGAGCCCATCAGCGCCACAAAGGAGGCGACGTTGATGACCGAGCCACCCCCGCGCTCGAGCAGGTAGGGAATGCCGTGCTTGCTGCACAGGTAGACACCTGCGGCGTTGACGTCGAGCACCTTGGCCCACATCTCCCGCGGCGTCGCGAGCACTGATTCGTCGCCCGCCGGCATGATGCCGGCGTTGTTGTAGAGGATGTCGATCCCGCCGAAGCGCTCCGCCGTGGCTCGATACATGTCCGTCACGCTGTCCTCGTCGGAGACGTCGGAGCGGAAAAAGAAGCCGTCGGAACACTCGGCTGCGGTCTCCTGCCCCACAATTTCGTCGACGTCGGCGATGCACAGGCGGGCGCCTTCCTGCGAGAACAAGAGGGCGGCCTCCCGTCCGATGCCGGCGGCGGCCCCCGTTATCACGCACACTTTGCCTTCCAACCGCCCCACCTAGTGATCGCCTCCGTCCCGTTTCAACGCTGCCCACGCCCTTGCCTCTGCCACCAGGGCCTCGAACAGACGCCGATCCTCTGACACCTCCGGGTGCCACAGAACGCCGATGGCGGCGCCATCCTGAACCTCGATGCCTTCGACGAGCCCGTCCTCGGCCCAGGCAACCGCCCTCAACCGCGCTCCCAGCCGCCGGGGACCCTGGTGGTGGTGTGAGTGCACCGGGGCACGTTCCCCTAGCAGCCGTCCCAGCGAGCAGTCAGGGGCAATGGTCACATCGTGCTCGGCGAGCTGCCCGGGCCGCTCGAGGTGCAGTGTGCCGGGCAGATCCTGGTCGAGGTCGCCGCCGAGCACCACGTTCAGGAGCTGCATGCCGCGGCAGATTCCGAGCAGGGGCGTCCTCGACTCCAGTGCGGCCCTCATCAGAGCGACCTCGGAGGAGTCCCGTTGTGTGCGAGTGGCGGTGATGTCCGGCTCGGGCTCGGCCCCATAGAGGACGGGATCGAGGTCGGGGCCACCGGAAAAGATGATGCCGTCGAGCACGGCCACCGTCTCGGGGGCCGCGTCGTCACAGGGCGGCAGCAGCAGCGCTCTCCCCCCTGCCTGATGCACCGCTACGACGTAGCCGAAGGGCAACAACGCGGCTTGCGTCTCCCACACCCCCCAGCGCGCGTGGTCGACATAGCTGGTAATTCCGATGAGCGGTCTCAATCACATCTCCCGATAACAGGCGGCGCCGTGGCCCGATTGTCGCCGGTGCGGTTGCGCTTGGCAAGCTTGCGCCCCATCCCATAGGCTGCCGGGCATCAACGCCCGGTGCGATCACCGGCGTCGCTTCTGAAGAAGGGGTGGGGTTTGGATTCGTCTAAGACGCTTGCCGTGAAGGATCTGGAGGAGATGGTTCACTCAGGAGACATCGATACGGTCCTGTGCGTGTTCGTCGACATGCAGGGCCGCTTCATGGGAAAGCGGGTGACCGGCAACTACTTCCTAGACGACATCCTCGGCGAGGAAGGCCTGCACGCCTGTCTCTACCTCGTGACCGTAGACATGGACATGGAACCCCTGCCCGGATACGAGTACGCCAATTGGGGAACCGGCTACGGCGATTTCCGCATGGTCCCCGACTTGGGCTCTCTTCGCGTCATCCCGTGGCTCGACAAGACCGCGCTGGTTATCTGCGACCTCTACAACGAGCATTCGGAGGAGGAGGTCGCCGTTTCGCCTCGCCAGATCCTGAAGCGTCAGATCAATCGCGCCAAGGAGATGGGCTATAGCTTCGGAGCAGCCACAGAGCTCGAGTTCTACCTCTTCAAGGACGCCTTCGACGACGCCAACGCTCGCGGCTACCAGAACCTTACTCCGCACTCTCCCTATATCCAGGACTACCACATCCTGCAGACGACCAAAGATGAATGGATCATCCGGCAGATCCGCAACGGCATGGCACAAGCGGGGATCCCGGTCGAGTTCTCCAAAGGTGAGTTCGGGCGAGGCCAGCACGAGATCAACATTCGCTACTCGGATCCTCTCGAAACCTGCGACTGGCATTCGATCTACAAGAACGGCGTCAAGGAGATCGCCGCGCTCAACGGTGTCTCGGTGACGTTCATGGCGAAGTGGTCGATGGCGGAGGCGGGCTCCTCCTGCCACATCCATTCGAGCGTGTGGGATGCGGACGGCTCGCGTTCGCTGATGTGGGACTCGGACGACAATGACCACATGTCTGCCACTTTCCGTCACTACCTCGGCGGTCTGATGTCGACGGCGCGCGAGATGTCGTGGATGTTCGCCCCCAACGTCAACTCCTTCAAGCGTTTTCAAGCCGAGTCATGGGCGCCCACCGCCATTGCAGTGGGAGCGGACAATCGCACCTGTGGCTTTCGTCTCGTCGGGGAGAATCAGGGCTTTCGCATCGAATCACGCATCCCGGGAGCCGACGTTAACCCCTATCTTGCTTTTTCCGCCACCATCGCAGGCGGTCTGCACGGCATCGCCAACAAGATCGATGCTCCCACCGTGTTTCGGGGCAATGCCTATGAGGCTGAAGAGCTCGACAGGGTGCCGACCTCTCTGCACGAAGCAGTGGATGCGTTCGCCGGCAGTCAGGTCGCTCGCGCCGCGTTCGGTGACTTCGTGTTCAAGCATCTGCTCAACACCGCCCGGCAGGAGCAGTTGATCTTCGACAACCAGGTCGTGACGGACTGGGAGCTGCAGCGCTATTTCGAGCGCTGCTGACATGAGCGACCGACTGCTCGACGAGTTGTTCGAGTTTCTGCGCATCCCGTCTATATCGACCGGCGGGGGCGACGCGGGCGCTCTAAGAGAAGCCGCCGAATGGGCCTGCGCGCGCGTTACGGATGCGGGAGGAAGTGCTTCACTGCAGGGTGACGGCGGAAACCCCGTGGCCGTGGGCGAGCTGTCGTCTCCTCGCAAGGGTGCGCCTACCGTGCTCATCTACGGCCACTACGACGTTCAGGGCGTCGACCCGATCAGCGAGTGGAGCTCGGATCCGTTTGCACCCGAGCTAAGAGACGGGCGCATCTACGCTCGCGGGGCCTCCGACGACAAGGGCAACTTCCTGCCGCTGCTCCATGTTGCCTGCAACCTCTCCCGCGACGGAGAGCTGCCGGTAAATGTGCGCGTGGTCGTAGAGGGCGAGGAGGAGGCGGGTGGGGCGACCGTCGAAGCGTGGTTCAAAGACGACGAGCGCGGCGCCGACGCAGCGATCGTCTTCGACTCGGGGATGGTCGATCAAGACACCCCGGCGATCACCGTCAGTGTGAGGGGCATCGTCTCGGTGCAGGTGAGGGTGCGGACCGCGCGCCGCAACCTCCACTCGGGGATGTACGGAGGCTCGGTTCTCAATGCTGTCCATGTGCTGCAAACGATGCTCGTCGGCGCGCTGCCAAATCCGTCGGGACGCTTGCCCGAAGAGCTGCGCGAGGGCGCGGTGCCGCCCTCGGACGAGGAGATCGCCTCGTGGGATGCTCTGCCGCCGGGCGAAGTCGTCCTGTCCGAGGCCGGGGGGCGACCTCTCGACGAGCGCTCGGGGGCCGAGCACTATCTCCGCAACGGGTCCGACTCCTCGCTCGACGTTAACGGGATCTACGGCGGCGATCCCGACAACGCACGCACGATCGTGCCGGCGACCGCGCGCGCCAACCTCACGATGCGCCTGGCTCCCGGCCAGGACGCCCAAGAGATGGGAGCGCGCCTCGAGCACCTGTTGCGTTCGGGAGCGCCCGCGGGGGCCGAAGTGGAGCTCGATATCAGCGCGGCGGAGCCGGCTTTGTTCGATTCTGCCTCCGAACCGCTGGTGCGCGGGCGGGAAGCCATCGCAGCGGCTACCGGCAGGCCGGTGGCGCTGGTGCGCTCGGGAGGATCGATCCCGATACTGGCCCTCTTCGCCGAGCGCAAGATCCAGACCATCGTCTCGGGCTTCGCCCTCGCCGGAGATCAAATCCACGCCCCCGACGAGAGCTATCGCGTCGACAGCCTCCGGCTCGGCGAGCGCGCCTCGCACGAGCTCTACTCGGCCCTGGCGACACTGGAGCCCTCGTGAGCTCGAATCCGCGAGGGCCGGCCACGAAAGTGGGGCGAAACTTTCTCATAGCCGCCGTGGTTCTGGCTGTTGCGGCGACGGTGGCCTGATATTTCTGCCACTCGCCTCGACGGTCGAATCTACGACCGGAACGACGACGTTCACGACACTGCCGGAGCAGGAGGGCAACGGTGTTATCTCTGTGCTGCTCCTCCCGGTGCTCATCACGGCCGTTGCTTTGATCATGGACAGCTCCCGCTACGCCTATTTCGCGCGCACGGCGGCCGCCTTCGTCATGTTGATTGGCTCGTTTGTGGCCATTGGCTCGATCGGGATCTTCTACGTCCCCGCAGCAGGAGCCTCGGTGGCGGCGGCGTTACGGCTCAATTGAAGGGATGTCCCGCCGGACCAATCAAGTACTCAAACGCGCTCAAAGCGCTGCTGGGTCCGGAATCCGTACTCAGGCGCGCTCAGAGCGCGATTCACTACCTCGATACCTAGCGCTGGCGGGAGGGTCAGGGATCCTCGCCGCGCGGCCGGCTCCCCTTACGGCGGAATGCAACGGCCGACAGCGCCTCCAGCACCACTCGGTGGGCGGCCATCGCAGTGATGCCGGCGTGGTCGTAGGGCGGCGACACCTCGACGACCTCCATGCCCGCCAGGTCCTTCTCGAGCGCCAGCCGCCTGACCGCGCGCAGCAACTCGCGGGTCGCCATTCCCCCGGGCTCGGGAGTGCCGGTTCCGGGAGCAAAGGCGGGGTCGAGAACGTCGATGTCGACCGACAAAAAGAGGGCCGCCGCATCGGAGATCTCCTCGAGCACGTCGTCTATCACCGAGTCGATGCCGCGCTCGATCACCTCCTCCATGCGATGCCAGCGCACCCCCGCAGAGCGCGCCCACTCGAACTCTTCGGGGAAGGGCCAGTAGCCGCGCAGCCCCACCTGGACGAGGCGCTCTCCGGGAATGACGTGGTCGTCGACGAGGTGGCGGAAGGGGGTGCCGTGCGACCATTTTACGTCCCAGATCTCGGTGGCGGTATCGGCGTGGGTATCGAACTGGACGACGGCGATGTCCGGATTGTGGGCGGCGACCGCGGCGATGTCGGGGTAGGCGATCGAGTGGTCCCCTCCGAGCACGACCGTGATCGGCCCCGCCTCGAGCACGGCCGCGACCGTGGCTCGCAGCGCCTCGAGGCTCGCCACCCCGTTTCCCGGAAAGACCGGGGAATCGCCATGGTCGACGATCACCAGCTCGGAGAAGGGATCGACCGAGAGGTCCATGTGCCACGCAGCGGGCTCGCCGCCTCCGTCGACCGCGAGGCGGATCTCACGGGGGCCGAAGCGGGTTCCGGGGCGGTGCGAAACCATGTCGTCCATCGGGGCCCCCACGATCGCGACGTCGGCTGTTCCGAGCTCGGCCACATCGAGCACAAGAGGGACCTTCTGGAAGGTCGGGCCTCCGGAGTAAGCGGGCTCTGAGGGGCGATTGACCAGCACGATCTCATCTTGTCAGGGGAGGCCCGATCGAATTGGATTTATCCCCGCCACATTGTCGAGTCATCATGTGAACTGACTCAAGTGGCCGGCCACGTCCGCAAGGATTCGTGGATTGATCGCGGGACAAGCCCGCGGCCCTAGCCACATAC
>Ga0209587_1000860_pt1 | contig 14720 bp, 13 predicted proteins | sample NGEPerD_2_FD_184512 | JGI IMG/M metagenome (GOLD analysis project Ga0209587, IMG submission 184512) | Arctic peat soil microbial communities from the Barrow Environmental Observatory site, Barrow, Alaska, USA - NGEE PermafrostL1-D... | ecosystem: Environmental > Terrestrial > Soil > Wetlands >... | reverse complement strand
CAATCGAATCTGGGTCACCTTCGTCTTCGAGTCCGCCGCCGACCCCGGCACCCCCCTCTCGGCCAGAGTTCGAAGCTGCTGATCTAGGCGGCACTCTCGTCCCTGCCGCCGACCACCGATCGAGGTCCCGTCTCCCAGCGGGGCCTCGGTCGCGTCCTGGGCCCGGCAAAGGCTCGGGGGGCCGAACCTTGGATCCTTGGCCTCGGGCCGAACTTTGTGTCCGAAACCACCTGTGAAGTGGTTGGAGGCGCAAAGTTGGCCGGGTGCCGGCTTAGAACTCTCAGCCCCTGCGGTACAGGCGCGTCGTCAGTGGAGCGAATACCGCGGTCAGCGCCACAGCTACCGCCAGCACGATCGCGATGTGGCCGGCCTCGGCGTTCCCCTCCATCAAACCTCGGGACGCAGTCGCCAGGATCGAGATCGGGTTGACGTCGACGAAGGCCTCGAGCACTGGAGGGAGTGTCCTGGGATCGACGAAGACGTTGGAGAGGAAGGTGAGCGGGAAGATCCCCATGAAGCCGGCATTCATCACTGCGTTCGGCGAACGCAGCAGGAGGCCGAGGGTCGTGAAGACCCAGGAGAGGCCGAAGGAGAAGAGCACCACCAGAGCCAGAGCCGCGATTGCTCCTCCGATGCCTGCGCCCGGCCTGTAGCCGAGAATCACGCCCAGCACGATGATCACGGTGCCTGCGAGGACGTAGCGCACACTGTCGCCGAGCAGTGATCCCACCAGGGGAGCCGGCCGCCAGATGGGCAGCGAGCGGAAGCGGTCCACAACCCCTTTGGTCAGGTCGGTGTTGAGGGCAACGCCCGAATAGACGGTGGTGAACAGCACCGACATCACCAGAACCCCCGGAAGGATGTAGTCGAGGTACTCACCCGTGGATCCCGCAATGGCCCCGCCGAACAGATAGGTGAACATCAGCACGAACATGACCGGCGTGATCGTTACGTCCAGGAGCTGTTCAGGAACGTGCTTTACCTTGAGCATCCCCCGCCAGCCGAACGTGAGCGCAGCCGACAGCGCACTTGCCTTGGGTGGGCGTGAGATCGAAGAGATCGCCTTGCGAACCGCAGCCTCGTCGGCAGCGGGCGAAGGGGCGGTTTGGGTGGTTGGGTTGATGCTCATGTCTGCTTCTGCCCACCTCAGCCCCCCGGCTCGGGCCCTACCTCCAGCCTGCGCGACCCGCCCCTGAGCTGGCTCTTTGCCAGACATGGGGCGGATTCCGCACGATTCCTGACACAAAGCCAGATTGGGGGCGCGGGCCAAGCCAGGCCAGGCCTTGAATGCGTCTAGGCAAGCTGCAGCCGAAGGGCGCCGGTGCCGCAACTTACTCTTCGCCCAAAGATTCAAGCCTGTAGCCCATGCCGCGTGCGCTGGTGATGCGCTCCTTTCCAAGCTTCTTGCGCAGGTAGGCGAGGTAGACATCGACGACATTGGAGCCCGGATCATAGTCGTAGCCCCACACATGACCAGAAGCTGCTCCCTGCTCAATACCTGTCCGGGGTGGCGGAAGAACATCTCTGCCATGGCGAACTCCCTGGCGGTGAGCTCGATGGTGTCGTCTTCGATCCGAGCCCTCCTGGTCCTGAGATCCAAGGCCGCGTTGCCGACTTGGAGCACAGTTTGCTGCCTCGCGCTCTCCCCCCGCAACCGGGCTCTGACGCGCGCAAGCAGCTCCTCGAACCGGAAAGGTTTGGTCACGTAGTCGTCGGCACCGCCCTCGAGGCCGGCCACCGTGTCCCGGACGCTGTCGCGCGCTGTCAAGATGATGACCGGGAGGCGGGGGCGAGTGCGGCGCAAGTCAAGCAGGACTTCGAGCCCGTCTTTGTCCGGGAGGCCGAGATCCAGTATGAGGAGGTCGAACTCGGTCGTCGCGGCCAGGGCCAGCGCCGTGTTTCCGTCCGAAGCCACGGAAGTGGAGAAGCCGCTGGCGCGCAACCCCTTTTCGACGAAGGAGGCAATACGGGTCTCGTCTTCGACGATCAGGATGCGGCTCACTCGAGTATCTCCACTTCCTCGGCGGGTTGGTCGGCCGGTACGACGCTCGCCCCCGTCGTCATCTCCGAGCTCGCCCCCGTCGTCATCGCCCCCGGCATCGTCGTCATTGTCGCCACCGCCACCCGGGGCCACCGGGACGCCGGATACGGGCGAGCTCGAGCCGTCGCGCCGGGAATCGTCATCGTCCCGTTCATCGCCGCCAAACTTGTTACTCGAGCGCCTGCGGCGATCATCATCGGAGTCGTCACCTTGGCTTACGGCTGCGGAGGCGCGCGCCTCGCGCTTACCCGGCCGTTCGCGTTCATCAGGCCGAGACTTCCGTTGCTCTGCTTGGAGGCGATTCTCAATTCCTTCTTCGAGGTCGTCTCGCAGCTTCAAAGAGCTCATGCCCTGAGCCGAGGGAGGGGACGGCCCCGCAGTCATCGTCCCCAGGCCCAGGCCCGCGGCGAAGACTCCGGCGGCCGCCAACAGTTGCAGTCGATTGTTCAATGCTTTGCTCCTTTCTCAGCCGAGCTTGGGTCTCAGCCGACCCAGCACCGGACGGCCTGGGAGGGTGGCGACTACTTCTTCTAGCGACCCCGCCAGATCCGCCGCCTCGGGCCGGTCTTCGGGGCGTGTTTCAAGACACGCGAAGATCAGTTGCGCCAGCACAGGGGGAACGCGGTCGGTAAGTGGCGCCGGGCGAAGCACGAGCTGTGGCCATGGACTCTTGGGCGTGGAGTCGTTGTCGTCGGCGCGCGGGAACGGTCTGGTGCCGCTGGCCGCCTCGTAGAAGGTCACGCCCAAGCCCCAGATGTCTGCGGCCGGTCCTACGCCGCCGAGTTGGAACTCGAGTTGCTCGAAGAGTTGGAGCTGGAGTTGTTGCTCTGGTTCGAGCTCGAGTTACGCGTCTGGTCGGGGCCGGACTTGTTAGGGCCGGAAGCGCCTGCCCGAGAAGGTCCGGCGGCGGGTACCGGAGGCGGGGCCCCAGTTTGGTCATGCTTCGGTTGCCTCGAGGCCGAGGGCTGGGCCCGCCGGAGCTCGATGGGGCTTACGTCCAGCGGCTCGGGTCGTTCGAGCACGGCGTAGAGAGCAGCCCCGATGCCCATGGATGTGACTACTCCGGCAACGCACAGAAGCACTCTGAATGATCTCATGTTTGATATTCGAACCCTCGTGCGTGAGACGAGGATGAGAACCTAATGAGAACTCTCTAATGAGAACTCTCTAATGAGAACTCTCTAATGAGAACTCTCTAATGAGAACTCTCTAATGAGAACTCTCTAATGAGAACTCTCTAATGAGGACAACTGCCGCCGCTCGGTATCGCTACAGAGTATTGACCCGGGGTTTGGTACGAAACAGACGCTATGACCGCGTTTGTACCAAAACTGCCCTTCAGCCCCCGAGGGCGTCGAGCTCCCGGCGGCCTTTGGTGCGATACATCAGGGGGCCCACGACCGGGACGCACACGATCGCAGTCCATTTCCACACGTAGACGCGCGGGATGTGTTGGCGCAACTGCAGATCGCTCAAAGAGAGAAACGTCGGCGCCCACCACACGACCGCCATGGCGGCCACGGCGAACGACTCGATGACTTAACCCTAGGCCGGTGCCGGCTCGGCTTGCCGCGAAACTGTTTCCACGGGTTCGCGGCCCGGTGTCGCAAGGTTGAACACGCGGATCGACGCCGTGAAGAGCACGAAGTAAACGCCGGCGAACACCAGTCCTATGGGAATTATCAGCAGCGCGTTCGTGGCAAGCCCGAAGGAGACGATGTAGTCGATCAACCCGGCGGAGAAGCCGAAGCCGATCAATATTCCGAGCCTCTCGGCGACTACGAGTGCGATACCGCACAGCAGCGCATGAGTCGCGTAGAGCAAGGGAGCGACGAACATGAAGCTGAACTCGATCGGCTCGGTGATGCCGGTGAGAAACGACGTAAAGGCGCTCGAGCCCATGATGGCGCCGGTTGATTTCTTGTTATCGCGGTCGGCGGCGCGCCACATTGCAAAGCAGGCGGCCGGCAACCCGAACATCATGACGAAGTACCAGCCGGCCATGAAGATTCCGGCTTCGGGATCACCCTCGAAGAAGCGGGTGAGATCACCGTGCACGACCTTTCCTCCGGGTGTTTTGTAAGTGCCGAACTCGAGCCACACGAGCGTGTTGATGATGTGGTGCAGGCCGATGGGCAACAGAGCGCGATTTGCGATTCCGTAGATGAACACGCCGAGGGCGCCCGCGCCCACAATCCAATCGCCGAAGTCCTGGATCCCTCTTCCGATAGGCGGCCAGATGAAGTACGCAAGCAGCCCGACGCCCATGCCCGCGAATGCGGTGATAATCGGTACAAAGCGGCGACCTCCGAAGAACGCGAGGTAATCGGGAAGGTGGATGCCCTTGTATCTGTCGTAGAGCACCGCGGCAATCAGACCCATGATGATGCCGCCCAGAACTCCCATGTCCACCGGCTGTCCGGGGCTCACCTCCGAGATGCCGTTGATGCCCTTTAGCACGACGTAGCCGACGCCTGCTGCGAGCCCCGCGGCCCCGGCTCCCTCCGTGAAACCGATTGCGACGCCGATCGCGAACAGCAGCGGAATGTTGTCGAACACCGCCTGGCCGCCGGCCTCCATCACCTGCCAGATGGTGGCGCCCCAGCTGAGCCAGGAGACGGTTTGGAAGTAGGCTCCGAGGCGGAGCAGCAACGCAGCCGCGGGCAGGACGGCGATGGGCATCATCAATGAGCGGCCGATGCGCTGAAGAACTCCCAGCATTTTCTTCCCCCTGGACTCGGTGAGCGAGCGGTTACAAAATACTCCTCCTGAGCCGGCCGATGTGCCGAGAAAGCGAGATCGGATGCGTTTGGGCGTGAGCGAGGCGAAAGTCGACGGCAAGATCGTCGCCGGAGACGTCGTGATCGAAAATGAGCTTGTGGCCGAGGTGGGGGTTTCGCCGCCGGGCCGAAAGGGTCTAGCGGCCCCCGGCTACATCGATCTCCAAGTCAACGGATTCGCTGGTGTCGACTTCCTCGCAGCCGACGCGGACGGCTACGCTCGGGCCGGCGCAAGCCTGGCTGAGACCGGCGTGACCGCCTACCAACCCACGTTCATCTCCTCTCCCCTCATCGCCTACGAGCAGGCGTTAACGGTGGCTCACTCCCTCCAACTGAGCCAGGGGGGGCCGCGTGTTCTCGGGATCCACCTCGAGGGACCGTTCATCAACCCCACCTGGGCGGGGGCTCACGATCCCCTTAACGCCCGCGAACCCGACCTCGAGCTCGCAGCTCGCCTCTGTGATTCTGGGCCCGTGACCTACATGACGCTGGCCCCGGAGCTGCCGGGCGCCCTGGATCTCATCAACCAGCTCGTAGCGAGGGGGATCGTCGTCGCGTGCGGGCACTGTGACGCCGACGCGCCCACGGCCCATGCGGCGTTCGATCGCGGGGCGCGCGCCGTCACACACATCTACAACGCGCAGCGGCGCTGGCAGCCGCGCGACCCCGGCGTATCCGGTGCTGCTTTGGTTCGATCCGAAGTCACCGTGCAGGCGATTGTGGATCTCGTGCACCTTGCTCCTGAGGCAGCCTTCGCCGCCTTCCTTGCCGCCCGCGGTCGCTTCGCGATCGTCACCGACGCCATCATGGCGGCGGGCTTGTCGGATGGCACATATTCCCTCGGCGACCGAGAGGTCTTCGTGGCCGAGGGAGCCGCGCGCCTGGCCGACGGCACGCTCGCCGGAAGTGTCTCGACGATGGATACCGCCGTTCGCAACCTCGTCTCGCTGGGGGCCGAGCTGTCCGACGCCCTCGACGCCGCGAGCTCTATTCCGGCGCGCCTCATTGGCCGGCGCGAGCTGGGCACGCTCAATCCCGGGACGCCGGCCGATGTCGTCGTCCTGGACGACTCGCTCGCGGTCACACGAACTCTGGTGAATGGAGGCGAGGTGTTCGCTGCTTAACGCCAAACGTTCGGCTCGAGAGCGATTGTGATTCGCTTGACCTGCAAAGCCATTCTCTTCGACCTCGACGGTGTGCTCGCGGACTCCACTGCAATCGTCGATCGCGTGTGGAGGGAATGGGCTGCCGAACGAGGTTTCGACGGCGACGCGCTCATGAGCATTGCCCACGGGAGGCCCGCTGCCGAGGTGATCGCTGCCGTAGCGCCTCAGCTCTCAGTGGAGAAAGAAGTGCGTGAGCTCGAGGAGAGAGAGGCCGATGCTTCAGGAGTGGTGCCCATCGCCGGTGCGATGACGCTCGTGGCGTCTTTGCCCGAGGGGAGCTGGGCCGTGGTCACTTCGGGGACACCTCCTTTGGCCGCCAGCCGTTTGAGCGCTATCGGGGCTCCCGAGCCCCGGGTTCTCATCACCGCAAATGATGTGCGCGCAGGCAAGCCGAATCCCGAGGGCTACGTCCACGCGGCCCGGCGCCTCGGGGCTGCGCCCGCGGAGTGCGTTGTGATCGAGGACTCCCCGGCCGGCGTCGAGGCGGCGCGAGCAGGAGACATGGCGGTGATAGGCGTGACAACGACCTTTCCCGCTGAGAACCTCACCGGCGTAGCTGCCCATGTGAATTCTCTTGAGGCCGTCATTCTGGAGAGCGTTGTTGCGGAAGACGACGGCCTTCCACTGCTGACCCTGTCCGTCGACGCGCTCTGATAGCGCTTATGCGTTGGGATCTAGACGAACTTTGCGTCCGTGACCACACAGGAGGTGTTTGGGGACTCAAAGTTGGGCGGATCCTAGTCGGGGGCGCCCGCCTTCACCTCTAGGAGAGAGTCGCCGGCCTTCACCTCTTTAGAGGCCGTGACAGTTACGGCTTCGCCGGAGATGATCACTACAGGCGAGACCATGTCGATGTCCAGCTCGCTCATGCGCTCGAGATCTACCGCCACGATCTCGTCCCCCGAATTGATCTCTTGTCCCTCGCTCGCCCGTACGGTGAACCCGTCGCCTTTCAGATGCACGGTCTCGAGACCGACGTGGACGAGGACTTGCAGTCCCTCCGAGGTCTCGATGGCGAACCCGTGGCCTCCTTCGAAGAGCTTGGCAATGGTGCCGGTGACGGGCGCGACCACACGTCCTTCGCTCGGTATCACTGCGACACCCTCGCCCATCACTCGCTCGGAGAAGACTTCGTCGTTCACGTCGTCGAGAGCTACCAGCGCACCGGTAAAGGGACTTGCCACTTCTGTCACGAGCTCTCCATGATCCTGCGCATCTCCGCCTCGATGTTGTCGCTCTGGGTGCCCATCACCACCTGAATCGCACTTCCCATCTTCATGACGCCGTGAGCGCCGGCCGCTTTCAGGCCGGGTTGGTCGACCTTTGACATGTCGGCCACCTGAACGCGGATGCGCGTGATGCAAGGCTCCATGTTCTTGATGTTGTCCTTGCCCCCCAGTCCGTCGATCACCTTCTGTGCGACCTCCTCGAAAGCCATTGCGCTACTCCTTTCCCGGCCACGAGGCCCGTGTGCCCCGCGCCATTCGGTTCCATGTGTGACGAATCCCTCTGACCGCGATCGAGTATGCGTACAGGCTCTCGGGCGACGCCATGCCCCCGAGGCCCGCATCTCCCAGGTGGTGAACGTCGACTCCTATGCGTTTGGCGGTAAGGGCGAGCCGTCGCAGCGTATCGCCATCGGCTCCCTCTTGAGAGGTTCCGATTGTCCCAATGGCCAGTCCGCCCGACGAGCGAGCCTCCTCCACCATGCCGCGAGCACGTTCCTCGGAGATGCCCGGCATGGTTCCGGGCAGGGGGACCAAGACACCTTGCGCGCCCGCTGCGACGAGACGAGCGACGGACTTTGGTCCGAGGGGCTCCTCTGCTCCGGCGTGGTGCATCTTGCCCGCCCAACAGCACAGCTCCGGGGCGCTGTTGCGGACGGTTCGGACCGCTGCGGCGACATCCTCGAGCCTCGCCGCGCGGCCCGGATTCGCCGTCACGACCACAAACGAAGCTCCCGCCGCGGCCGCCGCCTCCGCGTTGTCCGCTGTGGCGCGAAACGATGCCGGTACAGCCTCGATGTCGGGCTCGAGGTTGAGGCCGACCGGACGACCGAGCAGGCGGCCTAAGCCCGCGAAGCCCTCTGGCCTCGGTTGCACATGCTCGAGTCCCTGCCCGAGTGATTCCCACTCCCCGATCCCGACATGGTTGAGGCATACGAGATCGGCGCCGAATCCAGCGGCGATCTCGGCGTTGGCCGTGCCCGCGAACAGCGGCGCAGCGGAGGCGTCGATTTCCGCCAGCAAGCTCCGGCCCTCGGACGCCCGAACGGCGTCGATGAGCTCTTGCCCGGCCAGGGCTGCGAAGCCTGGGCCGTATTGATCCAGCAATCTCGTCACGAGACGAGTGCCTCGGCAATGTGGCGGGCCTCTTCGGCTTCGCCGGCTGCCAGAACCTCATCGGCGAGAGAGCGGCATTCCTCGAACGAGTGCTCACCTACAGCAACGCGCACCTCGAGCAAGGCATCTGCACCCATCGAGAGCTCCGTGACTCCCAGACCCACTGCGACCAGAGCCCACGCAGGATCACCGGCCGCCTCGCCGCAGACCCCGACCCACGCCTTGTCGCGTGCCCTGACGCAGACCTGCTCGACGGCTCGCAGCAGCGCAGGTGAGAAAGGATCCTGCAAATAGGAGAGAGTGCCCTGTTGCCTGTCGGCTGCGTGTAGATATTGGGTGAGATCGTTGGTGCCGATCGAAAGGAAGTCGAGCCGCTCCGCCAGCAACTCCGCCACGAGCACCGCCGACGGAACTTCGATCATGGCGCCGACTTCTACGTTCGCGTCGATGCCGCCGGCACGCCCGACCTGCTGCACAAACCACTCGACTTCCGCCACGCTCGCGACCATCGGAGCCATGACCGCCAGCTTTCCGTTCTGTGCGGCCCGGGTTATCGAGCGCAACTGCGTTTCCAAGAGCTCCGGTTGCTCGCGTGCGAGCCGTATGCCGCGCACACCGAGGGCCGGATTTGGCCCTGCTTCCATATCGAGGAACGGCACCGGCTTGTCCGCTCCGAAGTCGAACGTGCGCACCACCAGCCGCCGGTCACCCAAGAGACCGGTCATCTCCTCGAGCAGCGCCACCTGTTCGTCCTCGTCAGGCGGCTCCGGGCGATCGATGTAGAGCAGCTCGGTGCGAAGCAATCCCACACCTTCCGCCCCCGCTTCGAGCGCGCCTCGCAGTTCGGCAACGGATCCGACATTGGCTGCCATCTCGATCACTCGTCCGTCGCTCGTGGTGGACTGTCCCTCACGAACTCTTTCCAATAGTTGCGACCGATGTTCTGTTCTCGCTGCGGTTTTTTTCTCCGTACCTTCTATTGTGTCGTCGTCGGGATCGACGTAGACGGTTCCTTCGTCACCGTCGAGCGCGATCACGGAATCGTCCGCTATGGCGTCTATCAATCCCGAAACCGCCACCACCGCGGGAATACCGAGAGAGCGCGCCACGATGGCGGTATGACTCGACCGGCTTCCCTCCTGCGTTGCTATCCCCATTACCAGCTCCTTGTCGAGCGAGGCGACATCGGCCGGCGGGAGCTCGGTCGCCACCACGATGGCGGGGTCATCCATCGCGCGGATGTCCGTTTCCGGAGCTCCGAAGCAGCGCCGAGCTATGCGGGAACACACGTCCCGTATGTCTCCCGCGCGGGCGGCCATGTACTCGCTCTCGCTCGCGACCAGTGCCTCCGCGTATCCCTCTCCCGCGTCGATGATTGCGCGAGCCGCGTTGGTGCCGTCGCTCTTGATGGCGCCCTCCGCGGTGGTGGCGAGCTCAGGATCGCGAGCCATCATCGCCTGCGCCTCGAGGACCTCGGCCAGCTCGCCGGAGGTCTTGCTCGCCTGCTCCTCGAGGGTCTGCGCCACCGACTCGATCGCCTCGCGCAGCCGCTCAACCTCCGCCTCGCGGTCGTCGACGGTGCCGGTCGGGAGGTCGAAGGAAGCTTGGTTGTATACCCAAGCAGGAGCCACCGAGGCCCCGGGAGAGGCGGCTACACCGCGCAGGCTCTTCACAGGGACTCCAGTAGCGTTACCAACTCCTCGAGGGCGTCCTCCGCGCCGTCGCCTTCGGTTGCGATCGTGACTGCGTCGCCCTTTTTCACGTCGAGCTTGAGCACCGCCATGATCGACTTGGCGTTAGCCTCCTGTCCTCCCTTGGCGACTGTGACGTCGGCAGAGAAGCCCGCCGCCGCTTTGCTGAATACCGCCGCCGGCCGTGCATGCAGCCCTACCTCGTTCGTCAGCTTCACCTCTTTCTCCGGCATTGTGACCTCCAAGCTCTCGTTAGGACGTGGGCGTCACTTTAGTGAGGCCGACGGGGGCATCCGGGTTAAGTCCCCGGCAGAGCGCAAGCTCGTAGGCAACTTGCTGAGCACGTATCGCGGCAGGGATGGTCGCGAGTGCCTCCGGGAGATCCCCGGGCAGAGCCAGGTCGGCGTTCGCGCCGTCGCTAACCCGCAGTACGTGCGCGCCGCGCTCCTCCTTCAGCCATCGAGTGAGGTCGTCGATGTCGCGCCCCGCCGGACCTGCGACCGAGAAAGAAAGCACGGGGAAATCCCCTTGCACTACCGCAAACGGTCCGTGACGAAGATCGGCGGCCGAGTAGCCCTCCGCAAGCACAGACGTTGTCTCTTTGAGCTTGAGAGCGGCTTCGAGCGCGATCGGAAACATGAATCCTCGCCCGACGGTCAGCAGGCCTACCGAGTGAGAGATGTCCTTGGCAACCGCCGCGGCGGGATGCGAGTCATTCAGCATGAGCTGGACGACGGCGGGCAGAGCGGCCCAGTCCCGGGCGCTCCACGGCACCGTCCCCAGCGCCTCGGCGAGGATGGCGAACGCAACGAGCTGGGCGGTGAAGGTCTTGGTTGCAGGCACCGCTCGCTCGTCCCCGGCGCCGAGCTCGACCACAACGGAGGCGGAGCGGCCCAGCGGGCTGGAGGGCTCATTGGTAACCGCCACCGCGTGGGCGCCACCGGCAACGAGACGTTCGAGCACGGTAACGATCTCAGGGGTGCGGCCCGACTGGCTCACGCCGACGGCGAGGAAGCCTTCGCATCGGGGCTTGCTGTCGTACAACGTGTGGAGGCTGGGGGCCGCGAGCGCTACCGGCAGGCCGGTGGCGAGCTCGAGAATGTAGCGGCCGAAGATCGCAGCATGGTCGGACGAGCCGCGGGCGACGAGGACGATCCCTCTGGTGTCGCTCGGGATTGCGGCTCGAAGCTCCCGAAGGAGATCGGTTCGGCGGCCGACGAGGCCAGACAGCACCTCAGGCTGTTGCGCCATCTCCGTTGCCATGAGCTCGCCCTCCACCGGACGGCCATGCTATCGCCCCCGGCCGGGAGGCCACCCTGCAGCCATTACTCGGCGCCGGCATCTCCCTTAAGAGCGCTCATCCTTGGTCTCGGCGAGCGCATAGTCCACGGCCTCGCCGAGCGTGAGCCTGCGACCGTAGTTGCGACCGGCTTGGAAGTCCGGACCGTCCGCTGCTTTGACGGCCGCCTCGTACGCGGCGCGCTCAGCCTCCCACTGCCCGACCGGACCGAGAGCCTCCTCCGTCTCGATCGCTCCCCAGAGTGCGCCGGCATGCTCGGCGCGATCGGTCTGGGCGGCGACGCGCGCAAGCACTGCCAGGGCAAAGAGAAGAAACTGGCGCTCGCCGATGGCGAGTGCCTCGGGCAGCGCCTCTCGCGCCCACTGCTCCGCCTCCTCCAGTCGGTCGAGCAGGAGGAGGCGTTCGGCGCCGGACGCGAGAGATACGGCCGTCCACCACGAGAAGCCGATCTCCTCGGAGAGAGCGACGCTTTGCCGCATGAGCTCGATGCCCCGGTCGTGGTTGCCCTCCAAGAACTCGATCTCGCCCAGTGTTCCGAGGACTATCGCCTCGCCCTTGCGGAAGCGGGCGCGCCGCAGGAGCTCGCCGCTCTCCTCGACGCGGGCGCGGGCCGCGGCGATGTCATCCCGAACAAGCTCCGAGTTGGCGAGCCGGTAGAGAAGGATTCCGATGCGGAGATCGTCCCCCAGCTTCCGGTACGCGGCCAGGCTCTCCTCGTAAAGGCGCGTGCCCTCCTCGAAGCGCCCGACGATGAACGTCACGCCGCCCAACACTCGAAGTGCCCTCCCACGCAGCACGAGAGGCAGCTGGGGGCCGCGTTCCAAGAGCAAGTCGAAAAAGCGTATTCCCTCGAAAGGACTGGTCGCCACCCAGAAGTGCTCGAGGGCAATCGCTAGTCGAAGCCCGATCTCGACGTCGCCTCGCGTATGCGACCACTCGAGCGCGGCGCGCACGTTGGCGGCCTCCGGTGTCACCAAGTCGGCCCGCTGTGGCCCCTCCGCCTCGTCGGCGAGGTTGGCGGACTCCGCCAGCGCGAGCAAGAACTCGGCGAGCCGGCGGCGGGTGGGCTCGGCCTCGCCGGACTCCTCGAGCCGCTCGATCGCGAACTCGTGGATCGTTTCGAGCATGCCGAACCGACCCGAGCTCCAGCGGCGCACGAGGTTGTGCTCGACGATGGTCTGCAGCGTCTCGAGTGAGGACCCGGCCACCTCCTCGGCCCCCGCCGCGTCGAAGCTGCCGGCGAACACGGCGAGGCGGCGAAAGAGCAACTGCTCGTCGTCCTCGAGCAGCTCATAGCTCCACTCGATCGTTGCTCGCAGTGTTCTCTGGCGCTCGGGAGCGTCGCGCCGGCCGCCCGTCAAGACAGGAAGACGCTGCTCCAGTCGAGCGAGCATTGCGTCGGCCGAAAGAATCCTGGTGCGCGCTGCTGCCAGCTCGACCGCGAGCGGGAGGCAGTCCACACGGCGGCAGATGGCGACGATCGCCTCCTCGGGAAAGGCGACGGGCGCGCGCTCGCGGAACAATGCAACTGCGTCTTGTGTCGGTAACGGCTCGACCTGGTACTCGTGTTCCCCCTCGATCCGCAGTAGGGCGCGGCTGGTGATCAGGAGGTGAAGGTTCGGGCAGGACCGCAGCAGCTCCGATAGCTGCGGCGCAACGTCGAGTACCTGCTCGAGATTGTCGAGCAGAAGCAGCATGCGGCGCTCGTCGATGTGCGCAGCCACCTCTCCCTGTGCACCGAGCGCCGAGGCTATCGTAGGGAATACGAGCGCGGTCTCGGAGACGGCCGCGAGCGATACCCAGTAGACGCCGTCTGTGAAAGTCTCTACGAGCTCTGCTGCGACCTGCAGCGCCAGCCGCGTCTTCCCCGAGCCTCCCGGCCCCGTAGCCACTGCCAGTCGCGCCTCCGGAACGAGGGCGGCGAGCTCCGCAAGCTCCCGCTCCCGCCCGATCAGCGTGCTCGGCTGGGACGGCAGGTTGGTCGCGTTGAGTGATCTGAGGGGTGGAAACCTGTCCAAGCCCAGCTGGAATAGCTTTTCGGGCCTCCCCAGGTCCTTGAGCCGGTGAAGCCCCAGGTCGACTAGGTCGGCGTCGTCGAGCAATGTGCGCGTGGTGGCCGAGAGCACGACTTGGCCTCCGTGGGCCGTCGAGCAGATGCGGGCCGCGCGGTGGACATCCATGCCCACGTAGCCTTCGTCGGTTACGACCGGCTCACCGGTATGCAGCGCCATGCGAACGCGGATCGGACCCTGTGCGAGCGCGACTTGACCCTCGGCCGCCGCGGCGAGCGCTCCCGAAGCATCCCAGAAAGCGACGAAGAAGGCGTCTCCTTGTGTGTCTACTTCGACCCCGCCGTGGCGCGCAAACGCCGCCCGCAACAGCCGCCGGTGCTCGGCCAACGCGTCTGCGAAACGTTCCGCCCCAAGCTCGTCGAGCAGCCGCGTCGAGCCCTCGATGTCCGTGAACAGGAAAGTGACCGTGCCGGTCGGGAGCGCGCGCATCTACCGGAAATCTCCAGGCCCAGGCTTCATTTTCGAGGACGGTACATGTGATGAGGTCGCGTTTGACGACTCAGGGGTGGCCGCCTCGCTGCTACCTTTGGTCGTAGCGGATCTCCACGAATTCATGGCGAAGCTCCGCCTGAGCTGAAACATCGTCAATGCGCACTCCCAAGCTTCATGCAATCGCGAGGCCTTGCGGTCACGAGCAGTCGCGTGTGGTCCCGTCCCTCAAAGTAGATCGCTGAGATTAGTGGATCGGTGGGTCGAGGATAGTCTTCCACCTATGCCCTTACTCATCGAGCGGCTGATCGAGACGTTCTACGAAGAGTTGTGGAACAGTTGGAACGACTCGGCGGTCGACGACACGCTCGGCACAACGTTCGAGTTCCGCGGGTCGCTCGGGCAACAAACTACCGGCCGAGACGAATGGCGCTGGTATCGGGACTCCATCCGTGCAGGCTCGGCGGACTTTCACAATGAAGTCGTCACATTGGTCTGCGAAGGTCAACGAGCCGCAGCACGGCTACGCTACGCAGGTACTCATACCGGCCCGCTGCTCGACTTGCCGGCCACACGACGACGCTTCGAATACGCTGGAGCGGCCTTTTTCGTGGCGTACGGCCAACGGCTCGCGAGCGCGTGGGTCCTAGGCGATCTCGACGGGCTCCGTCGACAGCTTGAGTGACTGGGAAGGGGGGTGCCGTTCGGCCCTGAGTGACTGTGCCCAAACTCCCGCGGTGGCAGATGTCCAGTGTGCCCAGCGACACGGGCGCCCAGACCAATAGGGAGGTGAGGCTTCTCGGGTGACTCGTGCACAAGCTCGTGTTCGCCAGCCGGTGAGAGTCCGGTCCGGGTAATCGCCAGGGAGCCCGGTAGCAGGCTGCCGGTGCCGGGGGGAA
>Ga0209587_1000859_pt1 | contig 14722 bp, 11 predicted proteins | sample NGEPerD_2_FD_184512 | JGI IMG/M metagenome (GOLD analysis project Ga0209587, IMG submission 184512) | Arctic peat soil microbial communities from the Barrow Environmental Observatory site, Barrow, Alaska, USA - NGEE PermafrostL1-D... | ecosystem: Environmental > Terrestrial > Soil > Wetlands >... | reverse complement strand
CCTTGCTGAACAGGCCCTTGCTGTCGACGAGCGTCATCGCCGGGGAGTTCTCGGTCACGAACACGTCTGCGGGTGAGGCGCCACCCTCCTGGACAAGCTGGTTGCCGAGCTCGAAGTCCTCACCGTTGCGCATGTTGACCTTGATGCCTGTCGTCTTGGTGAAGTCGGCGACCATGAGCTTCATGAGGTCCTCGTGCTGGGCGTTGTACAGGGTCAGCGTCGCTGTGTCGCCCGAACCGTTGCCTTCGTCGGTCGCGCTCTTCGAGCTGCCGCAGGACGCGACGCCCAGAGTCACTGCAACCAGTCCGGCGGCAAAGGCCACCCGTGCGTTGAATCGCATTCCATCTTCTCCGATAATCATTGAAGTAAGGGTTACCTTACCTGAATGGTGGAGGGCTCTTCACCGCCTCATCCAGCTCCGGACCTCGTCGGTGGATGCCGCCGCCAACGCCTGACGATATGACGCCAGAATCGGCTCGTCGTCTTCCTGCTCCGCCCCAGCCAGCAGGCTCAGGGCGGACGCCTGACGCTTCGTCATCCGGTGTGTCGTCATCCGGTCTGCAAGATCCTGGATCAGCGCACGCATCATGAGGCTGTCCTGATGGAGGCCCAGCACCTCCTGCAGCTCCGCCATCCGCTCGACCAAGGCGCGGGCTGCAGCGCCAACGGACGTGACTGCTACCTCGGCGGCATACCGGGCTCGCTTCGCGGCCTTGCGTACCTCATGGAGCTCGGGGCCACCCGCCTGGAGCGTCTCGACAGCGCTGGCCGCCTTGGCGGCCCTGTCGAGACGGGCACACGCACCCCTTACCAATGCCGCCAACGTAACTCGTGCTGCCGCCTTCGCAACTGGTTTGGTCCACGGTGGCTTGCTCACGAAGGCTTCGAGCGCGGCCAGCAACGCGGCATACCGTGGGCCGTCCATTGTCGCGACCATTTCTTGGTGAGCGCGCGAATGTCTTTCCGCCAGCTCCTGATCCAGCTGATCCACGACGGCAGCGAGAGCTGCGTCGACCACAAGGGTCGAGGCAGTCTGGTGAAGGCGGGCCCGTATCACCTCAAGGTCGCGAACCGGTCCGAACACGGTGCCAGCCCACAGCAGCTCGCCGCGCAGGCGCTGCGCCTTCGAACCCTTGAAGAGCGGTCGGAACGTCGCCAGGCTGCTGCGCAGTCGACGGGATGCCACGCGCATCCGGTGGACGGCGTCAGGGCTGTCGATGCGGGCGCCCGGCTCACGCGACCGCAGCTCGTCGATCTGGGCCCACAGGTATGCCAGGAGCAGTCGACGAGTGCTCCGTTCACCGGTCGCCGTGCTCGTGGTCACGTGCTCAACCTATGTGCCGGCGACATCCGCGGCGGGAGGTTCTGGGCGAGCTGGGTGTCCCGACACGAATGTGGCGATTCGATCAGACCCTTGCGCTTTGTTACCGACCAGTAGCATCATGGATGTTACTGACCGGTAATGGTGGGTAGGCGGGGCCGGCATGCGGCCTCGATCAGAGCACGGAGGACCATGATGGGCCACTACAAGAGCAACCTGCGCGATCTCGAGTTCAACCTGTTCGAGGTGTTCAACCGCCAGGAGATCCTGGGCACCGGCCCCTATGCCGACGTCGACCAGGACACTGCGCGCGAGATTCTGCACGAGGTCGGCCGCCTGGCCGAGAATGAGCTGGCCGAGAGCCTGCTCGACTCCGACCGCAACCCACCGGTGTTCGACCCGGCAACGAACTCGGTGAGCCTGCCGGCGTCGTTCGTCAAGTCCTACAAGACCTATGTGGACGCCGAGTGGTGGCGGATGGACGTCCCCCGCGAGCTCGGTGGCACGGTGGTTCCCCCGTCGCTGCGCTGGGCCGTCGCGGAGCTGGTCCTGGGCTCGAACCCCGCCGTGCACATGTACTCCGCCGGCTTCGCCTTCTCCAAGATCCTCTACGGCCTCGGCACCGAGGACCAGAAGAAGATGGCGCGTCACATGGTCGACAACAAGTGGGGCGGCACCATGGTGCTCACCGAGCCCGAGGCGGGCTCCGACGTGGGCGCCGGCCGCACCAAAGCCATTCAGCAGGCCGACGGCACCTGGCACATCACCGGGGTCAAGCGCTTCATCACCTCGGGCGATGCTGACTTCTACGACAACGTCGTGCACCTGGTCCTCGCGCGACCCGAGGGCGCCGGCTCCGGCACCAAGGGCCTGTCGCTGTTCGTCGTGCCCAAGTACCACGTCGACCTCGAGACCGGGGACCTCGGCGAGCACAATGGCGTCTACGTCACGAACCTCGAGCACAAGATGGGGCTCAAGGCCTCCACCACCTGCGAGCTCACCTTCGGCGACAGGGAGCCCGCGGTTGGCACCCTGGTCGGTGACGTCCACGACGGCATCGCGCAGATGTTCCGCATCATCGAGTTCGCCCGAATGATGGTGGGCACCAAGGCGATTGCCACACTGTCGACCGGCTACCTCAATGCGCTCGAGTTTGCCAAGGAGCGCGTACAGGGCGCCGACCTGACGCACATGACGGACAAAGCTGCCCCACGAGTGACCATCACCCACCACCCCGACGTACGCCGCTCCCTCATGCTGCAGAAGGCCTATGCCGAGGGCTTGCGTTCCCTCGTCATCTACACCGCCTCCCAGCAGGACGTCATCGACCAGGTGCTGTTGACCACCGGCTCGGATCAGCTCGAGAAGGACTCTCCAGCCGCGATGGCCAACCGGGTCAACGACCTGCTGCTGCCGATCGTCAAGGGCGTGGGTTCCGAGCGTGCCTGGGTGCTGCTGGGCACCGAGTCGTTGCAGACACTCGGCGGCTCCGGTTTCCTGCAGGACTACCCGATCGAGCAGTATGTCCGGGACGCCAAGATCGACACGCTCTACGAAGGCACCACCGCCATCCAGGGCCTGGACTTCTTCTTCCGCAAGATCATTCGCGACAAGGGGCAGGCCCTGGGCCACATCTCCACACAGATCAAGGACTTCGTCAAGGCTGGTGACGGCACCGACTTCCTGCACACCGAGCGCGAGCTGCTGGGCAAGGGCCTCGAGGACGTCGAGGGGATCGTCGGCCACATGGTCGGCGAGCTGATGAAGTCCGACCCGAGGCAGGAGGGCGGCGACCCGGCCAACCTCTACAAGATCGGTCAGAACACCTCTCGTCTCCTGCTCTGCGCCGGTGACCTGGTCGTGGGTTGGTTGCTGCTTCGACAGGCCGAGATCGCCAAGGCTGCCCTTGACGCGGGCACCGCATCGACCAAGGACCAAAGCTTCTACGAAGGCAAGATCGGTGCGGCATCCTTCTTTGCCCGCACGGTCCTTCCCAAGATCGCCGCTGAGCGCCAGATCGCCGAAGCGACGGACAACTCGCTGATGGATCTGCCCGAGGACGCGTTCTAGACAGGAGCCAGGTTCGACCTAGCGCAAGCCCGTCACTGATAGCGCAGCCTCGCTGGTGCTCGATCAATGACGGGCTTGCGCCATGTGGTCAGCCGGGAGGTTGGTCCGCTACGCGCCTCGAAGATCCAGGTGCAACTCGTCGGGGGCCAACCGATGGCTTCAGCGGCAGTCGTCGATCCTGCAGCACAGGGAAGCTCGCGCGGTAGTCCGTGACCACGCTCATGTCGACCTCAACCCTGAGCACCTGTTCGTCGGTGCCGGCCATCGCGGCCACGTCGCCGGTCGGCAGCACGACCTGGCTGTGCCCGCCCATCTCCACCCCCGCGTGTGTGCCGGCCGTGTTGCAGGCCACGACGACGCACTGGTTCTCGATTGCACGGGCGTGCGCGAGGAGCGTCCAGTGGCGCACCCGAGCCGCAGGCCACGCCGCGGGTATGACGAAAAGCGTTGCGCCGGCGTCGAGCTGGGCCCGGTACAGCTCGGGGAACCGCAGGTCATAGCAGGTCGACAGCGCTGCCCGAGCGGGACCAGCGGCCGACGAGGGGTCGGGCACGTCGACCAGCGACAAGGCGTCCCCTGCCTCCATCAGCAACGGCTCGCCCTGACCGAAGCCGAAGCGGTGGATCTTGCGGTAGGTCGCGACCAGCGACCCGTCGGACGCGAAGACCAGCGATGTGTTCCACAGGTCCTTACCCTCGGGGCCGCGCTCACCGTCGACGGGGCGTTCGATGATCGACCCTGCGTGCAACATCACCCCGGCAACCCGCGCGGCGGCGGACATGGCCGACGCGATCGGGCCGTCAACGGGCTCAGCGCGTTTGTCCCACTCCCTATAGGAGAACCCGCCTGGTGCCCACAGCTCCGGCAGCACGACAAGGTCGTGACCCGCTTGTGCGCGGACGAGATCGGCGGCTCTGGTGACCCGCTCGGAGACGGGCTCCCGGTCGTCATACCCGAGCTGGATCAGGGCTATTCGCATGTCACTGTCCCGGTGTCGTTGGCTGTGAGGTCGTTGATCATGATGGTGGTGAGGTGGGTCGGGTGGGTTCGGCTCGATCAGAAATTGCGGCGAGATGCGCGTTGTAGGCCCTCAGGTCCGCGTCGTCGTCGCGATCGGCCTGGCGGTCCAGTCGTTTGGTCTCAGCGGCATCGGATCGCACCCAGGCCAGGGTGACCAGCAGGGCCAGGATCAGCGTTGGCAGCTCGCCGACGCCCCAGGCGACGGCGCCGCCATTGCGTTGATCCGCAAGCAGATCCACTGCCCATGGCAGGTGCAGGCTCGTGTAGAAGGTCGGCGCCAGGAGGGCCGTGCCGGTCGTCAGGGCGACACCGAAGAACGCATGGAACGAGATCGTGACGAACAAGATGATCAGGCGCAGCGACGGCGGCCAACGCTTGGGGCCCGGGTCGATCCCCACGAGCACCCACACGAACAGGTATCCAGCCAGCAAGAAATGCGTGGTCATGAGGACGTGCCCGGTGTGCGTGCGCAACGCGAGCTCGAACAGTGGCGAGAAGTAGAAGATGACCAGGCTACCGAAGAAGATGGCAGCGGCGACGACCGGATTGCCAATAACCGCAAGGTATCTGGAGTGGACCAGGCCGAGCAACAGCTCGCGCGGGCCCAGGGTGTTGTCCTGCCGCGCCGTGAGTGTGCGCAGGGCGAGGGTGACCGGAGCGGCGAGCACCATGAGGATCGGAGCAGACATCGAGACCGTCATGTGCATGAGCATGTGGACCGAGAACAGGACCGGTCCGTAGACACCCGGCGCCCCACATGTGGCCCAGGCGAAGATGGCCCAGCCAAGGACCCAACCGATAGTGCGCAGCGCGGGCCAGGAGTCGCCACGGGCGCGCAACCGCCGGACGCCAACAAGATAGAGGGACACGGCGAGCACCGAAACCCCGAACCAGAGCCAGTCGATGCGCCAGACGGTGAGCCAGCCGCTGCCGGTGAGGGGACCGGCGGGAGCGTCATAGCCGGTCAGGGTGATTGCGGGGTCAGGGATGCCCATCTGCATGTCCATGGGCGGAGGGGCGCTGCGCGACAGCGCGGTCCCCAGCGCGAAGGCGGCACCCATCACGACCAGCTCAATGAGGGCTAGTCGCCCGAACAGCCGGGCGGCGAGCGGATCCGTCGCGATCCGGTCGACGACGCGCGCGCGTTGCCGCCAACCAGCGATGCCGAGCAAGGCCAGGGCGACGACCTTGAGGATCACCAGCGCGCCGTAGCTCGAACCCAGGTTGTCGATCGAGCCGACCCGGATCCACGCGCTTGCCACCCCGGACACCGCGACGCCCCCGAAGCACCACCCGGCGAGGGTGGAGTAGCGCTGGACGCTGACACCCAGCGTCGCGCCCAGCATGGGTCGCAGCATCGCCAGGGCGAGGAGGCCGCCGACCCACATGACGGCCGAAACAAGGTGCACCGCAAGGGCGGTGACGGCCGTGTCGTGACTAGCCGCGTCCGCGGCGTGACCAGCCAGGGACAGTGGAAGCAACGCAAGAATGCTGAGCACAGCAAGGGCGACCATGCCCGAGCGGCGCCGGACAAGCGCGGCACCGAGGGTGACCACCAGGGCCATCGCCGAGCTGATCAGGGCAACGCGCAGGGACTCGAGCTGGAAGACGAACGTCTGGAGCTGGGCGCCGAACGAGGGGTCGGTGAGCTTGGAGCCGGAGAGGCTGGCGAACGCGAGGGCCAGTCCGACGAGCCCGGCCACCACCCATACGACTCCCGAGGCGGCGGCGTATCGGGACGCGATGATCCGGCGAGAGGTGCCACGTGCCTCGGGGATGATCGTGGCGGCGACAACGAGCAGGCCCACCGTGCTGGCCGCCGCGAGATCGTGGACAGCTCGCACGACCGGAAGTCCCCATCGAACGATCTCTCCGGCATCCGGCAGCCCGATGACAGGGGCTGCGAACGCGCCGCCGAGCAGACCCGCCGGGATGACCACCGCGACGACCGCTACTGCGGCCAGGGCCAGCGGCAGCTTCGTCGGGTGCGCCGCCGTGCTGGGTCCTGTGGTCATGCCCACACCCTAGGTAGGCTCGCCCCATGTCTCCAGACCCGGCGGCGCCCGCGCGTCTCCATGACCTCGTCGACGCCTTCGCCCAGACAACGCAGGCCGTCATAGATCTCGGGCACGCATGCGGAGTGCAGGACCTGGCGCAGCCCACCGAGTGCCCCGGATGGACGGTGCACGACCAGATATCGCATGTCGTCGGCGTCGAGTCCTGGCTCGAGGGACACAAGGATCCCCGGGTCGACCTGCCGCACTACGAGCACATCAGGAATGACCTCGGCAAGAAGGTCGAGTATGCCGTGGAGGTGCGTCGCGGACGCACCGCCGCGGAGGTCGTTGCCGAGCTCGAAGACGTTCTGGCACAACGGCTTTCGACACTGCGTAATCCCATCTTGACGGACTCGAGCGTTATCGCCGGGCCATTCGGCCCGGACCTGGCGGCGACCGTGCTGCTGCTGCGCACCTTCGACGTCTGGACGCACGAGCAGGACATCCGCAGCGCCCTCGGGCGGCCCGGCGATCTGGACTCCCGTGCCGCATCAGTGTTCGTCAGCACGGTCATGCTCCAGCTGCCCAAGCTGATCGCCAAAGGCGCTGGTCTCGAACCTGGGCAGGCCGTCATCATCGACGTGACCGGCCCGACCGCCGCCCGTCAGGGCGTCACGGTGGTGGCGGACGAGCAGGGTCGGCCCCGCGGCCACGAGATGCCCGCCGATCCACCGCCGGATGGGGCAACCACCATCAGCCTGTCCACCGAAGCGTTCACTCGCCGGGCCGCCGGGCGTCGCTCGGTGAGCGACACGGCATACAACGTGGTCGGTGACGATGCGATCGCGCGACGCGTTCTGGAAGCCCTCGTCGTCACCCACTAACACCTCAACCGAACACCCCGCCGGCACCGTTTCGGCCCCTTTTGGAGCCAGAACGGTGCCGCCGGGGTGTTCGGTCGGCAAGAGCTCTGGGCACTTGCTTGCGGCATACAAGTTGTACGTGATATTTGTATGTGCCAAGCAAGTTCCTTACGACCGCGGAGACCCCATGGCGATCAGCCTTGAGAATGCCACCCAGCTCAGCACCGAGCTGGTCCGCGTCATGAAGCTGTTCCAGTCGCTGCGCCATCACACCCCCAAGCTGCACCCGGGAGTCGAGCCGGCGTCCTACCCGATCCTGTTCAACCTGATCGGCGGGCCGCGTCGGGTGTCCCTGCTGGCCGACTGCATCCACTCTGACGTCTCCACAGTGAGCCGTCAGGTGACGACGCTGGTCTCCCACGGGCTGCTGGACAAGGTGGCCGACGCCCAGGATGGCCGCGCGTTCATGGTCTCGCTCAGCGCCGAGGGGGCGGAGCTCGTCGAGCGTGTCAAGGCCGCGCGCGGTGAGTGGTTCCGGCAGATGCTGCATGACTGGGAACCCGCGGACGCCGAAGCCTTCACGGGCTATCTGGAGCGGTTCGCCGTGTCCTTCGACACCTCCAAAGAGCTGTATGGGTCGCTCCTGCTCCAGGGCGCGCCCGCCACTCCCTCCGGCGACGTTCTCGCCGGCAAGACCAGCAAGGAGAACTGATGGCCAACGCCGCCGCCGCTTCAGCGGCAGCCGGGTCTGTGCCCGCGTCCGAGTCCCATGGGCCGCTCACGCACAAGCAGATCCTGACCATCCTCGCCGGCCTGATGATGGGGATGTTCCTGGCTGCGCTCGACCAGACCATCGTCTCCTCGGCCATGCGCGTCATTGCCGACGACCTCCACGACCTCTCCGGCCAGGCCTGGGTGGTCACGGCCTACCTGATCACCTCGACGATCGTGACGCCGCTCTACGGCAAGCTCTCGGACATCTATGGCCGCAAGCGGTTCTTCACCGCAGCCATTGTGATCTTCCTGTTCGGCTCGATCCTGTGCACGTTCGCCACGTCGATGCCGATGCTGGCGGGGTTCCGGGCCGTCCAAGGGCTGGGCGCCGGTGGCCTCTTCTCCCTCGCGCTGGCCATCATCGGCGACATCGTGCCGCCACGCGAGCGTGCCAAGTACCAGGGCTACTTCCTCGCGGTCTTCGGCACGTCCAGCGTCTTGGGCCCGGTCGTCGGCGGCTTCTTCGCCGGTCAGGCCACGATCCTGGGTATCACCGGTTGGCGCTGGGTCTTCCTGGTCAACATCCCCATCGGCCTCGCGGCACTGTTCGTGGTTGACCGCACGCTGCACCTGCGTCACACCCGACTGGACCACCGCATCGACTTCGGCGGCGCTGCCGCGCTGACCGTTGGGCTCGTTCCGCTGCTCCTGGTCGCCGAGCAGGGTCGCGAGTGGGGATGGGGCTCCGGTCGGTCGCTCTCCTGCTACGGCGTGGGTCTGGTCGGCCTGATCGCGTTCTTCCTGGTCGAGCGCGCGATGGGGGCCGAGGCGCTGCTCCCGATCAGTCTGTTCAGGATCAAGACCGTCGGCGTCGCCTCAATCGCCTCGGTTGTCCTGGGGATGGGCATGTTCGGTGGGCTGGCCTCGCTGCCGCTCTACCTGCAGATCGTCAAGGGCGCGACGCCGACCATGGCCGGTTTGATGTTGCTCCCCATGACCTTGGGCATGATGAGTGGCTCGATCATCTCGGGCCAGATGATCTCCAGGACGGGCCGCTACCGGCATTTCCCGATCATCGGCTGCGGCCTGCTCATCGTCTCGCTCTTCTCGTTCCACTACGTCGGCGCCGAGACCGCGCTCTGGAAGACGATGATCGTGATGCTGTTCTTCGGACTCGGCCTCGGATTCAACATGCAGCCGCTGACCCTGGCGGTGCAGAACGCCGTCGCACCGCGCGACATCGGCGTGGCCACCGCATCGGCGACCTTCACCCGTCAGATCGGCGGCACCCTCGGCGTCGCCGTCTTCTTGTCCATCCTGTTCACCGCGGTGCCCGACCGCATTGCGACAGCCTTTGCCAAGATCGCTCCGACCCCAGAGTTCCAGGCGGCGCTCAATGATCCCCAGTCCCCGACGGGCAACAACCAGGCCAACGTCGACTTCATTGCGAGCCTTGAACAGGCCAAGACCGGCGGTGGCGGTGGCGGTGCGGTCAACCCTCTGGCCGACTCCTCGTTCATCCAGCAGCTCGACCCGCGACTGGCCAAACCATTCCTGGTCGGCTTCTCCCAGGCGATGGACCTGGTGTTCCTGATCGGCTCCGCGGTCATGGTCATTGCGTTCGTCGTCGTGTGGTTCCTGCCGCACGTCGAGCTCCGCAGCGGTTCGGCATACGAGAGCCGCGGCAAGTCGGACGCCGCGGACGCAGAGGCCGCGCCGGGTCTCTCCCACTGAGCGTCCGATTACCTCGCCTTGTTGCGCCGAAACCACCGTCTACAGGTCTGAACTGACCTCAAACGGTGGTTTCGGCGCAACAAGGCGGGTTGGTGCTCTGGGTTGGCAGAGCCTCAGCCCCAGACGAGGGCCTGGCCCGGGTCGTGCAGGATCGCGGCCACGTCGGCCAGGAACCGTGAGCCCAGATCGCCGTTGACCAGTCGGTGGTCGAACGAGAGGCCCAGCTGGGTGACCCAGCGCGGCTTGATCTTGCCCTTGACCACCCACGGCATCTGACGGATCGTGCCGAAGCACAGGATCGCGGCCTCTCCGGAGTTCAGGATCGGCGTGCCCGTATCGACGCCGAAGACACCGACGTTGGTGATCGTGATCGAACCGCCGGACATCTCGGCCGGCTGCGTCTTGCCGTCGCGGGCCGTCGAGATCAGGTTGGCCATGGCGTCGGCCAGCTGCCGCATCGACATCTGGTCGGCGTCCTTGATGTTGGGCACCATCAGCCCACGGGGGGTGGCTGCGGCGATACCGAGGTTGACGTAGTTCTTGACCACGATCTCCTGTGCGGCCTCGTCCCAGGTGGCGTTGATCCCCGGGTGTCGACGACTGGCGATGATCAGGGCCTTGGCCACGACCAGCAACGGGCTGACCTTGACGTCGCGGAACTCGCGATCGGCTCTGAGGCGGTCCACCAGCTTCATCATGCGGGTCACGTCGACGGTGATGAACTCGGTGACGTGCGGCGCGGTGAACGCCGAGGCGACCATGGCCTGTGCGGTCATCTTGCGCACGCCCTTGATCGGGATGCGCACCTCACGCTCGCCGATCGCCCCGAACACGGGTGCCACGTATGTCGATGAGCCGGCTGCCGTGGAGCCGTCGATGCCCGCAGCGGTGCCGCCGCCCGCCGCGTAAGCCGCGACATCAGCGCGGCTGACGATGCCACCCTCGCCAGATCCAGCGACCTGCGAGAGGTCGATGCCGAGGTCCTTGGCGAGCTTGCGCACCGGCGGCTTGGCCAGGGCCTTGCCGCCACCTGCGCCGAGCACCGAAACCGGCTGTGCCGCAACAGGTGCGGGTGCCGGTGGTGCGGGAATCTGAGGCTGAGCCACGGGCGCCTGCGCGACCGGAACAGCAGCCGCAGCCTGAGCGTCCTGACCCTTGCGGGGGCGGCGCTTGGCCTCGGTCACCCGCGGGCCGTAGCCGACCAGTACCGCGACCCGACCACCAGGGGCTGCGCCGCCGAGCTTGCCGGCTTCGATCACCTCGTCGTCCGACGTCGAGGCCGGAGCAGCCGCGACGGGTGCGACGTCGCCGCCGAGCCCGTCGTCGATCGAGATGATGGGCGTGCCGACAGGCACCGTCTCACCGTCGGGCACGAGCAGCGCGGTGACCGTGCCGGCAAACGGCACAGGGAGCTCGACCAACGACTTAGCCGTCTCGATCTCGACGATGATGTCGTTGACCTTGACGGTGTCTCCGACCTTGACCTTCCACGCGACGATCTCAGCCTCGAGCAGTCCTTCGCCGGGGTCCGGAAGGTTGAATTGCTTGACAGACATGGGATTTGGACCCTTCCGTATCAGTAGGCAAGTGCGCGGTCGACACCGTCGAGCACGCGATCGAGGTCAGGCAGGAAGTCTTCCTCGACCCGGCTGGGCGGGTAGGGAAGGTTGTAGCCGCCCACCCGGATCACCGGGGACTCCAGGTGGTAGAAGCAGCGTTGCGAGATGGCCGCAGCTACTTCAGCGCCCATGCCCAGGAACGTCGGAGCCTCGTGTGTGACGACCAGCCGACCGGTCTTTTCCACCGAGGTCGCCAGGACGTCGAGGTCCAGCGGGGAGAGCGAACGCAGGTCGATGACTTCGATCGACCGGCCCTCCTCGGCAGCCACGGTGGCAGCGTCCAGGCACACCTTGACCATGGGGCCGTACGCCGCCACGGTCACGTCCTCGCCGACCCGCGCGATGGTCGCCCCGAACAGCGAGCGCGGCGCGGTGGTGGCGGTCAGGTCGACCTCACCCTTCTCGTGATAGCGGCGCTTGGGCTCGTAGAAGACGATCGGGTCGTCGCTCTCGATGGCCTGCTGGATCATCCAGTAGGCATCCTCGGGGTTCGAGCACGCCACGACCCGTAGGCCCGCAGTGTGGGCGAAATAGGCCTCGTTGGACTCGCTGTGGTGCTCGACCGCGCCGATGCCGCCGCCGACGGGGATGCGGATCACCATGGGCAGCTTGATCTTGCCTAGCGAACGCGCCCGCATCTTGGCGACCTGGCAGGTGATCTGGCTGAACGCCGGGTAGACGAACCCGTCGAACTGGATCTCGACGATGGGGCGGTAGCCACGCAGCGCCATACCGATCGCCGTGCCCACGATGCCGGACTCGGCCAGCGGGGTGTCGATGACCCGGTCCTCGCCGAAGTCCTTCTGCAGGTTCTCGGTCACCCGGAACACTCCACCGAGCTTGCCGATGTCCTCACCCATGATGACGACCTTGGGGTCGCGCTCCATGGCCCGTCGCATACCGGCGTTGATGGCCTTGCCGATGCCAATCTCCGACATGTCAGTGGCCTCCCTCGAAGCTCGCGGTGTATGCGGCGAACGCGGCGCGTTCGGCCTCGACCAGCGGGTGCTCATCGACATAGACGTTGTCAAACATCGACGCGGGCTCCGGGTCAGGCATCGACAGGCAGCCCTCGCGAATCGTGACCGCAAGCGCGTCGGCCTCTACTTCAACGGCGTCGAAGTACGACTTGTCGGCCTTGCCGCTGGACGTCAGATAGGCCTTGAGCCGGGCGATCGGGTCACGAAGCTTCCAGACCTCGACGTCGGCAGAAACGCGGTACTTCGTCGGGTCGTCGGAGGTCGTGTGCGCGCCCATCCGGTAGGTGTAGGCCTCGATCATCATGGGTCCCTGCCCGCTGCGGGCCGCGTTCATCGCGGCCTTTGTCACGGCGTAGACGGCGAGGACGTCGTTGCCGTCCACCCGGACGCCCGGGAAGCCGAAGCCGCGGGCCCGCTGGTAGAGCGGGATCCGGGTCTGCTTCTCGACCGGCTGGGAGATGGCCCACTGGTTGTTCTGGCAGAAGAAGACGACCGGCGCGTTCATGGACGCTGCGTAGACGAACGACTCGTTGACATCGCCCTGCGCAGTCGCACCATCGCCGAAGTAGGCGATGACGGCTGCGTCCCGATCGGGGTCGCCCGTGCCCACTGCGTGGTCGTGCTGGATGCCCATCGCGTAGCCGACGGCGTGAAGCGTCTGGGCGCCGATGACGATCGTGTAGAGGTGGAAGTTGTTCTCGTTCGGGTCCCACCCGCCTTGGTTTACCCCGCGGAACAGCCCGAGCAGGTTGAGCGGGTTCACGCCGCGGACCCAGGCAACGCCGTGCTCACGGTAGGTGGGGAAGGCGTAGTCCTGCGTACGCAGCACGCGAGCGGAACCGACCTGCGCTGCCTCCTGGCCAAGCAGACTGGCCCAGATGCCGAGCTCACCCTGGCGCTGCAGCGCGGTGGCTTCGGCGTCGACCCGCCGGATGAGGACCTGGTCGCGGTAGAAGCCGCGGAGGTCGTCGTCGGTCAGCTCGTCGATGGATGCCGAGTACTCGGGATGGCCGACATGGTCAACGCGTTCACCCTCAGGGGTGAGCAGCTGGACCAGCTCCGCTCCGCCGTCTCTCATGGTCTCGGGGACCGGGGCGGTCAGCGCTGCCACGGCAGCGGCGTGGGCCGCGTGCTCCGGCATCGCGACTTCGTTGTCGCTCACAGGTGCTCCTTAACTTCGCGGAACCGGCAGGGATAACCGCCGGATCGCCTCGGGCCATAGACGCGTGGCGGGGTCTCCGCCCATGAATGCGCACTATGGCAGGGACTCACGCTCGCGTGTGGCGGCGCTCACAGGCCTTGCCAGCACACCGTACCTGCAGGATGCCCGTGAGTCCCAAATCGCCCACGGTCTCAGGCTCGCCAAGCCCTGTTGCCTGGCGGCGACCCTCTGTCGTCAGGGGCGGCTCTTCGCAGCCTTCGCGTGCTCGGATGCCTGGGCTGCATCGGTGTGCTGGGGGGGTTTCACATGCTTGGCTGACGTGCCTTCGTTCTGGGGCCGCCTCTGGTCGTCAGGCTCAAGCGCTGGTGCTGTCGCGGCCCGCCCCAGACTGGTGTAGGTCACCTCGGACGCAACCAGCGCCTTCGTGTCAGCCTGCACTTGAGGCTCGACCGCCGCAGTCGTGACTTCCCACGATGTGACTGCCGCGTTGGTGACTGTCCTGCCGATGACGGCCGCGTTGGTGACGCCCGCGTTGGTGACTGCCGCCGTCATTGCCGCTGATTGAGCATCAGGAGTGGTGCTCGCGCGATCACGCGTTGGCGGGATGGTGTGTGCCACTGGACGAGCAAAGGTGAGACTTGTGCGACCAGTCGGAGCATCGGCGGTGGTGGTCCTGCGACCGCGCGTCGGCGCGTTGGTGTGTGCCACTGGACGAGCAAAGGTGAGCGTTGAGGGACCAGTCGGAGCAGTCGGAGCAGTCGGAGCATCGGCGGTGGTGGTCTCGCGATCGCGCGCTGGCGCGGAACGGTGCAACCGTTGTGGGTGGATGCTGATCGACAGCCGTGGTGTCGTCACGCTCTGTCCGCCATCATGCGCTGACGGAGCGCCGACGGGCCCCAACGGGGAGATGCCCATCTGCGCCACCAAGAGGATGGTCAAGGTGCCCAGCGCGGCGAAGGCCACGGTGGGAAGGAGGGCCGAGGCGGACAGCGCACGTTCGACGCTGCGCACGCGTCGACCCGATGGGCCCCCGAACCCGCCGATTAGCATGGGGTGATCCTAGCCATCAGTTCGACCCGCCGTCGTTCGTTCTCCTGAAACGTGACTCGTTGTGACTAGATGAGTGATTCCTTGAAGGTCAGTGGTCGTAGGCGGTCAGTGAGCGTTTGGCTTTGGCTCCTGTGACCCAGTTGTGCCAAATCCCAGCAGCCATGGCCAGGAGGCGTTGAGCGACCCGGGTGA
>Ga0209587_1000858_pt1 | contig 14736 bp, 16 predicted proteins | sample NGEPerD_2_FD_184512 | JGI IMG/M metagenome (GOLD analysis project Ga0209587, IMG submission 184512) | Arctic peat soil microbial communities from the Barrow Environmental Observatory site, Barrow, Alaska, USA - NGEE PermafrostL1-D... | ecosystem: Environmental > Terrestrial > Soil > Wetlands >... | reverse complement strand
AAGGGGTAGAAGCAAGGGGTGGCACGCTCCCAATCGATGCGACGGCGGTGGTCGACCGCCGCCCGGTGGCCGATAGGGGTCGCGATCGCCTCATGGCGCTATCTGTCGAGCACCACTCCCGTACACCGGTGGGAAATGACCGGCATGTGGCCCGCCGATGCACCGCCGGATCTGCCTGACGATGCCGATCTCGGCGAACTCCAGCACCTCGAGGATGGAGCCGGGCCTCTGGCGCACAGGATCTATCGGACCCGGATCGTCGGCTCTCCGCTAACTCCCGAGCAGCTGATGGGGCGTATGTCGGAGAACCTCGACGGTGTGGCGCCTTCAGAGTTCGCCACCTTTCAGAAGCTCGAGGGTCGTAAGGGGCAGCTGGACACGGGCTATCGCTACGTCGTCCGAATGCCGGGCCCATGGGACGGCCCCGTCCGGGTCATCGTCGCGGACGCGACGTCGTTCCGGCTGGCGACCCTGTCCGGGCACTTGGAGGCGGGTCAGATCGAATTCAGAGTAAGCGCGGACTACAGGTCCCTGTGGTTCGAGATCGAGTCATGGGCCCGCAATGGAGGCCGCCTCAGCGACCTTCTCTACAGCCGCCTGCGGATTTCCAAGGAGGTTCAGTTGCACATGTGGTCCTCGGTCTTGCAGAGGATCGTCCGCCTCGCAGAGGGGAAGATGGAGGGAGGCGTCGTGATCACCACCCGTACGATCGCCCCGGGTGCCCTGCCGGGCGGCCGCGCGAATCGGAGGAGCCGACGCGATGCCGGGCGGCTGGCCGCGCTCGCCAATCGGCAGACCACCTTCGACCCGGCCGACCACGGTGCCATCCGCGCTGATCGCCGATGGCGCATCGACGACATGGTTGAACCGCTGCCCCACGAGAGCTCGGGGCCTCCCACCCAGGAAGGCAGCTGGGAGGTCGCTCGCGAGCTCATGGACAGCTATCAGCTGGCTGACCCCGGTGTCGTCACGGCCGTTTATGACAGCACCCGGCCCCTCCCCGGGCGCGACATGCTCCTCCGCATCAGGTTCGCCGGCCTGCGCCTCAGGGTCGGAGTGAGGATTGGCGATGTCTATGAAGAGACGAGGAATCTGGGCGGACGACAGGCAAGGGTGTTCGGCTGGAGCTATCGGACCTTGGAAGGTCATTTCGAGCAAGGCGAGATGCATTACGAACTGTGGAAGTGGCTGGACACCGGGGATGTCGAGTTCCACCTCAGGGCGATCTCACGGCCTGCGACAAAGGGCCCGTTCCTAACCCGGATCGGTTTTAGGATCTTCGGCCGGACCCAGCAACTGCGTTTTTACCGCCAGGTCTGTCGCCGGACCAAGAGATTGACCGAGGCTCAGCTCGAGACCAACCGCGCGAGGGCCGACGAGCGTTAATTGCGTCTCAGTCGTGCTCATGGCGCGAGCGAATCGCCAGCGCTCGACGGTTACAAGGTCGTACCAGCGGGTACTTCGCGACCGGAGGGATTCACCGGTCTTAAGCATTGCTTGGGCCAGTTGATGACTTCCTCGTCTAATCAAAGCCCGGGAAGACGAGATTCATTTCCGCCCCTTCCTCGGGCACTTCCGAAGGAGGAAGCAATGGAGGCTGGATCAGCACCTCGCACCGGCACGGAGTCCCGGACGCGGCCCCTCGATCGCGTTAGCCGTCTCACGACCGAGACCAAGCAGGCGTTCAAGACGACTGAGTTCTGGGCAATGGTCGGAGTCATCGTCGCCATTCTGGTCAGCGCCGCTGCGATCAAGGGCGGGGACACGGGTGGCACGGATGAGTTCATTGCTCGCAACGCGTGGCTCTACGTCAGCATCGTCGCTGCCGCGTACATCATCAGTCGCGGGTTGGCCAAGTCGGGTTCAAGCGAGCCCTACGTCAAGGATCGGGACGACTCCTAGTCCGGCCCCGGTAGGCCGGCGGGGCGGTATTTCGTTCGTAGGGGCGCCTCGCCGGTGACGCAAGCGTCGTTCGCGCTCACTCCATCCGATTGTCATGTTCATCTTCTTCTCCAACAGGCTCGGCTGTGGCGGCTCGCTGCTCCTCTCGGCCATCGTCACGGGGATCCTTCTGCTCCTATTGGGCGTAATCGAACTGGGATGAATAAGGGCCTGCAAATCAGGCCCTTGCTTGTGCTCGGGGATAGTGGCAAGTTCCCCAGCGGGGTCCTAAGTGGGTACTAAGTTCGGCGAAACTTGGTGTTGGCGCATCCCTCGGCTGAGCGTCCGGTGCGCCATGCGCCATCGTCGGAACTCGTCGACCGCGGCCTCCGCAGCCTCTTGCATGATCGCTTGACGGTGACCGCGACCGCTACGCAGCGCTTGCGCCATCGTGGTCATGGAGAAGGCTGGCGTGAAGGCCTCCGAGGGGCGCAGCTCGTGGTTGAGAACCCGGACCATGGCGGTTGCCAGCGCGGGGTCGGCGGCGATCCGCCGCTGGGCCTGGCGACGCACAGGAGGGGTCGGTCCCGCCGCGCCCATGTCGTGGGCGAACCAGTACATCTCCCAGGCGTCCTCATCGCGCCAGCGCCACCACTCGCGCAGGATCTCGTCCGCCTGGCCGTGGCCGCCGCCGAGGGCGCGGGTGATTGCGGCGGCCAGCTTCACGGCCTGGCGCAGGGCGTCGGCGATTCCCTGGCCTGCCGTCGGGTCCTTGAAGTGGCCCGCGTCGCCGACGAGGACCCAGCCGGGACCGGCAGAGGGGCGGAAGAAGCCGCGTAGGTTGGCCATCGTGCGCACCGGCCCGTGCCGCCGCGCTCCGTCCAACCCGGCGTGCAGCTCTTGCCAGGCGCGCAGGCCGACCTCGAACGTGGCCTCACGGTCGGCGCGAACCTCGCCGCGGCGCTCGATCGAGGGGCAGACGGCGATCGCGGTCAGGCCGCCATCGGTCGGCATGCCCAGGTAGGTGTGGTCGCCGACCTTGCCGATCCACATCTCGCCGTCGGTCGGGTCGGCTTCGTAGTAGGCCCACATGAACACGCGGCCGTTCGGCGTCGGGCAGTGCTCCGGCGCTCCGACCATCTTGGCCACCGCGGATCGCGTGCCGTCTGCGCCGACGACCAGAGGCGCCCGCAGCTCTCCCGAGGGCGTGGTGACGCCCACAACACGATCTCCATCCATCACCAGTCCCGTAATCGCGGTTTGGGTGCGGACTTGGACACCGGCCTCCGCGGCGGCGTTGACGAGGATCTCGTCGAGCACGATCCTGCGCACGCTGAGCCCCGGGAAGCCAGTCACAGCGACCAGATCGGCGGCCGGGACCGCCGCGTCGTCGAAGGTCATTCGCAGGCGGTGGATCGGCGGCGCCAGCTTCATGAGCGAGTCGAGGACTCCGATCCGCTCCAGAACCCCGACGCCGGTTGGCTGGATCCCATGCGTCGAGAGGGTGTCGCTCGGGAAGCGGTCCTTGTCGACGAGACAGACGCGCAGGCCGTCGCGCGCCAGCATGGTCGCCAGCGGCGCGCCCGCGCAGCGGGCGCCGATGACGACGACGTCGAAGCTCTCGCTCATCGGTGCGTGTGGTTGGACGCCGAGTCGTGCAGCGCCTCGGCGGTCTGCCGGTCGGCTGGGAAGAGCAGCTCTATGGCCAGCTCTGAGGTCGTCACCTCGAACGGCGTGTCGAAGCCCGCGAACATGCCGAAGAAGGCGAGCTCGCCACCCTCGGGGGTGCGCACCCTGACCGGGCCCAGCATCTCTCCGGCGCCGACCTCGAGTGCGCCGTCCTGGCCGGGCGCGGGCACGGGATAGCCAGAGACCTCCTCGATCAAGGAGACGAGCTGATCGTCGCCCGTCGCCGCCAGCTGGCGCTCGAGCCGCTTCAGCCAGTGGGCGTGCCAGTCGCCGAGGTTGACGAACAGCGGACCCAGGCCGCGGGGATGCAGGCCGAGGCGCATGACGTTCACCGGAGGCCCGAGCAGCTCGGGATCGACCTCGAAGCCCCTGGCCATGGCCAGCATCGCGGAGTTGGCGGCGACCATGTTCCAGAGGCGATCCACCGCGACCGCCGGGTAGGGATCGTGTCCGGAGAGGATCACGTCCAGGGCGTCTCGGACCGGGCCCAGATCCGGGTCGTCGAGTGAGCGCTCCGGATAGGCGGGGGCGTGCCCTGCCGCGAGCAGGATCCGGTTGCGCTCTCGAAATGGAACGTCGAGTTGCGCCAGGGCCCGCAACAGCATCTCGCGGCCGGGCCTGGAGCGGCCCGTCTCCACGAAGCTCAGGTGGCGAGCGGAGATGCCGGCGTCGAGCGCGAGCTCCAGCTGGGTCACGCGCCGCCGCTCCCGCCACTGGCGCAGTAGCGATCCGACTACGGGCTGGGACTCGACCGGCGTCACCGGTTAGCGACCCTAGTGCGCGCGAGTACGGGGGTCTATTACCTCGGGGTAATCGGCGCGTAATGCAACCGCGATGCCTGGGTGGCGATATCACTTTCATTTCTTTTAATCCTTTCGCTACAATGTGCAGACCATGGCCACCATCGACGTCACCAGCAGCAGCTACGTCCGAGCGCTGCCGACCCTCTCGCGCGCCGCCGAGCTGATCGACATCAGCCCCGCGGGGATCACGCGAGGGATCGAGGAGCTCGGGCTGGAGCCGATCCCATGGGGTCGCAGGGAGAAGCACCTCGGCATCGAGGACCTGCTGTGGCTCGCGGCGCATCTGCACCGCGCCTCCGTCGAGGAGGTGGCCGGCGGGCTTCAGGAAGAAGTCGAGCGCGACTACCCCGAGCAGCTCGAGGCGATCAACGCCGGGATCGACCGCTTCTTCGCCTCGCTGCCGCCGCGTCGGGCCGAGCAGCCCGACCGCTTCGTGACCGAGCTTCACGAGGCTCTGCCGGAGCGCTACGCCAAGCAGGCGGAGGCGATCTACCTACGTCATGCCACCAGCTCGTAGTACTCGCCGGAGTAGCCGCCGCGCCGTTTCCCGCGTCTGAATCCCAGGTCGGCGAGTTCGGTCTTGTCGAGGACGATCGCAGCGTCGAGCACCACGCCGATGCGACCCTTCTCGACCGTTCGCCGGTCGATCGCCAGGCCGATCATGCAGAGCAGCCAGCAGGCGACGAGGTACTCGCCACGAAGCGGTCCCTCTACGTCATGCGACAGGGAAAGGGCGGTGACGAGATGGGGACGCCGGCTGCCGCCTTGTCCCGGACGCGGCTCAAAGTGCCAGGCCATCAGCGCCGCGACCCGGCCCTGGTTGCGGAGGTCGACTGCCGTCAGACGCCTTCCCTTCAGGACCTCGGCATCGTGGAAAGCGGCGAGGGCTGCCCGCGAGAACGGCGCGCGCACGAGGCGATGGCGAGCGGTGCGCAGGCGCCAGCGCTCGGGCCGGCCCTGCTCCCCGCCGTCCGGCAGCTCGGGGTGGCGAAGGTCGATCGTGACGCGGGTCTCGGCACTCCCGTCGCGGCGGCCGCCTTCGACGACGATCGCCTCGGCGAATCGGTCTACCAGCACATTTCGCTGACCCCGCAGGCGGTCGATGATCGAGGTGGAGGGCACGCAGCAGCTTCCCCGATCATCCGGATGCAAAAGCATCCATCTCAAGCACCCAATCCGTGGTGGCCTGTGCTCAACAAGCGCTACTACGTTGGCGCCACTGCTCTGAACTGCGGTCATGCCCGTGCCATAGCGCGGCCGACGCTGGGCAGCCCTGATTGCCTCCCGCTCAACCTCGATTTCACGAGAACCGCTTGAACCTGATTGCGCCCGCCGGGCGCCGGGTAGCCTGATGGGACAGTCTCCCGGACCGCGGGACGAGGGACTGAGTCGAGGGCCGGAGTTCAGGTTTTTGACCCAGAAGCATGGGCGACGATCCTTTGCCCCCTCCGGGGGCCAAGTCCCCGGGACGGATCTGCACGGCCGAGACCGCTTGGGGTTCAGCCTGAACTCTCTCCGTCTCCGTCGGTCACGTCTAGCAGCGGGGAGGTATCGAGCACGAAAACGAAGCAGAGAAGGTCCGGGTGCTGCTGGCTGCCGGGCATGAAGCCGACGACTCTGCGGTCCGTATGGCGCTCGATCACCTCGATCAGCGGCCCGCGGATCGTCTCCGAGATATCGACCCGACCCTGTGCCACCCCCCGGCTACCGCCGGCCCCGAACATCGTCTCCTCGCCTCTCGTATGCCCTTCGCGCAGAAGGATGAAGACGCAATCGTCGTGAATGTAGGTCTTGGACTTGGTGGGGCCACGACCGACCAGGGTCTTGAGAAGGACGACGACCTCCCGCGAGATCGCCGCCAGGCGCCCTTGATGCCGCTCGGCTTCCGACTCCATGGGCGAAAAGTCTCGCACAAGCAGAGGAATGTGCGGGACTGCGCTATGTTCAACCAAGGGACGCTGCGGACACGCGCCGAGGCTCCTCCAGTTACACCGAGACAAGTGATCCGGCCACAGCCTGCCGGGTTCGCGGGCCTCCATCGCAAGCAAGTCGATCTGGAGGTTCCCTATGGCAGTGTCGAAAGCGATTGCCGGTACGCAAATACGTCCGTTTAGGATCAGCGAGGTTGATCTCGACCCCGAATGTCGCGAAATGCGAGTGGAGGGCGAGTTGGACCTCGCCGCCGCCGGCCAGTTTCGCAAGCGGCTCGACGCCGCAGCCATGGAGGACCTCGAAGTCCTCGTATGCCTCGAGCGGTGCGACTTCATCGACTCGACCGGGATAGCGGCGATCGTCCTGGCCCACAAGCTGATGGCGAGCAGGGGGCGACGCCTCCTCGTCTGCAATCCCTCGGGCCAGGTGAGCCGCATCTTCTCCATCACCGGTCTGAACCATGTCGGCCTCATCTACGCCAGCGTCGACGCGGCGCTGGCGGAGCGATTTGGGCGGAGCACCGGCGCTAACTCGCCGGACGATCGCGAGTTCGCGAAGCCCGTAACCGGGTAACGGAGTGACAGGCGGGTGGTCGTCGCGCCATCGGTGGTCGTGGACCCCTCGAGGGCACCCATTTCGTCGAGAAGTGGGCCCGGGTTTTCGCCGCCCAGCACGCCTACGTGGTAGCGAGGTTGCGGCGGCGGTCCCCTATGGCCGATCGCCGACCGCGCACCCAGAACGTCGAAAGCAACGCCAGTGCGCTGGCAGAGAAAGGAACACCATGCCTGACTTCCAGAACGAGAAAAGCAAGAGTGGCGGCGACGCCGGTACGGGGTCTACGGCCTCTGCTGCCGAGAGCAGCGAGCCACTCGATAGCGAGCAGGGCCAGACGACGATCGCCGACAGCGTCGTGACCAAGGTGGCGAGCATTTCGGCCGCGGAAGTTCCCGGGGTCCACGAACTGGGCGCCGGCGCCGCCCGCGCCGTCGGCACTGTGACCCAGAAGGTCGGCCTCACGGATTCGCACGCCCAGGGCGTCTCGGTTGAGGTCGGAGAGAAGGAGGCCGCGGTCGACCTGACCGTTGTCATCGATTACGGCGAGAGCATCCCGCAGGTCAGCGACGAGGTCCGCCAGCAGGTCATCAAGCGGGTCGAGGGCATCACCGGCCTGCAGGTGGTCGAAGTGAACATCAGCGTCCACGACCTCTACTTTCCGGGCGACGACGAACCGGAGGAGAACCGCGTCGCGTAGGCGCGGTCGGCCGCATGGATCCACGCCACCCGGTCTCCACCCGGATCGCGATCGCCCGCTTCGCGGAGCGGGTGGTCGCCGCCGATTCCGGCGTCAGCCCGACCGACGGTGGCGGGCGCTGGCTCACCCGTGACGGCGACCGGACGATCCCGGGCATAGTGGCCGCTGCCTCTGGCGACGGGCGGGTGGAGGTCGGGCTCCACTTGGTCGCCCACCTGCCGCCGCGACCGATCGCGCAGCAGGTGGCGAGCCTGCGCAGCGAGATCCTGGCCTCGGCGCGGCGCGCCAGGCTCGGTGAGGGTCTCGGCCGGATCGACGTCACGATCCACGACCTGCGCGAGGCCGACGAAGGGGGGGAGGCGGCGTGATCGTCCGGCCACTCCACCTTCTTGCCGCCGTCCTCGGCTTCCTGCTGCTGGCTGCGATCGCGGTCGGCGGCCTCGCCGTCGCCCTCTTCTGCATCCGCGGTGGGGACGCCACCCTGAGCCTGTCGCACCTCGCAAGCATGCTCTCGCTCGACGATCTCCGGGGCGAGGTGGCGGCGTGGCTGACGAGCCTCGAAGCCCCGGGCCCGGTGGCCGTCCTCGCCGCACTCGCCGGGGCCGGGGCGATCCTGCTCGGCCTCGGCCTCCTCGTCGGGACGCTGGGGCCGCGGCGCGAACGCCAGCTCGTCGTCGAGCGCGGTGCGCGGGGGACGATCGCCGCGCGGCGCCGCGCCGTCGGCGACGCGCTGGCCGACCTCGCCGAGCGCCCCCGCGAGGTCCTCCGCGCGAAGGCGAAGGTCCGCCCCAACCGCGAGCAGGTCGGCGGCCGGGCACGCCTGAAGCTGACCGAAGCCGCGAGGACCGACGAGCGGCCGGGCGCACGGGAGTCGCGCGCCGAGCTCGACCGGCTCGCGGACGAGCTTTCGGTGAAGCTGCGGCGGGCCCGCCGGCGCCCTCGCCGCGGCGGAAGGACGATCTGATGCCGCGCCAGCGTCTGCGCATAGCAGGCTCCTCGCTGGTCAGCGCGGTCGGCAGGATCCTGGTCGCCCTGCTCGGCGCCGCCCTCGTCTACTACGGCCTGATGGTGGCGCTGCTCGCGTTCAAGGTGAGCCCGGCCTTCGTCAACGACATCAGCGGCTATCGCACCGCCTTCGACTACCTCGCTGAGCTGACCGCCGCGGACATAACCAGCGGCGACCGGATCGTCACGGCGATCGTCGCCCTCGCACTCGCCGCACTCGCCGCCTTCCTGATCTGGCGCGGCCTGCCGCGACCGCATCTCGCCCGCCACGCGGTCGAGCTCGAGGGCAGCGGCCCGGGGAGGACCGAGGTCGGCCCGCGGGCGATCGAGCGGGCGGTCGAGGTCTCGGCGCTCGCGCATCCGGCGGTGGTCGGGGCGCGAGCCCGCTACGGCGAGGACGGGGTCGCCCTGATGGTCACCGCGCGCCACGCCGCGACCCTCGCCGGCACCTTGCACGAGGTCGAGGAGCGAGCATTCGAGAGCCTGGGAAAGCACGAGCTCGCGCTGGAGCGCGTCGATGTGACGCTGGCCGGCTACGACACTCCAAACGGAAGGGAATTGGCATGATCGACAGACGTTTCTTGGCGGCGGTCGGCGGCTTCGCATTCGTCGCCGCCTGGATCGGCTTCGGCCTCGGGCAGGCGCTGCTCTGTGTGTTGGGGGCGGCGATCTGCTGGCTGGGCGCCGGCATCGTGGAAGGCAAGGTCGACCTCGGCAAGCTGCAGCGCCGGCTCGGGGGCGAAGAGGAGGCGCCGAGCAGATGATCTGGCTCCTCCTCATCGTCCTGCTCGTCCTCATCTTCGGCCTCGGCACCGTGCTCGAGGCCGCCTTCTGGACTCTCTTGGTCATTGCCGCCGCGGTCGTCATCCTCAGCCTGGCCGTTGCGCGCGCTCTCGGCCGCTGAGGGGTGGCTCAGGGAGCGCGTCCGCGTTTCGACCCGGAACTCGACCTCGAATCGGCTGATCCTCAGCACCGGCCGGGGAGTCGTGGCCAAAGTCGCCAACTGGGTGATCGGCGCCAATCGCTGAGCGCGCCGGCGGGAGTGCCTCGCGACCCAGCCGGCGGATGAGAGCCAGCGGTTGCGGGGGATGCCCTCGACGCGGAAGTCAGCGGCGCTCGCCGTGCTCGGCGAACGTCCAGAGCCTGTTGCCGAGAAGCGAGCGCACGGGCGGGGCTCATCGACTCACCCCTTCCAGCCCCGGTATGCCGTCGACGATCACCGCGTTGCGGCCGAATCCGGTGCGCGCATCGCGCAGCGCCAGAGTGGGAACCCGATGGATGCGCCTCGCCATGTAGCGGGTGAGGGTAAGCCTCTCCAGCCTCAGCCGCTCGACCGGGCGGAAGGCCGGCGGCAGGTTCGGCGGCCGCCCGACCACGACCGCCTTGCTGATCACGTCGACCTCGCGAATCGGCAGCTTGCCACGGTACTTGCGCCGCGACGGGTGTCCGAGGTAGAACTGAACCCCGTCGGCGGCGAGCGTCCAGGTGACGATCGCGCGTGGCCGGGCCGGCGCTCCCAGCCGTTCGGTCACCTCGCGGAAGTCCGGCCGCTGCAGGTTGGGAGTGCGTGCGACGTAGACGTCGAAGGCGAGCCAGTAGGCGCAGAGCAGCGTCGCCAGGGCGATCCCGAGGCGGCGGGCGCCGCTCGCCCCGAAGCCGACTGCGGCCGCGAGCATCAGCGGGATCAGGGCGGGCAGCAGGTTGCGCTCGACGATGTAGTCGCGGCCGGCGAGGGCGGTGACGGAGGCGAGCAGAACGACTCCGACGCCAAGCGTCAGCCCGAGGACCGCCGCGCGCTTCTCCCGGGCTGAGCCGCGCAGCGCCGCCAGCAGCAGGGCGACTCCGATCAGCAGCGCCGGGATCAGCGCGAAGCGCTCGCGCGGCGACTGGGCGATCGCGTGGCCGGTCTCGCCGATCAGGAAGCTGCCGCCGGTCTCGAAGAGACGGGTCGAGAGCGGGCTGTGGTCGATCCAGCCGATGTGGGTCGGGTTGACCTGGGCGAGGATCAGCGGCAGCAGCGCCAGCCCGACCGCGCCGACGGCAAGCAGCGCGGGCAGGACGACGCGCCACCTGGCTCGCAGCGCGACCAGCAGCCAGATCGCCTCGATCGCCACCGCGAAGACGGCGAAGTAGTGGCTGCAGAGGGCGAGGGCGGAGGCAAGCGCCCAGAGCCCCAGGTCACGCCCGTCGCGGGTGCGCAGAGCCCGCACGAAGAAGAGCAGGGCGAGGGCGCCGAAGAAGACGAGCAGCGCGTAGGAGCGCGCCTCCTGGGAGTACCAGATCAGCATCGGGCTGACGGCGACCAGCGCGGCGGCGATCAGGCCGGCGCGGTTGCTCGCCAGCTCGCGGCCGATCAGGAAGGCGACCGGGACGGTGGCGGCGCCGAACAGCGCCGTCAGCGAGCGCAGCTCGACCTCGCCGGTGCCGAACACCTTCGCCCAGCCCCAGGCCAGCACGTAATAGAGGGGCGGGTTGGACTCGCTCCCCTTCACCTGGCCGAGCATCTCGGTGAAGCTGCCGGGAATCACCCGCGTCGCGGTGATCACCTCGTCGTGGTGGTAGGCCTGCACGCCGAGGCTGGCGAAGCGGACGGCGATCCCCAGCGCGGTCAGGCCGGCGAGCGCCCAGAGGACGCGATGGCTGAGCCGGGCTGGAATCAAGGGGCGCAGCGGCTCTTCGGCATCGGTCGCCGCGGCCCGAAGGAGGGCGGCAGGGCGGCGGTTGAGTCGCCCCAGGCGCGGTTCGGCCGTGCCGCCAGGCGGTAGGCGAGGGTGGCTCCCCGCGCCAGCGCGCAGTAGCTGGTCCACGGTCGGCCGTAGGGGTTGCCGTTGAGGCGCATGCCCTGAATGTATGGGCTGCGGCGGAGCGACGTGCGCCGCTCGGTCGACGCCGCGATCCGCAGCTTGCGCCCACCCGCCAGCCGCACGGTGGCGCGGCGGAAGAGCGGGCTGCCGATCGCCAGCACCCCGGCCCCGGGCACCTCCGGGTAGAGCCCGAGCGCGCCCCACACGTACCAGGAGGAGAGCGTGCCGAGGTCGTCGTTGCCCGGGTATCCCGAGGGGGACGTGTCGTACAGGCCGAGCAGCGCCCGCCGCACCGTCGCCTGCGTCTTGAACGGACGCCGCGTCCAGTTGTAGAGCCAGGGGACGTTGAGGTTCGGCTCGTTGCCGAGCAGGGCGTGGTCGGCGTGGGTCGCGCCGGCGCCGCCGTTGAGCTTGCGCAGGAAGCGGTCGAGCCGCCCCACCGCCCTGGTGCGGCCGCCGATCGCGGCGAAGAGGCCCGCGGGATCGTGGGGGACCATCCAGGTGTACTGGACCGAGTTGCCCTCGGCGAAGCCGGCCCCGCGCCGGTTGTGGTAGGGGCGGGGAAAGGCGCCGTCGGCGAAGCGGGGCTCGATCATGCCGCTGCGCGGGTTGAGCAGGTTGCGCCAGTTGCCCGAGCGTGAGATGAAGGCGCGGTAGGTGGCGCGGTCGCGCAGGGCGCGCGCCGCGAACTGGGCGATCGAGAAGTCGGCGACGGCGTACTCGAGCGTGGTCGCGGCCGAGGCCCAGACCGCGTCGGGATCGCCGAACAGCGAGTTCGCGTTGCGGCGTTTGACGTCGAGGTCGAAGGGCACGTAGCCGAGCGCCTCGTACTGCTCGAGCCCCTGCCGCTGGACGTAGCCGCCGTCGGCGCTGCGGCAGCCGCCGCTGGCGCCCCTGACCATCGCCGCCAGGGCGGCGGCCCGGTCGAAGCCGCGCGCGCCGAAGGCGTCGGCGGAGGCGATGATCGGGTCGGCGGGGTCGCCGACCATCGTCATGCTCTGGCCGTTGGCGTAGGACCAGCGCGGCAGGCAGCCGCTCTGCGCCGCCGCGGCGAGCATCGAGGCGACGATGTCGCCGGCGCGGCGCGGCATCAGCATCGCCAGCAGCGGGATCTGGGTGCGGTAGATGTCCCAGCCGGACAGGTCGGCGTAGTGGCTGCGCCGGCCGCTGTCGTGGAGCTGCCCGTCCATGCCGATGTAGGCGCCGCCGGCGTCGTTGAAGGTCCGCGGCGCGAGCAGCGCGTGGTAGAGAGCGGTGTAGAAGGTGTCGAGGTCGCCGCGGGCGCCGCCGCTCACCCGGATCGATCCGAGGGCGCGGTTCCAGCGCCGCTCCGCGGCGGCGGCGATGCGGCGGAAGGAGGCGCCGCGGCTCTCGGCGGCGAGGTTGGCGCGGGCGCCGGCGACGCTGACGAAGGAGATCCCGACCCTGACCGTGACGGCCCGGTTGCGGCGGGTGTCGAAAGTCGCGTAGGCGCCGGCCTGCGCGGTGCGCGAGGCGACGTTCGAGGGCAGCCTGCTGTCGGAGGCGGCGGTCGAGCGCGGGCTCAGCCGCTGGCGCGTCCAGGTGCCGTGGGCGGCGAAGGGACGGTCGAAGACGGCCGCGAAGTAGACGCGGTAGCGGGGCCGCTGGGCGCAGAAGTAGCCGCTCGACGCCGTGCCGGAGATCTCGCGCCTGCCGGGGTCGATCCGCACCTCGGCGAGGTCGTTGGCTTTGGCGCTGCCGCCGGCGTTGACGAGCACGCTCGCGTGCGGCGAGCGGGGGAAGGCGAAGCGGGCGATCCCGGTGCGCGTCGTCGCGGTCAGGTCGACGCCGATCGCGGCTCCCCGGACCGGGTTGAGGCGGACCGAGTAGCGGCCGGGGCTCGCCCGCTCGCCGCGGTGCGAGAAGCCCGGCTCGAAGTGCCCGGCGAGGCCGGCGGAGCCGCGGCGGGCCGGCGAGGCGTCGAGCGGCTCGGTCGTCGGCAGGAAGGGGAAGTCCCCGTAGAGGGCACAGCCGGCGCCGTTGAGGTGGGTGAGGCTGAACCCGCCGATGTGGTTGTCGCGGTAGTCGTAGCCGCCGGAGTGACGGTCCGAGGGGGTGGTGTCGGGGCCCCACTGGACCATGCCGAAGGGGACGGTCGCGCCGGGGAAATTGTGCCCGCCGCCGAAGGTCCGGGGGCCGGGCTGGGTGCCGGCGAGGGGTTTGACATGGTCGGCGAGGCTCGCCGCCGACGCCGCTGGGACCGCGATCCCGACGAGCAGCAGCGCTCCCAGGGTCTTGATGAGCGCTCGTCGCACGAACGAAGCACGCTACACACCGGTCACTGTAACGACTGTTACAATCTCCGCCTACGGTTCGATAGATGCGGTAGCCAGCACCGCATTGCCGTGGTTTCAGCAGCCCAGGGGATGGGGATGTACCGATAGACATGGCCTCTGGATCGAACACGTGGCTGACGGGCGCCACCCAGAACGGCGCCACTCAGAATGGCGCCACCCAGAACGGCGCCACCCAGAACGGCCACGGCAGCCCTCGGCGAGCCCGGATCCTCGTCACCGACGACCGAGTCGAGATGCTGCGGGGGATCGAGCAGGTACTGGGTGGGCTCTACGAGTGCGAGTTCGCGGCAAATGTGGGCGAGGCGCGCGAACAGCTGCGCGACGGCACCTTCGAGCTGGCGCTATGCGACGTCAACGCGGCCGGTGAGCTGGCCTTGGCCCTGGTCGAGGAGATCGTCGCTGACAATCCCGAGACCGCCGTGGTGCTGGTGACGGGGGAAGACGACCCGCTTGTCGCCGACCGGGCTTTCGGCCTCGGCGTCCACGGATACCTGGTGGAGCCCCTGCAGCCCGGGCAGCTGCTGATCGCGGTGATGAATGCGCTCCGCAGGCGGGACCTGGAGATCTTCAACGCCGGTCACACCCGCAACCTCTGGGAGCAGTTCCAAACCCTGATCGACATGGCGCCGATCCCGATCTACGCCAAGGACTCGAGCCACCGCTACGTCATGGCCAATGCCAAGGCCGAAGAGATGGCGGGGTTTGGGCGCGGCAAGCTGATCGGTGAGACGGACGAGGCGTTCATGGACCCGGCGAGCGCATCCGCGGCGCGACAGGACGACGACCGGATCCTCGGCGGCGCCCCCTCGTTCGGGGCCGACGAGACGATCGCGATGCCAAACGGCGAGAGAACCTTCCGCACCGTCAAGTTTCCGCTTGTCGACGACCTGGCCGAGATCGCCGCGGTCGGCGGGATCTCCCTCGACACCAGCTTCCAGCGAGACTCGATCAGGCTGCGCGACGAACTGGCGAGCGCCCAACGAAAGGCGATCGGAGAGCTGCGCCTGTCACGGGAGGAGACGGTCGAACGGCTGGTCAAGGCTATCGAGCAC
>Ga0209587_1000857_pt1 | contig 14751 bp, 12 predicted proteins | sample NGEPerD_2_FD_184512 | JGI IMG/M metagenome (GOLD analysis project Ga0209587, IMG submission 184512) | Arctic peat soil microbial communities from the Barrow Environmental Observatory site, Barrow, Alaska, USA - NGEE PermafrostL1-D... | ecosystem: Environmental > Terrestrial > Soil > Wetlands >... | reverse complement strand
TTTTTCATTGGCATCAAAAATTTTTACTAAATCTTTCAGTGTAAAAAAAGCTTTATCATATTTTTTTATTTTGGCGATGTCGATTCTTTTTTTCATAGATTATTTAATTTGAGAAATAATAAACTCAACTGCTTTCTGATAGTTCCTCGGTAGAAATTTGTTTAGTTCACTTTTGATTTCATTTTTGCTTAGTTTGGTTTTTGGCATTTTGAATTCTTTTTTTAATTTTTCTGAAAGATACCAAAGATCAAATATATCGCGAGGTGCTTGTCGATTTCGGACAGCAACAAGCTTGTCTTGAAATATTTTTTCTGTCGTTGCAGTATTACAAAAAACTTCACTAGGATGAACGGGAGTTTTCAAAACTTTTAGTTGATATTCGTTCTTTTTGAATTGTCCCTTCCTTTTCGAAATTTCAATTTTAATGGAAAACGATCTGTTCAAAACTGGTTCCTTGACTCTTATTTGAGCATAAAGAGTATAGAATTTATCTTTTTTGTCTATAACTTCTAGCTCTGAATATTTCTTTTCTATTTTCTTGAGAAAATCAAAGAAATTTTTTGAATCTATCTCGTTTAAAACTGAAAAATCAAGATCGACTGAAAAGCGAGGGGATTGATAGGCTAGTCTCAATGCGGTTCCGCCTTTGAAAATTAGCTTGTCTGACCATTCTTTTCCAAACAACTCTTTCAGAATAATGATTTCCCATGTTTCTCTCACGATAAATTCAGGAGCGATTTGCAATTCTTTTGAAAGATTGTTTACAATATCTCGTTCTAACATAGTTAATATAAATGTTAATAATGAATGAACTATACATAGTATAGCAGACTGCGTAAATATGTCAATAACTGGTTAATTTTGAATCTTTTGTATTTGGGGACTATCTTATGATTGAAAAATACTTTTTATCGCGATTGATTGAAACTCTCTAATGTAGGTCTTTCGTCTATCGTGAAATCACAAAAGGCTCCAGTTTTGAGACTAGAGCCAATAATAAAATTGTTTTTTGAAAAATAAAAATCTAATATTTCAACTGTACCCCGACCTTTTCTGCAATTTGCTGAATCCATTCCTCATGTCGATTCATCTTGTTGGTTGCCGACATTGCTTCTTCGTTTGAATCTTCCATTATTTTAACAAATTTATCAACAGATAAAATTAGAGATTGAACTGATTCTCTTAGTCCTCCTACATCATTCTTTATGTCTTTTATGTCTTCTTTGATTACCACAACATCCTGCTTCAGCACACTTACATCTTGCTTTAGCACACTTACATCTTGCTTTAGCACACTTACATCTTGCTTTAGCACACTTACATCCTGCTTCAGCACACTTACATCCTGCTTCAACTCGGTAATGTCTTCTTTAATTACCACAACATCCTGCTTTGAGGCGAAAGCTTCTTTGTTTGCTTCAATGATTTTTTGAATATCTTGATCTGTAAGCATATTTGAATTTATCCAAATTATAAATTTATTATACTCTCTCGAAGAACGATGTCAATTTTTCAAATTCATCTTGCAATCTGTCAAAATTCGATTCAGTATTATAGTAGGTGAAACCGAAGGATTCAGACATTGAATAATGACAAAATTGCACTATTTGGAAATTTTATAAATCTTCTTCTGTCATACTGTCGATGAAGTCTCGAACTTCGTTGGTTGGAATGAAGAGGTCTCCACTTTGACTGATGCCGATAATCTCTCCTTTGACATTAATGACTGGTGCTCCGTCAAAGGAGGTTTTCAGTGAATTGATAATTTTGATTCTTTTTTGTAAAACTGGCTCTTCCTCAGCGGAAGTTTCTAGGGAATAATCATCAATAAACTTTGACACAATATCTGTGATGACAGCGCTGTCGATGACGATAACTGTTTCTCCTAATTTGAGATTTTCTGAGTTACTGAGGGCTATGACAGGAAGATTGTTTTCTTCAATTTTGATGATGGCTAGCCCAGTAGCAATATTTATTTTTACCAACTTCATTTCATAAACTGCTTCATCTTTGAGTATGACTTTTATTGTACCTTTTTCTTCAGGTGTGATGTTTTGAATTGAAGTTATTATATATCCATCGCTGGTCAGGATTATTCCAGAACCATTAGTAGACAAGACTTCATCGTCGCTTGAGAATTCCACAATTTCTACGACTGAGGGAGAAACTTTTTTGATAGCATCTACAACCGCTTCGTCATTTGATATTTTGATTTCTTTTGTGACTTCTATGACGGTTGTGCTTTCATTCACTTTTTTGAGAAATTCATATTGGTTGAGTGTTGGATATTTAACCAAAAAATAGGGAAGGGCAAATCGATCGATTATAATCCCTCCAACGCCACCAACTGTCAGAATGAAAAGAATGAAAAGAATTGTTTTTGAAATCATTTTCAGTTTTTTGGGCTTGAGCGGTTTCTCTGGCTTTTTTTCCAACTCTTTGATTCCATTTTTTGGTTTTTTGAAGAAATCATCAGCTGACCCAAGAGAATCTTTTTGTTTTTCTCTTAAAGATGTGATTGTTATATTTTTCATTTTTGTTGGATATAATTTAATATAGGAATTTCAATATTATCCTGTGTAGAGTCGCGATTCATCACGACTTGAATGCGGGATAGACATAGATTGAAATTAATATGATTTGAGACGCGATAAATCGTCGTCTTTACCAGTTACAAATCTGTGTGGATAATCTTTTACTAGTGTGAAATTGCGTATTACCCCAGAAAAGGTCTGTCCTTTAAGGTGTTGTTAAACTTAGTTTAAGTCTATTATTTAATTCGCCAATCTTGAACGAAGACAATTAGTCCGATAAACAAGATTAGGAATATTAAATTAACAAAGACCGTTTTTCTGGAAAATTCATTTCGTAAATAGCCTTTCAGGATATTCCAGAAACAATAATAGGCTGATAGAATGACAGAACCGATGATCAGGTGATTGGCAGGCCAGAAACTTAATGCCCAAGTTAATTCTAACATGATAAATGCTAATAGAAAAGAGTAAAGGCTGAAGGTCTTGTTTTTCGCTGAGCTGAGGTGTATTCCACTTGCTTTACATTTTAGAAAATTTATTCTGGTGAGATAGATAGTGGAAAGGAGAATCAAAAAGAATATGGCGAGCATAATTGTCCAAATTGGCAAATCAAATATTATATATATACCATAAGCTCCTGACGAGGCAAGAAAAATTGAAACTAATATAATGGTTTGATTTAGATTGAATCCGGAGTCGAGTAAATTCGGCTTCACTTCTTTGTTTTCCAGCCATTTTTCTTGCTGAACAAAAAATCGATCAAGACCAACTAAGGCGAAGAAAAAGGTGATTGAAACTAGTAATATATATAGCTGTTGAAAACTTATATATCCTATGACATTTGTGTTTAGATGCAACAAAAGAAGAGAAGTAAAATATAGGCTTAATAAGGAAATCAGAGGTAGAAATATATATTTTATAATAAATTTTTCTTGCTGAATATAAAAAAGATATAGCTTACTTAAAACAAAAAATAATAAAATAAAAGTCAAAATATTATATAATTGTTGATAACTAATATTTCCTTTGTTCCCAACTATGATTAAAGCAAGAACACTTCCCGAAGTGAAAAGCAAGATTAGAATGATAGGCAGAAACCTATATCTTGTCACCCAAAAGGCACTTATAATTGAAATTAGAAACAGTACTGTTAAATAGTTAATCGAAAAAAGTTGACTTGCAAAAAAAAGCTCTATTGTCGTTAGAAAGAGAATAGATGGTATAATAAATTTTAGATGTTTAAATATGCTCATTAATTTTGATTAGTTTATTCTTTACTTAAGTTTAGCTTTTTGGGATAAAAAAGTCAAAAAAATACTCTCTTTTTTCAAGAGAGTATTTTTTATTAAAGAGTTGGATATTTTATTCGCAAGAGGCTTCGCTTCCTGCCGTTGTTGTGGCAGAGCCAAATCCGGGGGCGGGTTGGTCGGAGGACATTTCAGTAGCACACTCTGTGGGAGTAGTCTCGAATGCTGAACAAATTACAGAAAGCAAACTTTTTGAATCTCTTGTGGAGCTAGCAGTCACTTCGTTGATGACAAGAGTTGGAGAACCGCCAACACCATATTTCACATTATCTTCCTTGTAAACATTAAATGGTGGAAACTGTCCTTTGTAAGTTGACTTGTCAGCGAAATTGGCAGTTATCATGAATTCTTTGTCAGTCGAGGAAATACAGGTTTTTAATTTTGTATCGTTCACTTTGGCTTTGGTCAAACAACCTGCTGAATCTCCGGCTTCCAGAAAACATTCAAGATAGGGAACGAATTTTGTCGGTTCTTGAGTTTTGATGCAATGCTGTTGTAACTCTTCGTTAAGTTCTTTTTCTCCATGCATAGCATAGTCCACAAATTTGATTTCAAAATCAATTTTATCTCCAAGGACTTTTGCGACAGGCAAAATTCCTTTTTCAATCTGAGTACCATATGGACAATGACTCATTACAAATACTTCCACTTTTGGTTTTTCTGTTTTTGGAATATCTTTTGTCTGGGCAGTTGGTGTCGCATTTGATCCTGACGCTTTTTCAGCTATCATTTTTTCCATATCGATTCCATTGAAAAGCAAAATCTTTTCATCTTTTGTCATATAGCAATTCAAATCTTGTCCATCTCCAGCGTCCACGATAACTTTGTATAAGCCACTTTCTTCTATGGCTTCTTCTTTCACTTTGACAGTGGCTCCATTATTCATTAAATTCTCATTTATAAAACTTTCAACTTTATTAGTCACTTCTTTTGAGTCGAGAGATTGTTTGTTTTTTTCGAGAGAGGGGATAATAACAAAAAATATTAATATGGCGGCTATAAGACTGGTTGCCAAGAGTCCGAATGAAAACCCGAGGCGAAAATCTTTTCCTTTGCAACATCCATTTTTGCTATCTTTCGGCAAATCGGTTTTGCATTCAGGATTGGTTTGTTTAGTGTCAATCTTTTGTTCATTTTTTTTTGTCTCTTCTCCTTTTGTTTCCATAATTTTTTTAGTTATTATTGATTATTCATTTTCTTTCTTTTTAATATTATCATAGAAAGTAATATTATACCAACCCCCTAGGATAGGATATAAAATTTGGTAAAAATATAAACATACCACTGTATATTTAGGGTCTGATGATTTTCATCTATCTTTTGTAAAATGAGATAAATTTATATCAATCTAAAAATATAATTTTGTTAATTTAAGTTAGTTTTTTACACACCCCCAGCCCCCTCTCAAGAGGGGAATCCTCCTTACCCTTATCCAAGGGGAGGATTAATTGGAGAAAATCAGCAGGCCCTATATAATGTCGCTTACGGGAATGTTTGGTTTTAGAATCGATAGTAAGGACGGTCCTTTGATATATTGAAAACCTAATTTATTCCATACCTCTGTTATAGCACACAATTTTCAAAAGCTTTCAAGACCAATGGCATTTTCAATATAATTTATTTTTGCCTTGGTCTGCTCGTCGTTGATTATAATCGCAATGACATCAATTTGCCATTGAGTGTTTTCGGAATATTTGTTTTCCAACAAATAATATTGAGCAGTTTTGATTATTTTTCTTTGTTTTGAAGGGGTGACGGCATCTTGCGGTTGTCCGTATTTTTCAACGCTTTGTTGTGATCTGGTTTTCACCTCAATGAAATGAAGAATATTTTTTTTCTTGGTGATAATATCAATCTCTCCAATTCTTTTTTGATAATTAACCTCAATAATTTTATACTTGTTTCTTCTGAGAAAATCACTGGCAATTTTTTCTCCGAGGTCACCAAATTTTCTTTTCTCACTTGGCATTTTTGAAGATTTATAAAATTATTAGATTTTGTAGTGTTGTTTACAATTTTGTTTTTATCATTATTATCGATTGTCATCCTCGTGAATACGGGGATCCAGAATTAATTGCAAAAGACAATATTTTAGATCAACTATAACTAAAAAAACTAATCCTGGATTCCCTTCGGAATTTATGCTGAACTTGATTCAGTGAGGGAATGACAGAGCTAAACATCAGTATTTATATAGTATCATACGAAAAGTATATACAACGCTATGAAATCTTACTTCCTACTTAAACAAATTGCCAAGTGTTTGTGGTAATGTTGAGAGGAAATTGTTTTGCTGATCAAAATAATAAATGCTAGCAAGAGCAACAAGAAAGAGAGTGATAATAATGCCTAAATTCATGAAATCAGATTTCATCTTATATCCTTCTTCTTGCTTTTGGGGTTTTTCTTGTTTTCTTGTCAGTGCGACATCTTTTCTTTCAGATTTTCTTTTTTTCTTGAATATTGTTCTTTTGCTCATTTGAATTGGTTTATTGTTTAATGCTTGTATTCTATAATTAAATTTCAATTTTTGCAAATAAATAGAAAAGTATTATAAGTGACTCGCATTGAGTATTAAGTAATTTTTGAAGCTTATCTTTCAAGGTGAAAAAAATAAACTTATTTTTTTGTTGGCTCCAGCCTCCTGACTGGAGCCACTTGTGATTTCAGACGATATTTTCCCAATTTGCAAAAGGCTCCACTCGGGAGAATGGAGCCAACTTTATAAAATTCTATGCTTCATACTCGATACTATCCACTTAATACTAATTTTAGGAAGCTCTGATAAACTACAAAAATCAACTTTTAGAATTTGCTCTTTGAGTTAAATCCTGGATTCCCGTCTTCACGGGAATGACAAAAACTGCGTTTTTCAGCGGTTCCTTTATCTATTTTTCAAAATGCCCAAAAAAGCTTCTTGTGGGATTTCTACTCTTCCAAAAGATTTCATTTTCTTTTTTCCTTTTTTCTGTTTTTCCAGAAGTTTTCTTTTTCGAGAGACATCTCCTCCATATAATTTGGCGGTTACATCTTTTCGGAATGGGCTGATTGTGGCCCGCGCAATAATCTTTCCAGAGATAGCCGCCTGAAGGGCAATCGTAAAATTCTGTCGAGGAAGAACATCTTTCAGCTTATTGACAATTCTTTTTCCTTCTTCTTGGCTTTGATAGCGGGGTACGATTCTGGAGAAGGCCTCAACTCTTTCATCGGCGACTAGGATATCAAGCTTCACTAGATCTCCTTTGACAAAACCCATCGTCTCATAGTTCATGGAAGCGAAGCCACTGGAAACGCTTTTCAAATTATCATAAAAATCAACAATGATATTAATCAAGGGTATCTCATATTTGAGGATGACACGGTCTTGTGAGAGGAAATCCGTGCTTTGATAAATTGCTCGCGAGTTTTCCGCCAATTTCATAATCGCACCGATGCGGTCTTTGGGAAGAAGAATTTCGAGCTTGGCCCATGGTTCTTGAATTTCTTGAATTTGTCCTGGGTCTGGCATTTCGGCTGGGGAAAATATCATAACTTCTTCTCCAGTAGTTTTCTTGATAATATATGAGACTGAAGGAGTGGTAATCACCAAATTCATATCATATTCACGAGTCAGTCTCTCACTGATGATTTCCAGATGAAGCATTCCGAGAAATCCACATTTGAATCCTCGCCCAAGTGCTGTTGAACTTTCCACCTCAAACGACAAAGAGGCATCATTGAGTTTTAATTTTTCCAGGGCATCTCGAAGTTGAGGATAGTCATCTCCTTCAACTGGAAAAATGCTGGCAAAAACTGTTGGCTTGACCTCCTTGTATCCTGGCAAAGCTTGGACTGTTTTTTCGATTTCTTTTTCATCTTTGAAGATTGATTCAAATTTTGTAATCGTATCACCAACTCGGCAACGACCTACTTCTTTTAGTCCAGTGGCGATGTAGCCAATGTCTCCAGCTTGGAGAAAGTCGGTTTTTTCAAGCTCTGGTCTGATTACTCCAATCTCAATAATTTCCGATTTTGACTTGGTTTGAATAAAATATATTTCATCTCCTTGGTTGATTTTCCCATCAACAATGCGAACCTGAGCAATAACTCCTTTATAAGAATCAAAATAGGAATCAAAAATCAGAGCTCGGAGTGGTTTATTTTTATCTCCTCGAGGCGACGGTACTTTTTCTATTACTTCTTCCAGAACTGAGGGAACATTTTCGCCAGTTTTGGCGGATATTCTGATAATCTCGCTTCGCTCTATACCGATTAAGTCTTCAATTTCTTTTGACACTTCTTCAATCATGGCATTCGGCATATCAATTTTATTGATGACAGGAATGATGACGAGGTCTTGTTCCATCGCAAAATATAAATTCGCCAAGGTTTGAGCTTGAATTCCCTGGGTGGCATCAACGAGCAGAATTGCTCCTTCTACGGCGGCGAGAGAGCGTGACACTTCATAGGCAAAATCAACATGGCCAGGAGTATCGATTAAGTTCAAAATATAATCTTCGCCATCAAGCTTATAATTCATTTTGGCTGGTTGTAACTTAATTGTAATCCCTCTCTCTCGTTCCAAGTCCATTTGATCGAGAAGTTGAGCTTTCATTTTGCGGTCAGCCACGGTCTTGGTCAATTCCAAAAATCGATCGGCGAGGGTCGATTTGCCATGATCGATGTGCGCAATGATACAGAAATTTCGGATATTTTGTTGGGACATTTATTTATATTGTTAAATTGCTAAATTGTCGTTTTCGTATAACGTGTAGCGTGTAACGTGTAACCTGTCTGAAATCGATGGTTAGGTGGATAAACACAAAGCAAGATACAAGGATACAAGATACAAATCACAAACAAATTACAATATTCAAATTACAAATATCAAATAAATTGTCTGCAAAGTGTAACGTGTAGCGTGTAACCTGTTTTTGTTGCGGGAGCGGGTTTGTAACCCGGTCCAATTGTTTTTAAGTTTCAGTTATTCGTTTTTATAGGTATTGATGTATAAATACGGTTTGTGAGATTAAGAAACATTTTGAAAGCTGGCTACCAAACCAGTTCCCGCAGGGGAAGCAAGGAGGGGTTGGGGTGGTTGTGAATTAAATTGTTAAATTGTTTTTATCGTGTAGCGTGTAACCTGTCTGAAATCGACGGGCTAGTGCCGAAGGATTTCCAATTTCCAACGACTAATCATTAAAAGGCAATTTCAATTTCTTTTTTAATATTTCAATTTTGACATTTATTTGAAATAATTTGAGCTTTGATTTTTGAAATTATAGCTCAAACTTGTGTGGTTATCGCCAGCTCTAGACTGGTCTCCTCTTGCGGCGGACAAAGCGCTATAGGAGGATATCTTGTTAGCTTGTATCTTTTTTTCAATTAATCACTTTGTTCTATAATATATCTCTTTAACATACCTCTTTGACATACCTAATCTTACCTATGAATCAAGAAAAAAGCAAGAATTAAGCTTACTTACATTTTATATTTCTTTATCTAGGCTTAACCTCAATAGTCGTAGAGATAAATATTATAATGATAAAATATTAAAAGTAATCATGACTACTAGGGCATAGCGGAACAATTTGCCAAGTAGAACATAAATGGTGAATTTTTTGAAGTCGTATTTGAGAAGACCAGCGACGAAAGTGAGTGGGTCGCCGATGATTGGTACCCAGGAAAAAAATAAAATTGCTGGTCCATATTTGCGAAATTTCTCTTTTGATTTTTTGATTTCCTCTTCATTAAATTTGATGGATTTTTGTAAAATTGTTTTGCTTCCTTTCATCCCAATATAATAATTGAGAGCTGAACCGAGATAGTTGCCAATTGTGGCGATTGAAACCAAAACAAAAATATTCAATTTTTGACTGATAAAATAGGCCAGAATTCCTTCAGAACCAAAAGGAATCAAAGTTGAGGAGAGGAAGCTATTCGCAAAAAGACTAATATAGGCATTTTCCAGTAATATTTTCCAAAAATCAAACATGATATTTTTTATTGAAGTTACTAATTTATCTTATCCGAAATTGGCTTTTTTGTACAATAAATATTGTTGTTTATTGGACTAAAGCGAGAATATTAGAACAGTTAATAATGAGTAGTGAATCTGATCAAATATTATTGAAATTACGCTTATTAATCCACTCTTCAATCACCGTTATGACTCCCTCAAGATTTCTTTTCACATCAAGATCGTTAAATCTCAAAAAAACTATTCCCAAATTTTCCAATTCTTCTTGTCTCTTTATATCTTTGTTTATTTTTTCATCATGGCTTATTCCATCAATTTCAATTACCAACATTAAATCATGGCAAAAAAAATCAACAATATAATTGGCGATTGGTTTTTGTCGATGAAAATCAAATCCTTTCATTTTTCTACCTTTCAACTGTTGCCACAACAACACTTCTGACAAAGTGCTATTATTTCTCAGATTTTTTGCCAGTTGTTTCAGCTTTGGATTGTATAGAATTATTTTGTGCATAATATAATTTTAAAACACACCCCGCCTGCTTCGCAGTCTACCCCTCTCAAGAGGGGAATTTATTTGAGTAAAATTATTATTGAAACACATTTATCATAAATGTAGATCAGAATTTTTCGCATAGCACAAACAAATTATAAATAAAATCAACAATTTGCTATTAAGAGTTTAGAAATTATAAATTTACAATTCTGATTGCGTTTAAGAGAATATTCTCTCTTTGTACTTTTTATAAAACATCTTTGGTTTGTTTCTTTCAAAATAATTATAAAACACATAGATTTATCTCTTATAGAACAATCTCAAATTTGAATTCGTTATCTCTGTAATTCCCCTCTTGAGAGGGGTGGACTGCGAAGCAGGCGGGGTGTGTTGTTCGTGCGATTTATTCACTCATCTTCAAATCCAAAACATTCAATTGCAATTCTCTGTTTCCGTTCCATTGATTTATTTCTAATTGAAAAACAACATCAACTTTGTCTCCCCAACGCAAGCCATTTTTTCCATCAGGCATTTCTTCTGCCAGCTTCCCAAGGCGGAAGCCAATCGCTTTGAAATATTTGATGCTCCCATCGCTCAACAGCGTTTTGAAACATAATTTCAAATGAGCGTTGTCATTTCCCACTCCTCGAACTTCGTAAACTTCCAAATTCTTGGTCAAAAACACTGGCTTTTGATTTCCTTGTCCAAAGGGTTTGAATTTTTCAATTTCATCATTGAGACTCCAGTCAATCTGCTCATGCTCAACTTGGCAATCAATCTCAACAGAGGGAATCAAATCTTCATCTTTGATGTTTTCTTCCGCAATTTTTTCCAACTCTTTTTTCAATTTTTTGAAATTTTTCTCTTCTACTCTCAATCCGGCAGCTTGCGAGTGACCACCAAAGCTGATTAAAAGCTCCTTGCATTTTTCAATTGCTTCAATTAGATTAAATTCCGGAATGCTCCTTCCTGAACCTGCCAAAAAGTTTTCCTGTACTTGCAAGACCAAAAATGGCCGAGAATACTCATTGACTAATTTTCCCGCTACCAATCCAACAATTCCAATTCTCCAATCGGCGTCTGATTCGATGATAATTTTTGGTAATGTTTTTTTCTTATCTAATCGCGACTTGATTTCTTGCATGGCTTTCTCTGTCACTCTTTGTCTGCTTTGGTTATTCTTTTCTAATTTCTCTGCCAGCCCTTCTGCTTCTTTTGCATCTTCGGAAATCAACAGCTCATAAGAAGTGTTGGCATGATCCATTCTTCCTGCCGCGTTCAGTCTCGGTGCAAGCATAAATCCAATTGTCGTTGCATCAATTTGTTCTGCTTCTGTCACACTCCCATTCACTCTCATTTTTGTTCCAGCTGATGAAGACAATTTTTTGATGCCAATTCTCTGTGTTTTATTGATGACAATCAGCCCATATGTCAGCAAAGTTCTGTTTTCTCCGACTAAATCAACACAATCTGCCACTGTTCCCAAGGCCACAAAATCCAAAAGCCATTTTTCAAAACCGAGACTTAGCTTGTAGCTTGTAGCTTGTAGCTTTGTAGACTTTGGTTTTCTTTTTTCTTGCTCTACTAGAAGTGCTTGGGCAAGTTTGAAAGCGATGCCCACTCCGGCGAGGTCTTTGAAGGGATATCGACAATCTTTTTGTCTGGAATTGATAATGGCCACAGCATTGGGAATTTTTTCGGGAACATGATGATGGTCCGTGATAATCACTTCCATTCCCAACTCATTGATCAACTCGACACTTTCAAAACTTGAGATTCCACAATCAACCGTAATAATCAAATCGGTTTTTTCTTTTTGAATTTTTTTGATAGCTTGTTCATTCAAACCATATCCCTCAAGTTCTCGATCTGGAATATAGACATTAATGAATTTTTTTGCCTCACTCTTGTCAATTTGCTTGAGAATCGATTTTAGCTCAATCAAAGTTTGCACTATTACTATTGACGAAGTTACCCCGTCAACATCGTAGTCTCCATAAACTGTGATTTTCTCCTCGCTTTCCAAGGAACAAAAAATTCTTTGTACTGCCTTTTCCATATCCTTTAAAAGATATGGATTGTGAATATCTTGAGCATAATCAGGATTGAAAAACTCGTCGATCAAGGTTTGGTTGTCAATTTTCCTGTCCCACAAAAGTTGTAAAGAAATTGGAGAAAATTCTGGAAATTCTTCTTGAAATTTTTTTGGATACTTTTTATTCAAAATCCATCTTTTTTGTATCATATAGAAATCAAATTATAATTTATGATTTCATTATAGCATCCGAGAAGCATTGTTCAAAATTAGTTTCAAGAAATGATATATTATAATTAATAGTATCGAATATTTATTATGAAGAATGAAGAGAAATTCTGGGACAATGCACTGTAGAGTCGCGATTCATCGCGACTTGAATGCGGGGTAAGTATAGATTGAGATTAAAACGATTTGAGACGCGATAAATCGTCGTCTCTACTGATTCGATAAAATTATATTATCAAAATGTAGTTTCGCGATTCATCGCGATTTGTTGTAGGGTAAAACTATATTCAATTCATAATGTTCATCACGACAAACAACCGAGCGGGACATCAAAACAAAAGGAACGGGTTACAAACCCGCTCCCGCAATGGAAACAATCGGAACGGGTTTTCCTCCAAAGGTGCCGTGTCCGCCTTAGGAGGAGACCAGCCTAGGGCAGGCAAACCAGCTCCCGCAAAAAAATTGTTGTAAAATTATTATTGTGGTATAATATTTATAGCTTTTAGCGTATAATATTTATAGCTTTTAGCTTTTAGAATTTAGAAATAATAACTTGCTAGATTTTCTAGAGTTGTTTATAATTTTATTCTTCTCATTATTATCAATTGTCATCCTCGTGAATACGGGGATCCAGAATTAATTGCAGAAGACAATACTTTAGGCTAACTATAGCTAAATGAAACTAATCCTGGATTCCCGCATCCGCGAGAATGACAGAGTTAAACATTAGTATATATAGGGCCTGCTAATTTTCATCTATTTTTCATTAAATGAGATAGAATTATTGAAATTCAAATAAATAATTTAGCTTATCTTCGCCAGTTTTTCAGACCCCTCCTTACCTCCCCTTATCTAATGGGAGGATTAATTGGAGAAAATCAGCAGACCCTATATAGTATCGTACGAAAAGTATATACAACCCTACGAAATCTTATAAGTAAGACCTGAATATTTTTCTGAAGATTTTCAGAAAATTAATCGCTATATTTTAATCAATAAACGTTAATTATGAAAAAAAGAAATTTAAAAATCATTAGTGCATTGGTTATCGTTTTGGTTTGTGCAATTTTTGCTTTTGATTATTTTGGAAATAAAACAGAAGTGAAAGCGGCATATTCAGGTCACAATATTCTTGGTTTTGCCTGGAGCGAAAATATTGGTTGGATAAGTTTCAATTCAGACAATTGTGATTCAGATGGTAATGGGCTCTATGATGATGGAGTAAGTGGATGTCTAAATGATGGAAGCTCAGTTTCTCCTTATGGCGTTAGTCTGGATAGTAACAAAAATTTAATCGGTTCTGCTTGGAGTGAAAATGTTGGTTGGATAAGTTTTGAATCAGATGATATAGTGGGCTGTCCTTCGGGAGTGGGAACGTGCCAGCCTGGATTTGATTCTGAGACAAAGGAATTTTTTGGTTGGGCAAGGGCCTTGTCTTATGGTGATGGTTGGGATGGTTGGATTAGTTTGAATGCGAATAATTGTGATACTGATATTAGCGAGAATGGTTTCATTGACGAGGATTGCGGAGGAGATGATACTTCAGATGTGATTATTCCTTATGAAATTTCTTTATCGGCGGTAAATAATTTAGATTTTTCTGGTTATGCTTGGGGAGGTGATGTTGTAGGTTGGATTTGTTTTAATAATGATACTGCAGGTTGCGATCCTACTGGAAACGGACCTGACTATAGAGTGATAACGATGTAAATCAGTCTGGATATGAAATTAATTTAGAAAGAAAACAAGGTGTAACTTCTGCTGGCACATGTACTGTCTCAGAAGAGTTAGCAGATACTTCAATATCAGGTTCTGATATTAATACTAGCTGTACTGATTTTATCACTTATGGTGGATATTCTTATACATGGAATATAAAAGTATATGATTCGGATGGTAATGTTAGTCTTCCTGAGGATGGAGACAGTTTCTTTGATAGCGCACCGACTCCTGCTCATGCTTATCCTGAAGCAAGTTTTGGGATGGTTCCAACAATTCCAGTGGAAGCGAAGAAATCGACTTTTACAAATTCTCCTGGCGCTAACGGACCTTATACACACGTATGGACTTTTTGCGGAGTCGACGCTGATGCTGATGGAAATACTTTTACAGCAAACCCTATAGATTATATCTTCCCAGATGCTGCAGCAAGTTGTGTGGTAAAATTAACAGTTACGAGCAGTGACGGAGTA
>Ga0209587_1000855_pt1 | contig 14755 bp, 12 predicted proteins | sample NGEPerD_2_FD_184512 | JGI IMG/M metagenome (GOLD analysis project Ga0209587, IMG submission 184512) | Arctic peat soil microbial communities from the Barrow Environmental Observatory site, Barrow, Alaska, USA - NGEE PermafrostL1-D... | ecosystem: Environmental > Terrestrial > Soil > Wetlands >... | reverse complement strand
ACGCCAAGCAGAATATCTTCGCGTGGATGGAAGTGTTCTACAATCGGCAACGTCGTCACTCCACACTTGGCTACTGTTCACCGGCTGAGTTCGAAGCGAGACGTAATGTTGCTTAAGCCGGTGTCCATGAAATCGGGGGAAGCCCAGTGATTTGTTTGGCGGCCATCGATGGTTCATGTCATCGCTATTCCCCGCGCATCATAAACCGCATTCGTCCGCTGGCAAGCCCGACCATAAATGAGCGCATTGATTTGTATCCGCGCGACCGCACGCCTATCATTTAATTCGTTAGCAACAGGTGCGCGTCTCGACTACCGCGGTGCATGGACGGAACAGGCCGTGGCCATGAATGTCGGGCGCTCGTCGGCACGCATCAACATCGGGGGTACGAAGTGGGTTTTCTTGCCAATAAACGCGCACTGATCGTCGGTGTGGCGAGCAATCGCTCAATCGCCTGGGGCATAGCCGAAGCGATGAGCCGCGCAGGCGCCGAACTGGCGTTCACCTACCAGAATGAGCGCCTGAAATCCCGGGTGGAAAAACTGGCGGGTGACTGCGGGTCGGATATCGCCGTGCCGTGTGACGTTGAAGACGATGAGCAAATCGAAGCGGTGTTCGAACACCTGGACGATTACTGGGATCATCTCGACATCATCGTCCATTCAGTGGCCTTCGCGCCGCGTGAATCGCTGGAAGGTGATTATCTCGACAACCTCACGCGCGAAGGGTTTCGCACGTCGCACGACATCAGCAGCTACAGCTTCGCGGCGCTGGCGAAAAACGGCCGGCGGATGCTGCATGGGCGCAATGCCGCGCTGCTGACGCTGACCTATCTGGGTGCGGAACGCGCAATGCCCAATTACAACGTCATGGGCCTGGCCAAGGCGAGCCTGGAGGCCAATATTCGCTACCTCGCCTACACGCTGGGACCCGAGGGCATCCGCGTAAACGGCATCTCCGCGGGACATATCCGCACCCTGGCTGCCGCGGGCATCGGCAATTTCCGCCGCATGCTCGATCATGTGGCGACTAACGCGCCGCTGCGTCGCAATGTGTCAATTGCGGACGTGGGCAATACCGGCGCATTTCTTTGTTCAGACCTGGCCTCCGGCATTACCGGCGAGATCGTGCACGTGGACGCCGGTTACAACATCGTCGGCATGACGGATTACGCTGAGACCTGACGCAATGACTTCGCGCCGTTTTGCGCGCTATTGCCGCGACGTCAACAATTATAGATTTTCCTGCATGATCTTAATTTCCGCGCCCGCCTCAAGCGCGCGATAAGCCGCGTCGCGTTCGCGCTCTCCGTACCGCGCGTCAGGGTCGGATGCGGTCCCTTCGGATGATGCGGTCTGAATTGCGTCGCCGGCCTGCACTTCGACCAGAGCGATGATCGCAAACCCTTCCGGCAGTTTTATGGCACCATACGTGGGATTGCCGGCCGCTGGCTTGTCCAGCGCAAACAACTTCTCGACCACTGGCTGCGGCAACGACGTGTCGGTGCGTTGGATCGCGGTCTGTGATTGCGGCGCAAGATCACTCCGCCCGGCGACTTCTGCCATACTTTTGCCGTCCCGTAACGCCGCCAGCGCCTGTTTACCTGCTTGCATGGCCTGTCTGCGTGCTGTCCGTATGGCGAGAATCCGTTCGATATCATCGCGCACCGCCTCCAGCGCTTGAACCTTTGCCGGTTGATGATCGATTACTCGCGCCACCACCGCCCGGCCCGGACTAAGTTCGATCATGTCGCTGTTACGGCCGCCGTTCAGTACGTCGTCCTGGAAAGCCGCATTGCGGATTCTCTGATTTGTCCCAATGCCCGCACCCTGCTCGCGGGTTATCCATCCGGATTCCCGTGCCTGAAGCCCCAGCGCCTCGGCCGCGGGCTGCAAACTGGCGGACTGCTCATAGCTCACCGTTACCAGTTGTTCAGCGCGTTCTATGAAGGCTTCTTTCGCGTTCTCGTGACGGTAGGCGCGCTCGACCTGATCGCGTACCTGCGCAAAAGGCTCGCTACGCGCCGGTTTAATATCGGCTAGCTGAACGACCTGATAACCCAGCGCCGTCTTGACCGGATCGCTTGTTTCTCCCTTGTTCAACGCAAACAATGCGTCCTCGAGCGACGCATCCATGTCCCCGCGCGCGATGAAACCCAGGTCCCCACCCGCCGGCGCGGACAGGGCGTCTTCTGAATATTCCTTAGCGAGCGTGGCGAAATCCTCGCCCTGGCGCGCACGCGCCGCCAGCTCGGACACGCGCTTCAGGGCCACGTCTGTGACCTTGCCACCACCCGATGACTTGATCAGAATATGGCGCGCGCGGCGCTGTTCGGGCTCGGTAAAAAGTTCGGCCTGGCTGCGATAGAACGCGCGCAGGGCTTTTTCATTGACGTCCAGCGATCGCGTGAGCGCCTGCTCGCTTAAATCGATATACGCGAGCCGCAGCCGCTCGGGTGACTGAAAATGCTGCCGGTTTGCCTGGTAGTAACCAGTAATCGCTTCATCGCTGACCTTAACCTCTTCCGGCTCGGCGGGGATCGTAAAATACTCCACTGAACGCCGCTGATTCTTGAGGCTCAGCAACTGCTCCCGCGTAACCGGGGGCAGAAAAGCAGAGCGATTAATACCATCCTCGAAATAGGACAAGCCGATCTGGCTTCTAAGGTTGTCTTCAAAGCCCGACTTGGTTTGCTGTTGCGCCTGCAGCAGTTGCTCGTAACGTTGCGGATCGAACTGGCCGTCGGTAAAAAAGACCTGCATGCCGCCGATCTCGTTCAACAGCACCGCGTCACTCACCTGGTAACCCGCCGACTGCGTTTCCTGCTGCAAGACTTCAGCGCGCGCCATACCCTGAATTACCACCTGTTTAAGCATGGCATCGTTCTGTCCGGCCGGAAGCTCGCCTCCGTATGCCTGTTGCAGGTAACTTCGCTCCTGCTGAAACTGATAGCTGAACGCATCCATCGGGATCTCGACACCGTTGACCTCGGCGGCGACCCGCTCGTCGGCGCCGCCGAAATATTGATCGATGCCCCACAAGGCGAAAGTCAGACTGATCAGTACGACGATCGCGTAAGCGATCCAGCCGCTCACACGGTCACGAATGGCTATTAGCATGAAGGAGTAAACTGTTGAAGTGCATTCTTGAGATTACTGATTGCGCCGTGTATATACCACCCTTGGCGCACATGCTGCGTGTTACGAAGCCGCGGCTTGCGGCTTGAAGGCTGGCGGAGTGGACGGGACTCGAACCCGCGACCCCCGGCGTGACAGGCCGGTATTCTAACCAGCTGAACTACCACTCCATTGTAAACCCGTGGTTGTAAACCGGTGCTGCTTTCTTCTGGTGGGTGCTGAGGGAGTCGAACCCCCGACTTTCGCCTTGTAAGGGCGACGCTCTACCAGCTGAGCTAAGCACCCGAAGCGGAGTTGCTTCGAACCTGGCAATGCAAAGGGCCGTTAGTTTACGGCATCCTTGAGCGCCTTGCCAGGTTTGAAACCGGGGGCCTTGGACGCGCTGATCTTGATGGTCTCGCCCGTACGCGGGTTACGACCGCTGCGCGCGCCACGCTCACGCACCAGGAAAGTTCCAAAACCAACGATCGAAACCTGATCGCCGCTTTTCAACGCCGACGTAACGGCGTCTATCACTGCGTCTACCGCTCGCGAAGCCGATGCCTTGGACAGATCCGCCGCACTCGCTACGGAATCGGTAAGTTCTGATTTATTCATCTATTGGTAATTCCCTCGGAGTTCGGAAACTGACTGCGCTTTTGAATCGCATACGCTAAAACGCACGCGGCGCATTGTGGCTTGTCTGCGCGACTTATTTCGCCGGAAGCAGACTGTTTTCGGCTGTCATTGCTCGCGTCGCAATCGCGCTGTAAACACGGATTTTATGCTGACGCATCCCCTTTAAGCGCCATCTTTATACAAGGGGCCGTAAGGACTGTCAACAGAGATCAATGATGACGAACCCTACCACCCTTCTTTTGCTCTTCATCCCGCTTTTTACGCGCCGCTGCCTGAACCTGTTTTTCCCCGCTAACCGTACGCGGCTCCGGCATCTCGTGTAGCGCGATTTCCAGCACTTCGTCGATCCAGCGTACCGGCTTGATCTCCAGCTTCTGTTTGATGTTTTTCGGTATATCAACCAGATCCTTCTCGTTTTCGGACGGGATCACGACGATGGATATGCCGCCGCGATGCGCGGCCAGCAATTTCTCCTTAAGCCCGCCGATGGGCAACACCTCGCCGCGCAAGGTGATTTCACCGGTCATCGCCACGTTGGCATGCACCGGGATACCGGTTAACGCGGACACCAGCGCGGTGGTCATGCCGATGCCGGCGCTGGGACCATCCTTGGGCGTGGCGCCTTCCGGCACGTGCACGTGAATATCCCTGTTCTCGTAAAAATCGGGCGCGATGCCAAGCATCTCGGCGCGGCTGCGCACGACCGTCAATGCCGCCTGCACGGACTCCTGCATCACGTCACCGAGTTGACCTGTCTGCGTCAGCTTGCCCTTGCCGGGCACTACCGCCGTCTCGATCGTCAGCAATTCGCCGCCCACCTCGGTCCAGGCGAGACCAGTGGCCTGACCCACCTGATCTTTTTCTTCCGCGATGCCGTACCGAAACCGCCGCACGCCCAGGTATTTGTCCAGATTGCGCGCCGTCACCACCACACTCTTGTCGCGCGGCTTGAGCATCAACGACTTCACCACCTTGCGGCAGATCTTCGAGATTTCGCGCTCCAGATTTCTGACCCCGGCCTCGCGTGTGTAATGACGAATGAGGTCGCGTACCGCCGTCTCACTGATGGTGAGTTCGTTCTTCTTGAGCCCGTTGCTCCTGACCTGTTTGGGGATCAGATACCGCTCGGCGATGTTCGCCTTCTCGTCCTCCGTGTAGCCCGGCAACCGGATCACTTCCATGCGGTCGAGCAACGGTCCGGGAATCGCCATGCTGTTGGCCGTGGTGACGAACATCACGTCGGACAGATCGAAATCGACTTCCAGATAGTGATCCGAAAAGGTGTTGTTCTGTTCAGGGTCCAGCACTTCGAGCAGCGCGGAAGCCGGGTCACCACGAAAGTCCATCGCCATCTTGTCGACTTCATCGAGCAGAAACAGTGGATTGCGGACTTTCACCTTGGCCAGATTCTGGATGATCTTGCCAGGTAGCGAGCCGATATAAGTGCGGCGATGGCCGCGGATCTCGGCCTCGTCGCGCACGCCACCCAGTGACATGCGCGTAAATTTGCGCCCCGTGGCGCGGGCGATCGAGCGTCCCAGGGAGGTCTTGCCCACACCCGGCGGACCCACCAGGCACAGAATCGGTCCTTTAAGTTGCTTAACGCGATGCTGGACCGCCAGATATTCCAGGATGCGTTCCTTGACCTTTTCGAGACCGTAGTGGTCTTCGTCCAGCACTTTCTGAGCTGCCGCCAGATCCTTGCGCACCCTTGATTTGGCCTTCCAGGGCGAGTTCACCAGCCAGTCCACGTAGTTGCGCACGACCGTCGCTTCAGCGGACATGGGCGACATCATCCTGAGCTTGTTGAGTTCGGCGGTCGCCTTTTCTTTAGCTTCTTTTGGCATGCCCGCGCTTTCAATCTTGCGGGCCAGCTCCTCGACCTCGTTTGGCGAATCCTCCATGTCGCCCAGCTCTTTCTGAATCGCCTTCATCTGTTCGTTCAGATAGTACTCGCGCTGGCTTTTCTCCATCTGCTGCTTGACGCGCCCGCGAATACGCTTTTCGATTTGCAGCACGTCCAGCTCACCTTCGATCAGGCTCATCAGGTGCTCAAGGCGCGCACGCACATCGTCGATTTCGAGAATCTTCTGCTTTTCGTCGAGCTTTAGCGACATGTGCGCGGCAATCGTGTCCGCCAGTCGCGCCGGCTCGTCGATGCCGGCGAGCGAGGTCAGTATTTCGGGCGGGACTTTTTTATTGAGCTTGACGTACTGGTCGAACAGATGCATGACCGAGCGCGCCAGCACTTCCATCTCGCGCTCGTCTGACTGGTGCACGGACTTAAGCAGCGAAATCTGTGCGGTGAAATAGTCTTCCTGATCAAGATAATGAACGACGCGCGCACGTTCGGCGCCTTCCACCAGTACCTTGATGGTGCCGTCCGGCAGTTTCAACAGTTGCAGGATGGTGGACAACGTACCGACCCGATGAATCTGGCCGGTAGTCGGATCGTCCAGCTCCGCGCTCTGCTGTGCGACCAGCAGTATCTGTTTGCTGCCCGCCATCGCGGTATCCAGCGCGCGAATCGATTTTTCGCGACCGACGAACAACGGGATCACCATATGCGGATATACCACAACGTCACGCAGCGGCAGCACTGGCACCACCAGCATAGGTTCCGCGAGAACCTCGGTAGCCTCTTTATCTTTTGACATTTTTTACGCTCCTTAATACCAGGGCTTGCATTGCGGGAACCGCCACGCAATGTCGGATGATGCAATTAAATGAGGGCGAATATGGACGATTCAAGCTGCAAGGTTCGCGCCGTGTAGCCCGCGGCGCCTGCAACCTGACGTATGTGACGTATGTCCCTGCACAAAGAGGCAATCCGCTGCAGGATATCTGCGCGTCGAAGCCCGGATTGTCGCGCCGACTCAATCCGAGGCGGCTTTCTTCTCGTAGTCCGGGCCTTCGTAAATCAGATAGGGTTTTGCTTCCCCTTTAATGACCGCCTCGTCCACCACGACCTTGCTGACACTCTCGGCCGAGGGCAGGTCGTACATGGTGTCGAGCAAGACCTGTTCCATGATGGTGCGCAAACCCCGCGCGCCCGTCTTGCGCTCCATGGCTTTGCGCGCCACGGCATACAGGGCGTTCTCACGGAATTCGATTTCGCTGCCTTCCATTTCGAACAGCTTGCGGTACTGCTTTGTGATCGCATTGCGCGGCTCGGTCAGAATTCGTACCAACGCTGGTTCATCCAGCTCCTCGAGGGTGGCGACCACCGGCAGGCGACCGACGAATTCGGGGATCAGCCCGTAGCGAATCAGGTCTTCTGGCTCGCACGCGGACAGCACGGCGCCGAGTGCCGGCGCGTTATCGCTGCTGCGCAGTTGCGCCGAGAAACCGATGCCGCCTTTTTGCGTGCGGTCCCGAATCACTTTCTCCAATCCTGAAAACGCGCCGCCGCAGATAAATAGAATATTGGTCGTATCGACCTGCAGAAACTCCTGCTGCGGATGCTTGCGACCGCCCTGCGGCGGAACGGAAGCGATCGTGCCCTCGATAAGCTTCAGCAGTGCCTGCTGCACGCCTTCGCCGGAGACATCGCGCGTAATGGAGGGGTTGTCCGACTTCCGCGAGATCTTGTCGATCTCGTCGATGTAGACGATACCGGTTTGCGCTTTCTCGACATCGTAATCGCATTTCTGCAGCAGCTTCTGGATGATGTTTTCGACGTCCTCGCCCACGTAACCGGCTTCCGTCAAGGTCGTGGCGTCGGCGATCGTGAAAGGCACGTTGAGCAGCCGCGCGAGCGTCTCGGCCAGCAGTGTTTTGCCCGAGCCGGTCGGCCCCACCAGTAGAATGTTGCTCTTGGCAAGCTCCACATCGTTCTTGCCGCCCTTGACGCCGGAGCGCGACTCCAGACGTTTGTAGTGATTGTAGACCGCGACCGAGAGGACTTTTTTGGCGCGTTCCTGCCCTATTACGTATTCATCGAGTATCGAGTTGATATCATGCGGCTTCGGCAGTTTGTTACGCACCGCCGGCGACTGATCCTGCATCTCCTCGCGGATGATGTCGTTGCAGAGCTCCACGCACTCGTCACATATAAACACGGACGGCCCGGCAATAAGCTTGCGGACTTCGTGCTGACTCTTGCCGCAAAACGAGCAGTAAAGCAGCTTGCCGTTGTCCTGATCCTTGCTCGAATTGTCATTCGCCATGACAAACCTCACGCTTCGATTTATGAAAAACACCTTGCCTCTTTTAAGCACAATATGCAAGCAAGGACGCGGGTTACAAATAGTGCGGGTGTTTTTGTGGATTACGCCACGTTACGCCTGTGTGTCCGCGCGCTTGCGGACCGGATTCTTAGCGCTTCACTCCGCCTTTGGCGGCGGCAGTGTCCGCTCAGACAACACCTTGTCGATCAGGCCGTACGCCACGGCCTCTTCGCTATTCATGAAGCGATCGCGTTCGGTATCTTCGCGCACGCGTTCGACCGGCTGCCCGGTGTGTCGTGACATGATCTGGTTCATCAGTTCGCGCGTTTTCAGAATCTCGCGCGCGTGGATGTCGATGTCCGTCACCTGGCCCTGGAAGCCGCCCGACGGCTGATGGATCATCATGCGTGAATTGGGCAGCGCATAGCGCTTGCCTGACGCCCCGCCGGTTAGCAGCAGCGCGCCCATGCTGGCGGCGAACCCGATGCACAAGGTGCTGACCTCGGGCTTGATGAACTGCATGGTGTCGTAGACAGCCATACCGGAGGTGACTGATCCGCCCGGCGAATTGATATAGATCGAAATGTCCTTGTCCGGATTTTCAGATTCCAGAAACAAAAGCTGTGCCACGATCAGATTCGCCATGTGATCTTCGATGGGGCCGACAATGAAAATTACCCGCTCTTTCAGCAAGCGTGAGTAAATATCGTACGCACGCTCCCCGCGGGCGGTCTGCTCGACCACCATCGGAACCAGATTTAATGCCTGCGTATCCATTGCATTGCCATGAGGACTGCTTACTCTAGTCATAAAAGGGCACCTGTGAGTTTAAAGTGTTCATGGCTCGCCGAAGCGGACCGCAAGTCGCTCATGCGCCCGCCTGCTGAGCGGGCGGCGCGGCCGGCCTTACCAGGTCATTGAAGGTCAATTTCTCCGGCGTTGCCTTCGCGCGCGCAACCACCCAATCGACAATCTGTTCCTCCATCACCATTGCCTCAACGTTCGCCATTGTGCCGCGGTTGCGTCGATAATAATCGATCACCTGCTGCGGTTCGTCATAGCTGGAGGCCAGCGCCTGCAGCGCGGTCTGCACCTTCTCCTGGTCGGGTTTAAGCTTGTGACGGCGCACGATTTCACCCACCACCAGACCGAGCTTTACGCGACGGCGTGCCTCTTCCACAAACAATTCATCCGGCAACCCGATTTTATCGGACTGCTCAGTGTCGTGTTTGGGGTTTTTGGGTAGCTCCATATTTTTCATCAATTCATCGCGCGCGTGCGCGATTTCGTGTTTGACCATGCCCTCGGGCAGTTCGACCTCGTTGCGCTGCACCAGACCGCCCATCACCTGGTCTTTAAGCCGCGCCTGAATCTTCTGATCAAGCTCGCGCGCCATATTGACGCGCACCGCCTTGCGCAAGCCCTCCACATTGCCCTCGGTGACGCCCAGCGACTGTGCGAAGCTGTCATCCAGGGCCGGCAACTGCGCCGACGAAACGCTTTTTACGGTGACATTGAAGTCGGCCGCCTTGCCGGCGACGTCCTGGTTCGGATGATCGTCCGGAAACGTAATCCGCACTTTTTTCTCATCGCCTTTGAATACGCCAATCAGATGATCTTCAAAGCCGCTCAACATGCGTCCGGCGCCCAGTTCGACAGCAACGTCCTGACCCTCGCCACCCGCGAACTGCGTGCCGTCAATCGAGCCCTTGAAATCGATCAGCACCTGGTCACCCGAGCCTGCCGCACGCTCGACCTCTTCCCACATCTTGCGCTGCTCGCGTACCGTTGCCACCATCTCGTCGATGTCGGCGTCGGTGATGTCCACTTCCGGCCGCCTTATTTCCATCTCCTCGATGGGCGCCAACTCGAATTCGGGATAGACCTCGAACTCCGCCGTGTACCTGAGGCCGCGGCCGGCGCCCAGCTCGCCGGGATGGATATGCGGACCGCCCGCCGGCCGCAGCGCTTTTTGCACGATGGCTTCCTGAAAGCTGTCGCGCAGGACTTCTTCGGTCACTTCGCGCAGCACCTGATCGCCGAACCGCTGCTTGACGATGCGCATCGGCACCTTGCCGGGCCGGAATCCGGCCACGGTGACGCGCCGCGCCATGGATTTGAGCCGTTTTTCCACCTCGGGATCAATGCGCTCCGGAGGAATTTCTACCGTCAACTTGCGGCCGAGACCGCTTGTTGTTTCCAGCGATACCTGCATAGGTGGATCCTTCGAAAGAGAGTTTCAATTGGCGGATTCATGACAGCGTGCCGCGGACGGGACACGCCTGAACAATGGTGCGAAAGGAGAGACTCGAACTCTCACGGGTTGCCCCGCTGGCACCTAAAGCCAGTGCGTCTACCAATTCCGCCACTTTCGCGTATTCCGGAGCAGCTTCAATTTCGGCATTATAACAGGCGTCGCCAGACCGCGCGCACTCGCCGACTTTGACCATGAATGACATGATGCTGACGCTTTCGAACATCCGGCGGCGACGCCGGCAAGCGTGGATTCGATGAATACGTCTCCTGCGATCCCGGCGATCCCGGCGCGCGAACAGGCCTGAGCATGCGTCCGGCGGCCCTGTTCACAGGCTATCTGGCGCTTGCGCTGTTACTCGGCGCGCTGCTCGCGTACCCCGTTTATATCTGGCTCAATCCGCTCATCGATGAGCCCATGTACCGCTTCGTGACACGCACTGGCATGTTGATCGCGTTGCTGGCGGTACCCTGGTTTCTGCGCTCTCAAAACCTCGCCGATCGACGCGCGCTGGGTTACGCGCCGCCGCGGCACGTTTTTGTTCGCGATCTGATTATTGGCATGGCTGCCGGCGTGAGTATTATGGTGCCTCTGATCGGCGCCTTACTCCTGCTCGGGGTTCGAGTACCGAACCCGGACTGGGTATTTTCGGTTCCGGATCTGGTGCTCACCCTGGTGGAGGCGCTGCTGGCGGGCGTGCTGGTAGCGCTGATCGAGGAAACGTTCTTTCGTGGCGCGTTGTATACCGCGGTTGAACGGCACAGCGGTATGTGGGCGGCCGTGCTGCTGCCAAGCCTCTTGTACGCGGCCCTGCATTTCCTGACGACTGATTACGACGTGCCGCCGCGCGCGCTCGAATGGTACAGCGGGTTTGTCTCGCTGGGATACATGTTCGAGCAATACGCCGAGCCTGTCTTACTCATCGATTCGTTCCTGGCGTTGGTCGCCGTTGGCGTATTTCTGGCGCTGGTGCGGGCCAGGACCGGCCACATCGCGGGTTGCATTGGCCTGCACGCCGGCTGGGTGATGGTCATAAAACTGACCAAGCACGTCACGATCACCAATGAACACGCTCAGTATTCATTTCTGGCCGGCGACTATGACGGCGTCATCGGTTATCTCGCGCTGGCGCTGATCGCGACCCTGGCCATTATCTACGGCGTCATGACGCGCGACCGGCGACCACGCGATTCAGCCGCGCATAAATAAGGACGGCAACGCTCAGCTGCGTGACCAGTAAGGCGGCTCTCCGATGTAATCCACCATAAAATCCACGAATGCCCGAAATTTTGGCGAGACATCGTTCTTGTGGGGGTAAATGGCGTATATGCCGCGCTCGGTGTCTTCATGGACGGGACACGCCGCGTAGCTGTTCAGCGCAGTCTGAAGCGCGCCGCCCATGAGCGCTGGCCCGACGCTCCAGAATCGGCAACAGCGCAATCCCTACGCCGCGACAGGGCGCCGCCTCCAGCGCTCCGCCGCATCAAATCAACCGGTATTCGAGTTCGCTCGTTGCATCTTGGAGTTCCTGGCCGAGGATGGCAGTATAGAGAGTCCTTAGGACGGCAGAAGATGGGCAACGGGCCCGCCTCGATGTGCCTGCTCGAGTCGTCCATGCTGCCGTTCGCGTTGAACGAGCAATTACCACGGTATCTTCGGTAAGACCGAAAGGAGACATTGCCATGAGTAAAGAAAGACCGTTTTTCAAGGGCCGCCACGACACTGCATACGGGATCCTCTATCCTACGGATTATCTAATAGCCACTTTCGATTCTTTTGAGACAGCACAACGTGTCGAAAAGCTCCTGCACGCGGCGGGTTATGACGAAGACGATGTACGTACGGTAGACAGTGAGTACGTAAAGGCCGATATTCAGAAACGCATTACGGATGCGAGCTGGCTCGATAACCTTAAGCGAAAATTCTCCATAGGAAAGGAGGCTTGCTTTTGGGAACAGGATCTTAAGTGGGCTGAGCAGGGCGCTGGATTCTTAGCGGTTCACTGCCCAACCGATGGTGAGGCGCAACGCATCGTTAAAATGATCAAACCAGAAAATCCTAAATCAATGCGACGTTATCTTACATTCGCTATCGAGACGTTTAATTGAATGTACTCTGCGCGTAATCATGTCCAGACGAGTAACTTCAGAGCCGAGTCTGAGCTAGCCGAAAAGAATCTCTGGCAGATGTTTTAGATTCTGCGGCAGGCGGAGACCGAAACGGGTTAAGGATGTCTGCCGCACCCCCTTTTTCCTGACGAGGAATCCAGTCTTTATCCAGTCAACACTCAAATAAGATAGAAGTTGGACTACCGCCACACTATCCTAAGTATTCATATTTTGCTCTTAGCCCAGCCGACGAGCTCAACGCGCCTGGCGAATTCCGCTATGAATGGCCTACACCAACTGTACGATTAAGTTCTAGCTACTACAGTTTATTTGTAGGGAAAATCTGCCCTTTCTATTCCGCCTGCTGGCGAAGCTCATCTGCCATTGTTCTCGCGAAATCTGGTGTCAATACCAGCGCAACCCATTCTTGGCCATCACCGCCAAGTTCATATATCGGAACTTCACCGTTCATACTTAAACCTTGGGGTCTTTCATGAAGAAAATCAATTGGGATAAATGCAATGGCCGCTTTGTTTCCGCTGATCACCCATTGAAAAGTGGAAAACTCCCAACCCCAGACGACATAAACATTGGCAATACAGTTAAAGCCATATACAAGTGTATCAACTGTTTCCTTGAAATACTCGAAGCTATAGATGGAGCAAACTTCAAAGCCACAGTTCTCCGTATTGAGTCAGGCAATATCCCGCCAGAAGAAATGGCCGTAGGCGATATAGTCACTATAAATCGCCAATACGTTTGCTCACTCTTCGCTGATTAGCCTAACATGCCATTCCAGCAGACGCGGGGTTGCTAGCGTGTCTTTCCACACCGCCGTGGCCCGCCCCGCTGAAGTGGGGCGTTGACCGGCCCGGAGCAGACTGACCCTGAACCCGCCGCCAACCTACGGCCTAGGCGCGATTTTCCTTCTTGCTGAGCGAACGGAGTATGAGGCGTGGTTCCTAGAGGCAGTCTATGCGATCGTCGAGCAGGAACTGTTCCCCACTTTCCCGGACGCGATCATCTACCCAGTTGATAAGTCGCGACCTGAATTCATCGTGGATATGCGCGGGAACATCGTCCTCGGTGATTGGCGGCCCGCCTTCCTCACCGCGGGAGCGCCGCTGGTTCTCGTTGCGACGTTCAAGCTCCTCGACATGTTCATCGAGTGGGTTCTTGAGGAGAATGCGTTCCAATCGACATACGGCTTCCAGCATAAGCTCAGGCAGCTGAACCGTCTGCCAATTTTTCCAGTGTTGGTCGAATCTAGACCGTGGTTGAGAGACCGGCTTGTGGGTCTGTATCGATCTCTGGAGCCACTTCGCGGGACCATAGTTCATGACAGGCGCTTCACCGTTTCTGACGGTGCCATTCGAGTCTCCAGCTCGAAGGGCAATATCGTAGGACCCCAGATTGAGGTCGGCCGTGCCGAGCTACGGAAGCTGGCTCTCACCGTCGTGAGCATCTTGAGGTACGTCGGCGGGACGTGGTGTCTCGACCAGTACCGCGAGAAAGTGCTGCGTCACGACCTGGACAGCCTCGCAAGCCTCCACGGTCTTCCTTCGCTCGGTCAGCGCCAACCGTTCTACCCAACAGTGCGATATTTCTCTCTGGACGCGGATCCCCGGAGCATCGATACTCCCGCGATCCGCATTGATCTCGCGAAGCACTTCCCGAATACCGACCGCATGTTCGACTTACGCGTTTTGACAGTCAAAGGAGGCGCTGTAGTCGACGCCTTCCTCTTCCCTTGGGCACTACTTGAGAACGATCCTAAGTGGAGCGGCAGCATCAACCCCGAAGCTTATCGAGTCCCGTTTCCCAACGACATCAAGCCCCAGCACGTCCACGGGCACGATGCCTGCTAGCAGGGCATTGCAGCGGCCGGGCCGGAAGGCGTCTCGGCGCTGAACGCGATACGTTAAAATACCAGGATGTTCAAAAAGCCCTACAAGCCGCCCGAGGTCCCAATGACCCGTGGCTGGACCCCAGAGCTAGTCCGAGCGCTGATGGAGTACGCTTCAGGCTGTCCACACAATGGGGTCCACTTCACCTCGAAAGACTATGACATCCTGGTAGATGGCTTTATCTTGGAGGCAAACAACTTTCAGACTGAACGTAAGGCTTATGGAAGGCTTCCTCTTACTGTTTCTGTCGGCGAAGATGCCGTTGAGATACATGTCCCTGTCGTTACCTACTTTGTCTTGGAAGGCGACGAGGAATATTCATACTTTCAGGCGCGGATTCAGCATCCGGAAATCGAAATGGTACGACCCAAAGAACAAGTAAAAGTCTACGGAAGGGCGATCCTAGAAGGACGTTATATACCGAGGTTTGGTAAAGAACATTTGATTCCCGGGTGGTCTCAAGGTTCTAGTGCAACGCCTATGATGGTGAGACCGGAGGTGTTGCATGGCAAGGTACACGAGATTGACGCTGTTGGAGCGGGAGGAGTTGAGTCTGCGTTTG